>CEPW01051190.1_pt1 | contig 12318 bp, 11 predicted proteins | sample 356211 | NCBI WGS metagenome assembly CEPW01 (sample SAMEA2620021, study PRJEB7988) | marine metagenome | biome: marine biome (ENVO:00000447); feature: deep chlorophyll maximum layer (ENVO:xxxxxxxx); material: "saline water (ENVO:00002010), including plankton (ENVO:xxxxxxxx)" | depth 25 m
ATTTTCACGAGCTGCGTCCTGTTTAATCGAGGGCGGTGAATATTTAGGTATTACTACTCTCGATGATCTCAAAGAAGTCATACAGAATGTCTCTTCTTCTTTAGCATGACTATGCCTGGTGTAGTATTCTTAGTTAAAAGTTTCACTGACAGATTTTTTCTCCAAATGTTATAAATGTGCTTGTGTGTGTCTATTTTTTACTAACATCTCCTTTTTCTCTACGACTGCACGTCACTCACTTCACTGAACTCTGCCTTCCTCTAACTCTGAACTCTGACTCTGACCTCTATGTATTACTCTTCGTCTTTACATTCTCCCATCCCTCTTGCGCCATTTTCAATACTTCCATTTTATTTTCCAAACCTTTCACCCATGTAGCGTGATAATCGATCCAATTTTGACTGTTCGTTTTCACGAGACACTGTTTTCTAGTCGCACACACCCAATTCGCGGCATACATATAACTCAAACCCGCAACTTTTGCACCCACTTCTTTCATAGAAACGTCCAAATGATACTGATCCAGCTCAATGTCGTTCGACGCCGCTCGAACCATTGCCTTTAAAATACCTCTGCGCACTTTATCATCCGGCCTCCACAACATCTGACCAGAATTGAAAACAGAGTGTTGAATGCTCGGCTCTCTTTCTTCATCAAACGTCGCGTTTGAATAGAGTTTCTCGTAATCGACTTGATCCCACTGATAAAACAGTTCTGCACTTGGATCTGAATCAATAATCTTAGCTAAATTTGGTACTTGGAAAAACAAGATATCTGCGTCGAATGTAAATACCGATAAGTTTGCGCTGTTGAACACGAGTGCCACTTTTGCCGTGAACCACGCAATCGTATCGAAATCATTAGTCTTAAAATCAGACGCTCCTAAGTTTTTCACAGGTTTCGAAAGGCAATGTTTGAATCCAGCATCCGTGCATTTCGATTGCGTCGCATCATCCAGGCACAAAATTACGAGTCTATCGATGAAGCACTTTTCAGATTTCACGTTTTGCATACCATACATAAACATATCCCAATGATACTCGTTTACTTTTACCGCAAACACAAAGCTGTCTGGAACACACGAAGATAATGTGCTCGCGGCTTCGATTCCAACATTCCTTAGCTGATTATACCATTCGCATTCTGCTCTAGGTACGAACGAGGCATGGGCAGCTCCTTCTCCATCAAATAAAAGTTCGCTAAACTCTTCGTCTATTAACGGAAAACACACGTGCTTGCCGTTCTCGAGCGTCTTAAACACGATTTTCCCTTCTTCCTCTTTCCGAGTGTCAACAGCTCCTACCTCCTCATTCTCAAGCGCTTCTTCTACTTTCTTCTCTTCTTCTTTAATCACACTTTCTACAAGCTCACCGGTATTACTAGTATTACTCTTCGCTTTCATTTCCTCCAAATACATTTCTCGATATCTCTTCAAGTACTCCTTCGCCGCCTCGTTGTGCGCCTTATACGCAACTTTCACGCGCGTATGCACGACGCGTACCGATTTACGATTCATAAGAACAGGGAGACACGCGCCAACGAGGAAACCTGAAAAGAGGAGCAGCCATGGATTTTTCAAGCATCCCATCGACTTCGACGATGACGTTCTTTTCTTCCCGTCATCGTAATCATAATCGTTTCTACCCGCGAGAACCCTTTCGACGTCGTCGTCGTCATCGTTGGCTTCGCGCACAACCGCACCCGACGCCAGCGAGGATGCCGCTCCTGTGGTGGTCGAAAGTCGCGCGCGCATCCCTCTTTCTTCTCTCTTTCTTTCTCCCGTTTCTAATTAATTTTGTGACGAAGCTTGTTCCGTCTACGGATTGAAGAAGAGTGTATAAAAAAGCAGCTACTCGTATACGTAATAAAAATACAACTCTACATTCATTCCACGTCGACGGCGCTAAATATTCCTCCTCCTTCTCGTTCCGATGAAGAACTTTTCGGTAGCGGGCTACTATTTTCCTTCTCTTCGTCGGCAGCAGATGCGGCATTATTAAGCTCTTCCTCGGCTTCTTTCAACAAAAAATCGATGAATAAATCCGCCACGGGAACTTCTGCATTTTCTCCGGTGGCTCCGACAACCCTTAAACCAACCCCGGAGAGCGCTCCAAACGCTTTGCCGACACCCCTGGCGATACCCAACGGTGCTCTCGCGACTTTAGATATCACTCCAGTCGCTCTTCTTGAGCCTAAAATGATCGCTTTTTGTTGCGATGCTTCCATATTTAAGAGTCTCGACATCAACTCGAGCACCTCTTCGGAAAAGTTACGTTCGAAGTACGTCACCAAAAGCTTCGTAATGACCGACTTGTCGATGAATACTTCGTTCTGGCCATCTTCATTACCACCGGCAGATGACGACGACAACCGCGCTATTTTCTTAATCGCTTGTGTCAAAGCGACTCTCAACTTTGTCGATTGCGCGGTTGCCTCAGCACACTTTCTCGAAGCATCTTTAAACTTTTCCTCAGTCATCGCTCGTTTTCCTTCCAACTCTTCCATCTCCCTCGTTTTCTTCTCCAAAACTTCCATAGTCTCTCTTAACTTACCACTCGTCTCTCTCAACTTCTGCCTCGCCTCTTTCGCTTCGTTCGTCCTCCCGTCCATCTGCTCCTGATCGGCGTAAAAGCTTCCCAACGCTCGATTTAAATTTTCAACCTCTTTCGTCTTCCTCTGCAATCCGTCTTCTTTCTCCATCAGTTGCATCGTTAAGCGTTCTACCTCCTTCTCGAACTTCTCTTCCACTCTTCTCTTCTCCACTTCCACCCGTTCTTCGATCGACATCTCGTCTCTATCCTCTGCCTCTTCCACGTCCAACAAATGTTCCCGCAAGCGTTTCAACTCTTTCTCTTTCTTTTCGAGCGCCTCGCGACACTCGTTGAGTTGCACTTGAAATCGATTCTTCATATTCTCCGCATCCATGAGTTTTTGCGACAAACGTGTCGAATCTTCGCCTCGAGCTCTTTCCGCGAGCTCTTTTTGCCGTTGGAATTCTTTCGCGCGCTTTTCTAAAAGGAGTATTTGTTGTTGGTGTTGGTGTTGGTGGTGGTCTTCGTTTTTGGAATTATTTCCATCATCACTCGACGAAGACATTTTCATCGTCTTCATCTCCTCCATCAATCGGGCGTTCTCCTCCGATAACGTACCGATGGCTTGTTTCAGCATCGCTCGCTCTTCTTCGAATCTTTGTTGTTCTCGTCGCATCGTCGCCGCGTGTTGTTCTCCATCGCTTCCACTTTTGTTTTTCTTCTCTTTTTCCAATCGCAAGCGCGCTCTCAGTTGCGCGATGCTGCTCGTGCTCGCGTCGCCGCCTCCGAGCCTTCGCTCGTCGTCGTCTTCCGAAGACGACGAGTCGTCCGAGAGGTCGAGCGGCATCGAAGCGCGGGGTTCGTGCGAATGCGCGCGTCGATGGTATGACGCGTCTTTGTACTCCAACAAAAGAAAGACGTTTTAAAATCCCTCCTTTTTTTCCCCAAAAGGAAGGAAGGAAGGAAGGTCTCTTCTCACTGCATGGTCGGCGCTCGTGCTGCATCCGACGATGGCGTCGCGACTCCTAAAACCGCGACGACGACGACGACGACGACGACGACCAATGCGAGTCCTGCCAATACTACTACTCGATTCACGTTCAAGAATCTCGTCGCAGCTGCCCTGCTCGCGCTCGTGACGAGCGCACACGGGCTGTTAACGACCGCCTCTCTCGGTGGAAAAGAAAAGTACAGTTACAACGTCGCGACGGTACCGTTATTGGCGGAAGCCGTAAAGTTATCGATCAGTTTCGTGTTGTTGAGGAGGGAGATGAGTTCGAAAGAGAGCGGTAATAAGGTGATGATGACCACTCAAGTGAAAACAGTTTTGTTGTATCCGATACCGAGTTTGATTTTCTTGCTGCACCAAGCGGTGTCGTTTCCGGCTTTAGTTTTGTTGGACCCGACGACGTTCTTAGTTTTAGGAAACTTGAAGATAGTCATCACTGGGATTTTAACCAGGATGTTTTTGAAGAATAGCAGCAACGGATGGACGCATAAGAAATGGATTGGATTAATATTGGTCACCGTCGGCGCGTGTACGACGCAAATCGGCAAAAGTGAAAAGACAGGCGGAAAATGGATGATGTTTCAAAGATTTAGCGCGTTTGGATACTTCTTGGGGATTGGAGACGCGTGTCTGAGCGCTTTTGGAGGGGTATATGTTGAGTTTGTGTTTAAAAAGAACGTAAACGATTCGATTCATTGGCAGAATTTGCAGATGTACGCCTTTGGGGTATTGTTTAATAGCGCGAGATTGACGTATTTGGATTTTAGGAAGTTTCGTGGATGGGACGACTACGAAGAGTTTAGCGATAATGATGCAGTGTATGCGTGGCCCATGACTTTATTTTCTGGACACTCTTTCATATCGATTTGTGTCGTCGCTAACCTCGCTTTTGGCGGCTTATTAGTCTCTCACATCATAAAGAACGTAGACGCAATCGCGAAAGTTTTCGCCACGGCGTGCGCCATGTTCCTCACGCCGACGTTATCATTCATTTTGTTCGCACACGTTCCGAATTCAGCTATGTTTGGTGGGGTTTTGATTGCCAGTTATGGTATGCTGACCTATTACGACGTGATTCAGTTTCCTAGCTATGGGGGTTTGGGTAATAGTAATAGCCTTAGTAATAACGACAGCAACAACAACAAAAATAGAGTGGGGCAGACTGCGACGACGCCGAGAAGTCGTCGCGGCGCGGTGTTGTGATGTTGAATTCAACTAGTACATAGTACTAGGTACTAGTATATTACAAGTAAATGATATATCACAGTCACAAAACAGAGCTCTTATGTAGAAGCGATGATAGATGGGTTAGGTTTTCGTATGCATTTCTACTTCTGCTGACTATTTTGAATGCGCTAATAGCTAATTCGAATGACCCTTTCATCATCATCATCATCATCATCATCATCATCTTCTTCTCCCATTTCTTTTCGGGAGACAGGAATGGATAACTCGGCGCCGGGAGTTTTTGGGATCACGAGAAGCGAAGATACCTCTGTTTTCCTCAAGACGTGCACGTTCGTCTTGGTCTCTCGAATAACCACGCCGGATTCGCCGACCAAGTTTGCTTTTCGGTGTTTCGTGACTAAAACGACCGCGCCGAAAAGTTCCCACGCGTCTTTTTCTTTTCTGTCGCGCTCCGATATCCCATCCACGTGTTCGTCGAGCGTCGTCGTTTTCTTCGACGAGGAAGAAACGTTTTTCTTCTGTTCCTTCCTTCTCTCCTCCAACTCCTTCGCGGCGTACTCTCTCCATAGTTTCCTCACTCTCTTCAAAGACTCCCACGTCAACGTATTCGGCGTCTCTTTCCCGCGACCTTTAACATAAAGACCGTCTCCGCCAACTTTCGTTCTCACCAACTTCTTCCATCCTCTCCTCGAATACTCTTCCCTTTCCGCTTTCGCGAACCGCCTTCGTCGCTCCTCTTTCCTATGTAAATCACCCTCTTTGTCCTCTCTGAACCTATTGTTAGTACTAGTATCGTTACTACTCCCCGTCGACTTACGCGTCGTCGATTCTAACATCAACAGTTTCTTCTCCGGAAGTTTCGTCCTCGTCACGTCTTCCACCCGCCCGATATCTCTCTTGTTTCGTTGGAACAAGTCTCGAATCACGTCTACAGATTCCACGAGACTCTCCGCTCGTGTCTTCTTCGAGGCACCGCCTCCACCATTCGCGAACGCGCAGCTCTTTCTCCTCTCTGGCGGCGTCTTCGCTCGCGTCTCTACTTCCTCCTCCTCCGCGAACGCGGACGAGTACACCCATCTCTCGTCTGGACACGACGGCGCCGGCGTCGACATTCGTCGCGTCTTTCTCTCCCCAAAGGTCCCGGTGTCCCCCCCCAAAGCGAGACGCCCGCTTTTTTTGGACGAGAGCATCATCCGGGAGTCCAATCGCGCGATAATTCTGGACTGATTCTCTCCCTTCTTCTTCTTCTTCTTCTTCTTCTTCTTCGCGTCGTCGTCGTCGTCGTCGTTGAGGACGGCCTCCATCTCCATCTTCTCGAAGAGAGAGCGATGAATAACGTGTGTTTTCTCATTCATAATTTTGTCCCTTTGTAAAGGTGGACACTAAAATGGAAACCCTAAATACTAAACCCTATTTTTATTCTGGCAAACTGTGCATCCCTCCCTTTCTTTTTTGACCGATACTTTTCGAGAGATATAAAAATAAAAAATACACGAGCGACGAGACGAAGACGAAGACGAAGAGGAGAAGGGATGCTCGTGTCGTCCAGCAACACCAACAACACCGGCGTCAAAAAAAGCATCATCACCATCGCGACGACGACGACGACGAATATCCGGACGAGGCGGAGGAGAGGAATCTTTTGGACGCGACGAAGCGCACGCGTGGCCGCCGTCTCCTTCGAGGATAAATATATCTACAAAAACCGAGACGGGAAGGAGACGGAGAGAGACGGACTCGCGATATCTCCGTTCGCTGGAGGAGACGAGCGACGAACACGGCGCGTGTTTGAAATCGAACTGCCGTCGAGAGATATCGGCATCGAGTTTCGCGAGGCGAAAGGATGTCGATTCACCGCGATGGTGTCGAAAGTGGAGAGAACGTCGAGGGCGTTCGGCAAAGTGAAAGAAGGCGACGTGTTGACGAGAGTCACGGCAACGCAAATCCACGAAAAAGTACCAGAAACGCAACCAACGACGATTTTAGATCCGACTGGGTGGAAATATACGACTGGGTGGTTCGAGTGTAAAGACGAGTCGTTCGACGACGTTATCGCGGCGATTCGGTCCACCGCGGTCGTCTCCGCCGGATTCGTGCACAAATCCATTTTGATGGAATTCCTACGTTTCGAAGACGAAAAGGAGGAGCAGAAAGAAGGAGAAGAAGAAAAGAAGGCACATCATCATCGCGATAATAACGACGAAACCTACAACCAAACGCTCGCGCAGAGAGGCAAGCTCGAAGCCGACCGCGAGTCAAAACGCGTCGCAAACGTCCCAAAGGACGAAATCGAAGGCGGCTTCGCCAAAGACGAGGATTCCGAGAAGTTATTCAAAGAAGACCCCCCAGGGTGGGACGATTAGGAAGAAACACCACGCGCGAGAAAAGAAAAGAGGGAAAAAGGAACGCGAGAGCGAAAGGAAGTGACAAAAAAGAAGAAGAAGAAGAAGAAGAAGAAGAAGAAGAAGAAGAAGTCCAGAGAAACGGAGGAAATAGAAGAGAAAAAGAGACAAAGGAAAACAGAGAGAGAGAGAGAGAGAGAGGGAGAGAAAAAGAGAGAGAGAGAGAAAATTAATTAAACGGCAGAAGACGCCAAAATTCAATGCGTACACATCACTACCGTACTAGCACTCGCTCGAGAGAGACCAACCGCTTGCGCGTCGCGCGGCGTTCGAGGAAAGGTCTTGTCAAATACCCTAAACCCTATAATATCTTAAAATATTCCTTTTTCCTTTTGGAAGGGAATATCGTCACTTGTGTTCGACGCGCTTCCGACCGATGGCGACCGCGAGCGTGGATGCGACGGGTGGAGGAACAGGAATCGACGATGGTAGCGTTGGTGCGTGTCAGAGCGGCCCCGCCGGGGGAAGCACGTCGTCGGGTACGTCGACAGCGGCGCACATTTCGGACGCGCACGTGAAATTGGAACATTTCTCGTTGGAAGGAAGAGGCTTTGAGGAAGGCGATGGGGGAGACCGTCCGGAAAAGGAGGAGACGAATGCCACCGGGGTGATGTACTCGGAATCGGAAGACGAGGAAGGGGAACGGAATTTACCACCTCTGAGTTCGGAAACGGACCCGCTGGTTGTGCTCAAACGCATTTCATTCGGGTGGCAGTTCGCTCTGGTGGATTTCGCGTTGTTCAAAAAAGTCGGCGGCGGGAGGTATTCGGCCGTGTACCACGCGAAATATAAACGTCTGGGGATGGATATGGCGTTGAAGAGGTACGTGCGGGATCGATTGCAACCGCACTCGATGGAGCAAATCGCACGGGAAATTGCGATTCATTCGCAGATGCAACACGCGAGCATAGCGCCGTTTTACGGAGCGTTTTTAGACGAACACACGGGGGATATCTATTTGATTCACGAGTTTGCGCAGAGAGGGGACGTGTTTAACGCGCTGAACGCGACGACATTTGGTAGGTTCAGTGAGACGAGAGCGGCGAGAGAGGTGATAAAACCGCTCGTGAATGCGGTGGTGTATTTGCATCAAAGAGGAGTGGTACACAGAGATATCAAGCCAGAGAACATTTTAGTCGCCGAGGCAGGATCGACAATGGTGATGAATGGTGGTGGGCATGGGGGAGAAACGAACGTGACAAACAATCGAGCTTACGCGAGACACACGTCTAAACTGACCGATTTTGGATTCGCGTGCGATTTGAACGTGCACAAACCGTTGGCGAGATTAGGCACGACGGATTACATGGCGCCGGAAGTCGTCACGTGCAATCGCGAAAGACGGGAAGAGTTGAAACAAATGAACGAGAGTGGATACGGCGCGGCGGTAGATAATTGGGCGATTGGTGTTTTGACGTACGAGGTTTTGGTTGGTATGCCTCCTTTTGCAGGGCCGAACAGTCCGAACAGAGAAGACACGTACGAGAGAATTTTGAAAGGTTCGTATTCGAAGATTCCAAGCTTCGTGAGCGATAAGGCGAAGGATTTTATCACGAGGTGTTTAGAAGTGGATCCCGAGAAAAGAGCGACGGCGGAGGAGTTGTTAGAGCACGAGTGGCTGGTCTCAAGAACGATGGTGAAACACGCCATTAATAGTGCTCAGGTATCGCCGGCATCGAATGTCACTTTGGCGACGAAAACGGCAAAATCGATGGAAGCGGATGATCATGAGGACGACGATAACGATGGAACGACTGCTACCCTTTCGCGAAAGACTATTCCAAAGGCAGAAGGGGAGAAAGTTGACAAGACGGATGATGATAACCGCGACGCGATTGATATAATCAAAGATCAGATCAAAGCTGCAAACGAAATCAATAACGACGAGATTGAAGAAATCGAAGACGAAGCAGAAAATGATGCCACGAAGAAGCAGAGTGTTGGAAGCGAAGGGGAACTGTGGACTTCGTCGGACGAGTCGCTCGAAAACGAAGAAAACTACGTGCGCGAGTTGGCCTCTATCGCCGCCGGTCGGTCGGCTTCAATCGCGATTGCCGGTATCTCGGGAAGTGCGCACCACGCGGGCGGCGGTTTATACTCGACGCACATCCCAACGAGCCAACTATCGTTGATGAAAGAAAAAGCCGCCGCAGCGGCACCTGTTTCACCTTTGAAGCAGCCAGTCAAAGCACCGCTTGAACCATCTTCGCCGATGTCTCTTTCTGATGGAAAGAAGAGTTCCTCCACGACGGACAATAGCGTAGAAGGCTTAGGATTCGGCGCGCAGAAAATTGATTTAGCCGGCCTCGCGGCTTTACGCGCGCGTTACGCCAAAGAAAACTACGAAAGCAACTCTGACACTCCCACGCGGTATTCGTTCGATGAAAAGCAAAACACGAAAAGCACGGAGAAAACGAATGCCGATATTCCTTCTTCGCCTTCTATCTCGATGTTTGGAAAACTCATGCAAAGGTCGCAATCCGCGATTACGACGAAATCGTCTACTCACCCCGAAACGGTGGCGAATGGTGGTGACGCTTTGCCACAAAAGAAAAAGTCGACAAAGAAAGGAAATACGCTCGGAAGTGGTGGGGTCCAACGCTCCTCGCAGTCCTTCTTACAAAGAATGAGGGGCTCGTTGTTTTCTTCGAGACGAATGCGAAATTTAGCAGGCGCGACGATGGACGGCCAAAGTGAGTTTGACGACAGAAGCAAGAGTTCGTAACGACAGCGACAATATAATAAAACGACGTAGCACGTAAATTAGAAAAGATAGGTTTGTGTAGATGATAGAAAACTTGTACAACAAATGCGCAGTATCAACATAACGTTTTTGTATTGGACGGCGCGTACCCAACTAGCCGCGCGCGAGATAGCCAGGATTAATGTCGTACCGCACGGGAACAAAACCGGTACCGTACCTCACAAACTGCTTCTGTTCGTAGCCTCTCGGATTGACGTATCCTTCGCAATACAGCCCGCACCCTCTCTCGATGCCTTCGTAGATGTACGCCGAAAATGAACACCACCTATAAAAATACACAGATAAGGCAAAGAGCACAAAAGAAAAAGGCGCGCACCGGCGGCACGGAATCTCCAAGCACGTGTTGCATTGCTCTCGCCACTCGACGCTCGGGATAAATTGACACTTATCGAGACATTTAGACTCGACTTTTTTGGGCGTCGTCGTCAGAAACACCGTCGTCGATGCCGCCAAAAGGAGGAATATGCGCACTCTTTTTTGTACGAGGAGACACTTCATCTCGAATTCTTTTTTTTTTTTGTGTCGACCCCAACGAAAAGACAGGTAAAAAAAAAAGAGAAGAAATTAATAATGTCGCTCGACTTTACAAAAGAGAGACGGCGCGCTTTGAACACGCCGCCGGGCCGCGCGACGACAAAAAAAAGGGTGTGGTCGTCGCCGTCGCCGTCGTCGTCGTTTCCTTCTTGTCGAGAGCGCGCGCGAGTCGTCGTCGTCGTCGTCTCGCTTTTTTGCGTTGTGTGCTCTCGCGCTTACAAAAGGGAAGAACAATTAATTGATGTGTGCACACGATGCGCTTTTGCATCGCGCCGCCGGGGGCGCACGGAGTGCGTCGTCTCTTTTCCTCGCGCGACGACGGGGCCAGAACCGACGCAACACCAAACAGAGCGACGACGAGAGTAAGACGACGACGAGACGCACCTCTAGCAGGAGAGACGCCGCGATGAAGATTTCTTCGCTTTTCGGTTTCGTAGTGCTCTCTTCGTCGCCGTCTAAAATTGCTTTCGGGAGAGACGACGGACAGCAGAGGAGGAGGGAATTCGTGACGGATGGATACGCGCTCGAGCTCCCCGAGGGTTACACCGCGGAGGAATCCGAGGGCGTGGCGACGTCGACGGCGACTATCAGAGACGCGACTACTGGTACGAGCGTTGCCCAGATTAGGAGAGAACGAACGGGGACGATGGGGAACTACGGGTTGAGGAGCATGTTTTCCAACGTGGACAGTTTTGGAGAGCAGATGAAAGGGCAATACGACGACGACGGGACGGCCGAGGAGGAAGAAGAAGAGGGACAAAAAAAAAGCAAAAGTCGTCGCGGACCGAAAGAGTTGGAACAAAGCGGAATGTACGCGATTGAATTGAGCGAGAACAGAATAGTTGGCGTCGTCGTCGGGTGTAAAGACGGAGAAAATGGGAGAAAATTTAATCAGTTGCAAACTATTCGAGCGTTTGCGCGCGTCGAAAACGAGAGAAAGGCGGAGGACGTGTGGGAGATGTTGGAGTCGTTGAGATTGACGACTGGGAAGACGTGTGGATGATGATGATTATTTCGATGATGATAATAATAATAATAATAATAATAATTATACACTTTTTTATAGTACATCTGATGGTAGTACTTGGCTTTCTGCGCGCGCGCAAATCGTCTTTTGTAGAAGAATTAGAGAGTGCTCGCGTTCCAGAAGACGTCGGAAGCGTCCATCGACTTTTTGAAAAACGCCGGTTCCGAAACTCGAACGTTTAAAGGTTCTCCTCCCGCATCGCGCCAAGGCATGGCTTCTGCTGGTAACGTAATCTCCGCCGCGAAGAGATGCAGACGTATATTTTTTTGTTTCGCGTTTTCGCGGTGCGCTTTATCTCCATACCTAGTGTCGCCTAAAATCGGCATGTTCAATTGTTTCTCGGCGTGTCTTCGGAGTTGGTGCGTTCTCCCGGTTTTCGGGTAGAAATCAATCAAAACTTTTGCGATGGCATTACTACCATCGTTGTCGTCTTCATTTGTCTCGTCGCAAATAGCAAACTCAGTTTCCGCGTATTGGTCGTTGTTTGGTCCCATGTCTTTGCTCGTAATCGTGCCTCGCTTCTCGTTTATTTTTCTCTTTCCCAGTCCTCCTTTACGATTCGCATACTCTATCAGAACCGCTCTGTACCTCTTTCTCGCCGCGCGATCTCGGAAAGCTTCGGATAACGTCTTTGAAGCTCTTCGAGTCTTTGCGCACACCACTAATCCTCCGGTCAAACTATCTAATCTGTGCACCGGTCTCGGGCGATGCAACGCGCCTTCCACGTTCTCCGCCGGCTTGACGATATACGGTAACACTCGATCTAAATTCCACCCCGCTAACTCGCTAATATCCTCCTCCAACTCCTCCTCTTTGTTGTTTTTGTTGTAATTATTATTATTATTATTATTATTATTATTATT
>CEPW01132514.1_pt1 | contig 12299 bp, 9 predicted proteins | sample 356211 | NCBI WGS metagenome assembly CEPW01 (sample SAMEA2620021, study PRJEB7988) | marine metagenome | biome: marine biome (ENVO:00000447); feature: deep chlorophyll maximum layer (ENVO:xxxxxxxx); material: "saline water (ENVO:00002010), including plankton (ENVO:xxxxxxxx)" | depth 25 m
CGGCGCGAACGGCGCGCGAGCGTCGCACGCGGCGACGAAACTCGCGCGATTGAATGAGAGATTTGCGAGTTTCTATAGCGATCTCGAACAAGAGAAAACGCACCGTCGCGCGCTCGAGAGCGATCGCGCGCGCGCGCTCGAGGAGAGACTGGACGTTCTCGAGCGTGAGGTGCGCCAGGCGACGGAGCGCGGTCGAGCGGAGCGCGCTCGGGAGTACACCAAGTTGGAGAGCGCGTTGGGGGACATCGACGCCAAGTTGAGCGCGCGGGCGCAGAGCGTCGAGGAGCGATTATCGACGAGCGTGAGCGCGCTCACGGCTGCGGTGGAGAGCGTGCACGAAGCGTTGACGGCGGAGCGAACGGAGCGCGCGTCTGAGGTTGAGCTCATGGGTGGGACGTTGGGGAAGAGGATGGAAGAACACGCGTCGGCGCTGGACGACGAGCGACTGTCGAGACTCGAGCGCGAGGCGGAGCTCATCAATCGTCTGGGGAACGAGATGACGGAGATTCGCGCGAAAGTGGACGCGGAGAGGAACACTCGAGAGAGCGCGGTGGGGAAATTGGCGACGGTGATCGAGGAAGTGAGACATCAGAGCGCGGCGGAAGAGGGCGACTTTCACGCCGTCGTGCTGGAGGAATTGAGCGCGCTCAAGGCGGGATTACAAAAGGAGCGCGCCGAGCGCGCGGAGGAGGACGAACTCATCGTCCAGGCGGTCGGGGAGTACTCAAAAACCATTCAAAACGGGTTGCGTATCGCGAATCAGTGATAGTCATCGTTGCAAGCATCCTATACTACTGTAGTACACATCCATCACCAAGCTATCTATCAATCATCACCAAGTGCCAGCTCACGAAGGCGGTGAGCAAAAACGGACACGCGAGATATTGCCAAAATAACAGCGTGCCGACGCCAGCCGCGGCGCGCTCGTCATCGTGACACATGTGCGCCTGGAGCATCATGTTGTTCGCCGTCGGCGTCGAGCCGACGAGTAAAAAAATCATCCAAAAAATGGGATCCTCGCCCGCCGAATCGGAACCCGAGGGCGCGACGCCGGCGCCTCTGAGCGCGTAATACGCGCCGATCGTCAAGAACGGTATGACGACGAATCTCACCGCGATGATCGCTAACGCCGTGTTCCTATTCACCATGCTATAATCTGGACCCTTGGACAAACTCGCGCCGATGACGAGGAGCACCGTCGGAATCGCGGCGTCCGCCAACAGCTGCGCCGACGCGCCGATCCAACTCAACGCCCGTCCCGGATTGAACAGTATGTCCCGCGCGGGCGTGGCGATTCCCGTCAACACGCCCGCGACGCACGCGACTATGTTCGGATTGAAAAACGTGCGCGAGAAATCCAAAGCCTTCTCCGAAAAACTCTGCGTTCGCGAAACCCGCGACCCGCTCTCCCCCGTCCCGCCCCCGCTCTCGCTCTCGCAATCCTCCAGACTCGCCTTGGCCGCGATTCGTCTGCGAAACAACCAAGGCCCCACCGACCACATCGCCCCCGAGAGCACGAAGACGTACGCCGAGAGATACAAAACGCACCTATCCCCGTCCGCCTCGGTGAACGTCAACGTACCGACGTTTGGATTCCTGGTCACCGCCCTCGCGACCACCACCGGCAGCGCCAACGAATTACCGAACCCGCACGACATCACCGTCACCGTCCTGAACCCCGGTTTCGCGCGCGTCGCGCGCGCGACGACCACTCCCGCCGCGAGTCCCGCGACGACGTGAAACGCGCACTCCACCGGCAACAGCCACATCTCCCGCAACCGCCCCACCGACACGCTCCGACTCAGACTCGTCCACAAAAGCGCCGGCAAAAAGAAGTTCCCGTTGAACGTCGCGAGCGCGCGCGCCGTCTTGGCGTCCAACCATCCTCGCGTCGCCGACACCGCGCCCAGCGTCCCGACGACGAAAATCTCGAGCACCGCGCGCGCGGCGGCGAAGAATATCTGCGCCCCGGCGCGCATGACCCCGGTCGGTTCGCGCCTTTTTCTCGCGCCTTTTTCTCGCGCCTTTCTCTCGCCGCTCGCCCGCGCCGAGATATCGCGCCGGCATCGACGCGCGCGCCCCTCTCCATCGACCCCCGCGCGGGGATGAAAAAGTAACGCACGCGCGCCCCGCACATCGCGACGCCGAGCGCGCGCGACGCGACGCCGAGCGCGAGTCGACGCGAGGGCGACACGAAAGAAAAAAATTGCGCGCGCGCGTCGAGTCGCGCGATGACTGGATGGACCGGTGGACAAGCCGCGGCGGAGGTGCGCGCGCGAGTTCGCGAGTTGGACGATTCGAGGATGCGCGCGCGCGCGCGCGCGTGTCACGCGATGCGATGCGCGGAGGCGACGACGGTGACGATGACGCGCGCGATGGGAATCGCGCGAGTACTTTTTCCCGCGTCGGTCGCGTTCGCGCGAGAGATGGAGGCGACGCGCGAGTCTCGAGATTGACGGAGGACGATGGGCACCGTAACGGCTGAAACCGTAGGAGGATCGAACGCGCCTCGAGGAGTTTGAAAAGCGCGCGGATCCGAACGACAAGGAACAGCAGGACCTGTTGGAACAGATGCGAGAGCACACAAAACGTTTGGAACAGATGCGCGAGCACGAGGATCCTCGATTGTCGTTCACGACGCCCGAATTTAAGGAGGCGCAGAGAGTGTTTCAGGAGAATTACAAGGCGCGTGCGTTCGGCGCGAGGCTCTCGCGCTCGATGGTGATATCGCGATGAACGTCGCGGACTGACGTGAGAATGCGCGTGTCCGGCGATTTTATCCATTTTGTAGAAAAATTTCGGTCGACCGGTGGAGTACGGTATGGTGAAAAAGTATCCGTGGAGCGTTCCGACGCTTCAAAAGCTCGACGTTCCCGTGGACGTCGACGGTAACCCGTGGCCTCTGGACGCCGACGGGAAACCCATCCTGAAGGATGAACCGAACGAGGAGGATGAAGGGTTTTAGACACACTCGACTTTCGCGTCCTCGAGCGATCGGTCTCGATCGTCGTTTAACGCGCCGAGCGAGCTCAGATTATCTTCGACGACGTCACCGTCGTGTATTAAATCAAAACCGCCCACTCTCTTTTTTATCTCTCTGACGCCTTGACGATGAAAGCGTCGCTCCATGTCCACCACGTTTAACACGTCTTGAAATAACGCCGTCTTGAGCGCGCGATCGCCCGCGCTGTCGACGCTCATCGATGGCGACGCATTCACCTCGATGAGCCACGGTCGCAAATCTTCGTCGAGCATGACGTCGTACCCGTACAATTCAAAGCAATGTCTGTCGTTGATCATCACCGGCACGACGGAGCGCAGCGAACGCAGGATGAGCTCGGTGATGTTCACGATGAGCGCGTCCGACGTCGCCGTGCCGTGTTTCGACGCGATGTACTGGCGAAGACTTCGCACGTTCCATCGCAAATCACACTTTTCGGCGTCGTAGCGCGTGTCTCGCTTTTGCACCGAGTGATTCGTGAGATGCACCATGTGATCGTTGAGCGACGCTTTATCTCGCGTGTATCGCACCGAGGTGAAACGGGCGAACCCTTCGCGATAGAGATACGCCCGAAGCGGTCGAAACGAGAGGACGAGAACGTATAGTCGAATGTCAAATTTTCTCCCGCCGACGCAATACGGATTGGCAATGTATCGCTGCGCGACGTAATTATCGCAACATATGTTCTCCGCACCGTTCTTCTCTCGCTCGGCGAGCCACGCCGTGATTTGCGAGAGTTTACTGACGACGAATATCCCTCGTCCTTGCGCGCGACCGATGGGTTTCATGATCCAAAGTCCACCGCGATCTCGAAACGCGCGCTTCATCATCAACGCCTCTTGCGGCATGACAAACGTCTGCGGTAAAATGTCGTACCGTTTCGCCGCCTCCGCGCCGCCCTCCTTGGCCGCCTGACGCTTGGCACGATTTAAATTCTTCGCCATGAGATCTTTACGCGTGAGCTCGGCGTGATTAGGAAAGTGATTGACGCGCTGATGATCCGCCAACCGCGCGCCCGTCTTGTAGTGGATGTTTTCGTGTATCCACCCGACGTCGGCGTAGAACAAGTCCCAATTCGAGTCCTCGGGCGCCACCTCGCGCCAACCGCGCTCGAGCATGATTTTGTGCGTGATCGTGTTCGGCATCGTCGTCGCGAAGTGGACGACGCGGTGGACGGCGTCGGACTGTCGTCTCCACGACGCCGCGGCGCGTCTGTCCTCGGTCAACGTCTCGCCGCGAGCGCGCGACTCGTCCTCTTCGACGTCTTCCGAAGCGGGCGCGCGCGCGAGTGAGCGAGACGCGCTGGACGAGACCGACATCGCGCGCGTCGAGCGTCGCACGCGACGCTCCTCTTCGCTCATCGACGCGCGTCGAGAGTCAACGTGTGTGGCAAAAGTCTAAATATCGTATCACAAAAGGCGTGAAGCTTTTTTTTTTCCTAGCAAGTACAAGTGTCGCACGAGACGACGAGACCTCAATCTATTTAGACTTCGAACCATTTATCGTTCTTGATCTTTTCATCGATTTCCTTCTTGAGTTCCGGGTTCGTCTCGAAGTACTCGTCCATCGTGATGGTGCTGAGTCGCGCTCGTTGCTCCTCCACGTTTTTAAGTTCGAGATCGAGCTCGGCGATGCGCTTCTCCGCCGCTTGGGCGTGCGCCTTGGCCTCAGCCTCGAGCCCAACGAACGATTGCTTGAGCGCATCAATCTCCGGGCTCTGAGAATCCGGCTTCGTGACACCCTTGTACGCCTTTTCGAACTCGTCGACGATTTCCGGCATGGACGTGTCCTTCTTCATCGCCGCGAAATCCGGTTCCGGCCCCTTGTACGCCTCACGAGCGACGGCTTCGCGCATGTCAAACACCGCCTTTTGCAACCCCAAGAGCTCTCTCTGCGACGCATCGGACAGAGCCTCCGTCTTGATCGCGTCCCAGCTCGCCGCCGACGCCGGCGCCGTCTCGCCCGCGTACGCCCGTCTCGCGCATCGCGCGATCGCGCTCACCTACGTCGCGTATAAAACCCACCGCGCGCGTGAAAACCCGGTCAGTCGCTCGTTCAAAGTCTTTACCCTCGCTCTCGCCCGTCGCGCGCGGCCGCGCGCGCGCCCACACCGCGCGCGCGACGCGAAACCACCGCGGCTCGAACGTTTGACCCTACGCCCCGGTCACCCCTCCGCGCGTTCTCACGCGCGTTCTCGCCCGCGCGCGGACGCGCGGAACGCGTCGACGGTTCGATGACCATCGTCCTCGCGCGTCGGTCGTCGCTCGCACCTCTCGTCTCGCGAACGCGCGAAGCATGATCGGCTCGAAGTGTCGCCCGGGGCGCGTCGCGCGATCGGGGTCCGACGGTGTGTATCTATCGCGCGAAGAAACCAGGCGTTCGGTACGTATTGACGAGTTATTTAAAGAATGACGTTGTGTGTAGTGTGAGTTTCTGTGAGAGTTGTCGTTGGTGTAAAAACTTCTACACACAGTCACACACGGCTATAAAAATCCGTCGCCCAGCACGCCGTCGGTTCGATTCGTCCGCCGGCAGATTCGCGCGCGCCGCGACGACGCGCGACGCGATTCGGCGCCTCGCCTCGCGTCGAGACTCTAGAAAGAATTTATTTCGCGTCGATCCGTCGTCGCGAACCTCGCGCGCGCGCGCGTCGCGACGGATCGGTGACGACGACGCGCGCGTCGGGACGAATTTCATCTTTCATCGGGACGGGACGACGCGGATGGCGTTCGAGGGCATCGCGGGAGGCGCGACGCCGCGCGCGCGCGCGCCGACGCGCGAACACCCGTCATGGCCGGTGGCGTGCGTGCAGAGGCCGACGAACGCGACGTCTTTCGTCGCGGTGGAGGGCTTGGGATACATGCCGATGATGACGCCGCGGGACGGCGACCGAGGCGACGTCCAAGAGGAGGTGTTCATCGGCGAGATCATGCGCGAGGAGACGCGGGAGATGTTCGCGCGTTTGCGCGTGGAAGCGGCGGTAAAGGCTGGTCGAATCGCCGCGGAGGAACACGTGCGGTGGATGCGATCGGTGGGGACGGCGAAGCGCGCGGGGAACGCGCCGTCGACGCGAACGCCGATCGGAACGTCGAATACGGGTCGACGGAGAGGCGAGGAGGCGTCGACGACGCGCGGGGCCGAACATCCGAGACAAGGAGTGCGTCCGAATCGTCGATCGACGCCGAAAGCGATGACGAGATGTCGTCGAGGCGGTCGTCGATCCCCGGATGAGTCTTCGTCGATTTCGTCGCCGGACGCCGCGCCGCCGTCGCCGTCGCGGTTGCCTCAACCTTCGCTCGGTCGCCGATCGTTCGACCAGGATTCCGCGAGAGAAGATGGATTCCCACCGCTTCCGGAGTCCAAATCGCCTCTGCCGTCGTTTTGGTCCACGCCTCCGTTTGAGTCTTCGTCGAGTCTGTCGCCGAATCCGTCGCCGCCGATGCCGCCGCCGATGCCGCCGAAGAGGTGGTTGTCGCCGAACGCGCCCAAGAACTTGGGCAAAAAGCGCCGATTCGTGCGTCGACGGTTGGAACGTCTGGAGAAATCACGCGCGGACATCACGGCTTTCGTCACCGCGAATCAAGAATCGCTGGAAAAGCGATGCGAGAGCGCGACGATGGAATTGAAGGAGTTGCTCACGGTCGGTCAACGCATTCGATTCGATTTCGACGTCACCATCGAGCTGACGACCGTCACGATGGATCGAATCTCTGAGTGTCCACACTCACCCTTGTTTGAAAAGTGCGCGTGCGCCTTGGCGCACGCGCACGAGGCGAAGGGAGTTTTTGGATTTGAGAAGTACGATTTCATGACCGATTCGTGCGATTGCGACGATTGTCTGCGCGCGTACGTGCGCGCGCTATACACTCGACGCTGCGTGTGTCCATCGTGTTTTCTCAAAGACGCCGCGCGACGCCACGGTACTGATACTGTGAAGCAGTTATTTTCCGACGTAGAAGAAGATTCTTCAGACGTCATCGAGCCAGAATCTGAAAAATCGAGCGAGCCCGATCGACTCGACGAAGACTCTTGGGGCGCCGTGGTGAACTTTATCTCGGATCTCGATTCCGAGCGCACGGTTCGTCACATTCAATGTTTATTAGAACGTCTCACGAAGCCGAATCTATTTCTGGCCGCGTCAGAGAAGCAGATGGAGCTGGCGACGAAGGATGCCAACAGCAAAGACGCGGCGTGACTTTCTTACGTTGTCGTCGGTTACATCTCATTTGAATACATTAATCTGCTAATAGTAATATTTCTACCAGTCGTCGTCATCATCACCGCCGCCGCCGCCGCCGCCACCGTTTGCAGGCGCGGCGACGTCGCCGGCACGTCCCCAACCGTCGTCATCCCAGTCTTCTATTTCGCCCACGTCGCACCACATATCCACCGTTTGCGCGGCGGGCACGGGGTCAGGCTCTGATAAATCGACGACCGCGTCGTCGTTCGTCGTCTGTCGTTCGGGGCGTTTCACGGAGTCTTCTAAACTCGCGTCCGAGCCATCGTCGATGAAGCTCGAGTCGTATCTGCTCGAAGAGTGCGTCGGTCCGCTGCCGTCGAATCCTTGCGTAGGACTCGGCGTGTCCTGAACGACGCGATGCTCTCGCGGTCCGAAAGCTGCGAACGTGCGACTCAGATCAACTTGTCCGCGCGCGTTACCTTGGTGATCGCGACTCGGACGCTGCGCGTCTTCTGGAGTCACCTCCTCGAATTGTGCACCCGGATGGTGCTCGCCGTCGTCGCCTTGCGTTTGCGCGATGAATCGCTCGTCGCCGGAAGGCATCTCGTTCTCGCTGTCGCCTTCGCTTTCCTCGTCGCTCGCGTTCGCCTCATCGTCGACAAAGAAATTGCGTCTCTTACGAGGGTTAAACTCTGGCGGCTGCGCGCGAGCGCGTCGCTGTCGCCTCGGAAGTTCGACGACGTCGTCGTCCTCGATGATGGCGACGTCATCGTCGACGACGGGATTCGGTGGTTCGACGGGAGGTGACACGTCTTGAGACATCAGCACGCACGCGTGCACTTTGGCGTGATGACGAGGTCTTCTGTGAATTTCGCTTTCGTCCGTCGACGGCGTCGTTTCGTTCGCTGTGACCGCGCTCTGCGGTGTCAGACGAGGCGGCGGCGGCGGCATGGACAAACGATCCTGCGTCTTTTGCCTCTCGTCTTCATTCACCTTGTCGCTCGATTCGCTGAGTCTCGGCTGTCGCATCGACGCCGGCTCGTCGAGTCGTGGTGAGGCCTCGACCGCGGGCGGACGCGGTGCGGGCGACGCGCTGTGCATGGAGATTCGTCGAGGCACCGGCTCGCTCATCTGCGTGAACTCCTCCAGCACCTCTTGACTCGTCTTCACGTTCGCCTCGTACATGGGCAAATCCTGCGAAGGATTCACCCAGTCCTCACCCCATCCATCGTCGAAATCGGCTTCGTCGAACAGCGGCGCGTCAGGCACCTCCACGACGCCGTCCTGCGCGACGTTCTCTTCTCGTTCGTCGCGCGCTGCCGCCGCCGGCGAGCGCGTTTGACACGCGCGCATCTCCTCGCACAAACCGCCGGGAATCGCCGTTCCGGTGGGATCCACCCGAGATAAACCTTGAAGATCGGCCATGATATCGATGAGCGCGTGCGATAAATCGCTGTGCTCGACGCTGTGCACGGGGTTCGGTCTCGAGAGAAATGGCGCGGTGGCTTCGATGTCAAACTCTTCCAGAGCGTTTCCATCGTACTCGTATGCGAACAAGATGGCTTTACTCGCCACATCGAGAGGTGCATCTTTCAGCTTGATCGCCGCGTTTAAGATGGCTTTCGCACCTCGCGGTTTCTTTACTTTTGACGGATTATTCGTCTTTGGTTTCGACTTCTTCTCCGCAGGCGAAGGTTCGATCATGGCAAGTTGGCACACCGGCGTCACGCCCTCGGGTACGATGCGCGGACATTTTTCGAGCTTGAAATTATTCCCCGGCGCGCGCAGACACATCATGAGTGTCTCATACTTCTTCTGTTCGCTCGTAAACTTGGCGTACTCCTTGCCCTCCGTGGCGAGGACGACCACTTTACCGTCGCGAGCGCGACCCGTTCGACCCATGCGCTGAATGGCGCGAATAATGTCCACGACGTCGAAGAAGAAGATCAAATCGACGCTCGGAATGTCCAAACCCTCTTCACCGATGGACGTCGCGACGAGCGTGTTCAGAGTACCGGCTCTGAAATCATCGAGCGTTTGCTTTTGTTCCTTTTGCGTCTGTCCCTTGGTGCTTCGACGGCCGCCCGTCGCGCGCTTTTTCCCGCTGGTGGAATCACCCTGACCGACAAACTCCGCCACCTTGATCTTACACGCCGTGTCCGCACCGGCCGGCACCTCTCGAAGTGCGCGAACGATGTCCTTGACGCTCTCTCTGTACGACGTGAAGATGATGACGCGCGTATCCGCCGTCGCGTCTTTAAAGTGTTGCTTTAAAATCGACGTCAGACGATCGAGCTTGGGCGAGTGATGCGCGCCGTTCGTCGACATCGATCGCATCAGATCCACCACCTCTTTCGACACGGGATCGATGCGATGAATCAGCGTCGTGCGTTTCTCTTGACCTCGTTTTTCCACGTAATCGTACGCCTGTTTCACGCCCATCTTGAGCAATAAATCGTACGCCTTGGCGAGTTCCATGGCGGCTTCGAGCGCGACGTACGCCGTCCCCTTGGCGTGCACGTTGGGATTGTGATTGAGATTGGTGCGCGCGGAGTGCAGGGCGAACCATCCGGGCGGTTCGATGCGCGACGCGCCGTGCGTAACCTTGTTGTTAATGAACGTCTGCATGCGCCACCCAGCCTCGCCGAGCGCGCCCATGCGCAGGAGTTTTTCGCAATACGGTCGCAATAAATCGCACAGCATGTCTTGCACGTGCGACATGGCCTGATCGGGTCTCACCTTTTCCACCGTCATCTCTCGCTTGTGCGTGTACCTCGACACGTCCGGGTCCTGGTCGCTTCGAAAGTCGATGCGTCCGATGCGCAGCGTCGTGACGACGCTTTGAACCTCCTCTACACCTTGACCGGGCGTCGCCGTGAGTGCCAACAATCTAAATTTCACCTTGCGCTCGTGAAGGAGACGGAGCACCTCGGCCGAGGCGTACTGTCCGCGCGCGTGGTGCGCCTCGTCAACGACGACGCACACGATTTGATTGGCGTCCAGGGTGCCGTTTTCTAAATCGTTCGCCACCGTGTGCGGCGTGCAAAAGAAGACGCGTTTTTCGCTCCAAAACGTGCGTCTCGACCCTTCGTCGTCCTTCTTCGTGCTCCCCATCAACACGAGCGTGTCCGAGGCGGGAATCCCCACGACGTTGTGACACGCCGACATCTGTTGATCCACCAACGGTCTCGTCGGCGCCATGAAGATGATTTTCCCGGTGGGAAACCATCGGTAATAATTGTACATGACCACCGCCGCGATGAGCGTCTTCCCCAATCCCGTCGGCAGACACACCAAAGAATTCGTCAACAGCGCGTTTCGCGCCATCTCGTACTGATACTCCCGTCTCGATATCTGCGCCGGATACACGTACGTCTGAATCGCCTCCGGATCCATGGGTAATCCCGCGGGTCCACCCGCCGTCGCGCACGTCGTCAAGCCTCGCCCGTCTCGCTCGCCCAACGCCTCGGGCGGCAAATTCGTCCGCAACGCCTCCAATTCCCTCGAATCGTTCGTCTTCCGTATCATCAACGCTTTCGGCAACCTCGACTGATGTTTCCTCTTCTCCCCACCCGACATAGCGTCAGTTTTCGTCCGCGGTCTCTTCGCCGCCGCGTCTTCGCCTCGACTCGTCGTCGTCGTCCCCGCCATCGTCTCTCGCACCTCTCCCACCACCGTCGTCGGTCGCGCTCGCTCCCCGCGCGCCGCCGCGAACATGGACGTCACCGTCAACTGTCCCTCCCCTCGATCTCGTCGCATGGCGTCCGCGCGCGCGCGCAACGGCACGTCTTCCAACCGCGTTCCCTCCGTCTTCGTCATCGTCGTCCCGCGGTCGCGTTCCTCCGTCGGTCTCGACGCGCGATTCCACCCCGTGGACGACGCGAGCGCGCGACTCGCGGTCGCGCGCGCGGCGACCGCGTCGACGTCGACGGCGGCGAAGAGATCGTCGTCGTCATCGTCATCCAACGCGTCCAGACGCATCATCACTCGTGACACGAACGAGCGCGTCTCTCTCGCGTCTCTCTCGCGTCGCGCGCGTCTCGCGTCTCGGCCACGACGACGACGCTCGCGCGCACCGTTCGCGCGCGCGCGGCGCGAGAGAGACGCCGCGCGCGACCGTGTGACGGTGATGATTGGAAACGGGCACCCCAACCGCCATTTTTTCAAAAATTCGCGCGCGTCGGTCGTGCGCGTCGCCTCGGTGAACGCGCACCGCGCGCTGCGGGACGCTACGATGCATGGAACAACAACAACAAATTAAATGTACGCGCGAATCGTCACCGTCGGCGACGAGGGAGGCCGACGCGAAACCGTCGACCGAGCGCGGCGACCACCTCTAGATACACGCCGAGCGCGTTGGCGCGCCCTCGATCGACGACGTCGACGCGCGGCGGCGGTCCCACGTTCGCTCGACACGTCGGACACACGCTCGACGCGCGAAACCACCGGTCTATGCACTTTTTGTGAAAGCAGTGCTTGCACGGAAGCTCGCGGACGAGTTGGCGAGGGGTCGGGTCCTCGAGACAGACGGCGCACGTGGGCGCCCGCGCGGCGCCGAACGCGTCTCTCGCGCGTTTCGCAGGAGCGTGCGTTTCCAGCGTTTCCCTCGCGAGCGCGCGAGGTTCATCGCGCGGAACGCCGTCGTCGCGGTCGAAGAACCGATGAAACGCCGCGGCGCGCATTTCGTCGAGAAACGGGACGACGTCGGGAAAGCCGGCGTCGTCGACGTCGTCGACGAATGCGTCGAAATCATCGTCGTCGTCGACGTCGGCGTCCATCACCGCGCGCGCCTCGCGACGCCTCGCGCGCGCCGCGCGACGCATCGCCCGATCGTCCTCCCCGTCCTCCCCGTCCTCGTCTCGTCGGCCGCCTCGTCTCGCCCGTCGCCTCGGTCGGTCGCCGTTCGCATCCTCTTCGTCGTCCCACGCGCGCGCGCGACGTCGTCCTCGTCCTCGTCTCGCGCGCCGCTCGCGCGTAAAAATAACGTCTCCATCGCGCGCGTCGTTCGCCTCGCGCGCGTCGTCGTCGCGCGCGTCGTCGTCGTCGACCGTTAGATCGATGGCGTCCTCGCGGGTGCCTCCTCGCGCGACGCTCTCGCGCATGATTTCCCTCGCGCGC
>CEPW01132600.1_pt1 | contig 12271 bp, 6 predicted proteins | sample 356211 | NCBI WGS metagenome assembly CEPW01 (sample SAMEA2620021, study PRJEB7988) | marine metagenome | biome: marine biome (ENVO:00000447); feature: deep chlorophyll maximum layer (ENVO:xxxxxxxx); material: "saline water (ENVO:00002010), including plankton (ENVO:xxxxxxxx)" | depth 25 m
AGTGTTTGAAATATTTACACGAAAATGGATGTCCTTGGGACGAAATGACTTGTTCTAATGCTGCCAAAAAGGGTCACGTCGAGTGTTTAAGATACGCGTGCGAAAATGGATGTCCTGGGAGTGCGAATTATGTGCATCGTCTACCCGAGCGTACCCACGAGTCTCTCCAGAGGCTCTGCACTCTCGCTCGTATTCGCAGCGAAGGAAGAAGTTCTTTTTTGAAGCGTACGAGAAGTAGAAATACCAAAGCCAAGAAGTTCTTTTTTTTTGAAGCGTACGAGAAGTAGAAATACCAAAGCCGCTTGTTTTAGACATACAGATACTAAATTTTACTAATCGCGATTTTATTGAATCTACCAATACATTCTAGAATGTTCGCTTCACCACCGTTGATATGGTCCTTTCCTTTGGCCTTCCCTGCCGCCTCTACCGCTTCTGTCGCGGCTCCAGCAGTCCTTGCACTGTTGATGAGTTTCATCCCGGTCAGAAATATCTGTGCGACAGTCTCGGCACAAGCGGGTATATGGACCTCTTCTTCCTCCTCTCCCTCTTCCTTCTCCGTACGAATTATGTCGAAAATGATTGTGCATAGTTCTCCTTCCTCCCCCTTCTAGAATGTAATCATTTTCACCTGAATAACATTTGTAGCACCGCGTGTGACTATCCGGTTTTTTCGAAATATCCGTAATGCCGCACTGCTCGCACAGGCGTTGGCCGATTATGTGAAGTCGATTTTCTGGGGGCTCGTAATTCATCGTCGAAACTAAGGGGTTAAAATTTACCGCCGGATTACACGTGCGTTGATGCCGCTTGAACTTTTCTTCTTCGTCAAACTCCTCGCCGCACTCCTCGCACATTTCGCAAAAGTACTCGTACTCTTCTTCCTCCTCTTCTTCGTACTTTTCCTCACATTGCGCCATAAAATGCCCTTTCTTCTTACAATAATAACATAAATCGTTCGACCCAGCGCACTCAATTTCTAACGCGCGTATTTGGTCTCCATTCAATTCTAGTTTACAGTACGCACCGCCACGCACGTTTTCCACTCCATACCTGTCCATATATACTTTCGTCCATTTGTCCTCGTCTCGAGAGGTTTGATTTTTTTTCACATCATCCACTTTTATCGGTTTATATCTCCTAGTCCAGTTTGACCCACCAATATTTGCAAAATGCTGTACGATGCGCTTTGTCGCGCCGTATTTACTCGTTTTCCCGACGTACCATTTCTTTTCTTTACATTTAAGAATGTAAATGGTGACCAAATCGGTGTCCTTTTTGTGTCGCGGCGCCATTATTTCTTCTTCTTGTTTGTTCGCCCTTCAATTTCTAGATATACGAATGATAATCAAATTCAGCGTAGAAACGCAATCGTATCGATTCACGAATACTACCACAACCGGTAGATTGAAATACTCTGTTTGTTTGTACTATCCCGCGAATACAGCGTTTTGTTCCTAAAAAGCAGAAAAGAAACTCGTAAGTAGGCACCCTCGAAGACCACTCAAGATTCAAAATAAAGCCAAGTTTCCCGAAACTATATTCACCGCACGCGCCAGACGCATCAATATCCGAATTACGAGAGATGGTTAAGAACACTGAATGCGACGCGCTTCGACTCTCAAGAAAGTTGGGAACTTCGTTAAGGGGAGATGACTGCGCGCGTCGTACGTGCGATAAAGAAACTAAGATGCGATCGACGACGGAAACTTTCCCCAGAAAAGACACCGATTTCTTCTGGTATAGCGTAGCCGAAGGCAAACTTTTAGGGTAAGAGAGGAGAAGATGAACAAGAGAACGTACCAATCGTGCGCGCGAAATGTAAATTGGGTGTTTTGATTACGGTTTGGTTGCGTGGTGCGTCCTGAGGAACTTTTATGGCTGATACATGAACAAAATGTCTTTTTTATTAAAGCTTTGAAAAACTTGAACCACATTTTTTCAAAACAAAAAAAAAGTCGGCGAAGAAAAAACCTGGAGTCTTTTCTCTATTTTTCGTCTTGTACGGGTGAGCGACTTTTGGGTACAAAACTTTTTGGTTTGGTCATTTTGTTCTATTTATTACAAAGAAAATTATTTACAACTTTTATATCTGTACAGCAAATTATTTACAGCTTTTCTAGTATATGTACAGTTAATGTGACGAACTCTCCTTCCTTAACGGCGTTTGAAAGCGAATTTTGGAGGAGCCCGCTTTTGAGGGAATGTTTCAGCATAAGCACTTAGACAACACAACACAGCAGAAGGGTATATGAGCGAAGACAGTAGAATAGGAGCGAGCATGATGTTGAGCCAATTTTGTATACAGATGTACCCGTTACCTCCAAAGTTCACCGTAACGTTGAGTATCAGTGATATCCGTTAGAAATAAGACGTATGTGTAAAGAATGTGTAGCAGTTATCATATACTTGATGAAATCCCAACGAGTGAAGCCAGTCTTATAATTACTTGTAAAAAGAGTGTATTGTTAGTTCGGCGTGTGTTCAGGCGCGTGGCTTTTTTTTGAAAAATTCCTACCTGGCACGTGGCTTTTTTTGAATTTTTGTTTTTTTTTTCTCTACGAGAAACGGCTTGTTGTGCAGGTGAGTGACTTTTAGGTACAAATTTTTTTTGGTTTGGTCATTTTGTTCTATTTATCACAAAGAAAATTATTTACAATTTGACAAACTCCCCTTCCTTTAAGTCGTTGTAGTTATAGCGGCAATTCGACAGATGGTAAGTAAGGCTTTGCGTTTAAAATATGGAAGAAAGTAAGTATGTGGTGCTTTATAGCATTTCCACCCTGTATTTAATCCTCGTGGGTTATATATAATATTTTAGCGTTCGGTTGACGTGTACCCTCTTGGGGATTGTTCTTCATCACGAGCACTTTTGTATTCTTCGGGATTGTTACATCCTTTTGTGTATGACCGGATAGCAAAACTCTATTATTCTCATTATGCCAACCCAAATCGTTCCATAGACCACAGACATCGTTATAAATGTCTCTTCGCGGTCTATTCCGCATTTCACTTTGAAACAATTCAGCCCAAGCCCGATTTATAAGATCGGGGTCAGGTGGAACTCCAAACTCTCCACTCGCCATTCTCATTTGAATTTGTTCCATTGCCCCTTGGCTTATTGCTTGATTTGCTTGTTGTGTTGGCGAAGGTTGTGACATATTTACTTGTTGTGTTGGTGACGGTATCACTCTCTTATGCGAAATCGAGAAAGGAACTTATTACGCACACCAAATAAAGATTGTGCAAAGTTTTGGAAAAATCTAATAGGTCGCATTTTTTTCAACAACAATCGTTATAAATAAACACACGTTACAAGTGACGAAATGGGCAGACGCGGTGGGGGCGGTGGTTCTAGAGGCGGACAAAGAAGTTTCTCTAACGCCTCCAAGGTCATACGAAGTACCCACTCGCGTAGTTTCTCTAGTGCCTTCAAGGCCAGACGAAATACAATTGCTCCTTCCCAAAGTACTAATAAGTTCAAATCAACGCGCACCAACACCCGGAACAAAACCACACACTACACCTACCAAGCGAATCTCAAGGGTGGGAAGAAGTACATAGGGCGAACGACGAATCCCAGCCGTCGATTCGCGCAACACCGTAATGGTACTGGCGCTATTTGTATGAAACGCTACAAACCGACATCGTTCTCGAACGTACAGAAACACTCGTCGTTACAACAGGCAAAAAGAGCAGAGACGGCTAGGTATTACAAAACGAAAGAGGCACACGGGGCGAATAAAGTTAGAGGCGCGGGAAATACGAAACCATTTCGTCCGTTGTCTTCGTCTTCCTCGAGGATGAAATCGTTTGCTATGGGTACTATGCGAAACTCGTTATTGGGATTGTAAATTATAGTACACTATTATTAAATTATTTATAGTCTTGTAAAATAAAGTCGTTATAGTTGTATCTAACACTCGACGGGCGACACGGTTTACATTTGAGGTCTATATATAGAAAGTCGTGCTTAGACTTTGGATTCTGTGACAATACCTAGTTATTTTAAAAAGAGGGGCTTTTTTTCTTGAGAACTAGTGGGAACACGACTTTCCGCAACAACAAAACTGAAGACCCCGAAGGTTCGGTGAGGGGAGGTTAATTTAAAATATAGCACTCCTATCCAGGTTTCGTGTTTCCCGGGTTACGAAACGCTTTCGGATCTTCCATACATCCAAAATATTCAGGCGAGCATTTCACACACGAGCTCTTATGCGCCGGACTCTCCTCTGAGTTGCCGTGTTCAGTATATTATGAAAAGCTATTCGATCGAAGCAATTCGTCGCACCTTCTCATCACCCACATGGCGTTAAAGATGTTCTTATTGTACGAATTTCTCCCCACGCTATTCTTATTCTTCTCCAACATCGCCGGCGAGGCTTTAGCTCTGTGCCACTGGTAACCGAAGATGCATCGCATGGTGTCCAAGACGGAGACGTCGACTTGGCGTTTGAGCTCGTCTTTGGTTAATATGGATTCGGAAATGTTCTGTCCGCAGCCGAATTCAGTCGCAAATGCACAAAAGTTTTCGTAGTAAACATCGATTAAGGTTTGGCCGTCGTCAAAGAGCGCGTCTGAAGTGACGGAGGCGCAGATGAAGTGGCCGAGGTCTGTTCCGGGAAGACCAAAGCCAGACCATTGGAAATCGATGAAACCGCAGTCATATTTTATTGAAGATGATGTTTCTTTTAAGAATATGTTACCCGCTTTTGGGTCGCCGTGTGCAACAGTACGTTGCCTTCGAAGTCGCTCCGGGACGGAGGCAATGTCGTCGACATCGAACGGAAACGCTTCGTTTCCAATGGCTACGGCGACTTTTTGTAACCGTTTGCCGACGGTTTGAATATCGTTGGTTTTTGGTATGTGTTCGGCAATATCATTCTCGAAAGATTTCAAGTACGTTTCCCATCGTTGAGGGAGATTTGCGACTTGTTCCTCCATGGTTTGCATGGACGGTTGCCAGTATGTTCCCGAGCGCCAGACGGCCTTTTCTAATTCGTGAATGTTGTCTTTTGATTCCTTTAAATAGTTTGCGTCGGGTAAGAAAAACGCGTGCATTCTCGCCAACGCGATGACAGCGCTCTTCGCTTGCTCCAAGTTGAGCGATTTCTCTTGGTACCATCCATCTTCGGGCGAGAAGTCTTCTAAACATAGCGCAAATTTCGAGTCCACGGAGGAATTTTCGTTGAGTTGAAATGCCGAGGCGTAGCATCTAGGCACGCCGACGCCGGCGGAGTGCAAAGCTCTCGCTGCGTTGGAGGAAAGGAAGGCGCTTTCGACGTAAAACGAACGAACGTCGCGACCGATTTTCATCGGCGCGGTGGTTTTCTTCAGACGCACGTGCGCAAGACTTTGCATGTCCACGCGTTTATAAAATAACGATTTCGGCATCGACTTTTCCGAGTTGTCTTTCCAATCCAAGTGCATTCGAACCGCGTCGGACATCAATCCTCGAACCGCCGTGTCTTCATTTACCGAGTATCGAACTAACGCGTTTGATGAACTCTTCGTCGCTTTAACCTCTTCGCTTTCATCGTCCGAGTACGCACTTTTTGTGCTCAAACTCGAAATAATCTCGTCGCTTAAATACTCCACCGTCAACGGCGCGCCGTCCAACGCTCGAGCGATATCAAACGCCTGCGCTTTCTGAATGCCATCCTTTGCACTATTATCCGTAAAATGCGCCTCTTTGCTGAACAAAACCCGCAATTCCTCGCTACCCCGCAGTTTTTCACACATTTCCGTTCTCGATGGCGTCTTTACCCTCGGCATGGACGCTATAATTCCAAGACTATTATCCACTGTCCTTGCGTCTTTACTGTGACACAAAGGCGCGCCGAAAAAATCAGACACGTAGCCTCCCGCGGCTTTCAACACCGCCTCCGGCGCGCAACTGTCCCAAAGACACGTCGGGTACATTAATGCGACGTCAGCTTTTCCGAACGCCACGTTGACTATTTTACTCCCGGCCCCTCCAACTAAAGGTCTCTCGATATCCTGAAAATACGATAGGTTTTCCTTCGCTGCTTCGACGACGGCGTCAACGCTCGCTTTCAACAACTGGTTCTTACTATCCCCGGTCGTTATTAAAAAATGTTCGCTTCCTTTTACCTCGTTCGTGTTCAAATATCCATCGGCCATTAAATGTTGGTTAAAGACTCCAACGACGCCTTTATCGCTCTCGGGATCTTCCGCGCCTCCCATTCCGCACAACCCAAACATCACCGCCGATTTCTCTGCATCATCTTTATCCTCCTCGAACCCTTTCAAGCCTTTTGGAAACGGCAAGCCAATTGCCCCGGCCACGGCTCGTCCACTCACAGAAATCCCGACCAAACACTGACAATTCTCTAGTCGACCTTCGACGAACTCTCGCGTGCCGTCCACCGGATCGACGAACACGCACACGTCCTCTAAAGCGACCACATCTTCCGCTTGGAAACGTGCCGTCGCTTTTATTGCCTTGTTCACGCATTCGCTAAACCTCTCGTCTTTTCGTAAGCTCTCGCACGTGTCGCTGTCCATCGTCGCGTCTTCGTTCCCGTCTTCCTCCCCGACGATATTCAGTTCGTTTCCGTATTGCTTCCTCAAGCTTCCAATAACCATCGCTTGCGCCTTCACGTCTGCTTCCGTGAGGGCCGATCTCGCGTCGCCTTCGATCTTCGACGTCACTTTTCCACTCGAAAACGTGCTTTTCCCCCGGACCTCCCGAATCTCTCTGCATCCTCTGAACGACGCTTCCACGCAATCCGCGAGCAACCGTTCCAGAGAAATCATCATGCTCTTCGATTTTTTGCTTTTCCCTTCGTCAAAACGTATTGGGTCCGACGACGACGCTTCTTTAATAAACATCGACGAACGGAACGACGCGGAGATTCCACTCCTTCTTCTTCTTCTTCTCCTCCTCCTTTCCGTCAAAGCGAATGATGAGAAGAACTTCTTCTTCTTCTTCTCGCCACTACTACTTCTCGCGTTGCTGCAGAGACAAAACCGACGACCCAACACAACACACCGCATGTGCTCCTCTATGTCTCCACACACAACGACGGTGAAAAGTGACGACAAAAGAGGGGACTCTCTTTACTTATTAAAAAGTCAAAACAACAAAAGAGGGAAAAAAAGGAGACCCACAGTACATGTAGGGTTTTTTATTTAGGGTGTCAAACTTGATGAGAGAAAAGAAAGAAGAAGAAGACATAAAAAAAGAGGGTGGTTTTTCATCATTTTTCTTTTGTCTCTTCTTTTCGAAGAGAGAGACGCTTTGTCTTTGTCTTTGTCTTCTTCTTCTTCTTCTTCTTCTTCTTCTTCCCGGTATCATCGCCGTCAAGAAGTCGTCGTTTTTTGTTCGTCTCTCCAAAGCTGGTCTCTCGTTTTCTTTCCTTTTTTGAGTCGTACCTATACCATACCTTTTGTGGCGCGGCTCTATTAGGAGAGGAGGAGGTTTTGAGTAGAATATACACCAAAGCGAAGGAGGAGAGCGGTTGAAAAAACGAGAGATGCGGGGACCACCTTTGTCGTCGTCGTCGTCTTCTTCTTTGCCGAAAGGCTCGTGCGTGGTGACGGAATCGGACGACGGGGAGATCAATGTGGTCGTGGTGTCGTCCGCGAGCGCGCCTTTGGCGAGAATCGTGCGCGTGTGTCCAACATCCGGCGCGCTGCTTTTAAAACGCGTCGGCGCGGAAAGGAGCGGACGCGGGGAAAATGAAAAGGAAGGAGAAGAAGAAGAAGAAGAAGACGCTCCGTTCGCGTCGGATGCAGAGGCTCTGGAGCACTTGAAACGAGGTGGGAAAGTGAAAACGGCCACTCGAGGGTCGTGCGTTTTAGGCGTCGCTCGACTCGGGGATCTCGTCGGCGTGTTAGTCGCCACGAAAGTGCAAAAAGCGATGCGATTACCTACCGGAGACGACGTGTTTCGCATATGCGAGACGAGGTGGATTAAGACGAACTCAATTTCCAGTCCGGTGAGACAGCTGACGGAACAAGAAAAAGAGCACGCGAGAGCGCTCATGGATTTCCCGATCGATGGGTTGCATTTTTATAGCGAGACGTTTGATTTAACGAGGAGTTTAGCGTTTAGAGATTCTTCGGCGACGAAAACTTCCGGGACACCGTCGACGCCCGAAGAGAGCGAGTGGGTGTGGAACGAAGCGATTGCGAAGCCGTTTAGAGACGCGTTAGGAGAAAATGCCCGCGGGTGTGTGCCAATTATGGTTCAAGGTTTAGCGGAATGTAGAGAGATATTAGTAGACGCGAACGATCCGAAGAAAGGATCGTGGCACTTTGCGGTATTTGGGAAGCGGAGTAGATTACACCCGGGGACGAGATTTTTAGCGAGAGGAATAAACGAAGATGGGAACCCAGGGAACGAAGTAGAGATGGAACAAATGATTTGGCGCTCAAATAACCATAGTATTAACACTAGTAGTAATAGTAGGAAAACTATTTGGACGTCGTACGTATGGCGCAGAGGTTCCGTGCCGCTTCGGTGGAAACAAGAGATTAAGCAAACTGTCGGCGACGCGCAAATCGAGGTAGAAACTAAGGATACGTATAAGAATGCCGAGCGTTATTTCGCCCGACTTCGTGAAACTTACGGCGAGTGTAATCCAATCGCGTGCGTCAACTTGTTACGAATCGCACCCGGGAAACCTGAGGCGGAGTTGTCGAGACATTTCCATGAGTGCGTGGAACAGTGTCGCAACATTTTACCGAACGATCCAAAGTTGACGGTGACGAATTTTGATTGGCACACCAACGTCAAAGGTCTGGGCGACGCGAGTGCGGTAGAGTCGATGTGGAAATTACTTCGCGATAAGATTCGACATCACGGGTACGGGTACGGGACGTTCGACGAAGCCACGGGGGAAATGAAAACGCTCAGGAAACAAGCGGGCGTGTTAAGATATAATTGCGCGGATTCTTTGGATAGAACAAACTTAGCTGGTTTCTTTGTTGCCGTTCAGTTACTCGCGGAACAAACGAAACGATTAGGATTAGTGGACGTGCTCACCGACCCTGAGAGCATCTCGTTGCAATCGACGAACCTCATGGAGAAGGCCAAAGAGGACCAATTCTTGCGCTCGGCGGATGAAGATTTGAACGCTCGGTTGCCCGAAGGGTGGGAGTCGCGTTTAGATACAACTACTGGAAGAAAGTTTTACATCGATCACAACACGCGATCAACCTCGTGGGCGTTACCCGAAGATTTCATAAAAGGCATAGACGAAGAGAGAAAAGAACGACAGATGAAACGCGAAGCGATTCTACGAAAACGCAAAGACGACGCCATGGTGCTCGAAAAAGAGAAAGAGGAAGCGGAACGAAAACTGTTCGACATGGGTTTGACTGCAAATGTATCTGAGCACACTATATTCCAATCCGAACAAGACTCGTACGTTTGGCTCGGACGGAGTGTGGACACGTTACGAATGAACATGTCTCGAGCGGCGTTATCGGTTGCGTCGGAGGTGTATTTACAAAACGGGGATTTACACGCTTTGATTTACACGTCAACACGAGCGTCGCACACGGCGATGATGCACTTGTTGGACTCAACGACAAGTATCGATGGAAACTCGCGCTTTAAATCTTCGCAGTCGACGGCGTCGAATTTGAGTATTAGCGTCCAGAGACGCTTCGTAAACTTGGTCTCGGACGGGTTTCGTCAGACGCAGTTTGAGTTGTTTTTAGGCCTTCGTCGGAAGCATTACTTTCCAAGCTTGGCAGAAAACCCCTCGGAAGAAAACAACAGAGTGGTAAAGTCTCGAAACGCGTTCGGCGCCCTGTTGGCGACACCAGGATGTGCCATTGATGTAGGACAGAACGGTGAAATGCTCACCAAAGAGTCTTTCTTCCTCGGCGAAGAGTCTGGATTATCAGAAACCTTCTCTTCTTACGGGAACGAAAGTAATAATGATAACGACGATGCGTCAATCAGACAATTTTTCAATTCCGTCTGGCCGTGTCCACGCGGCTCGCGTTCAGAATCGCTCGCGTATGAACTTCGAGAGTTTGACGGCGTTGCTGGACGAGGTGGCGGTAGAGGTGGTGTCGAGAATTGGTTGTTGTTGACCGATCCGAAAGGCGCGAATGAACAGTTTGCGCCTGGTCGCGTCCGCGCAACCTTCCTCTCTGCCAATAGGAAGAAGAAAATTTCCACCGTTCTTAAGCTTCCGATAATCCCAACGCACGCGACGATGGCGTTGCCCCTCGTAGAATGCGCCGGGCCGTTCGATGCGGAAGAAGGTTTGTGGAAGTACAGCTATAGCAGACCTGATGGGAATTTCGAAGACATCGAATTTCACGCGCAAGAGGAATGTATCAGAAACTACGATGAGAACTCAACGAGCACCGAAAACGCTAGATCAAAACTTAAGTTGACATTTGAACCACGCTCGGTTGGAAGTTCACCGTCGGCGTTGTCACTCACCATGGCGCTCGGCCGCGTCGAAATAATCGGTGGCGATGATGGTGAGTCGTCCTCTGATAAAGATTTTATTGGCACGTTGAGCCCGGAAGATGAAGCGTATCTCGAGCAAAACTCCTCCTTAGATGCCTACGAGCGCGTGGCGGTGGAGATTGTCGAGCACGCAAGGACGCAAAGTTTCGAGGACCGCCTCAACGCGAATTTGATGCTCGAAATTTTGCGTTTACGTTTGCGTTTGACGTCCAAATTCCGCGACACAAAGTTTGCAAACTTAAGAAACGTCGATCCCGCAAAACTCGATCCGACGACTATGTTGCGAACGAGGCGCGCCAGGCGAATCTTGGAAAATCTTCGATTACAAAGAGAAAATCCAGTGAAAAACGTCGCTTTTGGTAACAATGCAAACGCATCGCAAAACGTTGCCAATGGATCGTTAACTTCTACCGCAGATACTGCGACGACGAACTTGAGCACGACAACGACGACTTACATTCCGGAAGAAGCCCAAACGATGTCTCGATCAAAAACGCCGATACTCGGTAACGCATTGACTTCTTCCGCAAGTTTAACATCGGTTGCTACCGCGGCCGCGAGTAAATTTGCCGGCTTTGCGAATTCAATCGCCAACACCGCAGGTTCAAAGCTCAGCGGTAGTCTCAAAGATTCGACGTCGAATATAGAGGGATTATCCATCTCGAATTGGAACGAAACAACGAGAGGAGATTCCACCTACAGCGGCGGTAGTCACTCCTCTCCAGAAAAGATGGCTAATAATAATGATAATAATAATAATGCCGTTTCCATTTCACCAGTTTTGGTTGAAAAGAAACGTATCGACGACGAGAACGAGCGACGCGTGTTGACGAAGCTCTCCGTCCTTCGCGATTTGGCGGTATCTTTGGACGACGAAGGCGTGGACGTTGTATCGCACAGCGCTTCGTTCGGAAACGCAACAGCGGCGGAAGTGTCTCGAGAGTTTGATCAAATTCCCCCGTCTCGACGCGTGAACGACAAGAAAAATGAGGACACTGCAGAAGCTATCTTCGAAGAACTGAAATCGCGCTCGAGAGTGAAAAGAGAACGCGTAAAAGACGTGGTTGAAGAAACTCCCGAAGACGCTCACTTTCTCACTCTTCATGGACGCCACATTTACTGCGCTGTTGCGTTCACCGCGGGGAAAGGATCATCGAGGAAACTCATCGGATCTCCTGGCTCACCACCATCTTCTATAACGCCAGCACAACCGCATCCGCCATCCGCATCGCCAACCATCGAAGTCGACGGGTTCAAATTCATGCCTCCTCCTGTCCCGGTCCTTTCCTCCTCCTCTTCCTCCTCCTCGCTCTTCTGGTGTCTCCGCGTTTCTTCTTTCCGAGACGAGACCTTAGACGCGTGCGAACACATCGGGGACTACCGCATCCCACTCCTCAAAAACGCCCCGCGAACGCAACTCGCGTTTGATTTCGACGGAGGCCGCAAATCCGCGCGCGCGTTCGTCTTCGAGTTGGCGTGTGTAGACTCTCGCCCAAAAGCCGCATCCGAAACTCGGACGATCTATCACACCTTACACTCGAGAGTGCATTTGTTCCGGTACGCGCCCGCTGACTCAAAGGGGTAGCAGTTTTCCAAAAGTGACGCGCTCCTCGCGGAGGCGTCGTCTCGTCGCGTACGTACTCAGACGCATAGTAATAGTAATAGTAGAGAGTTATGTAGTATTGAAATTCGAATACTTTTCTAAACCTAGTAGTATTCCGCGACGCTGTATTATACTTTCGTTACGTTCGAGTCTCAATCAGAGTCTTCTTCTTCTTTGTCTTCTTCTTCTTCTTCTTCTTCTTCTTC
>CEPW01178872.1_pt1 | contig 12248 bp, 12 predicted proteins | sample 356211 | NCBI WGS metagenome assembly CEPW01 (sample SAMEA2620021, study PRJEB7988) | marine metagenome | biome: marine biome (ENVO:00000447); feature: deep chlorophyll maximum layer (ENVO:xxxxxxxx); material: "saline water (ENVO:00002010), including plankton (ENVO:xxxxxxxx)" | depth 25 m
CTCTAGGTGAGTCGATTTCAAATGTATATTTTGAATATATTGACCCCAACACTGCAAAAGTTACTAACTGGGAAGGCTTGCAGTCTACATTAGCGCCTATGTCCAATATTACTGTGTTAGGGGAACTGCCTATTATAGGACCCCCAACAGTTGGGCGTTCAATTCCATTAATCATTCCAAGAGTTAAGGCAGAGGCTGCCATAGTTGCTCCAGTTGAACCCATAGATAATAACCCGTCTGCTTTTTTATTTTTTACAAGAAAAGAAGACACAGCTATTGATGACTTAGGCTTTTTCTTTAATCCAATAACAGGTTGTTCTCCGTCTTTAATTACACCTTCTGAAGGTACTACTGTTAACCTATTTGATTCAATGAATTCTAATGCGGAAGGGCCTAACTTACTTAGTGCATTTTTTATTTGGCTCTCATCCCCTACTAGCAGAATAGATAATTCGTTATTTTTATTTACTGAATTTACTGCTCCTTTTACGATTTCGTTTGGAGCATTATCTCCACCCATCGCATCAATAGATATAGTTATATTATTATTAATCATTTTTTTATTTAAAATTTATAAGTAAAAAGAATCATATATTAAATCTTTACTGTAGCGTAACCCTTTACAGCTTCAGTTCCGTCTTTTTTTATGACAGCAATATTTAATTTAATCATGTTATTTTCAATGTTTGACACTGTACTAGTTGCAGTTATACTTTCATTCATGAATATAGGAAGTTTAAACTTAATATCTATAGACCCTTCTTCTAACCAAGCATCTCCGAATTCATTGAACAAAAATTCACTTAAAAATGCCCCTATCATCATTCCGTGAGCTATAGTTTCTTTGAACATAGATTTAGACGCAAAATTTTGATTGATATGAATAGGGTTTTTATCTCCACTTGCCTCAGAATACATAATCACATCATTTTGAGTGACTTTCATAGATTGAGGTTTTAACATGTATCCTTGAGTATATTTTTTCATGATATAAGTAAATTACATTGAGATTTATGAGAAAGAGATTTTTGTGAGTTGTAGATGTTTATGTTAATTGAAATTAATCGATTGCCTGATCTAATTAAATTTTTAGTTATTTCAGCAAAAGCATGAATTTTAGAATTTTGCTGTATCGGATCTGAAAATTCGATTTTTTGTGAAAGATGAATAGTCCCATCTGGTAGAGAGTATTTTTTAAATATTTCTCCAAAAACAAGAGCAGTTGGAAAAAATATAGGAGTATGCTTTGTTTTATTAATATTCCTTTCACTTTGTACACTTTTCATATACAAAGACAACAAATCTGAAGACAATATAATTTCGTCATCAATTAAAATGGTATTTATTTTTGCTTCACTTAATTTCATTGGTCAAGGAACTAAATATATAATAAATTATATATTATTTTATCTTAAGTTAATTTATTTTATATATATGATATATAATCTTTCAGAAATGTTTAAGCAATCGCTTGGATTTAGCAAACAATTAGAAATAAATAATTTTAAGTATAACTATTACGACATCGGGAATGTTAAAGTACAAAAATCTGTGATTGATTTAACTAAAACTGATAAAGGTATATGGATATCAGGCACGATTCCCGTAGGAATTGAGTTGAATTGCTCAAGATGTTTAGAACAGATTGATCTTGATCTTGATATTAATTTGAATGAAGAATTCTTAGTTGATGATGGATTTATTAATGAAGATTCATTTACTATTGATAAAGATAATCATTTAAGACTAGATGAATGTTTAAGAGAATATATAATAATAAACATTCCTTTAAAACCAATTTGTTCGAAAAAATGTAAATTAATGAATTACTAAGTAGTTTGTAATCTGACAAATTTAATGTAATATATATCTTGGATTTTAAATATGGCACCATTACCTAAGAAAAAACATTCGAAAAAAAGAAAAAAAGACCGAGCTTCGCATTTCGGAATTAAAAACGTTCCTTTGACTAAATGTAATGAACCTGGATGTGACGCTTTCATTGTTCCACATTCTGCTTGTCCTGAGTGTGGAGTATATAAAAGCCAACAAATTTTAGATTAATAATATATATATAATGATTAAAAGCGATAAAACATTAGAATCAAATTCTAATTCAGCATTTATTTTCCCTGGTCAGGGAAGCCAAAAAGTCGGAATGGGTAGAGATTTGTTAGATATTGATGTTTCCGCTGATGTTTTCCAAAGAGTAGATGATGCTCTTGGTCGTAAATTAAGTGACATTATATTTAATGGCCCTGATGATGAATTGATGTTAACTAAAAATGCTCAACCTGCGATTATGACTGTTAGTATTGCGTGTTACGAAGCTTTGAAATTAAAGATTGGAGATTCTTTTCCAATCCCAAAATACGTTGCTGGGCATAGTCTCGGTGAGTATACATCCTTATATGTTTCTGGAGCATTAGACTTAGAGGAAACTGCTAAATTAGTTTCATTAAGAGGAGAATTAATGCAAGATGCCTGTGATCAAAACCCAGGCACTATGGCTGCAATTATAGGTTTAGATGAAAAAGCAGTATATGAAATTAGCAGACAGACAGGAACTTATGTTTCTAATATTAATACTGATTTACAAACAGTAATTAGTGGTGATAAAACAGCAATTGTTTCTGCAATAGATTTGGCAACTTCTAGAGGGGCGAAACGAGCCATACCACTAAAAGTTGCGGGAGCTTTTCATTCAGATTTAATGAAACCTGCTGCTGAAAAAATGCAAAATTACATCAATGATTTACAATTTGCATCCCCAACTATACCTATAGTAGCCAATTGTAGCGCAAAACCATTAACTGATGTTTCTGAAATAAAAAAAGAACTAATTACACAGATTACAAATTGTGTGGATTGGAATAAAAGTGTTAAATATATGGTCAACGACGGAGTTGATTCTTTTGTAGAATTTGGCCATGGTGGAGTTTTAGGAAATATGATTAAGCGAATAGACTCTAAATCTATCATAACTTCAGTTGATACAACTGACTCAATTAACACATTAACTCAATAAATGAGCATAAAACCTGATCAGCCATATTTTTATGGTAGAAGGACTTTTTCAAGAATCTTAACTTTGCAATATTTATACAAATTAGATATAATCCCTGGATTTAATAATACTATAATAACAATGAATGATGCTTCAGCAATATTGAATGAAATTCAGATTGAAGGATTTATAGATAGTATTTCAAATTACGAAGAAGAAGATATTAAATATGCTAATGAATTATTAAACGGTGTAAATAATCAAAAAAATACAATTGATTCTATAATAGAGACTTTTGCTACTACATTTCCATTGAAAGACTTGCCAATAATTGATAAAAATATCTTACGTATTTCAATTTTTGAAATTAAATATGTTAGTTTAAAGACAGAGATAGCCCTAAATGAGGCAATAGAAATAGCTAAAATATTTGGATCAGAGAAATCTTCTTCATTTATTAATGGAGTATTAGATTCTTTTATTCAAAAAAATATAAAAAATAAGGAGATAACATGAGTTTAGAAGATAGATTAAAAGATATTGTTACCGACAAATTAGGAGTTGAAGAAAATCAAGTAGTTCCTTCTGCTTCATTTATGAATGATTTGGATGCTGATTCATTGGATTTAGTGGAATTGATAATGGCATTTGAGGAAGAATTTAGCACTGATGATAACCCAGTAGAAATATCAGATGAAGATGCAGAAAGTATTTTAACAGTTCAGGATGCTTTAGACTTCTTAAAAAAGAAAGGAATTTCATAAATAAATCTTATTAAGAAATTAACCTTTTAATAAATAGAAATTGTAATTATTTTTCTTTATTATTTATTTTTAAATATAAAAAATAACTTATGGATGTAATTACAAATTTTGTAACAGATTTAAGAGCAATTTTTGGATTTTCTTTACCATTAATATTGAGTGTTTATTCACTTAGTTTCTTAGCTTTTTATTTTTTTGGATTTAATAAGACCAATCTGCGAATTAATTTTACAATAACTTTGATTTTGATTTTTGCTGTATTTATTTTGAGTAATTTTAAAGCTGAAAATGAAATCACCAAATATTTTGTCTATACTTCAGATAATTCACTTGGAGGAAGTTTAGGGCAAAAATTACAATCAAATTCAATTATTGCATTTTATTCTACAAGTTTATTCTTTGTATTTATAATTTTGTTATCTATCAGTCCTAAAAATGTTATTAAAGCATTTTTGAATTCAGGATTGATTTTTATAATGATCATCACACTGAGCATAAGATCATTCATATCTTTATTTCAAAAATTTCGAAAATCAGAAAAAATATACATATCCAAAAATCCCACACCACAAAAAATAATTGCACCACAATTGTCAGAAAATTCCAAGGATCATAAATATTTGTTAAATGATGAAGAAATAACCTTTGCTAATTTTGATGATAATAATACTCAAAATAATTTTTCAAAACTTGATTCTGAAGATAATTCTAAGTGGTTTCAAAAAAAATCAGACGCATATAAAAATGACGATATATTGATTAAGAACAAAGATAATAGTACTAGTTATTTTAATACTCAAGATCTTGAAATTTCTAAAGATAACTTTAATATTCAAGACTCAAAGATTTCTGATGAAAATTTTAATTCTATACCCAATTCCGCAAATTTAAATAACAATTTAAAAAAAGACTATTTACCTTCAATTGAATTGCTGAATGATCTTGAAGAAGTTTCAATTTTACAGGAAGAAATAGATGAAACTGCTGAGAATATAAAAAAAACGTTGGGTCAATATGATGTGGAAGTAGAAATCGGGCAAGTCCAACCAGGCCCCGTAGTTACATTATATGGCTTGATCCCTGGTTGGATTAAAAAAACAAAAAAAGAAAAACAATTTGATTCAGAAGGCAATCCTATAGTTGATGAAAAAGGGAAACACGTTTTAAAAGAAGTAGAAAGAAAAAATAGAGTAAAAGTTGATTCAATATTTGCTCGTGAAAAAGACTTATCTTTAGCTTTAAAAACCCCTTCTATAAGAATTGAAACTCCAGTACTTGGTGAATCTTTGGTTGGAATAGAAGTTCCGAATCCTAATCCAGGAGTTATAGGAATAAAGTCAATGTTAAAATCAAATGATTATCAAAATATATTTAAAAAACATGATTCTTTGCCTATTGCTTTAGGTAAAGGGTCTGGAGGAGATAATATTTCTATAGACCTAACTAAAATGCCTCATTTATTAATTGCAGGTGCTACAGGTAGTGGTAAAAGCGTATGTATGAATTCTATTGTATCTAGTTTGATATATAGTAAATCACCAGATCAATTGCGTTTGATGCTTGTAGATCCAAAAAGAGTTGAATTAACACAATATAACGGAATACCTCATATGATTTCCCCGGTTATAGTTGAAATGGATTCTGTAGCCAAAATATTTAGAGGAGTGATAAATGAGATGTTTAAGAGATATAAACTAATGGAATCCAAATCGGTTCGAAATATTTCTGAATTAAATAGTAAATTCCCTAATTCTATGCCATATTTAGTAATAGTAATTGATGAGCTTGCTGATTTAATGATGACTAGTGGAGCAGAGATAGAAAGATCAATTTGCAGATTAGCTCAACTTGGCAGAGCTACAGGAATTCATTTGGTAGTAGCAACTCAAAGACCTTCAGTTGATATTGTTACAGGATTAATAAAATCAAATTTCCCAAGTCGTATAAGTTTCAGTGTTACTTCTAGTGTTGACTCAAGAACAATTTTAGATACAACAGGTGCAGAAAAATTACTAGGAAAAGGTGATATGTTATATTTGCCTGTTGACGGCTCTTCTCCTGCAAGATTGCAAGGATGTTTTATAAATGATCAAGAGATATCAAATTTGGTAGATTTTTGGAAAAACAATTCAGTTTCTAATTATAATTATGATATAAATATTTTTGAAAATATGGAAAATGATGATGGTAATGTTGCTGAAGAACATTTAAGTAATGACAAAGATGTTCTTTTTAATGACGCAGTATCTTTAGCTAGAAATACTAAAAAACTTTCAATTTCTTTACTCCAAAGAAAATTAAGAATTGGATACCCTAGAGCTGCTAGGTTAATGGACGAATTGGAAGAGGAAGGAATTGTAGGGCCGCAACTGGAATCAGCAAAATCAAGAGATGTTATAATTAACTAATAACTTTTACGTTTTAGGAATTATCATTTGAAAGAATTAAATAATGAAAATGCATTTTTTAATGCTGAGGAATTGATAACTAATGCACCAGATCAAGATTTTGATTCGTGCCTTAAATGTGATTTTAATTTAAAAGAATCTGAATTATACGATACTTATCGAGTATGTTCGTCTTGTAATTTTCATTTTTATATAAAGCCATATGACAGATTGGCTTTGTTAACTGATAGAGCGTCATTTGTTGAGTTTAATCAAGAATTAACTAATGTTCATGAATACACACATGATGAACTTCCAGAATATAAAAAGAGAACAAAATCAGATGTTGAACGTACAGGTTTGAATGATTCTGTAATAACAGGAATTGGGACAATGGGTGGCAATTCCTGTGTCATAATATTAATGGATTTTTCATTTATGGGCGGAAATTTAGGCCTTGTTTCAGGAGAGAAAATTTCTTTGGCAATTGATGAAGCAGTATCAAGGAAAATACCTATTGTTTCTATTATTTCTAGTTCTGGAACAAGAATTGAGGAAGGGATACTTTCACTAATGCAAATGGCAAAAGTTACATTGTCTATGGCTAATGCTAAAAGTAAAAATATTCCTTCATTATCTTTACTCACTAATCCCTGTACTGGGCAAGCATATATTACTTTAGCTACATATTCTGACATTATTTTATCAGAACCAGGTGCGTCAGTTGGAATGAGTCCCTTAAAAGATTTGAAAGGCGATTATGGTTCAGTAGATTTTGAATCTAGAGCATCTGATTCTATGCTTAAAAGAGGTTTGATTGATTCTATTGTTAATCGAAATCAACAAAAAGAGCAAATATCTCGAATTATAGATTTATTAAATAATAATCATAAATTAGTTTATGAAAATAATGAAAGTAACAAACCAAATTTTTCTTTATCTAACTTATCTATTGAAGAAAGAGTGAAAATATCTTTAAGTGATAAACGACCTAGTTCCTCAATTTTTTTAAAAAAAGTATTTGAAAACTTCTTTGAAATAAAAGGTGATAGACTTTTAGATAATAGTGACAGAATTATTACTGGATTGGCACAATTAGGAAGTCAAACTGTAATGATTGTCGCCCAAGAAAATATAAATGAAAATAATTCGATAGACGGGCTAAAGTCATCTGATTTCAGAAAATGTAGTAGAGCAATTAATCTTGCTTCACGATTTAATATCCCTTTGATAACTTTTATTGACACAGTAGGGCACAACATGACCTACAATGAGGAAATTAAAGGTATTGGAACTTCATTGGGTGAAACTATGTTATCTATGGCACAAATGTCATCACCGTCAATATCAGTGTTAATTACTAGAGGCGGATCAGAAGCAGCACTTTCTTTGGATATATCTGATCGAAGATTAATGTTAGAGAATGCTATTTTAGTTATGGGAGATAATAGGGATGATAAAGATTCTTTAAATAAACCATCAATTATTGGTGCTAAAGAATGTAAAGATTTAAACATTGTTGATTCTGTTATTCCTGAACCTGTTGGTGGCATACATATGAATCCTGATGAATGCTTTAGTTTGTTAAGAAAATTTTTAATGATAGAACTTGCTATGTTAAATAAAAAATCCGAAAGATCAAGATTTAAAGATAAATACAAAAAATTTAGAAATATATCTGATTTTAATAATTCGTATTTATATAATTTGGCCAATGAAGCTATTGCTGCTAAGGGGAAAATTACAGATTATATTTCTAAAAAAATAAGTGACAGAAAAAGGAAAATAAGAAAAATCCAAAGTGAATAATTATTCTATAACAAAAAGGTGCTAAAACTAATCAATGAAAATCAATAATCCTAAAGCTCTTATTTTTGATGTATTCGGTACAGTTGTGGACTGGAGGAGTAGTATAAAAAATGGGTTAAAAGAATTAATTCCTAATAACCCGAGTGAACAAGATTTAGAATCATTTGCCGTAGAATGGAGAAAAGGATATACAGAATTCATTCAAGATTTTAATTCAGGGAAGGAACAATGGAAAAAAATAGATGATGTACATTATTCAAAGCTTATTGAAATTTTAAAAAAAGAAAATTACTTTGAATTTCTAAATGACTCACAAAAAAAAGAAATTAATTTACTTTGGCATAAATTAAATCCGTGGCCAGATACTGTTGAAGGCCTAAATTTACTAAAAAACAAATACTCAATAGGGACCTTGTCGAATGGGAATTTTTCACTGTTACTTAATATGAGCAAATATTCAAAATTAAAATGGGACTTTATTTTTTCTGGAGATATATTTAAAAAATACAAAACTAATCCATTGGTATATAAAGAAGCATGTTCTTATCTTGATCTAGCTGAGGGAGAAGTAGCACTGGTTGCTGCTCATGAAAATGATTTATTAGCAGCAAAAAATGTTGGGTTGAAAACTTTTTATGTAGAGAGGAAAAATGAATTTTCTTATTATAAAAAACCAGAAAACTTAGATAATTTTGATTTGGTAGCTGAAGATTTTATAGACTTGTATAATAAATTGTAAGCACATTTATAATCTTAATATTTTCAATACACTTAGTGCTTAAAGTAAGAAAATGATTATAAAAAAAGATAATTAATATAAATAAGCTATATTGAAATTACGCCACCGGTTTTAGATCTTTTATTCTCAAATAATTTTATTTTGTTTTCTTCATTGAGAGTGAGACCTATATCATCTAAGCCATTTAATAGGCAATATTTTCGAAATTCTTCAATATCAAAATTTATTGATATTTCTTCTGTATCATCCCAAATCATTTGAGATTCTAAATCTATATTTAAATTAAATTCATTTTCATTAGTTGTTTTATTAATTATTTTTTTTACTATTTCTTTATCTAATACAATCGGTAACAATCCATTCTGGAAACAATTGTTATAGAAGATATCAGCAAAACTAGGTGCAATAATTATTTGAAACCCATAATCACCTAATGCCCATGGAGCATGCTCACGTGAGGACCCAGATCCAAAATTATCTCCGGTAACAAGAATAGAAGAATTCTTATATTTTTCTTTGTTTAAAATAAAAGAAGTGTTTATTGATCCATCTTCATTGAATCTCCAATCATAAAATAAAAATTGTCCATACCCTGTTCTTTCAATTCTTTTTAAAAATTGCTTTGGTATAATTTGATCTGTATCTACGTTTACCATATCTAATGGTGCAACTTTACCTTTATGTCGGTTGATTGGTTTCATTTATATCTCACGTGTATCAACAAAATGTCCGGCTATAGCTGCAGCTGCCGCCATTTGTGGGCTAACTAAATGAGTCCTTCCATCTTTACCTTGTCTGCCTTCGAAGTTTCTATTTGAAGTTGAAGCACATCTTTCTTTAGGAGATAAAATATCTGGATTCATTCCTAAACACATAGAACAACCAGCTTCTCTCCATTCAAATCCTGCTTCTATAAATATTTTGTCTAATCCTTTATCTTCAGCTATCTTTTTTACTAAAGTAGATCCAGGAACAACCATCGCACTTACAGAAGAATTTACTTTTTTATTTTTAACTACCTCGGCAGCAGCTTCTAAATCTTCAATCCTAGAATTTGTACATGAACCAATAAATACTTTATCGATTTCTATGTCTTGTATGTTTGTATTTGCCTTTAATCCCATATATTCCAAGGCTTTTATTATTGAAGATTTTTCATCTTCGTCTTGAGAGTTTTTAGGATCAGGTATTTTCCCTGTAATAGGAGCAACCATTCCTGGGTTTGTACCCCATGTAACAAAAGGTTCAAATTCATTCCCATCTATATTTATTTGTGTATCATATTGTGCATTTTGATCTGTTTTTAAATTCAACCATTCATCTGTAGCTATTCTAAAATCATCACCTTTAGGTGCGAAAGGTTTATTTTTTAAATAATTTATAGTTTTATCATCGGGGGCAATCATTCCAGCACGACCGCCAGCTTCTATAGACATATTGCAAACAGTCATTCTTCCTTCCATGCTTAAATTAGTTATCGCTTCACCTGTATATTCTATTGCATGTCCCACGGCTCCACTGATTCCTATATTTTTTATTATTCCAAGTATTAGATCTTTAGCCGTTACTCCATTAGGTAAATTTCCATTAATATTTATATTCATAGTTTTTGGTTTGAATTGCCTGAGAGTTTGTGTAGCTAGTACATGTTCTACTTCTGATGTACCTATACCCATAGCAAAAGCACCAAAAGCACCATGTGTTGAGGTATGACTGTCACCACAAACAATTATTTTACCTGGCTGGGTAAGTCCTAGATCAGGACCAATTACATGTACTATTCCTTGGTTTTTATGGTACATATCATAAAGAGTCACACCAAATTCTTTGCAATTTTCAGATAGTGTTTCTACTTGTTGTTTTGCTATTGGATCTGAAATAGGATCACGACCTTTCCAAGTTGGAATCGCGTGATCAGCTACAGCTATTGTTAAATCAGGTCTTCTGACTTTCCTGTTTGACAATCTCAAGCCTTCAAAGGCTTGAGGAGAAGTTACTTCATGAATCATGTGAAGGTCGACATAAAGTAATGTAGGCTGTCCCTCTTTTTCGTCTACAATATGTTTTTCCCATATTTTTTCGAATAATGTTTTGGGATTTGTGTTACTCATAATAATTTAGTTACTTGTTAATTTGTTTAGTCCGTCGATATAAGCTTTTGCACTTGATACCAAGATGTCCGTGTCAGAACCTCTACCAATGACGTTAAGGTCATTACTTTCTAACCTTACAATCGCATCTCCTATTGCATCTATCCCTTCTGTAACAGCTTCAATTCTCCATTCATTAAGAGTTACTTTGATATCAATTAATTGGTCAATAGCTTTATATATAGCATCTACTGGGCCTGTTCCTGATGAAGTTGATGATTCCACTTTATTAGTTGCGTTATTTTTAATTTTTACTATAGCTGTTGGATTTTTCTCAGATCCTGATTCTATTTCAACCGAAATTAATTCAAAATTCTTTTTTGATCTTTCTGATCTTTTTTGGTCAGACATTAATATTTCAAGATCTTGATTTGTAACTTCCTTTTTTTTGTCAGCAAGATTTTTAAAATCTTCAAATGTTTTATCTAGTTCTTCTTTTGTAAGATTATACCCTAAATCTTCTAGCCTAGATTTTAATCCTGCTCTTCCACTTAATTTACTAAGAACTAAGGCATTTCCTGTCAATCCTATGGATTCAGGATCCATGATTTCAAACGTTGATTTTGATTTAATAACACCATCTTGATGTATTCCCGAGGCATGCCTGAATGCATTTGCTCCAACTATTGCTTTGTTGGGTTGTACAGGGAACCCTGTTATATCACTAACTAAGCGACTTGTTTTATATATCTGTTTTGTATTTATATTTGTTGAAACATTCAACAAATCTTTTCTAGTATCAATAGCCATAATAACTTCTTCTAATGCAGCATTTCCTGCTCTTTCACCTAAGCCATTTATACATCCTTCAATTTGTCTTGCTCCTGCTGTGACTGCAGCTAGACTATTTGAAACAGATAAGCCTAAGTCGTTATGGCAATGTACGCTAGTTATTACATCATTCATTCCGGGGACATTATTAATTATGTCTTCGATTCTTTGTTTAAATTCCCAGGGCATTGTGTAGCCTACCGTATCGGGTATATTTATTGTAGTTGCTCCTGCTTTTACAGTTGCCTCTATTAATTGATACAAAAAATCCATGTCTGTTCTTGATGCATCCATTGGTGAAAATTCCACATCATCACAGTATTTTTTCGCTTGTTCTACACAATAAACAGCCATATCAAGTACTTCTTCTCTATTCTTTTTCAACTGATTTATTATTTGTATGTCAGAACTATTAACAAATACATGTATTCTAGGGTTTTCTGATTTTTTGATGGCTTCCCATGCAGAATCCACATCAGATGGTACACATCGAGCAAGAGCAGCAATTTTTGGACCTTTTATTAATTTAGAAATTTCTTTTACAGACTCGAAATCACCTGGTGATGACGCAGGAAATCCAGCTTCGATTATATCAACATTTAATTCTTGAAGTTGATAAGC
>CEPW01034920.1_pt1 | contig 12247 bp, 6 predicted proteins | sample 356211 | NCBI WGS metagenome assembly CEPW01 (sample SAMEA2620021, study PRJEB7988) | marine metagenome | biome: marine biome (ENVO:00000447); feature: deep chlorophyll maximum layer (ENVO:xxxxxxxx); material: "saline water (ENVO:00002010), including plankton (ENVO:xxxxxxxx)" | depth 25 m
CCCATCGTTCACGTTCGCGTAATAGTGCGCGGTTTCTGCTTTACCGAATTGTGGCACGTGGATATTCTCAGTTTTCGCAAACGGATCTTTATTGAAGCCTTGGATGCGCGCATTCAATTCGCGTTGCGACAATTTCTTTTTATTCCCCTTGCCCTTCACCGGCGTCGCATTTGTGTCATTTTCTATACCATCGTTATTATTAGCACTTCCTCTCTTCGGTCGGTTTCCATCGCCTTTCTTCTTGCTCTCTTTCTCAGCCTTTTCTTGTCTCGTCGCCTTTTTCACGCGAGGTTTTTCCTGCATGTTTCTCGTCTTGTTCTGTCTTCGGTTGTCTCTGACGCCGCACGCGTTGCACAACGTCTTCGGTCCGTCTGGACCGTTACGCCACAAAGGCGTCGTGTGCGTGTTGCAGTGCGCGCATCTCTTCCCTGGAATACCACACGACGTTTGAGTATTCGCCATCCTTTCTTTTGTTCTGTCCTCTCCTTCTCTCTTTCTCCCCGCTCGCAGCCGCAGAGGAATGAGGGGCACTAATCAATTCCTTCCCTCTTTAAAGAGTCAAGAATAAAGACACGTCCTGCGCGATTGTGATCGAGAAACACGGAGGTTAGCTGTGAGTACGCGCATATATGCGAAGTGCGATGGTTCGACGTCTTTCCGCGACCGTCGCGATGTTCAGTCTTCCTCGAGCGCGTTTGCAGTTCGTACGATTCATCCAAAGACGATGATGATGATGAGCGAAAAAAAAAAGCGAGAGGAAAAACTCTCTCTCTCTCGACGTCGAGGAATTCCTAAAGGCGGGCACGCGCGAATGAATCGCGCTCGCGCGTGCCCAATTCCTAAAGGCGGGCACGCGCGAATGAATCGCGCTCGCGCGTGCCCACGCGACCGCTTCGAGCGCAAAAAAAGTCGACGCGCGATGCCAAAAGCGTATTTCCCGTTCGATTCGAGTCTTCGCGCGAAGATCGACTCACCCGTCACTCTTCACCCGCGCGTTTTTCGGACTCGCGGGTACGGATGCGATTAGTACTCTCTGCCTCTCTCTCTCTCCGACTCGACTTTTTCTTTCGCTCCCCGATTGAAAAATTAAAAGCGCGACACGAATTTCCCCTCTCGCTTTTCGCGCGCTCTCTCCGCGCGCGACCGTCCTCCTCTCGCCCGCGCCGTTCGAGCAGACAGGAACGAATCACCGCCGCTCAAAAACGTCCGATCCTCGCGACGTTCTTCCTTCCGTCCCGGAAATACACGCGCACAAAAACGCGACAAAAGTGCGCCGAATTTGTTACGCCTGAATACGAAGAGAAGGGCAAGACGAAGAAGAAAAGAAGGAGGGGAAAAAAATTGGTGCAAAAAAGAAAGGAGAACGAAGCGACAAAAGACGAAAAAAAGAAGACCGACGAAGGAAATTAATTACCAGAGAGGAATAAAAATATTTTACATGTCGAAGGCCCTTGTTACCGCCGCCGTTCTTCCCTCCGCGTCGCGCGTCGGATCTCCTCGTCCAGCGGCGAGGCGCGTGGTGTTCGCTTTTTTTTTTACTGTCATCGCGCGACGACCCCCTTCTTTCTCGCGAACACACGCATCATCATCATCATCATCATCTCTTCGTCGTCCCCAAATCCTTTTCCCCACCAAAGTCGTCGAGAGGAGACGAAAAGACCAAACAACAAAACGAAAGAAAATAAAATCGTCCTCTCTCTCTCCAAAAAAGGGCGGGCCTTCTTGCCCTTTTTTCGTCGCGTGGACGCAGATATTTTTTTTCGCGCAGAAAATATCTCGATCCCTCCTCTTTTTTTTCTCTGCTAATACCCTAAATGTACTGAAAAACCCTAAACAAAAAATTCAAAAAGAAACGTAAGTGGTGTTCCCCAAGAAAAACGTCTGTCTTTTGTGTGTGTCTCACTCTCTCTCTCTCGATTAAAAAGCAACCACGTCGCTCGTCCAAAAGCCGAAGAACAACAACAGCACACCGCGTCGTCGTCGTCATGAACGACGAGACGAATAGGACGACGAATAAGCGAGGCGGCGGCGAAGGCGAACTCCCAGAACACAACGCGAAGAAGTTGAGAGAAGAGGACGAGGACGATGGCGAGACGCAAAATCTCGATTTCCAAGATTTCGCGCACAACACGGAAGAAATTTTAGAGGAAGAGGTGTACGTGCAAGACGTCGGGAACGTATCCGATGACGTCAAGGTCACGGAAGCGGAGAAGAAGAGCTGGAATCGGAAGCCGCTGGCGAAACCGGTCGACAGTCAAACGGATTCCATACGTACGTTTTTCGTGGTTTCTCTTTTTTCTTTTTTGTTTCGCCGCGCGTGATTTTTCAAATGTGTAACCACATCGTCCTCTCTCAGTGTTCCAGCAGTTGGACATCGATTACATCATAGGCCAACCACACGAGATGCTCGGCCAAGAGAGACGGTCTAAAGGCCAGGCAGCGATTTTGCGAATGTTTGGCGTGACTGAAGATGGGCACTCGGTGTGCGTGCACGTGCACGGTTTCAACCCGTATTTTTACTGCGCGGTGCCGGAAACGTTTACCGAGCAACACATTCCGGCGTTTTTAATGTCTTTGAATTCACAGATGATGGCGCACCAACGGTCGTCAAACACGGCTAGAAATTTTGCGTTGGACGCGCATCTGATTTTAGATAAACAGTCTTTGATGAATTTCCAACCGAATGGGAAGAAAGGACGCTTTTTACGCGTCATCATGATGTTGCCGACGCAAGTGTCACAAGCCAGAGGGATTTTAGAAAACGGGATACACGTGGACGCGTTGCACCAAAGCGCGTTAACGTTTCCAACGTTTGAGAGTAACGTTTTATACACGTTGAGGTTTATGGTAGACAGGGCAGTCGTTGGCGGGAACTGGTTGGAGTTGCCGGCGAAAAATTACCGAGTGCGGCCGCAGCAAAGGAAAGCGAGCTACTGCCAAATCGAGTGTGACGTCATGTTTGATCGGTTCATCTCGCACGCCGCGGAAGGAAAATATTCAAAGTTGGCACCGTTTAGAATTTTATCCATCGATATCGAGTGCGCTGGAAGAAAAGGATTCTTCCCTGATGCTGAACAGGATCCGGTGATTCAAATCGCCACGCTCGTCACCGAACAAGGCTCGGATTCGCCGATTATCAAAGCGATTTGGACGCTGAACACATGCGCGCCGATCGTCGGCGCGGAGGTGAAATCATTCAGCGATGAGAGGGAGTTATTAAGAGATTGGGGTAAGTTCATGCGCGCAGTCGATCCGGACATGCTCATTGGCTATAACATTGTCAATTTCGATTTTCCGTATCTCATTCAACGCGCGAAAACGTTAGGCGTGCAAGATTTTCCATATTGGGGAAGAATCATCGGAAAACAATTGACGATTAAAGATACGACGTTTAGTTCCAAAGCGTATGGGACGAGAGAGTCTAAAGAAATTACAATCGAAGGGAGAGTTCAATTCGATATGCTGCAAGCGATTCAAAGAGACTATAAACTTTCAAGTTACTCTTTGAACTCAGTGTCCTCGCATTTCTTAGGCGAGCAGAAAGAAGACGTGCATCACTCGGCGATTTCCGAGTTACAAGCCGGAACCGCAGAAACGAGAAGACGTTTAGCGGTGTATTGTTTGAAGGATGCGTATTTGCCGCAACGTTTGTTGGATAAGCTGATGTATACATACAACTACATCGAAATGTCCAGAGTCACCGGCGTCCCGTTGTCGTTCTTGTTGGCTAGAGGCCAATCGATTAAGGTCATGTCACAGCTGTTGCGAAAAGCCAGACAACGTGGATTGATCATCCCAGCGAGAAGAGACAGAGGGAATGGCCCGAATGCGCAGTTAGAAGGTGAAGTCGCGTACGAAGGGGCGACCGTTTTGGATGCGAAAGCTGGGTATTACGAACTCCCGATTGCGACGCTCGATTTTGCGTCTCTGTACCCATCCATCATGATGGCACACAATTTGTGCTACTGCACGTTGGTCAAACAACAAGACGTGGCAGATTTACCGCCGGAATCGTACACAAAAGCGCCAACTGGGGACGTCTTTGTCAAATCAACGCAATTCAAAGGTATCCTTCCGGAAATTTTAGAGGAACTCTTATCGGCGCGGAAGAGAGCGAAACAGGATTTGAAAAACGCGACGGATCCTTTAGAACGCGCGGTTTTAGACGGTCGCCAGTTGGCGTTGAAAATATCTGCCAACTCCGTGTACGGCTTTACCGGTGCCACGGTTGGTCAGCTTCCGTGTTTGGAGATTTCCGCCTCGACGACCGCGTATGGTCGTCAGATGATTGACCACACGAAGAAATTGGTGGAAGAAAAATACACCACCGCCAACGGGTACGAAGGTGACGCCGAAGTCATATATGGTGATACCGATTCCGTGATGATTAAATTCAACTGCAAGGAGTTGAAAACGAGCATGGAGTACGGTTTAGAAGCTGCCGATTACGTCTCTGCGACGTTTACAAAACCCATCAAATTAGAATTTGAAAAGTGTTACTGGCCGTATTTGTTGATCTCCAAGAAAAGATACGCCGGCTTACTCTGGGAAAACAGCGAAAAGTGGACGAAAATGGACACGAAAGGTATCGAAACCGTGCGTCGCGATAACTGTTTGTTAGTTCGCCAAGTCGTCGAAACGTGCTTGACGAAAATTCTCATGGAAAGAGACATCCCGGGTGCGGTCAAATACGTTCAAAACACCATCTCGGATTTACTGATGAACAAGTTGGATTTGTCGCTTTTGGTCATTACCAAAGGTTTAACGAAAACTGCTGACGAATACGCGGTCAAAGCGGCGCACGCGGAGTTGGCGCAGCGCATGTTCCTTCGTGACCCGGCGACTGCTCCAGTCGTCGGCGACCGCGTCGCATACGTCATGATTAAAGCCACGAAAAATGCCAAAGGCTACGAAAAATCCGAGTGCCCGATTTACGCCATGGACAACAACTTACCCATCGACCACAAGCACTACTTGGATGCCTTCTTAACCAAGCCACTGTTGCGTTTGTTCGAACCGATTCTCCAAAATGCTGCTTCTGTCCTCCTCTCTGGCGAACACACGAGGTCGATTGCGTTACCCACCCCTTCCTCCACCTTAGCTGGCGGCATCATGCGCTTTGCGAAAGTCCGCCCGTCTTGCGTCGGTTGCCGCGCACCAATAACAGACGAAAAACTATCAAAAGCCTTGTGCAAGCACTGCGTCGAAGACGAATCCAAACATCTACAAAAAGCTTTAGTCACGGTAAACGAGCTTGAGAGAGATTTCAACCGTTTGTGGACGCAATGTCAAAGATGTCAAGGTTCGTTGCACCAAGACGTCTTGTGTACGTCGAGAGACTGTCCGATTTTTTACCGAAGAAGGAAAACGCAAAAGGATTTGGTCGAAGCCACGTCCACGTTGAAACGATTCGATTGGTAATAAAATTCTTTAGCCAACGTTTTGTACCTAGGTAATTCGTCACATAACACATTCGCTCCAGATCTTTCTTTCTCGCGCATATTTTTGCTCTTTTCTCTCTCTCTCTCTCTCTCTCTCTCTCTTTCCTCTTCCTTGTCCCATTAAAAAAGAAGCTTTCGAAAAAAACAATGGAAGATAATCCTCCCGATGAGCCACCACCAATCCTTCTCGTCGATCGTTTTCAACTCCTCGAGCTCGTCGGTCGAGGCACGACTGGCGTCGTCCATCGAGCAATAGACACGTTAAACAACAACGAAATAGTCGCCATAAAATTAGTCGATTTGGAGGAGTGCGAAGATGATGTGTTGGACATTCAGAGGGAAATTAACGTGTTAGCGAATTGCGATTCACCGCACGTCACGAAATATCTAGGCTCGTGGTTGGTGCCAAAAACTACTACTTTAGCGATTGCGATGGAATACATGGGTGGAGGATCCGTTCAGGATTTATGTCGAGAGTCGCCTTTAGATGAGAAAATTGTTCGAGTGGTGTTGAGAGACGTGGTAAAAGCGTTGAAATATTTACACGAGGAAGGAAAGATTCATCGAGACGTCAAGTGCGCGAACATTTTATTGAACGAAAACGGCGAGGTACGATTGGCCGATTTTGGTGTCTCTGGGCAGATGACGCAAACGATCGGCGCGAGACGGAAGACGTTTGCCGGGACGCCGTTTTGGATGGCGCCAGAGATAATTCAATCGAGTGGAGGAGGAGGAGGTCAAAGTCCGAGTAGCAGTGGGTTTGGCGGCCCGAACGGGTACGATGAGAAAGCCGATATTTGGAGTTTGGGGATAACGGCGATTGAAGCCGCGACCGGATCGGTGCCGCACGCGCACTTACACCCCATGCGGGCGTTGTTTGTGATTCCGCAATCGGCGCCGCCTGAATTGCCGTATAATAACAAAGATGAAGAGGGTGGTGTGCAGTATAATTTTTCGGAGGAATTTAGGGATTTCGTTAGACAGTGCTTGAAGATGAGCCCGGAGGAAAGGCCGAGAGCGGAGGATTTGTTGAAACATCCGTTTCTAGCTGTTCGTGGGGTGGGTGCGGAAGCGGCGAGTAACAACATCAATAGTAGTAGTAGTAGTAGTAGTATCAGGGACAAGACGAGTAACGACGAAATCAACAACGCAAGTGCGGAGGAACGAGAGGAGGTGTCGACGGTAATTGCTGAAGCAAAGATTGGCGTAGAATATTCTACAGAAAAGCTTCGACAGCAGGCAGGGAGTTCAGCGTTGGAGTTCACGGCACCGCCAGACGCGGCGAAAGAGGAGAAAAAGAGCAAAACGAGGAGAAAGAAACCACCACCGCCGTTACACTCGCCGCCGCGAACAGATACCGTAAACAGGAAAATATATAGAAAAAAGGAGGTAGGAGGAGAAGGGGGAGAAAATAGAGAAAGGGACGACGCAAAAATCAGGACGACAATTTCGGAGAACGGATCGGAAGAAACAGCGACGACGCCGAGCACGCAAAAGGAAGCAGACGATGACTTCCCGAATAGTTCTCGAAGTTCGACTCATTCCACGATGTCGGGCAGTCACAAGTCAAAACCGGACTCGATCGGGAATTCGAGCTGGGATTTCGGTTCGGGCGCGTTAGGCCGACGATACTCGAAGAAGTTACAGGACCAGCAACAACAAAAATCGCCATCGGCAAGTAATTCGAGTTTTGATGCTCTCAGTCCAAAATCGCGCTCAACAACACTGTCGCTCAAACTAGATGGAAACGAACCGCTCCCGAGAACAAGTTTGTTGTTAAAAACGCACGTGAGAGATTCACTTCGCGATTTAAAAATTCCGACGCATGAAGCCAATGCCGTATTTTCTGCACTTGTCGGCATGGAAATTGCTGTCACTGGAAGTATCGATGCACTTTTTAACGGCGTCCACGAAAAGATCGCGGGAAAGGACGGAAAAGACGAGTCTGCTTCGTCAAGGGATAAAGAACTGTCGTCGGAGAGAAGTGTCTTGGCGGAGTACTTGCTCTCACGTTGGCGCGACGATTTGATCCGAGAGGAGATTGGATACGATTACGAGTAGTGTTAGGATTTAGATTTGATTTGCTAAAAATACTGTGTACAGTAAGTGTGTAAAATACAAATAACGAAACGGGGTTCTATTTCTGATAACCACTTCTAGAGAATGCGTTATACATTTGAAGCATCTCCTTGGAAGGTTCTGGAGATGCCTTGCAACTTCCACTCGAAATGGCTGTTTCTATGTGTCGCATGTAGATGGCGTCGATTTCCATCTCCTGCCCGTTTTCCTCTTCCTCTTCAATCGCACACAACGCTGCTTCTCTGACTAAATTCGCTAAATCTGCGCCGGTAAACTTCTCTGTCATGTCGCCAATGCGTTCTAGATCGACATCGGGCGCTAACGGCGTTTTACGAAAAGCACACACGAGAATTTCCACGCGTTCTTTACTCGTCTCGGGCGCTCTTACGAACAAAAGCCGATCGAAACGACCGGGACGAAGCAAGGCGTCGTCGATTAAGTCTGGACGGTTCGTCGCTGCAATGACAGCAATCTTTTCTTGTTTCATAGAAGAGTTCAATCCATCCATTTCATGCAACAACTGCGTCACGACACGATCGTACACGGAACTTCCTTCCGATTTCGTTTCACCGCCTCGGGAAGAAGCCAAGCCATCGATCTCGTCGATGAAAATTATCGACGGTGCGACGCTTCGGGCGCGTTTGAAGAGCGTCTTAACAGCTTTCTCGGATTCTCCGACATATTTCGAGAACAACTCGGGACCTTTTACGGCTAAGAAATTTCGTTTCGATTGTGAAGCAACGGCGCGCGCTAAAGTTGTTTTCGAACACCCGGGAGGTCCGTATAACAAAATACCGTTTGGTGGTTTCGCGCCAATCTTCTGCATCACATCCGGATGCGTTTCCGCCCACTCCACGAGTTCTTCCAACGATCTCTTCGTATCGTCTTGGCCACCAACGTCGTCCCAACTAACGTTTGGAATCTCAACGTTGATGTCTCGCATAGCCGAAGGCCGAGCTCGATTCTTCGCGACTATAAAATCTTCAACCGTGACGCTATTCGTGGATACTGATGATTTGATAGCATCATCGGTTTCACCGAGTTGTAAGGCGGACATTGTCCCCGAAATATCATTATCACTTTTCTGTTGTTTAACTATTATCCTACGCATGGCATTTGAAGCGGCATCTCGAACGAGTTGTGCAATATCCGCGCCGACGAATCCGTGCATCGTCCACACGGTTTCGCGTATAATCTCCTCCGTCAAATCGTGTCGAATCGTTCCCAAGTGTGATTTTAAAATCTCCAATCTTTGTTGAGGGTCAGGAGTGTTTATTTCGAGTTCTCGATCGAACCTCCCTGGTCGTCTTAATCCAACATCAACGGCGTCTGGTCTGTTTGTTGTCGCTAAAACGACAATACCGTCGAGATTGACGACGTTACCATCGAAAATCTCTGTCAATGCTGCCACCGCTCGCGTGTTCAAATTCGCCTCCTCACCACCTTCGCCAGAACTACCGCCGGAATTTTGTACATTCTCACCTCTCGATGGACACAACGCGTCGAGTTCGTCGATCAAGACAATCGCTGGTTTCAATTCCGCCGCCGCGCGAAAGACTTCGCGAATGGCTTCTTCAGTTTCACCGACGACAGAACCAACGAGCTCCGGCCCATCAACGACAAAAAGAGTCGCGTTTGAAATTTCAGCCGCGTGTCGAGCTAAAAGTGTCTTACCAGTCCCGGGTGGACCCCAAAGCAAAGCACCTCGAGGTGGCGCGATGCCACACTTTTTGAAAAGGTCAGCGTTGACCAGCGGGAGCGTGACAATATCTTTTAACGCGACGATGTGCGATTCACACCCAGCCAGTACGTTTCTGTTTTTACTAAAGGAAGAAGAGACAGATTTAAGCGCGGCGCCGGCGGCACGAGCGCGGCGAACGGCACTACCGATGTGATCTTCTTCTTCTTCTTCTTCTTCTTCTTCTTCTTCCTCTTTGTTGTTGGTATTATCACCAGTTTCAATTATATCTCGTCCCAGCAGTTTGCACTTTAAGGTCATCTCGTCGATCTCAAGAATCTCCTCATCATTGTTCAGCGCATCTTCATTCTCACAATCCGTCGTTGTCATCGCAATAACTTCAAACAACGCCGAAACGCCTAAAAGTGGTAAACGCACCATCTGCCCGACGCGATATCCGCGACCGCGCAACGCACGCAAAGCTAACATCTCCAAAGAGGCTACAGATGAAGTCGACGAATCGATGTTCAAGCTACGTCGGTTCCTGGCGAGAGAGTCTCGCAGCCATGCGCCTTCCGCGCGAATCGCAAACGCTGCCTCCATCGCGTATAATTTCAACGTTACTTTCTGTACTTTTCTCAAACCGGCAGCGGAGAAGTTACGACTATTCGTCGCTTTACACACGAGCACGAGGGCATCCGCCGGAGGACACCCGAGCGAAAGCCATAGTTTCCTAGATAATGACACTTGTGATTTCTCCAAAGTCGAACACACTGCCGCTTTACCTGGAACGGCGAATCGTCCGTCTACTCCCATTTTCGTCGTAGCAGCAGGCGCGGGTACATCCAAATCAAGCATCGCCCCCGCCATGTGCCTCAGATCCAAAGCTTTCCACTCTCCTCCTTGAAAACGCTCTCGAACGACTTCTTCATCTTCAGCGAAAACGGTCGGTCGTTTTATCATCGGACGTCTTTGATGTGTCTTTTTCGCGCTCTCTTCCGCCTTTGCCGTCGGCGTCCCGAGCGTCGCTTTTCGCTCGCTAAAATGACTCGCAGAACTCGGTGCACCCATCAGCCCCTCCGCATCTTCTGGCATGCTCAGCCTCACCAAATCTTCCCTCTCGCTACTCGATGTCATCACGGATACCAAAACGTACTCAAAATTCGAGATTCCATTTTTGCGCATAAACGCTTGCGAAAGAAACACGTCCAAGTCTTTGTGTTCGGTGTCGACTGCATTCGCATCGATGAGTGGATGGATGGCGTGCGAGCCTTCTGCGTTCTCCGCGCGGCACGCGCAAAGTCGACCGAACAAAGACGCGTTGATGGTGCCATTTCGATCCTCCGCGCGCACGTCTCGAGACGAGTGTGATGGAAAACAGAGCGCTCGAGACGTGCGTCCATTATTCGTCTTTTCGACGGCGCTCGAGGACGAATTCTTCTTGTTCTTGTTCTTCTTTTGATTCCCCATTATGGTTCCGCGAGCAAACGTGCGATGGTTCGCGCGACGAATGCGCGCTTATGAGTAGAGATGGCCCTTCCTTGTCATCGCGATGCGAGTCACCCGAAAAAAAAAAAGCACGCTTTGTTCTGTACGTAAACGCGAGCAGAATTAATGTGACGAACGAGAGAACACAATTGGGAACGACACGAAGAGAATGGAGGAGAAAAAACGAACGAGACCGACCCGTGCGAAATCTAACGCTACAAAACTACAACTATGGAACTACAACTGCAAGGAGAAGGACAAGAACAGAACGCCCGTTCTCGATATCGTCTATTTCGGATGCTTTCTCGAGTAAAAACGTAAGCGAATGAATACCGCGCGTTCTTTCGTGATACCGCCGCTCAATGTCGCGGCCATATCAACACATCCAACCTCGGCGATCCCTTCACAAGGGATACTCTTTAACCTCTCTGTGTGGCACGGGCGCTTTCGGGTTCCCTCTCACGTAAAACCTTTGAAAGAGCTCAATGGCCTCATCTTTAAATAATCCACCGACGCACTCGTACGCTTTCGGCATCGCGGCGCCGTCCGCGCACGACGGCGCGTCGTCCATCTCGTGGACGCTCAAGCACGTCCCACCGCCGCCGAACTTATCGTTCGCGCATCCGAAGATGACTTTTCGTGTGCACGGGAGCTGTCCGAGCATGGACGCACACATGATGCACGGTTCGCACGTCACGTACACGTCCAACACTTTCACCTCTTCCATTACCGAGACGCGAGAGGCAGCAGCACACTCGCCGCCGTCCATCGCGGATGACTTCTTTTCGTCCATCTTCCCATCCTTAAACGTGTCGTTCTTCTTCTTCTTCTCCGTCTTTTCCTCGCTCGCCGGGAGCGTCGTCGTCGCGCTTTCCAGGGCGACAACCTCCGCGTGTTTCGTCCCGTTTCTCGTTTCGTTCGTTTTGTTTTGTCCTCGCGCGATGATGTCGTTCGTCTCCCCGTTCACGAAGACGCACCCCACGGGGACTTCCCATCGCTCGTACGCGCGTTCTGCCAATGCCAGCGCTTCGCGCATGAACTTTTGCTCCGACGCGGAGAACGACGACGTGGGACGCATCCGCGCGTTCGTGCGCATCCCTTTTATACCAACGCCTGATGATGATGATGATGATGATGATGGGCAGAAAAAAACCGAAAGCAAAAGAGGCTCTTTTTTTACCAACGCAACAAAGACGTCGTCAAAGTCGTCGTCGTCGTCATCGCAAAAAAGCGTTCCTTCTTCAAAGGGTTTCGGCGGCTTTGGCGGTTCATCAAAAGGCGGCTTTTCGTCGAGTCTTCTTCGTTCAAAGCATTCTTCGCGTCGAACAACATTGAGGAGACAAAAAGCGAGAGGGTTTAGAGAGAGAGAGAGAGAGTGCACTTTTGGAGTGCAAATTAATTGGAGAGAAAATAATTGGAAAAAAAATTGGAAAAAAAAATTGGAAAAAAAATTGGAAAAAAAAATTGGAAAGAAAAAAACAGATAAAAAAAACAACGCGCTTTAAAAACGTTTCGAGACGACGACGACGACGACGACGACTGGACCGGCACACGCTTTTGC
>CEPW01000131.1_pt1 | contig 12228 bp, 4 predicted proteins | sample 356211 | NCBI WGS metagenome assembly CEPW01 (sample SAMEA2620021, study PRJEB7988) | marine metagenome | biome: marine biome (ENVO:00000447); feature: deep chlorophyll maximum layer (ENVO:xxxxxxxx); material: "saline water (ENVO:00002010), including plankton (ENVO:xxxxxxxx)" | depth 25 m
AGATGTACATCGAAGACAACCACGAAGCATCTTGACAAACCACCATTCTTACATTATAATTACTACAGCGAGGACTTGAGACGTTCCAACCAAAGGTGCCCAGCGGTTCGGATATACCGAAACCCTGTAGTTGGGAATCAGCCCCCTTTGGATGTTCAGGGTGGACCCCTGTCCTACTCCGATGTGAAACTGTCAGTATACTGGGTGTAGCGCCCACATAGTATACGGATAAGTCCATCGTCATGGGACTATCGCATATTGGTTAATGCCCACTGCTTATAACGGTGTGAACTGGGTTCAATTCCCAGTAGTCCTATTTCTAAATAAAGGAAAAACCAATGTCCTTTAAGTATAAGATCACATCTTCATTTCATTGGTACAATAATGAAAGTATTGTTGTAAAGATGTATTTTATAAATGGAATTCCATTTACATTTGATGAGCTTCCAGATGGACATCTCTATGACAGAGAGTTATGTGAGGAAGCAAATAAGAATAGATCTTATGAGATAGAAGATTTATATAGACTTTCTCTCTATTTGATAGATGAAGAAGCACATCCATGTCTTTTTATGGTGGACTTGGAAAACCCAGAAGACATGCCTGATGACGAGTGTATTGTTTATGACGAAGAAGATCTGACCTCATAAATAAAACATAGAAATATTTCGTCAAGCATAGTCAGATGCCTCTTAATAAGTTAGATAATTTTATCAAGAACACTGAAGGTAGAATTCTTTATGTGAACCCCAGTGATCTTGACTCTACCGACTCGGTTACTAATGAAGGTAATTCACTTGCTCAACCATTCAAAACAGTTCAAAGAGCACTGTTAGAGGCAGCAAGATTTTCATATCTGCAAGGAAATAATAACGATATTACCGAAAAAACCACTATTTTACTATTTCCAGGTGAGCACACTATCGATAACAGACCTGGATGGGCAATTTATGATAATAATAATGTTGCTTATATTGTTCCTCCATCAGGAGGTACTGGAGTTCCTGCAGCCCAAAATTTAAATTTACAACTCGATAGTAATTTTGATTTAACTCAAGAAGATAACCTACTTTATAGATTCAATAGTGTTCATGGTGGTGTTATTGTACCTAGAGGAACATCTATTGTTGGTCTCGACTTAAGAAAAACAAAGATTAGACCTAAGTATGTTCCTAATCCTACAGACACTTACGAAGATGCTCCACAGTCAGCAATCTTTAGAATTACTGGTGCATGTTATTTCTGGCAGTTTTCAATTTTTGATGGCAACGACTCTGAAGAAGTATATACTAATCCTAAATCATTTGACACTAATAATAGATCAAAACCAAGATTTAGTCACCATAAGTTAACTTGTTTTGAATATGCGGATGGTGTCAATGTAGTCAATAGATCTGCATATGGAGAATTAACTGACCTTGATATGTATTACCATAAGGTTGGTAATGCATACAACGATTATAGGGAAATTGAGAATCTATCTAAGTATCCCAAATCTTCCCTAGCATTTGCCAAGAGAGCACCTGAATGGGAAATTGTTGGTGCCTTCCAGGCAGACCCTATCAATATTAGTGACATTAAATCTGGTAATGGTACAACTGCATCAACCAGAATAACTGTAACTACATCAACTCCACATAACCTCAACTCCAGTACACCTATTATTATTCGTGGTGTAAGAGTAACTGATTATAATATCTCAACATTTGTTCAGGATATTATTGATGATTTTACATTTACTTATCTACTAGAGAAACTTGAAAGAAATCTTGATGCATCACCACCACTAGATAATGCAACAGTAACAATTGAGACAGATACTGTCAATGGAGCATCTCCATACATCTTCAACATTTCATTGAGATCTGTCTGGGGTATATGTGGAATGCATGCGGACGGCTCTAAAGCAGATGGTTTCCGTTCAATGGTTGTTGCACAGTTTACCGCTGTGTCCCTACAAAAAGATGACCGTGCATTTGTAAAGTATGATGAAACAAGACGAGTGTATGATCAAGTCGAATATACTCCCGTAAATGGTGCGGCACTACCTGCAGGATCATCCTCAACAAATAGTGCAAAAGTATATCACTTAGATCAAACTGCAATGTATAGACCTGGATGGGAATCCAGTCATATTAGAGTATCTAATGATTCTTTTATTCAGGTCGTTTCCGTTTTCGCCATTGGATTTGCATTCCACTTTGATATGGATACTGGTGCCGACGCATCAATTACAAACTCAAACTCAAACTTTGGTCAATTTGCACTAAAATCTGAAGGATTTAAAAAAGGAGCATTTGATAAAGACGATCATGCATATGTAACTGGACTAATTGCTCCAAGATCAATTGATCGTTCAATTGAAGATGATATTGAATGGTTATCTTTAGACACGCAAAAAACTGTAAACGTTGGTGATTACACTAAACTATACTTATTTGGATTTACATCACAGTCTGCAGTTCCAGTATCCTTAACACAAGGATATAGAATTGGTGCAAAGGAAAATGACACGTTATTTGTAACTCATCAGGGTATTGATTATAGCGCACCTATCTTTATGAGGGGTAATGCTTCAAATAAACATGCTCAAGATAGAAATCAGAAAGAATATACTGTAATACAAGTAGGTGGTAATGAAGGATCTAATATTCCTCAAAATCATTACAGGATTGGTGCTAATAATTTAAGTACTGGTGAAAAAGTTATTGTTGTCAGTAAAACTGGAGATTTACCTGATAATATTGTAGAGCATCAGGTTTATTTTGCAATTACATTTGATAATGATCCATATAATCAAAGTTCTAATCCAGACGGACTTAGAAATAATGAGTATATTAAATTAGCAGCATCGTTTACATATGCATTTTTAGGCGAAGGTATTAATGCATATGGTGGATTTGGACAGGATCTAATTATTACAAGTAGAGTTTCAGATAAAAATGCTGGTGATGTTGGATCACCAATTCAATGGGATCCTGTAGAAAAACAATGGTATATTAATGTTGGAACAAATACTGTTGGTGGAAATGAAATATATGATGCATTTGGTCCCGGTGGAGTTGGAATTGACCCTAATAATGATGAAGTATTCTCAGAATCTACCGATCTAGCTTTTGTTAGAAGAATTGCTGATGAAAGAGCACTTGACGAAAAAACTTATAAGTTAAGAGTTGTAATTCCTAAAGAAGCAAGAAATGCTAAGAATCCTGAAATTGGATTTATTCTTCAAGACTCCAGCAGTGTTGCTGCAATAACAGACAGTGATATTAGAGATTCTACTGGTGTAAGATCTACTCTATCATTAGCAAATACTAAATTTAATAGAAATACAAGATTCTTAAAAACTGCAGAAACAATATCATCAAGATTCAAGTTTACTTCCGAGCATCCTCATGATTTAAAAGTTGGTGATATTGTCATCACAGAAAATATTAAGGATGCTAGTCAAGCTACAGCAGGACAATTTAATAGAGGATATAATGGATCATTTGAAGTACTTGGCATTGCAGATGAGTATACTTTTGAAACATCAACAAAAGACATTGCTGGTTTGTTACATACTCCTGGATTAATAACCACCAATTCAAATACAAGAACTGTTGCCGAACTTCCTAGATTTAAGAGAAATGATATTAAATCTAACCTTTACATTTACAGAAACGATATAATTGCAGATTATATTGAGAATGAAACGGATGGTGTTTATCATTTATATGTTCTTAATGCATCTAATTTCGTAACCAATAAGTTTACAGACGTTTCATTTACACAATCACCCGTAGATCTATATCCACAACTTGATAGAGATAATCTTGACGATTCTCCATTATCTGCAAGAACTTTTGCAAAGAGATTCCCTGTTGGAGATGTTGCAACTAATGATCTTAAAAAGAGTATTACTAGAGAAACTGCAGAAATTTTCTGCACAGACTTTAAAGTTGGACTGCCAATTAAGAGTGTTGGAACTACAAATACTTCTGGAACCCTAACATTTGAAAATAATCATGGTTTAGGTGGAGTTGCATCTGGTACACTAACAGGTTCTGGTAGTGGGCATACTGATGGTGTATATTATAATGTTAAATTGTATAATGAACCAAATGAAAGCACTTGGAACGGTGCAACTGGTAGAGTAACAGTTTCTGGTGGAGAAATTACAGAAATTAAAATTCAATCACCTGGATCTGGTTATAATAATTCCGCCTACACTTTCCCATTAACTTTATATCCAAGACTAACAGATATTAGTAGTGCTGGAAGTGCAAATAAGTATCTTTCCGTTTCTTTAGCAGGAATTACTACTTATATTGGAGATACTATTCAAATTACGGGTGATGGTATCACAGACGATTCTTATCATAGAATTAGTTCTGTTACTAATAATACTATTGGGTTTGCAAGAAGCACTGGCGATCCTGATATTAATGGTAAGTCTGGATTATTTGCTTTTGTTACTGGACCTTCAAGTAAAATTGCTGCTTCAGAATTTGCGGAAATTAGAACTATTATTAATGGAGAAACCGCAATTACCGTTGGTGTAGTAACATTTACAACTTCTGAAGCTCACCACTTAAATGTTGGTAATAAGTTTAGAGTACTTAATTCTTCCGAAGAAAATAATGGTGATTATATTGTTAACGATGTAAATTCTTCCACAGAATTTAACATTAAAGTTCAAGTTGGTACAGCAATAACCAACGCAAATGTCACTAATGGATACGTGTTAAAGCACGGACTATCTGCAAATGATGGAGTTTCTGACGTTAGAGGTGAAAATTATGCTGCCCGCAATGTGCCATTTTATGCTGGAGAAAGATTTGTTTTACAAGCAAACTTAAATGCTGGATCAAATGATCCTATTCAATTTACATCTAATAGTGGTACCGATGTTCCCGAAAGGTTGAAGTTGGGTGATTATATTCAAATTGGTGGAGAAATTTTCAGAATTAGTGGTGCTGTAACTGAAACCTCAGCAGTAGTTTCAAGAGGATATTTGGGTACAAGACAAGAAAATCATGTATCTGGAACTGCATTTACTAAAATTAATGTTGTCCCTGTAGAATTTAGAAGACCTACAATCTGTCGTGCTTCTGCCCATACATTTGAATATCTAGGATATGGACCTGGAAACTACTCTACAGCACTTCCTCAAGTTCAAAGTAGAAGTTTATCAGATAGAGAAGAATTTCTCTCGCAAGCACAAGAAAGGGGAGCTGGTGCGGTTGTTTACACTGGTATGAATAATAGAGGTGATACATTTAATGGTAATACCAGAGTATCTGCTGCTTCTGGTGAAACTCTATCTTATGATATTCCAAAACCTACTGTTACTGGACAAGATCCTTCCAAGTTAAGTGTTGCTTTTGACGAATTAACTGTTAGAGAAAGAATTCTTGTTGAAGGTGGGGAATCTGGATTCGTTCTATCTCAATTTGATGGTCCTGTCACAATGACAAGATCATTGAGAATTAAAGGTAAGTGTACTATCAATGGACAACTTCGTGTAACTCTTGATGACAGAGCAATAAACAAAAACAGTGGTTGTGCAGTATTTAAAGGCGGTCTCGGGATTGGAAATGACACATTTATTAGTGGTGATCTAACAGTTGTTAGCGAACTTTATCTCCGTGGTCATCTGGAGATGTTGGATAACAATGAGATCCGACTTGGAAATGATGATGATTTTATCTTAAAATATCTCAACGATAGTGACGAATCAAGAATTGTTAGTACGGCATCTAGCATTAGCGTCAAATCTGACGGAGACATTTTTGTTCTCAACTCAGATTCTGCAGAAATAGTCCAGATTGTTGAGTCTGATAGTGCTGTCAAACTTCGAGGTGACCTAACTCTTGACGATAGTAAAAAAATTAAACTTGGTACTAGTGCATTTGGTGATTTAAACATCTATCATGATGGAAATCACAGTTATATCGATGATATCGGAACTGGTGGATTGTACATAAGATCTGTAAATGGAAATACTATCGGTGAAGGTGGAGTCGTTATTGACACCAATGATGATTCACCAGGTGCTAATTCTGAGGACGTAGTAACTCAAGCTAGATTCTACTCAAAAAATTCAGATGGTAGTAATACTGGTGTAAGATTATATCACAACAGTAATCCTAGCGACCAAGGGGATCGTAAGAGACTCGAAACAAGATCAGATGGAGTTAATATTTACGAAAGTCTTGATGTTGAGAAAGCAGTTGTCGTTGGTAGTGATCTTCTTCCAGATACTGAATTTACTGGAAGACTTGGTAATACAGAAAAACCATGGGGTAAGGCTGTTCTTGGTCACGTTAAAATTGGTCAAACAAATGCTAATCAGTATGATACTGAAGGTTATTGGAACTACATCGAAGCATGGCATGAGAGCAGGACTAATTTAGATTTAAACCTAAGAGCGTGGGGAGATGGTAAAATTCATATTAATAGTCCAACTGAAATTTCTTCAAATACCAGAATCAAAGATTCATTGGACGTAGATGGTGACATTACTGCTTTCTATTCAGCATCTGACATAAATCTCAAAGAAAATATTGAGAAGATTGATGACCCTCTTGCCAAAGTTCTTTCTATTAGTGGTAACACATTTACTTGGAAAGAAGATGCTAAATATGAAGGTGATGATACTGGTGTAATTGCTCAAGAGATTGAGGCACTTGGACTTCCAGGCATTGTTAAGCAACAAGAGGATGGACACAAATCAGTTCAGTATCATAAACTCATACCTCTTCTTATCGAAGCAGTTAAGGAGTTATCAGATAAAGTTGAAAAACTGGAGCAACAAAATCAAGATAAATAACTAAAAAGTATATAAGATGGCGAACATCAAGAAGTCATTAAATCTTAGGCATGGTTTAGTAGTTGACGATGAAAATTTTATCGTAAACGCGAATGGTTTGGTCGGAATTGGATCTACACTTCCGACCGAAGCTCTTGATGTTGGTGGAAACATTAGAGTTCGTGGAACTATAATATCTGAAAGTAATCAATTTGAAAATGCAACTATCACTGACAGTATTACTGTTGATAGTTTGACTGCAAATTTAAGAGTCATATCTGGCATAACCTCTATATCAAGTGGAATTATAACTGGTTATGGTGGAGTTTTAAGTTACTATGGTGATGGAAGTAATCTTGATGGTTTACCAACTTCCCAATGGAAAGATATTGACGTTGGATTAGGTTATACAAGTATCTTCACTGAAGGACGTGTAGGTGTAGGCACGATTAATCCAGGTTACTGGTTCCAAGTTGGAGGAAATAATGATATTTCTAACTTCGCAGACGGAGTTGGAATTACTAGTACTGGAAGTATCTTTGCTACTGGAATTGTAACTGCAGGATCATTCTCAGGAACACTAAGTGCTTCTGATATGACTACAGGTTCTATCCAAGATGGAATTTTTGATAATGTAACTGTAAATATAAACACTAGTGGTATTGTAACTGCAGGAATTTTTAGTGGAAGTATAAGTGGTTCTGATATAACAGGTGGAACAATTCCTAATAATGTATTTGGTAATGTCAACACTTCAGGAATTATAACTGCAGCATCTTTTAGCGGTGTAGTAACAGCTACAGATATTGCGGGTATCATTCCTTCAAATCTGTTTGAAAATATAAACACTACAGGAATTATAACTGCAGCATCTTTTAGCGGGACTGTAGATGGTTCCAATATATCATCTGGAATTATTCCCAGTAACGTATTCCAAGATATTAATATTAGCAGTGGTGTTGTAACTGCAACTAAATTTGTTGGACTTGGTTCTAATTTAACATCACTAAATCCTTCCGAAGTTCAGAATATATCAGGAGGTCAGTATTTACCATCTAATGTATTCAATGATATTATTGCAGAGGGAGATTTAACGGTAAAAGGTGCTTTTGATGGTAGTATCTCTACGGCAAGAGGACTATCTGGAACTCCATCAATTGACGTTAATGACATAAACTCTAGTGGAATAGGATCATTTGCAGACGTAGAAGTAAGGTCTACAGTCGCAAAAGTTCGTGTTGTTGGTAGCACTGATGCAATCGTTAGTATTGGTCAATCTGATTATGGTGCAAATGAAGATATTAGTCAATTTGAATATACTGCTAAAACACTAAACATATACAATTATGATCTTGGTGGAATGGATTTTTCCATTCACCAGGGAAGTTTTGCTGGTATTGATACTGGAAATTATAACTGGTATTATGGCAAGCAACTAACAACACCTTTAATGACACTAACTTACGGAGGTAAGTTGGGTTTAGGTAAGACAGATGCTGATGATACTTTACACGTTGTAGGAACATCTACTGTCACTAGCAATTCTTTTGTTGGAGGTGATCTTAAAGTTTATGGTAATGTAAATGTAGAAGGCACCATTACTGGGCCATTTGATTCAACAGTCACTCTTGTCAATCAAATTAATTCATCAGGATTTGGTACATTCCAAAAAATTATTGCGACTGGTGCCGATCCCAGAATTGGTATAGGAACTTTAAGTCCAAAAACAAATTTTGAAGTAGTTGGAAATGCATTAATTGAAAGTGTTGGTATCAATACTGATAATGCTGCTGGAGAATTAGATGTTTATGGTGATGCTAAAATTACTGGAAGAACAACTACAGAAACTCTTCGGGTAACTGGATTAAGTACATTCACTAACATTGGCATTAATACTAATACGATAATTGCGGATACAGGACTACATGTTAACAGTGGTGTACATATTACAGGTGATCTAACGGCAAATGATGTTGCATCTAGTACTCAAGTAGTAGCAGAAACTGGATTTATAAGTCAGGTAGGAATAACCACTGCAGTGCAAATTACTACAGAACATGTGGATGATCCTAACACGAGGGCAAGAGTGGTATTTACAGTTGTGGGTGTAGGTAGTACATCACTAGCACTATATTGATAGGAGGGTACTAAAATGGCAACAACAGTACGTAAAGATTCATTTAAAACTACAAACATGAGGTTTAGTGATTTAGATGATAAGTTTTTTAATAACACTAATAGTGGTGTTAGAAGAATTAAAATGAGTAAATTTATTATAAACCCGGAGGATCCTATTGGTAATGGAGAGGAATTTACATTTAGACCCGATGTTCAACCTGCTGAAAATGTAAGTGGTAGTGGAAGTCGTCTTAGATTAGATAATAAATATGCAACTGGACCAAAAGAAGCTACAGAAAATGCAAGCATAAGCACTAATCTGAGCAATATAAGTATGTCACATTATAAAAATAGTATTACTTTTTATAAGGTGCAGCAGACTGGTGTTGATGATTATAGTTCTCATTCAAATGGATATGAAGTTCATAATCAAACTTGGAATGGTAATTTAAATAAAAATATTCCCAAAGAGTTTGAGCAATTCGGCACGTTCGGTGCTAGTAGCGTAAACAAATATGCATGCACATACACGGGGACAGCAAAAAACTTACAATTCCAAATTAAGGGTGGAATATATGGTGCTGGTGCAAGTAATCAAAATGAAACGGGTGGCAATGCAATGTACGTGAATGCTTCAGGTGACATACTTCCCATTAGAATAGCAAGTACTGCTCAAGTATATGCTGGCGGTGGCTGGGGTGGATTTGGTGGTGTAGGTGGTCCAGGTGGTAAGGGAGGAGGTACAACAGCAGTTGCTGGTGGTTCTGGTGGTTCTGGTGGTGCCGCTGGTACTGGCGGTGCAGGGCAAGGTTATACTACAAATGCAGCAACCGGTACTGATGGAGAATCGGGTGGTGACGGTGGAGGACGCAATACTACAACATGGTATAACGGTGGATTATCAAGTGTAGACTTTAAATTTAGAAACGCAAATGATTTTCATGGTGGTGGAGTTCCTGTAGAAGCGAGCGGTATTGGTTTTCGTTGTATTAGTTTCACAATCTCAACAGATGATGATCCTGAGGCGCGTGGGACAGCTTACACTAAAATAACGGGAAATTTTTACGACCAATCATTTACATTTTGGCATCCTGAAGAAGATGAGAATCAAGAAAGTGAATCCAAGAGTACGCTAACTTCACAAAGACTATTGGTTTCGGGTGGAACAACTGGTGAATTGGCAGTGACTCATGACAGCGATGCATCTGGTAAAAAGGCGCTACGTAAAAGTGATAGCAAATGTATCTTTCGTGATAAGAAAGGAGATGATGCTAATGCAACACTTACAATTACTCAATATAACACAAACTTTAGATATAGACAATCTCGCAATTTTAGTTCTGGAAAAGGCGGTAATGGAGGAAACGGTGGAAGAGGAGGAAGTGGCGGAACTTGGGGTGCTGCTGGTGTAGATGGTGAAAAGGGTAAACCGGGTACTAAAGGAGATGATGCTACCTCTGATAATAGACCGAAGTTCATTCGTAACACGGGTGGATCTAGTATGAACATATCAGTAAATGGTACACGGACTGGAGATTATTATAGTGTCTTTGCTGTTCCTGGTTTGGGAGATTATGGGGACTCAAGCGGTAATGGTTACGGCAACAAAACTGCATGGAACGTTCCTAGCGGCGGTTATGTTGGTCCCATTTCCCACTGGTCTTTTGCACCATGGGATGTTAATGGTAGTCAACTTTTAATGGGCGCATGGACCAGGGTTCAAAGTGGTGGTCGAACATTAAATCTTGATGATAATGGTAGTTTTGACGGTCCTGATAATGATTATAATGATCTTATATTAAGAATTAATGATGGTAGTTGGCCTCAAGCTCAATTTGTTCATCATAATCCTGGGGGAGAAGGAGCACCTAGTAGCTGGAGTGGTAGAGCAGGACAGAGTGGAACTGCAGGTGGAATAGCAATAAGTGGAGGTGGTTACAAGTTAATTAATAACAAGTCTAGTAATTATAAAGGATAATAACACTTGACATAAGTCCCAAAACCATGTAGACTAGGTTTGTCTCCGTTAAAGATGAGAACTTAGCTTCTTTAAGACACATAAACAACTGTCTACAGACCCTCCACACGGAGGGTTTTTTAATGGTATACTATAAGGACATTGAAACCACCACATGATTCGTCTGCTTCCTCATCAAGAAAAGATCACTAACCGTATGCTGTCCTACAGCAAAGGTCAAGTCATTTCTCCTACTGGAAGTGGTAAGACCATGTGCATGATTCATGATGCTATGCGTCGATTCAGCATCACAACACCTAGGAACATTGTTGTAGTTGCACCAAGGATTCTACTTGCAGAGCAATTATGTAATGAGTTTCTTGAGCACATCAAGAATGCACATGCACTACATGTTCACAGTGGTGAGACAGAACATTTTTCAACAACACAATCTAATCGTATTCATGCATTTGCAAACATTGTGAATGCTTCAGGTGATCATTGCATCTTCTTCACCACGTATCATTCCCTACATAAGATCAAGGAATCAAATATCAACATCGATACCATTTACTTTGATGAAGCGCACAACTCTGTCAAGCGTAATTTCTTTGGTGCTACCGAGCATTTTTCTCATAATTCTGATCGCTGCTATTTCTTCACTGCTACTCCTAAGCATTCTGTGTCTGCATTCAAACCTGGCATGAATGATGGGCATGTTTATGGTCAGGTAATCACTGAAGTTCCTGCACCTGAACTTGTTGAAAATGGTGTGATTCTTCCTCCTAAAGTTCGTATCAATAAGATCAACATGGAGCGTGATCGTGAGTTTGGTGCAGAGCGTGACTGTATGACTTTGTTGGATACGATTATCAATGAAGATCATATGGAAAAGGTGCTGGTTGCTGCACCAAACACAAAGGTTCTGATGCGTATGCTTGCAGAAACTGAGTTCATGACTGAAGTTCGGTCACATGGATATGATGTTCTGTGGATTACATCTAAGTATGGTGCATTTATCAATGACACTAAGGTATCGCGTGATGTATTCTTTGAGACACTGACTGCATATGGTAAGGACCCTGATAAGAAGTTCATCATCCTTCACTACAGCATCCTGTCTGAAGGTATTAACTGCCCTGGCCTCACATCCTGTATCTTGATGCGTAACATGGATGTGATTCAAATGTGTCAGACCATCGGTAGAGTCATTCGTTTGGATGCTGATGATCGTGAGAAATTGAACAATGGTGAACTGGTCTCAGGAGACCTCAGGAATTACTCTAAGGCGTTTGGAGTCGTGCATGTGCCAGTATATGAAAATGTGGGTATTGCCACTGCTAAGCGCCTTGAGAGCGTG
>CEPW01044406.1_pt1 | contig 12228 bp, 8 predicted proteins | sample 356211 | NCBI WGS metagenome assembly CEPW01 (sample SAMEA2620021, study PRJEB7988) | marine metagenome | biome: marine biome (ENVO:00000447); feature: deep chlorophyll maximum layer (ENVO:xxxxxxxx); material: "saline water (ENVO:00002010), including plankton (ENVO:xxxxxxxx)" | depth 25 m
ATCCCAGAACTGAGATGACGGACTTCGGTTCCGCACGGCACTTTGATCACCAAATCCTGGCCTGAAGCCCCGGTGCACTTGTTCGGCCCGCCTCGGCGTCCGTCATCGGCAGCAAAGAGGCGCTTGTATTTGAAATCCAAAAGGGTCTGCAAGTTCCCATCTGCCTCGAGAACAACATGTCCGCCATGCCCGCCATCACCACCGGATGGACCTCCGGCAGGCACGTACTTCTCGCGACGGAATGCTGCGATGCCATCGCCACCACGGCCGCCACGCACAGTGATGCGTGCCTGATCAATGAACTGCACGGCGCTGCCGAATGGATCCAGCTATCAACCCTAAGATTTCGGTGCTGCACGAAACCGCTTGGCCGGCGTCCGCTTCGAAGCCCTGAGCAAGTCTTACCCAGGCCGTAAAGGCGCGCCCGAGGTGGAGGTGATCCGCGCACTGGATCTAGCCATTGAGGATGGCGAATTTCTGGTCCTGGTTGGCCCCTCGGGATGTGGCAAAAGCACCTTGCTACGACTGCTCGCGGGCCTCGACACGCCAACGTCCGGAGAAATCCTGGTCGGATCCCAGCCGATCAGCCAGTTACGGCCTGCGCAACGCAATGTCGCGATGGTGTTTCAGAGCTATGCGCTCTATCCCCATCTCACGGTCAGGAACAATCTCAGCTTCGGATTGCGGCGCAGCAGAAGGCGCAATGTCATGCAGCAGCTTCAGGACCAGCTGCATCAACTCACGAGGAGCTGTCCCAGACCGATCAGATTCCTCTCTCCCCGTGAAGAGACGATCACGAGCAGGGTGAATGCAGTCGCCCGAGCCCTCGAACTCGAGCCACTTTTAGATCGTTTGCCCAAGGAACTGTCTGGCGGCCAAAAACAGCGGGTTGCCCTGGGCCGAGCCATGGCGCGGCAACCTTCGGTCTTCCTGATGGATGAACCGCTCAGCAACCTCGACGCCAAGCTTCGCAACAGCACAAGAAGCAGAATCGTTGAACTCCAGCGAGAGCTTGGAACAACAACGATCTATGTGACCCATGATCAGGTCGAAGCGATGACCATGGGCCACCGCATCGCTGTTCTCAACCAAGGGAGGCTGCAGCAACTTGGAACTCCCATGGAGCTGTATCGCTGGCCCTCCAATTTGTTCGTCGCACAATTCATCGGCACACCGCCGATGACGTTGTTGCCGATTCGCGTTGGAGCTGGCAACACACTTGTGTTTGGTGACCGGCGTCTACCGATCGACGGTCCTCTGGCCACAGCGATCGCCAATCGTGAAGGCCAGATGCTCACGGCTGGGCTCAGGGCCGAGCACTGGAGAATCGGTCCTGCCACCAATCGCAATTTGGAAGCCGACGTCACCCATTGCGAGGTACTTGGCAACGAACAGATCATCACGTGCCGACTTCAGCCCAGCGGAGATTTCGTCCAGGTGCGTTTGGACGCCGATCAGAGCATCACCAGTGGAGACAGCGTGCACTTAGATCCTGATCCAATGGGATGGCGCTTGTTTGAAGACGACGGTCAAGCCGTTGTGATTCCGGATGAGCTCACGGACGAAGGGCCACAACTTCCGGTGCTGCCCTAACGCACCCACACCACACTGCAACCGGGCCCGCCGTCCCCTTGCTCAGCATCGGTCACACGTTCCACATAGGAGACCGTGTCCAACCAAGCTCGAAGCCCCCTTTTCAGCTTGCCTGTACCGATGCCGTGAATCACCCAAAGAGGCCCAGATGCAGACCGAAGTTGCTCTTCAACGGCAGCCTCTGCTTCATGCACACGCATGCCACGGACATCCAAGGTGTTGCGACTGGTCCGCACCTGAGAACCACCACCAGCGATCCGAGCATGGACCTTCACCACGGGAAGCGAAGGTTGCTGTGGCTTGCGGCCATCCAAGCTTTCAACAGCGTTGAGATCAACGGTGGTGCGCATCACGCCACAACGCACCGTGAGCTGGAGACCATCCTCAGAAATCGAGAGAACCTCAGCCGCCTTACCTAGCGCAAGAAGCCTGATGCGGTCGCCCACATCGGGCTGCCATCCCGGTTTGGGTTGCCGTTGTTCCGGAGCCGGACGATGGGTGCCTTCCAAGCGGCGAAGACGCTGACCCGCCTGTCGTGCTGTTTCTCCATCGGCCCGTTCATCCCGTAAGCGACGAATCAAGGAGCGCACTTCCTTTTGCCCCTCGCGGATCGACCGTTCCAAACGCTGCCGTCCCTGTTCCTGACGTTCTGCCGTCTGCTGCTTTTGCTTCTGCCACCGCTGGAGCAACTCATCGTGGAGCAACTCAGTGCGCGCGAGTAAAGCGGCAGCATCTTCGGCAGCAGCCTGCTGTCGTTGCCGTTGCTCTTCCAAGCCTCGGATCACGCTGTTCACCTCCCCATCTCCTGCAGGCGCCAACAGCTCTCGGGCCTGATCTAAGACCTGCCCATCCAGACCAAGCCGCGTTGCAATCGCCAAAGCATTGCTGCGTCCGGGAATGCCCCAAAGCAACTCGTAAGTAGGCGACAACGTTTCAGCATTGAACGCAACCGATGCATTTTCAAAGCGATCGTCGTTGTATTTCAGAGCTTTCAATTCACCGAAATGGGTGGTGGCAACGGTGAGCCGCGCACGATCCGCCAACGTCTTCAGCAAAGCTGTTGCCAAAGCGGTGCCTTCACTGGGATCCGTCCCAGCACCCACTTCGTCCAACAGCACCAAGGCAGGAGATGGCCCGCGATTCAGCGAGTCAAGAATCCGCCCAATCCGTTTGACATGACCACTGAAGGTGGAAAGGCTCTGCTGCAGAGACTGCTCATCACCAATATCAGCCAGCACCTGGGCACACCAAGGCAATGATGGCTGCACAGAGCAGGGAAGCAGCATGCCTGCGCGTGCCATCAGTGCGGCGAGGCCAATGCTTTTCAAAGTCACTGTCTTGCCGCCAGTGTTGGGCCCAGTAATGGCCACCACACGCAGATCGTTCGAAACATCGACACTGATGGGAACAACAGCAGGGCCATCGGAGCGTTGTTGTTGCCACACCAACAGGGGGTGACGGAATCCTTTAAGCAGAAAAGGCGCATCACCATCGCTCTCAAGCTTGGGAGCCATGCCACCCAGCCAACGGCCGTAACGGGCACGTGCCAAGGCGAGATCCAACTGAAGCAGCACCTCCACAAGCACGGTGAGCGCGTCTGCTTCCCCAGCCACGACTGCACTCAACTCCGCCAAAACTCGGCGTTCCTCGTCCCGGATCCGTGCATCCAGCTCTGTGAGCTTGTTCCCGATACTGAGGACGGAACGAGGCTCAACGAACAGGGTGCTGCCGGATGCCGAACTGTCGTGAACCTGACCTGGCACTTGCCCAACAGCTCCTGCCTTCACCGCAAGCACAGGACGGCCATGGCGTTCCGCGATCACCGTGTCCTGAAGAAATGGAGCGAAACGACGCAGCAACTGCTGCAAGGTGTCGCGACGGTCCTGACGCAAGCTCTGCCATTGCTGACGGAGCCCAGCCAAGGGGATGCTGGCCCGATCAGCGATACGGCCGCCCTCTTCGATCGCGAACTTGAGCCGCTGCTCGAGCTCAGGCAACGTGACCATGCTCTGGATCAGAGCTGTACAGACCGGACGCAGCTCAGCGTCATCGATCTGACGCCGCAAGCGACGTGCGGCCGCTTGGGTATCCGCTACGGCTAACAACTCCTCACCGGAAGCGACCCCGCCTTTGACGCAACGCAACAGAACAGGCTTGAGATCCTGGACACCTCGGAAGCTCAGACCTCCTTCACTCAGATCGTCCAAAACCGCCATCTCGACGGTTTTGGCGAGAGTCGTTTGGCTCTCAGCCAACGACTGAGGGAGCGTTAGTGCACGAGCAGCGTCCCGCCCCATCCGCGTACTCGCGAATTCCGCAAGGTGTTGGCAAACCCGCGGCCATTCGAGCAAATCGAGGGTTTCCCGTTCAGCCTGCACAGAACCGAGCGAGGCTTCAGGACTGATTGGAGGGGATACCACCGGGGGGTTCATACAACATTTCCAGCCAATTGCCTTCCGGATCCTTCAAGTAGAAGGAGGCCGTGCCGTCCCTGTGGTCATGAACAGCACCGACATGAATCCCGTCAGCCTTCAATTGGGCATGCACGGTATCCACTTCGGCTCGGTCTTGGAAGTGAAAAGCAAAGTGAGGACCGGCAGCCTTATAACCCGGCCCTAACAAAGCCAGCCCGTCGCGACCCGGACCGGCCTCGAGGTAACACCAGTCCTGGGCTTCCCAGACCAGGCGCATGCCTAACCCCGTGTAGAAAGCCACAGCACGGTTCACATCCTGAACACGGATTGCAACGTGTCCAAGCCGGTCAACGGATGGCATGGATCAACCCTCGCGCAACCAAGCTGCTGCGTCACAGGCGTGATACGTGAGAATGAGATCTGCACCTGCCCGTTTGAAGCAAAGCAGCGTTTCGAGCACGACTGCGCGTTCATCAATCCAGCCCCGTTCGGCTGCCGCTTTAACCATCGAGTACTCACCACTCACGTTGTAGGCGGCGATGGGAAGTTCCGACTCTTCGCGAAGGCGATGGATGATGTCGAGATAAGCGAGACCAGGTTTAACCATCATGATGTCGGCCCCCTCTTGTTCATCGAGCTGAGCTTCTGTGATCGCTTCCCGGGCATTCGCGGGATCCATTTGATAGGTGTCCTTATTGGTTGGAATCGGCTTGTTTCCGGCAGCTCGCGGGGCTGAATCCAATGCTTCTCGGAAGGGTCCGTAATACGCAGAGGAATATTTCGCGGTGTAGCTAATAATCCCGACATGTTCGAAACCCTCCTCATCCAAGGCCTCTCGGATGGCTCCAACCCGCCCGTCCATCATGTCGCTTGGGCCAATGAGATCAGCACCGGCTTGAGCCTGAACGACAGCCTGACGGCAGAGCAGTTCAATCGTTTCATCGTTGAGAACGACGCCCTCTTCGCTCACGATGCCGTCATGGCCATCGCAGGAGTAAGGGTCAAGGGCGACGTCCGTCATGATCGCCATTTCCGGAACGTCGCGCTTGAGCTGGCGGATCGCCCTGGGAATCAGGCCGTTCTCGTTGAAACACTCGGCTCCGTCCTCAGTTTTCAGTCCCTCTGAAACCTTGGGGAACAGAACGATGCAACGCACGCCAAGATCCCAGGCACGCTGCACCTCACCGGTCAACGCCGACAAGCTCCAGCGACTGGCACCAGGCATGGCAGAGATCGGCTCGATATCCGCACCTTCATGGACAAACAGCGGATAGATGAAATCCGCTGCCGAAAGGTTGTGCTCACGAACCATCCCCCGCAGTGCTGGGGTGCGCCGAAGACGGCGGGGGCGGTAAGTGAGCTCCATCAATCGCTGGTAAGAGCTGATGATCGTAATCCGAGGAACCGTTAGAGGGTTGCCGAACGAAGCCAGTCTTGGCGAGGGCTTTCCTGACGATGGGCTCGAAGTTGCTCGAGAAGACGACGCTCTTCTTGGGACCAGTTCGTCGGGAGCTTCAACGTCAACGTGAGCAGAAGATCACCACGACCAGAGCGACCTGGCCAGCCTTTCCCTTTCAAGCGCAAACTGCGACCGGGAGACGTACCAGCAGGAATGGAGACCTGAGCTTCCCCATCTGGAGTCATCACGCTGACGTTACCGCCCAGAGCCAATTCATCGAGGCTGACCGGTAAATCTGCTCGCAGTTGGTCGCCATCAAGCCGCCAGATCGAATGGGCTTGAACGGTGAGATTGAGGTAGAGGTCGCCGCGACGGCCAGTACCGGGCTGAAGGTTGCCCTTGCCTTTGAGGCGAAGTCTCGACCCAGTTTTGACGCCAGGAGGAATCCTGACTTGAACCCTCTCGTCATTCACCGACAACGTTCGCTCACCGCCACGGAAGGCCTCTGCAAAAGAGACGTTGACTGTGGCTTCAGCATCCAAATTGATCGGAGCGCGGGACCCTGAGGGGTTGCGCGCAAAACCTCCAGGGAATCCGCCGGCTTGGAACCCACTCGCACCGGCTGGGCCCCCAAAGCGTCCAAGGAGATCGTTGATGAAATCATCAAAATTGCCGTAGCGACCGAAATCGACGTCCATTCCTGGGACCCCGGCCCCAGAGCCCATTCCGCCGGCTTGATTCCAATACTGACCGAACTGTTCGTACTTACGTCGCTTCTCAGGATCAGAGAGCACTTCATACGCTTCGCTGATCTCCTTGAACTTGGCTTCGGCAGCGCGATCTCCAGGATTCACATCTGGGTGATATTGCCGTGCGAGTTTTCGAAAAGACCGTTTAATCGTGTCGGTATCGTCCGAACGCTGAACACCTAAAACCTGGAAATAATCCTTGTATCCACTGCCGGCCATGGTGCGGGGCAAGCGCTAACGCAGGACTTCCATTGTCCAGCAAACGAAAACCCATGGTGTGCAAACCATGGAGGGATGCCCGTACGGGAGTGAGCGACCTAGCGTCCAGTGCAGGCGAACACTGGAGATCGAGATGGTGACAAACCAGACGAACGGCCGAAAGCGCAACCAAAGAGAGTGGTTAATAGCGCTCGGTGTTGCCCTCTCCATCGGGGGTGGGCATGTGCAGGCCAAAGAATGGCAAGGAACAATCGGTGAACCGCTCAGAGATTCAACGGAACAAGCACTGGAATTAGCAAGACAACTCAGCAATGCTGGAGCACAATTTTTTGGCTCATGGAAATGCCCAGCCTGTTTTCAACAAATGAGCATGTTTGGCAAACAAGCAGGCACACAAATCAACTATGTGGAATGCGGCAAACCAAAAACAAGGCCTAAAGAACGAGCACTTTGCGAAGAAGCAAATATCAGTGCCGTACCGACCTGGACGCTTCCAAATGGAGAACGCAAAGTAGGCATTCAGCAACTTGAAGAGTTATCGACATGGGCTAAATCAAATCAACAATGAGGCTTTATGACCGATTCAACACCAGCAATCTCCGCGGTGACCTTCTTGGCGGATTAACAGCAGCCGTTGTCGCTCTTCCTTTGGCCCTCGCCTTTGGCAATGCAGCACTCGGGCCTGGTGGAGCGATTTACGGCTTATATGGAGCCATTGTGACTGGATTCATCGCCGCTATTTGCGGCGGAACACCTGCACAAGTCAGCGGCCCGACTGGGCCCATGAGCGTCACCGTGGCCGGAGTTGTGAGCAGCTTGGCAGCGGCGGGAGTAGCGCGAGACCTAGGAGCAGGAGAAATTTTGCCAATGGTGATGGCAGCTGTGGTGGTCGGCGGCCTCCTAGAAATGGCACTCGGAGTTTTAAAGCTAGGCCGATACATCACCCTGGTCCCCTATTCCGTGGTTTCGGGATTCATGTCGGGGATTGGATTCATCATTTTAGTTTTACAAATCGGACCATTTCTTGGCATCCAGACAAGTGGAGGCGTCATTAGTTCGCTGAGCCAATTAACACTGACGAACTCAGTGAATGGAGCTGCCATTGGGATCGGAATGATGACATTGGCAGTTGTCTTTCTCACCCCAGCAAGAATCAGGCAATGGGTGCCATCACCATTGCTGGCGCTACTGATCGTGACGCCAATTTCGATTCTGTTCTTCGACCAAGATGCAATGGCACGCATCGGAAGCATTCCCGAAGGCGGCTTGCAATTCAGATTTCCAGAATGGAGATATCACATCGTTGAAATCCTTAAAGCAGGGGGAGTTCTGGCACTCCTTGGCGCCATTGATTCTCTTTTAACGTCTCTTGTTGCCGACAACATCACCCAAACAGAGCATGATTCCAATCAGGAGCTCATTGGCCAGGGCATTGCCAACACAGCATCAGGATTGCTTGGCGGCTTGCCTGGGGCGGGAGCAACCATGCGAACTGTCATCAACATCAAATCAGGGGGTAAGACACCACTCTCAGGAATGACGCACTCTGCCGTTCTCTTGTTGGTGTTAATTGGCGCAGGAGGTCTGGCAGAACAAATCCCCACAGCCTTACTCGCAGGAATTTTGATCAAAGTCGGGCTGGATATTATCGATTGGGGATTTCTCTTTAAGGCCCATCGTCTGTCAGCCAAAACAGCAGCATTAATGTATGGCGTCCTGCTGATGACAGTCTTTTGGGACTTGATCTGGGGTGTACTCGTCGGAATGTTTGTAGCGAACTTACTCACTGTCGACAGTATTACTCAAGTCCAACTGGAAGGCATCAAAAAAGACAATGCCGATGGGGAACGTCTACGACATCAATCCATTGATCAAGTCATGATCCTGAAGCTGAGAGGCCCCTTGAGCTTCGGAGCAGCAAAAGGGATCAGCTCCAGGATGGGACTGATCAAAAACTACAAAGCGCTGATCTTGGATTTAGCCGATGTTCCCAGGGTTGGCGTCACTGCATCACTCGCCATCGAACGCATCGTGCACGAGGCCGAGTCACATACACAACAATGCCTCATTGTCAGCGGGACAACAAAAGTTGTGGAGCGACTTAGACGAGTAGGGGTCACTGGGGACTTCATCGACTCAATGGACGCAGCAATCGAGAAAGCTATAAAAATTGTTAGAGAACCAGAGAGAGGCTCTGATTAAAGCTAGCTGGCAAAAACTGCCTGAGCATTAATTAGATCCTGTAAAGGTAAGTAAATAACAGAAGAAGCACTAAAAGCATTGCTAGAAAGAATTGACGGCATGTTCTATTTAGCCGTGGCAGGGCAACGGCTGCCCTGAAATCCCCCACGCTGCATAGGCCCCGCAAAACCCAACCATCTGCAAACGCGTTGCTCTGGTATGACATTGACACAAGCAACCCCTGGAACAAGTCTCAAAGGTCGTCCACTTGAGCCGTCAGGGACAGCATTTCGGCGATACAAAGGATCTGCTCACCCCTTTGGCAGCACACCGACGGCTGAAGGAACAAATTTCTCACTATTTAGTGCGAATGCAACAGCAGTTCAATTGCTGCTATTTGATCATCCAAGTGATAAACAACCAACCAAGGTCATCAACTTAGACCCAGGAGATAATCGCAGTTTTAATATCTGGCATGCCTTCATCGAAGGTGTCAAACCAGGTATGGGATATGCCTATCGCGTCGATGGTCCTCGAGAACCATGGAATGGGCACCGGTTTAACCCAGAAAAAGTACTCGTTGATCCTTATTCAAAAGGCAATTCTCTCGAATTGTGGGAACGGGGATCAGCGTGCTTACCAGGCGACAACGTCGAAACCAGCATGCGAAGCGTGGTGATCGACCTGGAAGACTACGACTGGGAGGGAGATCAACCTCTCAACAAAGAGATGTCAGATAGTGTGATTTATGAGATGCATGTCGGTGGCTTCACCAAGAGCCCCACAAGTGCAGTGAAGCACCCAGGAACATACCTTGGGCTCATTGAAAAAATCCCATACCTCCAATCTCTTGGCATCACTGCAGTTGAATTGCTTCCGTGCTGCAGCTTTGACCACACAGATGTGTTCAAAGAACATGACGGGAAAAAACTCGTCAATTATTGGGGATATAGCACCATGGGGTACTTCGCCCCACACCAGGGTTATTGCGTAGCTGAATCAGCCAATAACCACATCAGTGAATTCAGAGATATGGTCAAGGCCCTGCACAAAGCAGGCATCGAAGTCATCCTCGACGTGGTCTACAACCACACCGACGAAGGCAATCACCAGGGCCCAATGTTCAGCTTCAAAGGAATCGATAATTCAACGTATTACTATCTAACAGGTCCCGACGGGTCAAAGGAATTTTATTACGACTACACCGGCTGCGGAAACACCTTTAACTGCAATCATCCAGTCGGAGAAAAGTTAATTCTTGACTCTCTACGGTTCTGGGTAGAAGAAATGCATGTGGACGGATTCCGATTCGATGAAGGATCCGTGTTAAGTCGAGGAGAAGATGGAGCACCGATGGAGCATCCTCCAGTGGTCTGGGCGATTGAGCTCGACGACATTCTTGGCAAAAGCAAAGTCATTGCAGAAGCATGGGATGCGGCAGGGCTCTACCAAATTGGTTATTTCCCTGGAGCCCGATGGGCCGAGTGGAACGGTAAGTATCGAGATTGCATCCGCAGCTTTATCAAAGGTGAACCGGGCATTATCAGCGAGGTGTCATCCCGAATCACAGGAAGCTCAGATTTATACCAGGGGCGCCATGAACAACCCGTCAATAGCGTCAATTTCGTCACCGCCCACGACGGATTTACGCTTTACGACCTCACGGCATATAACGAAAAACATAACTGGGCAAATGGCGAGGGAAATAATGACGGAATTGATGACAATCTAAGCTGGAACTGTGGAGCAGAGGGCGATACCGATGATCAATGGATCAACGACTTAAGGAAGAGACAAGTCAAGAACTTTGCAGTCATCCATATGCTCTCAATGGGAGTTCCGATGATTGTTGGTGGTGACGAATACATGCGAAGTCAAGGGGGAAATAACAACACCTACTGTCATGACAACGAAATCAACTGGTACAACTGGGACCAGATTAAGAGCCCTCAAAGCCAGGAGATGATTCGCTTCTGGTCCATGCTCATCAAGAAAAGAACACGCTATATCAACCACTTCAAAGGTCGGTACTTCACAGGAGAAACAAATAAATATGGATTAAGCGAAGTCGCATGGCATGGAACACAGCTGAACAGTCCCGGCTGGGATGACGGCGAAGCACGTTGCTTTGCAGTGACATATGGAGATACAGCTGAAGACACTGATCAAACAGCCAACATCCACTGCATGTTCAATATGTACTGGGAGGGAATTGAATTCCAACTCCCGGAAATACCTGGATTGAGCTGGTATCGCTCCATCGATACAGAGCAAGCATCACCAAATGATATCTCTGAGCCACAAAACATGGTCAAGGTCACTGGAAATAGCTATATGGTTGGAGGCAGGAGCTGCGTAGTTCTTGTCAGCAAAGCCACATGAGCTAGCCATCACCGCCTCTTAAATAACCTCAAAACCCCACTCATTTTCTACATCCATGGCTATCCAAAACCAACTTGATTTCCCCTTTTCAGATCTGATTGCTGGCTACATCAGAAGTGTTTCCTATCCAGAAACTTTTGACTGCAAAGGTGAGGTCGAACTAGAAACATCCGATGGTCGGATGTTCACCGTCAAGATCACAGATGCTGCCTATGCAGAACTTGTCAGAAACCTTGGCGAGCCATTCCAAATGGCCCCAGACCTCGGTCATATTCTCGTCGAAGATCGATTTATTCATGTCTATGGTCTGTTTTATCCAGAAAGCGACCGGCTGAAGTTTGAAGCCAAGCATCTCTTGCTATTCGGCAGGGACAAAGATGACCTCCGCTTTGAAGAACAAAATTGGTGGATTCACCAAATCCAACAACTGTTGAACTTCTATCTGGAAGCACAATTCCAAGTTGTCGAAGGCGAAAAGATCGACTTCAAGAAGTTTCGAACTGACCTCAGTGCAGAAGGGAAGAAGCAAGACGGTGTCCAAAACCTAGACACCATCTCTCGCCTGGTCTATGGATTTGCTACCGCTTACATGATCACCGGCGATGAGCGTGCCTTAGAGGCAGCCGTCAATGGTACTGAGTATATGCAGAGGCATTTTCGTCATCAAAATAAGAGCGAAGGCATTTGCTATTGGTACAGCCAAATTGATATCCAAGACAATGGCAGTGTTCGGAAATATATGGGATCAACCGCTGGTGGGGATGAAGGAGGCAATGCCATTCCTTGCTATGAGCAAATTTATGCTCTGGCAGGCCCCACTCAAACTTGGAGACTGACAGGTGGTGATGCCATTCGTCATGACATCGATGACACAATCGCTTTCTTAAACCGTTACTACAAAGACCATGGTCCGTATGGGGGCTATTACTCCCACGTTGACCCTGTGACGTTCGATGCAAAAGCAGAGTCACTCGGTGTCAACAAAGCGAAGAAGAATTGGAACTCGGTTGGTGATCATGCTCCTGCATATTTAATCAACCTCTATCTAGCAACTGGCGAAGAGAACTACGCCAAGTTTCTCGAAGACACCTTCGATACTATTTGCGAGCACTTCCCGGATTATGGCTACAGCCCCTTCATGAACGAAAAGTTCTACGAAGACTGGACGCATGATCTGAAGTGGGGAATTCACCAAGCCCGTTGCGTGGTGGGCCACAACCTGAAAGTGGCTTGGAACCTCACAAGAATGCACAGCTTGATGCCCAAGGAGAGCTACAAAACATTTGCTCAC
>CEPW01179831.1_pt1 | contig 12187 bp, 3 predicted proteins | sample 356211 | NCBI WGS metagenome assembly CEPW01 (sample SAMEA2620021, study PRJEB7988) | marine metagenome | biome: marine biome (ENVO:00000447); feature: deep chlorophyll maximum layer (ENVO:xxxxxxxx); material: "saline water (ENVO:00002010), including plankton (ENVO:xxxxxxxx)" | depth 25 m
TCTTTTGTCTCAACACAGAACGCACCGATTAAAGTGATACTTTAGTCAGGAAAACATTAACGAAGTTAAAGGTACTAAGAAATGAAAGATATTATATTAGATGTGAGGTCTTCTTCAGACAATGACTCAGAGACTAATTTATGTTTGAGAGAGGTGAGAGATAGGGGGGCTTATGTTGGGAGTTTGAGAGGAGACTTATTATTTATTTCTGAGGGTAATGGTAGTTTACTGAGTCGTGGTGAGGAGAGAGTATTAGAGAGTGGGGATAGTGTATTGAATCCTGTTGAGGGAGGTTCGACTTTATATGGAGGCACAAAGATTCTGAGTGGAGGTACTTATATAGACAGGGGGGTGGTATTAAGTTGGTCGAGAAATGATACAGAGAGGAAGAGGTTTTCAGACTTTGAGTTATTGAGTGGAGGTTTGAGGGTATCTTTAGGGAACATAGGGGGAGAGATTAGCAGGTTGCCGAGTATTGTATTGGGAGGAGAGATTAGGGTAGGTGGCGATGGAAATGACGGCAGTGATTGGCGAGGTTATTTAGGTAGTGCTGAGGTAGTGCAGACTTCGGAGAATGTGAGTGAGTATGTATTTCAGAGTGTGGAGAAAGTTGTCTTCAGCGCAGATGGAAATGTAAGGTTAAAAGAGGGAGAGTTTGAGGAGGGTTCGGAGGTATTTTTTGTAGGAGTGGAGTTAGGAGGCGATGGTGTATTGGGAGTGGGTTTAGAGTTTAGTATTTCGCCTATACCTTATGTGTACGAGCGAGTGTATTTACGAGTAGGAAATGAGGGTCACATTGGAGACGCACAGATTTCTTATTTCTTGAGTGATGCGGAGGCTCGTGGTCATGTTTTGGGAGAGCATGGAGTAGCAGTAAGTTTATCATCGGGTTTGTTATTATTGGGTAGTAGTTATAGTGGTCATGTGATGAGGTATGAGGGGTTGCTATTGGGTCGGAATGGCGATCTTATTTCTGATGTGGAGGTATCGAACGGAGATTTAGTGGCGGAGGGGGATATTTTCACGACGGGAGTTGTAGATGGAGAGCTTGATGGTCTGAGTTATGGGAGTGTATTTCTGAGTGTGGGAGGTTTACGTCTTTTACCTGTAGTGAGAGGGGACAAGGCGAAGCGTGGTGATAGGGCATATTTCGGTAGTGATAATCGAATACGTTTGAAGACTTCAGTGGAGAGGCAGGGGAGTGTATTTCGTGGAGGTACGGGCAAGCTGAAGTTGATTCAGAGTATGTTCCCATGTCGTTTATGGAGGCAGGGTTTAAGTCAGAGAAATGTAAATACCTTTGATTGGAGTATCAATTTAGTCTCAGGAAATGTATTGAGCCATACAGTGGGAGTAGGTCTTAGCGACAGCTCACTTGGAGTCTTAACGCCATCGGGACATTTGATGTTAGCCGAGGGAGAAGACATAGATGGCTACAACGAAGAAATGGGTCTTGTTTCGCAGGGGTTAGGTACGGGAGTAGTCTTATGTTTACGGGGTCGAAGTGTTAATGCTTTTAGAGAGCTTGAAGATGAGATTATCGTAAGCAAGTTAAGCGCAGGCAGTACCTTTACATTTCTCGACTTTATACCTCGTGTAGACTTTGATGGTTACGAGGGTCGTCATTTCTTCAAGTCTTTAGAGTTATTAAAAGAGAACGAGAAGCTCTTATATGATTTTGCAGACAGAACGAGTCCTAAGATCGGTTGGGTAGAGAGACGAGTCTCTAACAATTCATTATCCGAGCCTTCTTCATTTTTAGAGTTAGAAGCAGGGGTTGTTGTCGGTTCTACTTCTATTAAGCTCATAGAGAATGGTTCAGTTTCTACTTTAGTAGAGGGTGTGGACTATGACTTACCGAATGAAGCGCAGAGTGGTGTAGCTCGCAGGGTCTATGAGTTTGGCAGAGAGGTATTGAGTGGTTTTAAGAGTGAATACTTAAGTGGAGATCAGATGAGGGTTTACACTAGCTCATCTATTTCTGTAGGTTCGTATTTCTCTTTAGATCAAGACACTCTTTACAGACAGGTGTTGGAGGTTTCAGCAGGTTCGGGTTATGTGGACTTGTTGTTGAGTTCAGTTAAGAGCTATGACCTCAGAGGAAATGAAGTCTCTTCATTTACGAGTGGAGTATCTCAGGGAGCTTGGAAAGTCTTTGATGGTCAGATAGATGAGACATCAGTGGACTTAATGAAGTTGAATGATGAGTGCTTCGTTGAAATGCCTATTTCTGATGAGCCTCCTTTGAAAGTCTACAAGACGTATGTAGCAACAACAGGCGCAGAGATCAGCTCTGTGGTATTGAATGACATTTCCACTAAGTCTAAAAAGTTTATCCGTCTTGATACAGGTGAAGATGTTCCTTTGGTTGTTCTTTCAAGAGAGGTACTTGAAGCTCGTACAGTTGACCTTGCTAATGAGCATTATGTGGCAGGTAGCTATGAGGTCTATGTAGACGATAATCCATCACCACTAGAAGAACAGAATTTCACTGTAGATGGCACAACGGGGAAGATTACTTTTACTCCTGCTATAGATGATCTCAGTGAAATATCATTTCTCCCTTTGCCTTTATCTGTGAATGGTAGGGCTGAGCTTCTAAATGATACGTTAGGCTTACCTAGTTCTACGACTGCTACACACTTTGTTGAGGAGATAGATTCTGAGGAGTTTAGTTCTAACTCAGCAACCAAATCTATTTCTTTCAAGCAGTCTCTGAAGCAGGGAGTGGGGGTCGAAGTTTTATATACGCCTGTATCTACGGGAGTGGAGGCTCGTGAGACGATCTTATTCATTAAGAACCAAGAGCTTTGTACTCGCATTTCCGAGAAAGAGTATTCATTTTCAACGGGTGCTTACCTAGAGATTGCGCCTGTGGTTTTTGTGAATGTTTCGGAAGAAGTTGCAGTCGTAGAGGACGGGAAGATTACATTTGTTCGACCTATTTCTGAGAGTGAGCAAGTCTCTATTACCTATGCGAGATATGGCTCAGTGGGTGGTGAGTTTGTAGTCAAAGTAACTGATGAAATAACCAAGCCTGTAGTTACTATTTCCGAGGGAGACACTTCTATGACTCTGAGTAGTCGTTCGAGTCTCCCTGAGCTGTCTTCAGGCGATGTGATCGGTGTGGGCAATCATCATTTCTTGGTGTCAGGAGTCTCAGGAAATGTAGTCTCTTTTGCCTCACCTTCTAGGTTCAACTTAAGAGTCGATTCTGTATTAAGGTCGAGTCGGTCTGACATCTTTATTTCTGTATCAGCCAAGGCGAGCAGTCAAAAGAAGTCTTCGGATATTTTCATACAGGGAGATTTTAGAAGCTACATTTCCGTAGCCACAGTTTTGATCATTAATGGGACTGAACCTTACTACGTCAAGAGCGTTTCATTCTTAGAGGAGGGTGTAACTCAGCTCACGGTCTTAGGTTATACGAGAGGGTTTACCGTAGAGAGCTTTGCTATTTCTATAAGACCTGTTTTACTAGAGGGTTCTATTTCTTTAAGCCCTATAGGGAGTCTTGCGATAGACTTAGGAGTGGACTTAATCAAGTTTAAGAATGGCTTGGGCATTTCTTTAGAAGACGGCACTGACTTCTTGTTAAGCGCAGAGACAGGAGTTGTAACTTTAAAGGGTCGTCATATTGTAGAGGAGGGTGTGAAATACATTCTGAGATACAACTCAGTGATCACGACTTCACCTCTCTATTTATCTGATGGCTCAGTGAGTTTTCCTAAGTATACAGCAAGCTACTTGGTTCGTACTGACTCGTCATCGTATGAGGGCTATCCACTACTCGCTAAGTGTGTGATCGAAACCAAAGACAAGTTCCTCTTACCCATTGTAAATGAAGACGACTATGCTGTTGAGGTAGGGGCGCAACTCTTACAAGAGGCTTCTACAACTACGGGTAAAAGATCAGGTTCGAGTCCAAGTACGAGGCCGGGTATTTCTGTTGGTTTATTCGACCAACTTGGCAAAGACGTAATCGCAAGAAATAAGATTCTGTTTTATAACGACTTGGTGAACGTCGTTGATGATTGGGTAGGAAGTACCACAGGTAAGATCGTAGGAGATCAAGACGGCAAGTTCAGATTCAACCTAGAGCAAGGAGGTATCTTCTCTGTTTCAGCAGGTTTAGAAGACCCTATCACTCGTGTGATTGAGCCGAGATATGTCTCTCTTGAGTTCCTTGAAAGTTTAGACATTTCTTTAACTGAGAAAGACAACTTCAATAGTCTCTCATCGTCAACGATCAACTCTATCTACGATAATCAGAGTTTGCTTGTAGAGAATGAGCTTGATGACTTTGTTCTAACGAGTGTTAGAACGGTACAGGAGTTGTCTTTGAATTTCCCTTTCATAGAGACGACTCTGAAGCCTCGCTATACTCGAATGTGGAAGCCTCATAACTTCTCTAGGGTATATCCACAGCGAGCGCAGTTTTTAACGACTCTATACCCTAGTGATGTGCCTTATTCATACCCTAACACTGAGGGTACTATCATAGGTGCTGTGGAAAACCCTGCGAGGGGTCAAATAGAGAGCATTTCTTCTATCCCTAGATTGACTAAAAGACCTGCTCGCTTCCGAGTGTTAGACTTCTTCCCTAGAGGTGTTGTAGGCAAGTCTGAGACTGTAAACAAACCTACATTTCTATTGTCTGCCGTACCTTATGAAGACTTTCCTTTTAACAGCGATGGCACTCCCGATACAACACAGCTTTTGTATAAGGGAAATACGGGTAGCCCAACTATTCCGAGTGTAGAAGTAGGCAACCCTGAGCTTTCGTTTAAGGGTCTTTCTGTAGGTATGGTAGTGGAGCTTGGTCGAGAGGGATTAGGCTTCTCTGTGTTGACTATGAAGAACGAGTCTAGTAGCTCAGATTCATCTCTATTTCCGAGTGCTCAGTTTTCATCAGCACCCAAGAAAGTTACAGTCAAAGCAATCGTTGAGGGTTGTTATGTCGTAGTTGATGGATATTCCTCTACAGTAGAATGGTTCGGGTCTAACTTGATTGACTCACCTCCTCAACTTGGAGATACATTTCTTGAGTCTCTACAGGGAGACATGGACGATACCGAGAGTAAGAGCTTATTCTTTAGAGTAGGGTCAGACGTTGGGGTGAACTATCAGACAGGAGAAATAGTTGATATAAGTCTTCCCTCGATCAACGACCCTAACTTTCCTCTGAAAGAAATATTTGAGCAGAGCTTGCCCACACCTCTTTTATCTGTTGAGGGGTCAGTGAACTTTGCAAATAGAAATACGAGTCCTTTCAATTTCCCTGCGCTACTTGGTGAAGCCGTTAATGATGATGGTGATGAAGCAATCCCTTACTTGACTCAAAGATCAGAGCGAGATGTTCTGTCTGACTTGCAGGGTTCTATTTCTAGGATATTAAGAACACAGCACTCTAGTCAGTATGTGTACCCTGATGAGATTGCAGGGTTGGGTTCTATTTCCTCAGCGAAGCTCACGATTGATCGTAGCCTAACGCCTTATACTGATGGAGAAATAGCGAGTAAAGACGTAGAGCAAGGCGATCTAGTTTTGATTGACCTAGACGATGGGGCTACAGGCTTTATTGAGGTATCTACAGTAGAGGGTAACTCAATCTTACCTCCAAGGTTTAAAGCGGAAGCTACCGAGGTTCAGTATCAGTTAGACCAATACTATTCTTCGACTACAGGTGTAGGGTTGAGTATTGATCAAGTCATACATAATGGGAACTACCTCACTAAGTTTTCTTTGAGCGCAAACCTCCCTACAGTACCTCACCTCACTTATGACAATCTTATTGGTTTCTTTGAGGATGCTACGAACGGGGTGATTAACTCTTTTTACTTTCAGCTCTTCAATACCACCTTTAACTTTGCTTATGACGACACAGCTTCTACATGGAAAATAAACTCATTCTACAATGGGGTTCATACAGACCATAAAGTTGTAACTTTACAGAAGTACGGGACAGCTCAGAGTCAGACAATTAATGAACGAGGTTTTGAAGTCATTTCACCAACTCCGTTTATCCCCTCTTCGGTATGGCAAAACGACTTACTTGTAAACGGCACAGGTACTATCATTGATCTACCTACCGAGCTGTTTACTCTTGATGGGTCTACAGGAGCAGGAGAACCTTATGCAATCACGCTCGATTTCTATACAGCTATAATATATACGGGTGGGGTTGGTAATGTTTCATTTGGTCATAGCTCTACAGCTAGGATTGAAGCAGACAGATTGACTCTTAAAGAGAACGCTTTCTTTGATAACCAAGTTGTTAGTAGTTCAGCGAGCCTTATTATAAACAACTGCAACGTGCTAGGGAATCAAACAGCGATTAACAGCACACTTAATTTGAATGGGAACGTAGGGTTTACCAACCTAGAGAAGCACGATGGTGGACTCAGAGTCAGGGCTTTCGAGGGTCATGGGAATGTCCCTATTTCCAAGACCAATATGAAGCTCTCTGTAATGACTGCTTCCAAGGTAACTGAGGGAGCTACTATTTATGAGGGTGCGAGTAAGACACTCAACTACGACTTAGGTTTAGTTGAAACAGGTGCTGATGATATTTCCTATGTGGAAGCAGGAGACTTAGTGTTCATTTCTAAGGGGCATAGTTCAGGGACTCACAGAGTTTTAGGTAAGAGTCTTGAAACTTTGTTGGAAATAGAAGTTCCTGTAGTGCCTCCTCGAATCTTAGAAATGGTAGATAACGAAGATGGTACTTTCACGCTTACGATGAGTGCTAGTCTATCCGATTACTTTGAGCCATCACCTGCTGAGCTTTATTTCGTAGTAAGTCTGAGTGGGCTAGAAGATGCCGACCCTGCTGTGGTTAATGATTCAGGTATTCAAGTAAATGTAGTGCCGAATTCCATTTCGGGAGCTGAGGTTACCATTGATGGCGTTCCAACATTTATTGACGGAGCTTCCACAGGCTTAACTATTTCTGACATGGTGAGAGTAGGTCAAGACCTCTTTGGTTTTGATAAGATACCTTTTGATCTTAGAGCAACAGGTGCAGTTGACTTCTTGATTGACCCTAAGCTATCGGGCTCTGAAATAGTTTCTTCTTATAATGGAGGTTCGACTGTCCCGTTGAAACATGATCTTGACTTGCTTTCTACAGGAGTTGGTTTTCTCCACATGAAGGATAGCACCTCCACTCTCGTAAACGCCTTATTAGGAAATGTAATTACTATAGATGTGGAGATTAAGAAAGGTATCTACATAGACCCTAATTTCCCTCGTATGTGTCATAACTATGCGAGTGCTTCACCTAACTATTTCGGAACTGCTACAGCCTATGGTTTGTATGACTCATCAACTCACCCACAAGGTGCTTTCTCTACTGAGCTTATTCCTGTTGTTTCTGTTCGTAGGTTGAGGAGGTTCAGTAATCTGTTCTTAAAGCTAGGCTCTGCCTTTGATCAACTTAACCCGATCTATGAAATACGCAGAGGTCTTGTAGACACTCTTGTTCAGTCGGGCGATGAGTTTACTCTGACTCCAAAACTAGTTGATCGTATTGGAGCTGAAGACGCAGCTGGAAGGGAGACACAAGTCGGAAACTTCTCCGAAATGATTTCCTTGGGAGACAAACTGAACATATATGCAGGTGGAGTGGATATTTATGCAGAAAAACATTCACCCGACCTCAGACTTAAAGTCGTAAAAGTAGCCAACCCTTTGATATGTAAGTACATTTCGGGGACTCTACCTACAGAGAGTATGAGTTTCACCGTAGAGGTTAGAAATGGGGTAGTGCCTCAAGAGCAGACGTTTAAGAAGTTCATGGACATGACGTTCACTGACGTACTCAGCTCAGACACGGGTGAGGTTGTGGCAGGCAAGCTAGAGGACTCCACCTCAACCTTGGATTACACAGCCACGTTATCGAATGGGAAAATTATTCAGAATGGGAACTACATTTTAATTGATCCCAAAGGTGCGCTCGATACTCCTTTCGAGTATGGCGCACCACCAATAGGTGATACAGGCAAGGTAGGCACTACAGGTTATGTCGTAGGTACTCGTAGTCCGTTTGACGATAACCGAGGTGCGTATAAGATTACTGAGGTGCAAGCAGACAATCTAGGGGCTGACGCAGTTTCCGTTGAGGGGAGCTTTTCACCTGCGGGATATAACTTAATTCCTAGTGTGGGAGGGATAGACGGAAATGCGTTATCAGACACTGCGGTTGCTGTGGATAACACACATAACCACTCCACTAATGCGAGCTTCTCAGTAGCACCTTTCAGCTATAAGATACTTGAAAGAAATGCCGATGTAGATGAGAGCTTTGCAGATACAATCTTATTTATGAGAGAGAGAACATTAAGCTGGATGGAACTCATCAGATCGTTTGGTGAAGTGAGAGCCATTTCTTGGTCTACCTATCAATCGGAGGGCTTAGTTTCCGAGATTGGTTTAGAGGATAAGACCTATTTAACCAACCAAGAAATAATAGGTCTTGAGGGCAACATAGATCAGCAACAGGAAGATGTGCCTTTTGTCTCAGACTCAGACTGCTTATCTATACTAGACAGACGCTTCTTATTAGAAGACCCTCGTCTTGCTAAAGCAGGGTATGGAGACGCTTCTGTAGGACTTCCCGAACTCTTAGAGAGTGGTATCTCCTTTATAGAAGCTAGAGATAAGAGGTATTCTTGGATAAATGTAAGAGCAGGTTTACTGAGAGGTACACTTGCAGTAATCGACCGAGTAAACTTCGACAACCCTAGCAATAAAGCGTTAGAGGACATTAACAATGAGTGAAAGTGTTTGGACTAAAGCAAGTAAGCAACCTAAGTTGCCTGAAGATGTAAATAAAATGATCTCTAACTTAGAGAAAGTTAAGGGTCTTTTAGAGCAGGCTCTTAGAAGAGATGAAGCGAACTTGAAAAGAATGGAAATGGAACTCGCTAAGATTCAGGCTCAAAGGCAGAATCGGAGTGAGAAATGAGCAAAGAATTAATCAAACTCCCAGAGCTTGGAGAGGTACCACCACCCGTTTGGGTCGATGTATTAAACACCGATGACGCTAATAAGTTTCTCGATAAGTTTGTAGGTGATCTTTACTATGATTACATAGACCCAACCTACACTTTCATTATGAACATATTTCAAGTTGTCCAAGAGGCTCTTGATTTCGTAGCGAGTCTTATTCCTGAGTTTACAGACCCCATTTCTTTTTTGCTCAACGAGATTATAGAGTTTGTTGAAGCTTATCTTAAAGACCTCAGACAGACAGGTATTTATTTCACTACTGATGACGCTCTTAAAGGTGAGTTTAAGATAAAGAAGTTTGAGGGGGGCTACAACCGAGTAGCTGAAGAAATAGTTAAGAAAGCAACTAACCCATTAGATTACAGTCGCCCTGATGTATCTGATAAGACTGCCGTCTTATCTATCACAGCTTATGGTGGCGCAGGGATAGATGGTTTGACTAAATTATTAAAGGTGTGGGATAAATTTGTAAGTCTGTTTGGAGTTACTAAGAGCGAGGGTGGTTTCCTACCTCCTCAAGTATTACCCAACCTATTTCTTTCACAAGTAGGTCCAACCACAGTTTCCGTTGAGTTAGACAAACTAGACTTTTTAGAGTTTGACCCTGTAGGATTTGTAGCTCAGTGGAGAATGCCCCAAGGCAAAGTGAATAATTTCTTTGAGGTTAATCTGCCACCTGCGGCTTTTGTTCTTACGATAACTTCAAGAGCAAGACCTCTGCCTTTGTTCTTAGAAAGACGAACGTCAAGAGACACTAAAGTCAGAACAATCATTTCGCCACTATATATTTCTAAAGATAGTAATATTATAGCGACTTCGATTATTTTAGATCGTTTAAATTTAGACGCAGGGGATTTTGCAAAAGATCCCGCTTCGGCAACGGCTACCAAACCTTTTCTCTTCGCAAAAGACCCAAGCGGTAAAAAGATACCTGCACATAAACTTAAGAGTGAGACTAAATCCTTTTACAAGAGAACAAAGAATTTAGGTGCTATCTTTGGTCAAACTACTTTTGAGTTAGAGCTAAAGTATGATGAAGACTTAGGAGGTTTGAAGACTTACGACATAGACACAGGTCAAGAAATAGATGTGTCTAATAACTACTACTATTCAATCGCTTCATACGATGTAGAGTCTCCTGCTTTAGAAGAAGGGTTTAATCTCACAGATAAGCCACAGCCTTTCGACCACACTGTTGGCTTAGATCAAGGGCTTGAGATTTTTATGCGAGTAGAAAAGGATAGATCCTTCTTAGCTATTGATGGTGTTAAAAGCATTCCGAAAAGCTCTCGCACTCAAACCGTAAAACTAAACTACCCCTCTCGTATGAATTATATAAAAGCGATGAGGGAAGCGATGACCCATGTAATCTTATTTCTATTAGAAGAAAGCTCCCATAGTGGTTTTACTTTAAGCTCAGACACTAAACAAAAGGTGCTCAACATATTTCATCTAAAAGACGTAGCTGAGTTGGTAAAAGAAACCGAGTATGCTAAGTTTGCTGCTGATGGGTATACCGTCTCAGAAATAAATGATTTCAGAGACAATGTTAAATCGCTCGTAGATGATGGTATTACTCGAATGTTAGGTCGAGATGAGCCAAGTAGTATCATCAAAGTAGTACAGCCTTTTATCGACACTCTCTTGAATGACTCTGAATACCCATTACTATATCCAACGCTTGAATACGAGTTTAGTGGATTAGACAACGCAGGGTACGTTGAGAACGGAACTTTTAACCTCACTGACTTAGACAACTTGTCCAAGTTAGATTCAGTATTAGAGGCGATTCCTTTCGTTAATGTTTTCTCTGAGCCATCAGATGTTCAAGGCATATTTCCTGATGGGTGCTTTGCTGTAGAGGAGAGTCCTCAAGGTAAGAGCGTAAGAACAAAAGTAGCTACAGCATACTTTGTCAGTGGTGTTAGCTATCTGAGCAACCCAAAGAAAAACGCAATCCACCTATCCTTTGAAGGTGAAGCAAAGTACGCACAATTTAAGTATGGGCAGTACAACGTATTTCAGGATATAGTGAAAGAGTACCCCGAAAAGTTAAAGGCTTCTTTTAACTTACTAGGGTTCATTCCTGAGAATAAGTTAGATAGGGAAGGTGCTTGGAAATTCAAGCGTCTATTCTCTGACGGCATAGTTTCGGTTGATGAGTTCTTTGAAGAAATACTACTCGCATTGAAACTCTTAAAAGATGGCTTTGACTCTCTTGTTAAGTTCATCTTAGACGCTATTGCATTGTTAAAACAAAGGATAGAGTCTATTCGCCAACTTATTGTTCGATTCAAAGCATTAATAGACGCATTTCTAGCTTTGAGATTTCCCGCAGGTCTTTCCTACCTCTTAACAGTTTCTGAGGGTACTGAGGGCTACGTTGACGCTATCTTAAACGCTCAGAACCCTCCTGAGTCTTCGGTAGACATTTATGGCACTTATGCCACTCTTGTAATCCCTACGGCAGTACCCTCAATCGTAGTACAAATCTTACTTGGTATGCTTGGAGACGAAGCGCAGGAAAAGGTACAGACTTTCTTTGAGGGTGGTACTGAAATAGACCCAATAACAGGAGAACGTAAAGCTCAGTTCTTAGATAGTGATACAGAAGAGCCCGAAGAACGTACCGAGCCTCCTGTAATGGAAAATAAATTACCTAATCTATTCGGGGAGGACTAAAGATGAGTTTTGGTTGGACAGTTTTATTTCGTGAGGGGTCTTGGGTTGAGTTTAGACAGTTTGTTTTGAACCAACGTAAGAACGCACAGTCAAGAATAGACACCATAGACAATGAGTTAAAGAAGATCGGAAAGATCACAGTCATTTACCAAAGAGAAGATGAAGAAGATGAGACTTCAAAGCTCACTGAAAGAAGAGTAGGGCTTGCTACGAGGACAGGTACCTCTCTCGGAAAGCTATTAAGAGCGTACACCGCAAGAGGTGGGAACTACTTCGACATTTCCATGTTTCTAATCCCTGACTCTTATGAAGTTATAGATGAGAATACTCGCATTGAGTATCAGCCATTCACAGGTGTTTTATCCCCTAAAAGTGGCGACGTACAGACAGATAACATAGATGAGACAGGGCTTTACGATCTTTGGAAAGACCCTCCCCGTAAACTTGGTGAGAAGAAATCGATTTGGGATCACCAAGACGTTAGAAATACGGG
>CEPW01313446.1_pt1 | contig 12151 bp, 10 predicted proteins | sample 356211 | NCBI WGS metagenome assembly CEPW01 (sample SAMEA2620021, study PRJEB7988) | marine metagenome | biome: marine biome (ENVO:00000447); feature: deep chlorophyll maximum layer (ENVO:xxxxxxxx); material: "saline water (ENVO:00002010), including plankton (ENVO:xxxxxxxx)" | depth 25 m
TCTTTTTCTTTATTTAAGTCTAATGAAGGTATTCCGCTTATTGAATTGTAAAAATGATTTTCATATTCTGAACCTAATAAAGTTTCTTCATCTAGATTTAAGTCTTTAGATCCTAATAAGTAAACAAGGTCATTTCCATTTGTAAAATTAGATTTTATTATTTTATTTTTGTTTTTGTTAATTCCTAGTGTGCTTATTATAGGGGTAGGTTTAATTGATCCAGTGTTTGTTTCATTGTATAAACTTACATTTCCACTTATAACAGGTGCATTAAAAAATTCACTTGCCTCAGATAATGCAGTTGTTGCCTTGTCGAGCTGATAGTAAATTTCAGGGTTTTCAGGATTGCCAAAATTTAAACAATTTGTTATTGCAAGTGGAGTACCTCCTAATGTGCTAATATTTCTACAGGATTCAGCTACAGTAATTAAAGTCCCAAGATATGGATCGAATGAGCAATATCTTGAATTTCCGTCAGTACTTAAAAGTAAGGTATCACCAGTTTCTTTTATTCTTATACCTGCAGAACTATGTCCTGGAGTGATTACAGTATTATTTTGGACTTGATGGTCATATCTTTGGAATACAGTATTTCTTGAACTCAAATTATTACTAGTTACAAAATCAAAGATATGTTCAGTAAGATTTTGAAAATCCATATTAAATTTTGGTTTGTTTATTTTGGATTGTGCTTTTTGAGGTTTAAGCGTATACGTTGGGCAATCTACTAATGGTGAGATTGGTATATTCGCTACCAATTCATTTTTATAATATATATTTATATTAGGCTCGCTTATTACTTCTCCTATCTTGTAGGCTTCAATATCCCATTTTTCAAATATTTTAATTATTGATTCTTGACTTCCAGGTTTGCATACAATAAGCATTCGTTCTTGGGATTCTGAAAGCATTATTTCATAAGGACTCATTGTATTATCTCTTAGTTTGACACTATCTAAATTTAATATTATGCCTTTTCCAGATCTATCGGCGGCTTCAACAGTTGAACTAGTTAATCCTGCAGCTCCTAAGTCTTGAAGCCCAACAAACCCTTTTTCATTAACTACTTCTAAGCAAGCTTCAATTAATAATTTTTCTATGAATGGATCACCTACTTGTACTGTTGATTTTGATGTTGATTCTTCTTCTAAGGTTTGCGATGCTAATCCCGATGCTCCATGAATTCCATCTTTTCCTGTTCTTGATCCAGCTAATATTAATACATTACCTACTTCACCAACTTTAGCTTCAACTATTTCATTTTGTTTTACTATCCCTAGACAAAATGCATTTACTAGCGGATTGTTATTATAGCTTTCATCAAAAACTATTTCTCCCCCCACATTAGGTATCCCTATACAGTTTCCATATTCAGAAATTCCAGATATTACACCATTAAATATATGGATATCGTTTTTTAAACTCATATCTCCAAATCGCAAAGAATTCATTAGAGCTACGGGTCTCGCTCCCATAGCTAAAATATCTCTTACAATTCCTCCTACACCTGTAGCAGCACCTTGTACAGGCTCAACAGCAGATGGATGGTTATGAGATTCTATTTTGAAAACTGCAGCTAGTCCGTTTCCAATATCTACTGCCCCGGCATTTTGGCTGCCAGCATCAACAAGAATATTTTCATTTGTAAATTTAAATTTTTTTAATAAAGGTTTAGAATGTTGATATCCACAATGCTCACTCCATAATGACCCAAACAAACCCAACTCCAAATCATTAGGTTCTCTGCCGATTTTTTGGATGATCATATCGTATTCTGATTTTTTTAAAGCAAGATCATATAGTTTTTTTTCTAAATCTTTTTTCATTGCTATTTGGATAAAATAATTAAGGTTACTCCTAAGATTATCATAACTGCACCAATTAAAGTAGAAATATTTTGTTTTTCTACTTTTCTTAAGAAAAGAAAACTAAAAAATATCGCAAAAAGTGGGTAAGAACCAGTTATTGGTGCAACAATAAACACAGGCGCATTATTCATTGCGTAATATTGTGATCCGACACCTGTGCTTCCTGCCATTCCAGCCAGGAATAAAAATAAGAAAGTTTTTTTATTGATTTTTTTTATATTTACTAATTGCTTATGGTATATAGTTATCAGAATAACAAATCCAAAAAATAATGCAAAGCTAGTCGCTATTAGAGGATCAGCTATATCATTAACAATAGCTTTTGCTAAATTTGCGCTTATTCCATAAGAACCTGCAGCTCCAAGAGAAGCTAAATATCCGAATAATTTTTTTTTAGAATTTGAAACTTCCATCTACTTTGATTTTGTTATAAATATGATTCCAATAGTAACTAATATGATGCCTATTCCTATAAATATATTAGGACTTTCTCCTAACAATAATATTGCAAGTATAGTAGCAAATAAAGTTGAAGTTCCAACTAAAGGAGTTGATTTCGAGACTCCAACAAATTTGACTCCTGTATAATTCAATAATCTGCCTAAGGCAAAAGTGAATACCCCGGCAGCAAAAAACCATACCATATGAATTGGTTTAATGTTGTTAAACTTTTCAAATTGAAAAATTGATGTAATTGAAAACATAACAATAGTACTAAAGAATAAAGAAACTATAGTTCCCAATCTTGTATCTATTTTTTCTAAAGCAATTTTTGTGAATACAGCTGATGCTCCCCAACCTGAAGCAGCAATAAGTGCAAATAAGATTCCTATCATGCTAAGCTGACACTTTTCATAATAGATTTGAATATATAATTTCCGTCTGTGCTTCCGAGTTCTTTTTCGCAACTTCTTTCTGGATGAGGCATCATCCCAAGAACATTTTGTTTTTTGTTAATTATCCCTGCAATATTATTAACTGATCCATTAGGATTAAAGTCATCAGTAATTTCTCCATTGCTTGATGAGTATCTAAATAAAATTCGGTTATTATTTTCCAATTCTGAAATAGTATCAGGATCTGCAAAATAATTTCCTTCACCATGAGAAATTGGGATATTTAAAATCTGATTGTTATTACATTCATTTGTGAAAGTAGAGTTGTTGTTTTGTACTTTAAGATGTGTGTTTGAACATCGGAATTCCATTACATTGTTTGGCAGTAATATCCCTGGTAACAAATTAGCTTCGCATAATATTTGAAATCCATTGCAAATTCCAATAACAGGCTTCCCACTATCTGCAAATTTTATTATTTCATTCATTACAGGCGAAAATCTTGCTATTGCTCCTGGTCTCAAATAATCCCCGTAAGAGAAACCTCCAGGCAAAATTAGGCAATCAACATTTTTCAGATCCGTTTCTTTATGCCATATGTATATTGATTGATTCCCTAGTATTGTATTTACAGCATGGTAACAATCTTTATCGCTCCAAGTACCCGGGAAAACTACTATTCCAAATTTTGTTTTCTTCATATTTAATTTAATAGCTCCATAACAATTTTGTTAACTATTTTCCCCTCTGCTTTACCACCTAATTGTTTCATTAAAAGCGGCATTACTTTGCCAAGATCTTTAACTGATTGGGCATTTGTATCACTAATAGCTTTAGCAGCTAATTCTTTTATTTTTTCTTCACTGACTTGCTCAGGAAGGAATTGAGATATTATTTCTAGTTCCTGAGATTCTTTTTGTACCAGATCATCTCTGTTTGCTTTTTCAAAGGCTTCTATACTATCTTTTCTTTGTTGTGCTTGTTTGATTAGAAGTTTTAATACTTCATCCTCACCCAGCTCTTTACCCAATTTTATTTCTTCATTGTGGATTGCAGAAAGTATAAATCTGTATACTGATTTTTTGACGTTGTCTTGTTTTTTAATAGAATCTTTTAGATCTTCTTTTATAGAATCAATTATTTTTTTCATCTGATTATAGAAATTTATTTCAAAGAAAGTATATAATCTTTGAATTTTGTGTCAAGTATTAACTAAAGGTAATCAATAGCTGTTTGTATTCTGATTAATGATTCTTCTTTTTCTAATATATTTAGACAGTCAAATATAGGAGGACTTATCTTTTGATTTGTTATAACTATTCTTAATGTACCTAAGACTTGTTTAGGTTTTAAATTTAAATCATCCATTAATTTTTTTAGTTTGTTTTGAAGATTTGATATGCTGAAATCTTTTGTATCAGAAAGAAGTTTAAAAGATTTTTCTAAAACTAGCTTACATTGATCATCACTCTCACACATAGTTATAATTTCTTCTTTTGATTCAAATTTAGGTTTTTTAAATAAAAATTCGGATAGTATTAAAGAATCATTTAAAGTTTTGGATCTTTCTTTAACCATATTTGCAATTTTTTTAAAATCATATGAAGAGATTATATTAAAATTATTTGGCTCTATTGAATTTTCAAAAAAAATTGATATTTCTTTAGCTAATTCATTTGTATTAATTTCTCTGATGTATTTCCCATTAAACCAATCAAGTTTTTCTTTATTAAAAATTGCTGGTGATTTGGAAATTTTGTTTATGTCAAATATATTTTTCAACTCATTTATGGTGAATTGTTCTGTTTTGTCATCAAAGGCCCAACCCAATAACACTAAAAAATTAAACATTGCAGGCTTGATATACCCCTGATCTATAAAATCTTGTACTGATGTTGCGCCATGTCTTTTACTTAGTTTAGTTTTATCAGGTGCTAGTATCATTGGCAAATGTACAAATGTTGGCATTTCCCATCCTAAAGCATTATATATGTTGACGTGTTTAGGAAGGCTAGGGAGCCATTCTTCTGCTCTCATAACATGTGATATTTTCATCAAATGATCATCGACTACATTTGCAAAATGATATGTTGGGAATCCATCGGATTTGATAATAACAAAATCATCTAGTTCTTTATTATTAAAAGTTATTCCACCTCTTATTTTATCAAAACATTGAGTTTCTCCATTTTGTGGTGATTTAAATCTAATAACATAGGGTTCTTTTTTTGATCGAGACAAAGATTTTTCTTTATCATAATCTCTGTATCGGCCGTCGTACCTTGTGATTTTATTTTCTGATTTTTGCTTTTGCCTTAATTCATCTAATTCTTCTTCTGTTGCATAACATCGATAAGCTTTATCTTCTTCAATGAGTTTTTGAGAGTATTTTGCATATATACTTTTTCTTTCTGATTGTATATATAATTCGTCCCACTGCATTCCAAGCCATAAAAGTGCCTCTTGTTGTTTTTCTATTCCATTTTTTACTATTCTGGATTGGTCTGTATCTTCAATTCTTAATATAAATTTACCATTTTCTTTTTTTGCAAATAACCAATTAAAAATTGCACTTCTAAGGTTTCCAATATGTGGATCTCCAGTTGGGCTTGGTGCGTATCTAACTCTTGTTTCATTCATAAGTATATTTTTATCAGTTGTCAAAATAAATTTCAATAAATTCTGACATATCTTTGTCAGGTTTGTTTTCGATAGAGATTTTCTTGTTTTTGCTATCTTTAAATTCCAGTTTATAAGCATGAAGAAGTTGTCTGTCAATCAGAGTTGATTTTTTTCCGTACAATTTGTCACCAATAATTGGATGTCCAATTGCTTGCATGTGAACTCTGATTTGATGTGTTCTCCCTGTATGCAATTCTAGTTCAATTAAAGACATTTTTGAGTTAGATTTTAGTACTTTATAAGTGGTTAAAGATTTTCTTCCACTAGTGTTTATACTCATTTTTTTTCTATGAGATTTATTTCTACTTATGGGAGCGTCAATAGTTGCATATTTTTTGTCAGGAATACCTGAAACTACAGCCAAATAGTATTTTTTAATTTTTCTTTCTTTTTGAAGTTCAATTAAATATTCGTATTCTTTTTTATTTTTAGCAACAATAAGTAACCCGGAAGTATCTTTGTCTAATCTATGAATTAGCCAAGGTTTTGTCTCCCCCATATTTGATTCAAATTCAATTTTCATACCCATTAAAGCATTTACCACAGTATTATTTGAATGTCCTTTTGAAGGGTGTACTACAATTCCTTTTGGTTTGTTGATAATTACAAGATTAGATTGTTCGTGAATTATTTCTAAACTTATTTTAGATTTTTGTAATTTATTTTTCTTATTAATGGGGATCGTAATTTCGATATTGTCTTTATTGATGATTTCAGTAGAAGCTTTGATTGGATTTGAATTGATTGTAATATTTTCAGAGTTAATTAGTTTTTGAATCTGAGATCTACTAAATTGAGGAAATTTTTTTGTAATGAATAAATCTGCTCTTTCAGTAACTATTTTTTCCGTTACGAAATAGGATAATTTTTCATTTTGTTCCATAATCATTTTTTATTTTTATTATTGTATCTAGTATTAATAGAGATAAACCAATGGTAATTGCTGAATCTGCAATATTAAACAAAGGCCACCATCCTATCCCGATAAAATCAATTACACCTGGTTTGTGCAATCTATCTATAAAATTACCTATTGCTCCTGCAATTTGAAGAGAAAAAGCAAATTTTAATATTATATTATCTCTATAACTATAAAGAAGAAAAAATAATAGTATTACTGCTAGAGGCATAAAGTATCTTAAAATATCGTTAATACCCGTGAACAAACTGAATGCAACACCTGTATTAAGGACATATTTAATTTTTAGAAAAGAAAATTCGTAAATTGTGGAATTTAATTGGTTATTAGCAATGATTGTTTTTGTAATTTGATCAAAAATTATTACCAATATAATTGTTAATAATGCAGGGTATAAATCTTTTGAAAACAATTTCATACTATTTTTCAAACATGTTGAGTAAAATTTGCTTCATAATTTTTTCTGTAAATTCATAAGGTACAGGTTCGAGTCTTTCTTTTGGAGTTTGTGAAATAATTATATCAACATCGTTTTTATTTAATCCTAATTCATTAAGTTTTGTACTTAGATTACAATTGCTTATCATTTGTTTGAGTTTTGTAACTAATGAATCTATATCGCTAGAATTAGTAGCTTTAAGTAAGATTTGTTGTTTGTTTAAATTTAATTTGTCAAAAATATATGGTAAAAAATATGGAAGACTTATGCATACTGCTTGACCGTGTATAGTTTGCCAATTTAGTGTAAGAGGCGTGCCTATAGCATGGCATAGATTTGGTCTTGAATTTGAATACCCAATACCAGAAATTGTTGCACCTAAAGCACAATTTTCCCGTGATTTAAATGTAGCATTTCGTACTGAATTTTCGAGGTCATTAAAAAATATAGATATTGATTTTAAAGCATACATATCTGAAATTTCATTTGAATCCTTTGACCAATAAGATTCAAATGAGCTTGTTAATGCATCCCAACCACTGTTAGCAGCGAGATTAGATGGCATGGTAATAGTAAGATCTGGATCTATAATTGCTATATCAGGATAAAGAAATGGATGATTTAAACCTGCACTTGTTTTTGATTTCCAATCCCAAATCGTGCTAAATTTAGTTACTTCACTGCTGCTTCCTGATGTTGTGGGTACAGCAATAACAGGGATACCTTTTGATTTAAGTTCCTTGGTGCCTTTATTATAATCTATCCATTGTCCGATGTTTTGACTGAGTAAAGAAGCTGCTTTAGACGCATCCATAACACTACCTCCACCAATGGCTAGAATAATTGATATGTTGTTTTCTTTAATTTTAGCACTTAGTGTTTCAACTGTTTCAGGCGAGGGATAAGGATCTATTTCAGTATAAAAATGAATCTTATATTTATTCAGACTTTCTATGCTTTTTTTGAAATGAATATTTGATTTGAGATGAGTTTTACCAGTTACTATTAAAATTTCCTTAATTTCACTGAAATTTGTTTCGATAATTGAATCTACATTTTCAAGTACAGATTTTCCAAAAAATATTTTTGTAGGATGATACCAATTATTAATTTTATTTATATCCAATGGAAGGTTAGCCATAAATATTTTAATTTTCGATTAATAATTTTTGTGGGTCTTCAATAAAATCTTTGATTCTTACTAAAAATTGTACAGCTTCTCCACCATCAACTAACCTGTGATCATATGTTAATGCAAGATACATCATTGGTCTGATAACTATTTCATCATTAATAACTATTGGTTTCTTTTTTATTGCATGCATACCTAATATACCTACTTGTGGAGGATTTATAATTGGGGTAGAAAACATTGATCCAAATGTTCCGCCATTTGTAATTGTAAATGTTCCTCCGGACAGATCATCTATAGTGAGTGTTTTAGATTGAGTTTTCTTAACCATATCGACTATTCCACTTTCAATACCTGAGAATGATAGATTGTTTGCATTTTTCAATACAGGTACAACCAATCCCTCATCAGAAGCTACAGCGATTCCAATATTGTAGTAATTTTTCATTATAATTTCGTTTTCACCCATCTCAGAATTTAGATTTGGAAAATCAATTAATGATTGTACAACTGACTTAACAAAGAATGACATAAATCCTAATCCAACACCTTTTTGCTCTCGGAAGCTTTCTTTGTATTTTGACCTTATTTTCATGATCTCAGTCATATCAACTTCATTGTAAGTTGTAGTCATAACTGTATTTAGATGTGCTTCTTTTAATCTTTTTGCAATAGTCTCGCGTCGTTTAGTTATTCTTTTTCTAGTTTCTAAACTTTCAGTACTAGTTATTGAAGGTATTACTGGAGTGTTAGTTTCAGGAATTGAAGTTTTAGTATTTAATTTTTCATTAATATCATCAACAGTTATTTTTCCAGATCTCCCTGAACCTTTTATAGTACTTATATCAATCTTATTTTTATCTGCTAAATTCTTTGCTAAAGGTGTAATGTTGATATTATCATCGATTGATTCTTCATCTTCGGGTTTTTTTATTGGAGTATTTTTTGATTCTTTGTTTCCATTTTCAGAGTTGTTTTCTCCACTAACTACATCTGGATTTATTGTTCCAAGTACAGCACCTACATTAACAATTTCTCCTTCAGAAATATTGACTTTTTCTAATTGCCCGGCAGCTGGGGCTGTTACTTCTAAATTCACTTTTTCAGTTTCAAGTTCTAATATAGTTTCTCCTGCTTCAATTAAATCTCCCTCACTTTTTATCCACTCACCCACAGTTGCTTCAACTATTGATTCTCCCATTTCAGGTACTTTTATTTCTATGCTCAAAATTAACCTCTTTACTTTAACTGACTAAAATTAGATGTAATTGCTTCAATTTGAATTTTATGTAATTCCGATGTACCTACAGAAGTACTAGCTCTTTCAGTAGATCCATAATATTTTAACTCTAAATCTTTTAATAATGAACTTTTATTTAGCTGATTTGAAACAAATTGCCAAGCACCTCTATTTTTTGGCTCTTCTTGTATCCAAATTATTTGATTTATATTTTTGTTTTTGATTAATATAGATTCTAATTCTTTAAAAGGAAAAGGATAAAGTTCTTCAACAGAAACAATAGTACAGTTTTGGTTTTTTGGTTTGTTTTGTTCATCTAAAAGATCAACAATTATTTTCCCTGAGCATAGTACTAAATTATTAACATTATTTTTATTTTCTGGTTCATATTCTATTATCTTTGCAAATTCATTATTTGTAAATTCTTCAACAGAAGATGCAGCAAAAGGATGCCTAAGCAAGCTCTTAGGCGTCATGATAATCATTGGAGTAATGTTGTTTTTCTCTTTGGACTGCATTCTTAAAGCGTGGAAATATTGGGATGATTTTGAAGGATATATTACCCTTAAATTAGAATCAGCGCACAGGCTTAAGTATCTTTCAAGATGTGCACTTGAGTGATTTGGTCCCTGGCCTTCATATCCATGAGGTAACAACATAATTAATGATGAATTAATTCCCCATTTAGAGTACCCAGATGAAATATACTCATCTATTACAGTTTGTGCATTATTTACAAAATCACCGAATTGTGCTTCCCATAAAACAAAATTGTTTTCTGAGTTTAGCGTATAACCATACTCAAACGCTAAAGTGGCCATTTCTGTAAGAGGACTATTTTTGACGCTTATTTCTTTTTGATTTGTAGAAATATAGTTAAGTGGAATATATTTTTCGCCACTGTTAATATCATGTAGAACTGCATGTCTTTGGCTGAAAGTTCCTCGTTCTGTATCTTGTCCAGTCAAACGAACATTTTGTCCTTCTTCAATTATTGAGCCTAATGCTAATAATTCTGCATGTGACCAATCCAATTTGGTATCATTATTTAAAACATCTTGCTTTCTTTTTAATAATCTTTCTAAGCGATTATTTATAGTTATATTATCAGGAATAGTATATATAGCATTATTTATTTTTTTAAATTTTTCTTGTGTTAATTTTGTACCTTTGTAGGTATATTCAGAGTTTATATTTATATTGTTTTTGATTATATTTTTTGATATTTCAGAAGATATGTTTTGATTAGGGTTCTCAAGGTCAGCTTCTAGTTTTTGGTTCCAATTATCAAAGTAATCACTTACTATATTCGTTATTTTATTTCCATGTTGTTCAGTTAACTTATTTGTATATATTTTTTTTAATGAAGGGTGTGATTTGATTTTTTTATACATTAAGGGTTGAGTAAAAGATGGTTCGTCACCTTCGTTATGGCCGTGTTTTCTGTATCCAATCAAATCAATTATGATATCTTTTTTATATTTTTTTCTATAAGAATAAGCAATTGTGGCGACTTGCAAACAAGATTCAACATCGTCGGCATTTACGTGCAAAACTGGAATATTATATGCTTTTGCTATGTCTGTACAATAACCTTCTGATTTTGATTCCTCAGGAGTTGTTGTAAATCCTATTTGATTATTTACAACGATATGAATAGTCCCTCCAACATTATACAGATCTAAATCTTTCATGTTGAATAATTCTGATACAATTCCCTGACCAGCAAAACTTGAATCCCCATGAGTTAAGATACTTAATGATTTATCATGAGCTGTGTTTTGATCGGAAATTAAATTTTGCTGAATAGATTTTAAGTACCCATTTACTACAGGACTTGCTAGTTCCAAGTGACTTGGATTATCCAATAATTTTATTTTTAATTTATCAATAGAAATCTCAGAACCATAGTGATATAAAACATCCTGCATCCAACCTGGTGGATTAATTTCGTTTGCATTAGAATCTAGATTTACCCTACCTTCTTTTAGATAGCTAAATACTTCAGAGTAGGGCAGTTCAAATAATGTTGCCATTACACTGATTCTTCCTCTGTGTTGCATGCCAATTGACATATGTTCCATTGAGTCTTTATTTGACAATTCTATAATCTTGTCAAGTATAGGAATTAAGGAATCTTCCCCCTGAATAGAAAACCATTTTTTAGCAGGGAAATGTTTTGTTAGAAATTCTTCAAAGGTATCTACTTCGGTAATTCGATTTAACAACAATAATTGCTGATCGTAAGTTAATTCAAATTGATTGTTTTCAATTGTATTCTGTAACCAATTTATTTCATCTTTATTATCTAGGTGGTGAAACTCATAACCAATGTTATCTGTATATATCTTTTTGAGTTTTTCTGTTGACCCATTATGGTTAAGGATATATTCTTTTTGAGAATTGATTTCTAAAGGATCTAAGTTTGCATATTTATGTCCATTTTTTCTGATGTCATCTTCTATTAATTTCATATTAATATCTGAATTGACATTTACCGGTGATTGGTTTACTGGACTTTCAATTTCAGTTTCTTCTGAGTGAATGGAAATTAAATTTTTAAATTCTTCAGATTTAAAAAAGGTAACAAGTTCATCACCGACACTTTCGGGGTCCGTTAAGTAATCGTCGTACAGTCCTAAAAGATAGGCTAGATTTAAATCTCCAAATTGATTGATGTTCAACATTTAACTATTTTGTTTTTTTTATCAGAAATACTGAAGTAAGTGTATTATCGATTAAAGAAATACTTTTTTCAATATTATAATGATTAAAAATTATCAAAAATTAAGGTCTTAAAGATAATTCTGACAATAGTTTTTTTGTTGATATTATGTGTTTGTTAATTTTTAATTCTTTTGGATCTAATCCTAGCGCTAGACCAACAAGTTGGGGTACATGAATGATAGGAAGATCAATTTGTCTTTTCATCATTCCTGCAGCACGGTTTTGGTATTGATCTAAATTCAAATGACATAAAGGACAAGGCGTTACCATTGCGTCTGCACCTAGATCTTTTGCTGTACTCGTGTGGT
>CEPW01144911.1_pt1 | contig 12125 bp, 9 predicted proteins | sample 356211 | NCBI WGS metagenome assembly CEPW01 (sample SAMEA2620021, study PRJEB7988) | marine metagenome | biome: marine biome (ENVO:00000447); feature: deep chlorophyll maximum layer (ENVO:xxxxxxxx); material: "saline water (ENVO:00002010), including plankton (ENVO:xxxxxxxx)" | depth 25 m
GCTCTTGTTCTGCAGCGCTCAAAACCTCTGGATGACGGCTCAGACCGAGGTAGTCATTGCTTGCGAGATCGAGCAGTGGCTGCTGGGTTGGATGTCCTTCGAGCAGCCAATCGGCTGTTCCCCGTCGCCAGGTGCGCAGCTGTCGACGTCGGGTGGCAGGGACATCAGTCATCACAACAGTCTGGAACGACCGACATCTCAGGATGGAGCTCTTGACGGTTGATTGGTTATGTCGTGGGAGCGTTTCACGCTGATGTTTCCGCTTTGGACGGTGCTGGGTGCGTGCTTGTCATTGCTGATCCCAGACCTGTTCACCTGGTTTCGAGGGATCTGGATCACCAGTGGTTTGGGCGTGATCATGTTGGGGATGGGATTGGGGTTGACCCCTCAGGATTTTTTGAGGGTGGGTCGTCATCCGCGGCCTGTGGCGATCGGTGCCCTCTCGCAATTTGTGGTGATGCCCTGTCTGGCTGCAGCATTGGCGATGCTCCTGAAGCTGCCGGCCCCTTTGGCGGTGGGGTTGATCTTGGTGGGGTGTTGTCCTGGTGGGACTGCCAGCAATGTCGTTGCCTTGATTGCCAAGGCTGATGTGGCGTTATCGGTGGTGATGACGATGGTCAGTACGTCGTTGGCCGTGGTCCTTACTCCGCGTTTGACCGAGGCCTTGGCCAGCCAATACGTCCCGGTGGATGGGGTGGCTTTGTTGCTGAAGGTTCTGCAGGTTGTTGTGCTCCCGGTCAGCGTTGGCGTTGTGCTGAAACACGGGGCTCCCCGCATCGCCCGACGGATGGAGCCGGTGATGCCGCCCTTGGCGGTGATCGCGATCGTTTTAATTGTGTCCAGCATCGTCGGCAGTCAGCGCGATGTTCTGATCGACCAGGGCGCTGCGCTCGTCGTCGCTTGCGTTCTGTTGCACGCCGGTGGCTTTTTCTTTGGATGGTTGATTCCCCGTTGTCTGGGTGAACCGGATGCCATCCGTCGCACAATCAGTATCGAAGTTGGGATGCAGAACTCTGGGCTTGCTGTGGTTCTGGCGCGGAGTGGTTTCACCAATCCTTTAACCGCTTTGCCTGGTGCGATTTCTGCTGTTGTGCACTGCATCATCGGCAGCACCCTTGCGGGGGTCTGGAGGCGAGGGCGGTCTGATCAATCGACCCCTCGTCCGTGATGCATCTGGCTGAGTAGACGTGCCGCCAGACCTCTGGAGACCTGCCGTTCCACCAACAGGGTGCAGACCCAGTCGAACAGAGGTTCAGCCTCGGGCAATTCAGCGAGGCGCTGTTCAAGCTTGAGCACTTCGTCGGCGCTGCGGCAGCCGCGCAACGCATCGATCAACGTGTCATTGGAGGGAGGAGCGCTGAGCAGCTTGCCGGCGTTCATCGAGGGCTGGGTGCACTGTCTTCGTCATGGCATTGGTGGCGTGGTGATGTCACCTCTGATTCACCAAGTCGAATGGATCGTCACCACACGCGTACAAAAAAAGCCCTGACGGCCGTCAGAGCTCAAGCATTCTCTGTCAATACAACATTAAGAATCCTTTGCTCCCGTCAATGCACATTGCGACTGGTGATTCCCATGATTGTTCTGGCTGATCACTTGTGTTCTGGGGAGTTCTCAGGCTGACGTCCTTAGGATTTAGAGACAGAGCAGGGACCGTCGGTGTCTTCAGCCCAACCGTCCGAAACTGCTCAGGCCGCTTTACACCCCGATCCCGCCGGGATTTTTCCATTTCCGCTGGACGACTTTCAGCTCGAGGCCATTGATGCCTTGAATCAAGGTCACTCCGTGGTGGTGAGTGCACCGACAGGATCGGGCAAAACGTTGGTGGGGGAATATGCCATCTATCGCGCCTTGGCCCACGGCCAGAAAGTCTTTTACACAACTCCTCTGAAGGCGTTGTCCAACCAAAAGCTGCGTGATTTTCGAGAGCAGTTTGGTGAGAACAACGTCGGTCTGATGACCGGAGATCTGAGTGTGAACCGAGAAGCATCAATCGTGGTGATGACCACGGAGATCTTCCGGAACATGCTGTACGCCGAAGCGGATCAGCATGATGATCCGCTCGCTGATGTGGAGGCTGTGGTGCTCGATGAGTGCCACTACATGAATGATTCCCAGCGAGGGACTGTCTGGGAGGAGTCCATCATTCATTGCCCCCCGCCGGTCCAGCTGGTGGCCTTATCGGCCACAGTCGCCAATGCTGGTCAGCTCACCGATTGGATTGAGAAGGTCCATGGTCCGACCACGCTGGTGGTTAGCGATTACAGGCCTGTTCCTCTGCAGTTCAGTTTCTGCAGTGCCAAAGGGTTGCACCCGTTGTTGAACGAGGCGGGCACTGGCCTTCACCCCAACTGCAAGGTTTGGAGAGCACCCAAGGGGCATAAGCGCAAGGGGCGTTCTGCCAAACCACCTCAACCGGAGCCTCCACCGATCAGCTTTGTGGTGGCTCAGATGGCCGAGCGCAGCATGTTGCCGGCGATCTATTTCATCTTTAGCCGTCGTGGTTGCGATAAGGCGGTCCGCGACCTTGGATCCCAATGTCTGGTGACGCCAGAGGAACAGGCCACAATTCACCAACGTCTGTCGCGTTACAGCACCGAGAATCCAGAAGCCGTTCGCGATGGCATTCATGCCGATGCCTTATTGCGGGGGATTGCGGCGCATCACGCCGGCGTGTTGCCGGCTTGGAAGGAGCTGATCGAAGAGCTGTTTCAGCAAGGACTGGTGAAGGTTGTGTTCGCGACGGAGACGTTGGCCGCGGGGATCAACATGCCAGCCCGCAGCACGGTGATCGCGGCGCTGTCGAAGCGAACAGAGCGGGGCCATCGCGCCCTGATGGGGAGTGAATTCCTGCAGATGGCCGGTCGAGCCGGACGGCGCGGTTTGGATTCCAAGGGATATGTCGTCACGGTTCAGAGTCGCTTCGAAGGCGTGCGGGAGGCTGGTCAGCTGGCGACCAGCCAGGCGGATCCGCTGGTGAGTCAGTTCACACCCAGCTACGGCATGGTGCTGAACCTGCTGCAACGCCACGATCTCGCCAAGGCCCGCGAGCTGGTGGAGCGCAGTTTTGGTCGCTATTTGGCCAGCCTTGATCTTGTCGAAGAGGAAGACACCCTTGCTCAGCTGCGTCTGCAGCTCGGTCAGCTTGAAGGGGTGGCTGGAGATGTGCCTTGGGAGGATTTTGAGGCCTACGAAAAGCTGCGTGCACGTCTTCGGGAAGAGCGCCGTCTGCTGAGGATTCTTCAGCAGCAAGCTGAGGAAACCCTCGCCAATGAACTCACATTGGCCCTTCAGTTCGCCAGTCCAGGAACGCTGGTCAGCTTGAAATCACCTCAGCTCCGAGGTCGGGTGAGTCCTGCGGTGATCGTTGAAAAGGTCGATGGGCCGGGGCAGTTCCCACTCCTGCTTTGCCTGACCGATGACAACGTTTGGATCCTGGTTCCTTGCCAGGCGGTCGTCAGTCTCCATGCCGAATTGAGCTGTCTTCAGGTGGAAGGGGTCGTCAGCCCTGATCTGCAGCGCACGGGCGAGATGCGGCATGGCGATCAGGCCAGTGGCGGTTTGGCACTAGCGGTGTCCCATATGGCGAGACGCCATGACATGACCACGCCTCAGTACGACTTGGCAGGAGAAGTGTTGACTCAGATGCAGTTGGTTCGTGAGTTGGAGCAGGAGCAGGAGCAGCATCCAGCCCATCGTTGGGGGGATCGCAAACAGCTCAAGAAGCACCGCAGGCGGATGGAGGAGCTGGAACTCGAAATTGAGGAGCGCCAGCATCTTCTGCAGCACCGTGCCAACCGCCATTGGAAAACCTTTCTGGCGCTGCGCGACATCCTTCAGCAGTTCGGTTGCCTGAAGGAGTTGGTTCCGACGGAAATCGGTCGCACTGTTGCGGCATTGCGCGGCGACAACGAGCTTTGGTTGGGCTTGGCACTCATGAGTGGTCACCTCGATGAGCTCTCTCCTCCCGATTTAGCCGCTGTCTTCGAAGCGATCAGCACCGAGGTCAACCGCCCAGACCTTTGGAGCGGTTTCCCTCCACCACCGGGAGCGGAAGAAGCACTCCATGACCTCTCTGGGTTGCGACGGGAATTGCTTCGGGCCCAGGAACGCTCCGGTGTTGTCGTTCCCGCCTGGTGGGAACCAGAGTTGATGGGTCTTGTCGAGGCTTGGGCCAAAGGCACGGATTGGTCAGACCTCATTGCCAACACCTCTCTCGACGAGGGTGACGTGGTTCGAATCATGCGTCGAACCGTCGATTTGTTGTCTCAGGTGCCCTACTGCGAAGCGATCAGTGAGCAATTACGGACGACGGCACGTCAGGCTTTAAAAGCGATCAACCGCTTCCCCGTGGCTGAGTTGGATGATCTGTTGAAGTCCGGTGCTGATCTCAACCCAGCGACAGAACGGGCCGCCTAATTGTTAGCTCTGCTGGGGGGTGGCCATTGCTAACGGGTTCACAATCTGATCGAACGCAGTACCGCTGATATGGCCGAGCTCGAGCGCAGCATCTCGCAGGGTGAGTCCCTTCTGATGGGCATGTTGGGCAATGGCACTGGCTTTCTCGTAACCAATCGTTGGGGTCAGAGCGGTCACCAGCATCAACGACTGCTCCAGCAGTCGACCGATCTGTTCATGGTCTGGTTCCAGTCCCTCTACCAGGTTGCATTGGAAGCTGCTGCTGGCATCGCTCAGCAGTTGGATGCTTTTGAGAAGATTGAAGCCAATCAGCGGTTTGTAGACGTTCATTTGAAGATGTCCGCCAGCACCGGCCGCTGCGACCGCTGCATCGAGACCGATGACTTGGGTGCAGACCATGGCCATGGCTTCGCACTGAGTTGGATTGATTTTTCCAGGCATGATCGAGCTCCCCGGTTCATTGGCAGGAAGGCGTAATTCACCAAGACCGGCGCGTGGTCCACAGCCCAACAGCCTCACGTCGTTGGCGATCCTGAGTAAGGCCACTGCCAATAGCCTGAGTTGTCCCATGCAGTGCACCAAAGCATCGTGTCCTGCCATCACCGCAAAGAGGTTGTCGGCGGGATGGAACGGAAGACCCGTTTGGCGTTGAAGATCCTTCGCCACGGCGGATGCAAATCCTGGAGGTGCGTTAAGGCCCGTGCCGACGGCGGTTCCTCCAAGAGGTAATGCTGTAAGCGAGTCCGAACTGGCTTCAATCCAGTGGTGACACTGACGGAGCTGATCCCGCCAGGCGGAGACTTCATCCCCTAAGCGCAGTGGAACCGCATCTTGTAGGTGGGTGCGTCCGATTTTGACCACAGACATCCAAGCCTGTGCCTTGCTGTCCAGAGCCTCAATCAGTGCCGAGAGGGATGGAAGCAGAACGGTCTGGATTTGCTGTGCAGCGGCAATGTGGATTCCGGCCGGAAAGACGTCGTTGGTGGATTGGGACCGGTTGACGTGATCGTTGGGATGAACTGGGCGATGGCTGCCGAGTGGTTCGTTCGTCTGAAGTGAGGCCAGGTTGCTGATCACCTCATTGACGTTCATATTCGTTTGGGTGCCACTTCCGGTCTGCCAAACCTTTAAGGGAAAAGCCTGATCGTGGTCCCCTGCTGCAATGGCATCGGCAGCCGTGCAGATCAATGCAGCGAGTTCCGGCGTGAGGAGTCCGTGCTTGGCATTGACCGTGGCGCAAGCCCGTTTGATTCTTGCCAGAGCATGAATGAGCTCAACAGGAATGCGCTCTGATCCGATCGCGAAGTTCTTCAGTGAGCGTTGGGTCTGTGCTCCCCAGAGGGCATCAGCGGCCACCTCGACAGGACCGAGGCTGTCACGTTCGGTCCGGCAGGAACGACTGGTCATCGGCAGTGATGGATCGCGCTTGGTCCTTCCCCTGATCATCCATGATTAGGGGAAAGCTCAACGCTGGTTCGGTCGCAGCACAAGCCAGACAACTAGAAGCGTTCCGCTGAGACTGACCACTACATAAATCCAGTCGGCATAGGGCGTCCAGAACATGGGCTGTGGCTTCTGAGGCAAGCATGCGATTCTGCGCGCTCACGACGTCTGGACCTGTTGTTGAGAGTTGAACGCTTTCATCGCTGTGTTTTGGCGATCCAAAAGGCCTCTGCTCCGCAACTTCAGGCCTATCTCTCCAAACCCGAGCGTCCCCTGCGAGCGTTGTTGAATCGCCGCAAGCTCACCGAAAGCAGCGATGGGCGCTTCCTCTACCAATCGAGGCCCTATGAGCTGTTGTCATTTCGGGTGCAGCCTGAAGTCACGGTCCGTGCCCAATGGCATGGACGAATATCCACGCTGAGCATTGTGTTTGAGCAGTGCACGATCCATGGCCTTGGAGCGTTGGATTCCCTGGTTCAGTTCACTTGCGAGGCTCGGATCGTCTCGCATCGAGGTCAACTGATTGCGGAAGCCGATCTCGCTCTGGAAACGACGGGTTTGGCGAGTTCGCTTCCGATTCCCAGACGCCTGCTGCTGCCGATGGGGGAGCGGGCATTGGATTTGGTTGTCGCGCGGTTGGAGAAACGCTGCCGGAACGGGTTAGTGCAAGGTGCCCAACGCTGGGTTGCTGCACATCAGCGACCCAATGACCGTTGAAGACAACGCCTGTTTGGTCGTTTTGATCTGGCACGTCGACAAAGGCTGCGATAAGACAAGCCTTCTTCGAGGGGAGAGCACGTGTCGATGTTAAAAGTCGGAGAAATTCCGATGATAGAGTTTTTTATAAATCTGAAAGTTCGGATTGCGGTGTAATGCTTTCAGTGAATTCGAGTCAACCAGTCTTCGCCTTTGAAGATGCCTATATCCGAATAGATAAGTCTGATGAAAGTATTACCAATCAAGTGGGTTGGCACTGGAGTGTTGATTCGGGAGATCGTTTGGCCGTATTGACCTCCAATTCTTTTTTGCGCTATCAGCTGATTGCTGTGCTTGCTGGATTGGTTCCAGCTGCCGGAGGTCGTCAGATTCGTCAAGGTGTCATCGGTTGGCCTTTGGGTGGTGAGGGTGGTCTCGATGGCAGGTTGAAGATTGGTCAGAACGTTGACTTTGTTTGTCGTCTTTATGAGGATTGTTTGCAGTCTGATTACTTCAGCTTAGATGCATTTTGGACGTTGCTTGCTGAAGAAGGTATCGAGACTGAAGGGTGTCTACGCGATTTGAACTCTTCGCAGAAGCGTGTCTTTTTTACGGCCCTGTCGTTGCTTTTTCATTTTGATCTTCATCTTGTTCCACGAACACGATTTTTGATGTCAAAGGCTGGTACATCGCTTCGGCAATTGTTTCTGAAGCAGTCGGAGGGAGCCGCCCTCGTGACGACATCGACGAATGCGCGCTTTTTGCGTCAGTTTTGTGATCTTGGGCTGGTCTTGAGTCCTTCGGGTGAACCACTGTTTTTTGGTGGCTTGGATGAGGCTTTGGCCAGGTTTGATCAGAGTTCGACTCAGGATGACAGTGATGACTCCGATGATTCCCTGATTCAGGGGCTTAACCTTCAGAACTCTGATCGTGAAGCCAATGACCAAGACGACATTCTTTGATTGGCTGAAACTATGAATTCGTTGACAAGGATCACAAGCAAGCTGCAAAGACAAGTCAATATCATTTTGGCGATTTCGGAGTTTGACCGACAGCGCAAAGCCTCCGGTAGTCCCATAGGTAGCTGGGAATCACTGGTGCAGCCTCTTCAGTTGATGCTGTTCTTTATTTTGATGCGTGTTGGCTTCTCTTTTTTGAAAGGTAGTAATCGATTTGCCGCTGGTGGTACGACGGATATGTATTTTAATATTGTGATATTTATGTCCACAGGTTTTTGTATTGTTTTCCTGTTCCGCAATGTTGCCCTGAAGGCATTGATGGGGTTGAAGTTGAGAACTCCTCTTTATTTTTCTCGGGTTAAACCCCTAGATATTTTGCTTGGACTCTCGCTGAACGATGTGCGTGCTTTGGCGACATTGTCTTTAGGGATCTTTGTGATTACTTGGTATTTTACCTGGGATTTTCGTTTGGATAGTCCTGGTCTTGCAGTTGTGACTTATCTACTGACCGTTTTGATGGCTATTGGCTTTGGATTGTGTGTAGTTTTTCTAGGCAAGTTAAATAAAATGGTCGTCAAAATTATTCGTCGCGTGATGCAGAGAGTCATTATTTTTACGTCCGGCATCTTTTTTGCCACCTTTGAAATTCCTGCACCAGCTCGTCCATTTATTACGTGGAATCCGATTCTTCATGGTGTTGAACTCTTTCGCCATGCAATGAACAACAGCTATCCCATCCCCGATATCTCATTGTCCTACTTAGCAACCTGCTCTATAGTTACATGCGCTTTTTCTTTGATCCTGTATCGGACGAATGAGTCGTTGCTTCTAGAAGCCAATGACGATTAACCCCTTAGACCAGGACTCGGTAGTCGAACGTTCCTCTTATTTGTATTCCGATGGCCAACCAATCTTTAAAACCTCAAGCGAGCACTGTCACGGCCCCAGCATTTCTGAGTGCCGTGCCCTCGCCTGTGTTGGCCTACGCCACACGGTTTGCTGAGCAGAGTTGGCGTAGCCGGCTTCGAACCCTTGCCCAGCCCAGGACCTTGGTGTCGATCTTCCTGGCTTCGTCAGCGCTTTACTGCTTCGCGATTGGTCGCGATCGTTATACGGCGGTCTCTGAGTTTGTGATTCAGCAGGCGGTTCCGTTGAATACGTCGTCCTCCTCAGTTCTGGGGGGCGCAGCTGCTGCTCCTCAGGTGCTGACCTCGTTGGTTGATGGTCAATACCTCCAGGTCTATCTCGGGTCTGCAGATGTCAAAAATCGCCTTTATCCCGAAGCATCCACTCTCGAAACCCTTTACCGACCTTCGTTACCGGATCTCATCAGCGGGCTTCCTGCCGGTAGTTCACAGCCCTCACAACTTGCTTTTTATCGCAAGCAGTTGAGCGTGGCACCTCAACCAATGAGTGGTTCAGTCATTGTTAAAACCTTTGGTTTTACGCCTAACCAGGCCCTTGAATTGAATCAATCGCTCTTACTTCAGTCACGGCGGTTCGTGAATGAAGTTAACCAGTCTATTAGTTCAGATCAAAATATTTTTGCTCAAAAGGAAGTCAAGCTTGCTGAAGATAATCTGAGAGAAGCGTCCAAAAAACTTGAGGATTTCCAAGATCAATATGGTCAGCTAAATCCAGAAACAGAACAGGAAGCAACGAGCTCGTTTATTTCTCAGCTTGAATCTAGGCTGGTGGATCTAAAAGTTGAGGAAGCCACACTTCGTCGTCAATATCGTGATCCAGATGCACCTGAGGTTGCTTTTATTGCAGACCAAGTGGGTGAATTGGAACGACAGATCAATGAAGAGCGGCAAAAGGCTGTTAGTGAAAATGGTCGTGATTTGAACCGATTGGCATCGGAGGCGACGTCATTGCGCTCTGACGTTGCCTTTGCCACTGATTCGTTGCTTGCGGCTCGATTGGCTGCAGATAACAGTCGCCGCGAAAGTCAACGCCAGTTGAAGTTTGTTGTGATGTTGAATCAGCCTCAGCTACCGGCTTCGCCAGATCAGAATTGGCGTTGGCAAGCATTCCTCGGATCCGTTGGCATCATTGTGGTGGCTTGGGGTGTTGGAGGATTTTTGCTGGCTGCGATGAAACGCGATTAACCCCATCGCCTTGCTCTCATTAAGGACGAATCGATCCTTTCCCTTTGCCTGCAAGGTAATAACCGCAGGCGCGGGCAAAGTGGAGTCGTCTCCGTTGTTTTAATTGTTCTGGGGTGATGTCCGGATAGAGATTGACGGCTTTCATGTCGGTCTTGCATGATTCTTCAACCATTGCGACGACTTCCTTCTTCGATGATGGAAGCTTTTCTTTGAGATGTTGATCATAAAAGTGCCATTCGGTATTGGCACGTATCATTGTTTCGCGGAAGGAGTATTCATGGGAATGCCTCACAACAGCATTGGAGGCGTAGGCTTTTTTATAGCCGAGTCTTAAAATAGTGCTTGCCCAAAGTTGATCCTCCCCGTAGACAACATCTGGGAGAGGATGTTTCTCCCAGATAATGCGTCGTAAGCATGAATTATTGTCGGAGTAAAATCGCTCATGGCCTGCCAAAATGCTTTCAGGGCTTTGGCGTTGGGGATCAAGTTGAATCGGGATTCTGTGGCTTCGGTAAATCCAGCGATTGAAATGATTGTCTAGATCATGAGTGGTGAGTTGCGAATGTGATTCATGGGCGATATGGCAGCCAAACACTCCAGCAACCTCTGGATCTTTTTCGAGTGGTTCGATTAAATTACTCAGCCAAAATGAGTTGGCTGGAAGTGCATCCTGAGTAATGAAAACGACGTAGTCTCCTTTGGCTTGGGATGCGCCAAAATTACGTGTTTTTCCATGACCAAAATCTTTTTTCTGGATTGAAAGAATCTTTACTCTTGGATCGTTGGGGATTTTCTTTATTGCACCATCTGTGGATTCGCTATCGATGATGATGAGTTCAAAGCCGTCATCGAGGTGCTGATTGAGGCAAGCTTGAACCACCTTTAAAAGCATATCTCCACCGTTATAAACAGGAATAATGATGGAGGCTTTGATCGTTGCACATGGATGTTGCTGGATTGAATAGCGCTGAAGTGCTTGCTCAAATGTCCTTTGTAGAAAGGATTCAACCAATTGATTGGATTGATCCCAAGTGAGATCACGGGTTGCAGCAAGCCCGGCTGTTCGATGTTGATTCTGGATCTCGTTGTTGTTGAGCAGGATTTGAAGTGCTTCTGCTAAACCGTCAGGTGTTGCCTCCGCGAGGACCGCTGACCCTTCTTGATAAGAGAGGCGTGTTTGCTCAGCATCAATATCAACAACAGGTAGGCCACAGGCCATCATTTCGTTGGGAACGAGTGAATAGTTGGTGCCTGATAGCACTAGACCAGCAGTTGCTTCTTGGTAGAGCGCGGCTAATGATTCGGCATCCAAAATTCCCGCGTGTGTTGTTTTGGCTGGGATTCCAAGATCGGGTAGGTCCTTTTCTCCAAAAGTAATGATTTCGAAGGCTTCTCCTAGATCAAATAGTCGTCTGAGAGCTAAGACTCCTAATTCATATAAGCGTCGTGGTGTACTTCGACGAACATAAAATGCGATTTTGTTGCGCTCACGGTGGATCGATGGGTTGACTTTATAAATCTGATGGTCAACGGCGAGAGGAAAAGACATCGCTTGATTGCCATGCTGCTCCATGCGTTGTTTCAGCCAGGGGCTTGCACAAATGCAATGGAATCCGTGTTTGGCTCGATAGGCTTCTTCGGTTAAGAATGTGGCTGTCCCGCGTGCGAAGAAATAGGGCTCATAATCTTGAACAAAATAAAATCGCTCGACAAAATTTTTCATGCCGAGCACTGGATATGTGCTCATGCGGTCCGTGGCAATGACAATGTCCCCACTAACAAGATCCAAGTCTGTTTGGTCATTTCCGAGAAGGAAGACTTGATCTGTTTTTAGCTTGATAAAAAACTGATCAATAATGCGCTTGTGCAGTTGGCTTGGTCGGTTTCGTTTGTCTCCCTTCAGCTCTGAATGGACCCAGATCGTGCATTGGTGACCACATCGCTCTAAGTAATCTATGGCACGAAAGATTGTTGTGTGTCCTCCCAGACCGGGTGTGAAGTTGGGGATCACCCAATGAATATTAAGACTGTCTTTGTTGAGAGCCCATGAAAAAGAACGTTTGTGATTAAGGTCTTGCTCGCGAAACTGAATGACTTTTTCAAAGCCATTTAAATTGAGTTTGTTCCGGCCTTCAATAATGCTCTTGTCGCCTTTGTGTTGTTTCGAGTTTTGGTAGCCGCAGTAGGTGCTGACTAGGTTTTTCTGATAATACTCAGTGCAACATAATCCGATCAATCGTTCCACGCTATGGGCAAGTGTTCCATCGATTTGACCACCTTCCGCGTCGAAGTCGTTGAAGTTGAGCTTCCAGTCGATCAGAGGTTTTAGGATCTCCGTCTTGCACCAGAACATTGTGCCGACGGGAAAGCGAAAATTTGATTCCGCCTGGATTGAGTCAATGCCTAACTTGTTGAGGAATGGCTGGGCTTTTTCAAAGTTGCTTCTTTCATGCCCCCAGCAGCTGTCATGCTTGATCCCGAGAGATATTGCATAATT
>CEPW01176911.1_pt1 | contig 12086 bp, 11 predicted proteins | sample 356211 | NCBI WGS metagenome assembly CEPW01 (sample SAMEA2620021, study PRJEB7988) | marine metagenome | biome: marine biome (ENVO:00000447); feature: deep chlorophyll maximum layer (ENVO:xxxxxxxx); material: "saline water (ENVO:00002010), including plankton (ENVO:xxxxxxxx)" | depth 25 m
TTTTTTTTAAAACCGAAATATTCTAAAAATGATTTTTTTGGTTTTGGCAATGCTAATGTCTGCTCTCTTACTATCGAAATTAGTTCTCCAACCTGAAATTCTTTACTTTTTATTTCTTTTTTCAAGTTTGTATTTTCTTTTAATAAATCTTCATACTCGACATTATTTGTAGTTCTGTAGTAATTTAATGCTGTCGGTTTAATTTCTACATATCTTTTTTTACCAATGATTTTTGATTTGAATTTCGTACCATTTTTATCACTATTCATTAAATCTTCTACAGATTTCAGTGACATTCCCAATACATCAGATGTTTCTTTTATTGTTAATAATGCCATTTTTTTCCCTTATATAAATTAAGAAATATAAACTAAATTATCATATGAACTTTTATAGTTATATTAATCCTAAGGTCTTTTTTTATGGAATTAAAATATTTTACTTGTTATAAAGCCTAAATATGCAAACATCAAACAAAATGTAATACTCAATACTATATTTAACATTCCTCTTATAATATTTCCATCTTGAAACAATATTAATGTTGTATAACTAAATGTAGAAAAAGTAGTAAATGAACCAAGTAATCCAATTGGGATTAATAATCTTAATTCTTCTGACATTACGTTTTTATCATTAAGGTATCCATAAAACAAAGCTATTAGAAACGAACCTATCATGTTTACTAGCAATGTACCAAACATTTCGTGATAATATTTACTCATCAATAACCCTGAAAAATATCTAAGATTGGCTCCCAGAAACCCCCCTAACCCTATGATTAATATATTTGTCATTTATCTATAATCCATTATTGTTTTTATTAAGTTCAGGATATAACTCAAATAGCAAAGTAGTTAAATATTCATTGTTTTCTTTTTCGTTATCTATTTCTTTTGATTTATCATTTTCGTCAACTATAAATCCTAACAATGATTTTTCATTTTCATTTTTATTCATAATCGTTTTTCTCCTATGGCAATAAAAATAGTTTTAATAAAATTAATGTGAGAGGTGTCTTTTTATACATACTTATAGACATCTTTCTGTTTTGCTGATCTAAATCTGGCAATCGGGATTCGATTTCAAGTAACAATCCGTATTTACTATTTATAAATTGTTCTATCTCAGCTTTAGAACCTCTAATAGTTAAATTTGATATGTAGATTTGTTCACTTTCATTTATATTAGAATTCTCATTTTCTCTATCTACAAAAAAATCTTTTTCAGTAAAATTGCTAATATCCAATAAATCAATCAAATCAAATCGTAACTGAGGAGTTAAATTGTTGATTCTTCGTCTAAATTTTTTTCTATCTATATTTTTGTAGGGCTTTTCGTAATCAATAATTTTTCTGATTTCGTTAAATTTAGAAACACCTGTGATATCAGACAATAAATTAAAACCAGAAATTGCAGCTAACCATGGTTCTGATATTTCTTTATCCATTAAATTGCGTTGTTCAATTTCATTTAGAAATGTAATTGTGTTGGACAAATTATTCTTATAAGCCATTGAAATACAAAACATTATTTGAGGAATTACTTCTTTTGAAAAAATACCACTCAATCTATTGAAATCAAATTCTATCTCATTTACCTGATCCTCTTTCTTGTTTTTAAGATTAATACCAGAGACCCATCGCCTAACAGTCCTCTCTCCACAGCCTAATTCCGTTGCTATTTCTTTTTGAGTAAACCCCATGCTTTTTAACTCTATTGCTTTAGACTTTATTTTTGTGTCGTACATTGGCCTTTTTGTTTTTATTTATGGCCTATTTAATCATCAAAAGCGGCCAATGTCAAGCTTTTGATTTGTTTATTTTAAACGTAATATCTGTATATTAGATTTTACAGGAGAGATCATGTAAGAAAGAATATTGTATTGTAGTAATTTTGTAATAATAGGCCATTTAAGATAATATTTTAGGCCGTTTTAGGCTTTTTTATTTCCGTGTCTGTATTTTCTTGATCTGTTATATTGTATTTTTTCTTCTAAAGCGTTTTGTAAATCTAATTTGTATTTTCCTGAAAGATCAAATATCCGTATAAGTGCATCTGCCAATTCAACTACAAATCCTTCAGGTTTTCCATTTTCGTATCTTATATTTAAATTATCGTTAATTCTGTATTCCTCTAAAGCCTCACTCAATTCACTGTGAATCAGTGCAATCATTTCAGGTATTTCTCTATCTTTATCCCACCAACCTTTTTCTTTTGCTATATTATGAGATAAATTAATTAAATTGTTTATTTCCATACTTTATATCCTCGTTAATTAACTGCTCTAATTTGTTTTTGTGTTATTAAAAATAACAAGCTAAATACAAATAAGATTATTGATAGTATCATAATAGTAGTTGGGGCACCAATTATGTCAGCAAGTATACCTGAAGGCAATGCCCCTAATGGAATTAATCCCCAATTTAACATATATATACTCATAATTCTTCCTCTAAGATCTGGTCTTGATTTTTCCATAACAATACTCATTGAAAGTGTTCTTCTAATTGAATCCGATGCTCCAAGAAATACCATAAAAACCATAGATAAATAATAAGACTCGATAAATGATAGTACAAATAACGAAATTGCAGTTAGGAATCCGCCTAATAAATAAATTATTCCTCTCTTATTATTATCGTTCCCAGCTATAAATATGGAAGTTATTACTGAACCAAGCCCCATAAGTGTTGTAAGAATCCCCATTGCTTCGGGGCCTTGTAAATAAATATCTTTAACAAAAATAGGCAGTAAAAATCTAAATGGCTCTGCAAACAAACTGGAAATTAAAGAAGTTATAAGCATAGAAAATAAAATCTTTTCTTTATACATATATTTTATGCCTATTTGGATTTCAGATATTATTTTATTATCTTTTGTATTATTTATTTGTGTGTTTTTTTGAACAAATCTCATGTCATTTGTAATCAAAAAAGTAAACATAACCCCGACAAGAGCTAAGCAGCCTATTGTGCAATAAACAATACCGGGACCAAAAAATCCATATATAACGCCAGCTATAGATGGTGCTATTAAATTAGAAACATTGAAACCTGCTGAATTTAAAGCAATTGATTTACTTAAATGTTTTGAAGGAACTAATTCTGCAATAAAAGAATGTCGAGCTGGAACCATAAAAGACCAGATACCGCCCTGAATGAAAGATACCATTAATAAATGAGTCCAATCTATGAATCCAGAAAGAATTAAAGCAGCTATTATAAATCCCATGGAACTAGCTAGCATTTGTGCTACTGTAATTATTCTTTGTTTATCTAACCTGTCTGAAAGGGCACCTCCAAATAAAGATAATGATAACATTGGGAATGCAAATGCAACGTTTACGTAAGTTAATTTTGACGCAGAATTAGTTAGATCGTAAGCTAGATATCCTCGTGCAGTCATCTGCATCATTGTTGCTATCCCAACAGTTACCATTCCAATCCATAAATATAGATAGCCTCTATAATATAATGGTTTAATTGAATTAGATAAAAAACCGAACATTATTGAAGATTAGACTACTTATTTGAAAATTAAAAGTGGATTTCAAACGATAATAGAAAAATATCATTTAAAACAATATAATAGAAGAAATAATTATCTGAGGACATTTTGGATACAAACTTAAATACTTTTTTACCACAAACAGAAATAGCTGTAATTTTTGATTTTGATATTACTTTGACACCTAAGTACATGCAATCAATTATATTTGACAGATTCAACATAGATGAAAATAATTTTTGGTCTGAAACTGAAGATTTGAAATTACAAGGTTATGATAGTGAGCATGCATATATTAAAAATCTAATTAGCTATATTAGATCAGGCAAAATTAATAAATTATCTAATCAAGATTTAATCAAATTGGGATCTGAGTTGGAATTTCATAAAGGATTCCCTAATATTCTCGACAGATTAAAAGACATCCCAGATCAAACAAATGAAATCAGTCCTAAAGTAAAATTTTATGTAATCAGTTCAGGATTTGAGGATATGATAAAAGGCTCTAAAGTATATCCAAGGTTAAAACGACTTTGGGGTTGCACCTTTGATGAAAATGAAAAAGGTAATATAGATTTTCCTAAAGAAACTATTTCATCTACAACAAAAACTCAAAAATTATTTCTTATAAATAAAGGACTGCTTAAAAATGAAGATAGTTTGAGTGTAAATGATTTTATGCCATATGAAAGCAGGCCTGTCCCTTTTAAAAACATGATATACGTTGGAGATGGCCCCACGGATGTCCCGTGTTTTTCCCTTTTAATGCAAAATGGTGGACAATCAGTGGCAGTTTATGAACCTAAAGATAAAAAAGCATTTGATGAGTGTTATAGATTAGTAGTTGAATCTAAAAGGGCTGATGTCATGTGTCCAGCTGATTATTCAGAAGATAGTCAATTGTATTTATCTTTATCCAAAATGATTGAAAAAATATCTGATAATATAAATTCTGACATTGAAAATTCTAAATCTAAGGGATTAATTAAAAGTCCAGAACATTTAAATTAATTACATCTTTTGTTTTTACAAGATGCTACTTTCAAAGCTCCTATTTTTGAATCGTAGTATGAAATATATAACTTTCCATCCTTATTTGCATCCAATGACGCGTAAGTTCCTAAATCTCCAACTTTATCAATATAAATGATTTCTTTATCATTACATAATCTGTTTTCACAATAAACTATTCCTAACGAACTAGAGGACATGTCATAAAATGATATGATTGTATTATTTAAATTGTTAGTAGTTATTGAATTCCAACTATAAAATATTCCTGGTAAATTTTTTGCCTCAATTAAATTAGAAATTGATTTGTTTTTATCACAATCAGATTCAGCGCATATAGCTAATTTTAAATAATTGTTTTTGAAATCATAGTAACTTATATATAAATCATTTTTAGAATTTTGGTAAATAGAAATATCTCCTCCTTCTGAGGATACATCATCAATAATATGCGATGTAAAATTTTCACATAAAATGTCGTCACATATTAATAATTTGACCTGCATATTAGATCTGTCTTGATAAGCAATAATTGGATTATCTGTTATTTGGTCTAACACCATATCTGTATATTCTCCTACCATTCCCTCTGATACAACAGCCCTGTTTATAAAATTAGTGCAATCTGTGTCTTCACAACTAGCGATCTTCAAATCGTTTTTACCTGAATCAAAATATGAAATAATTGGGTTACCAGATTTTGTAAGTGATAATGAGTTGTATTCACCAACATAACCACCTTTACCTTCACCTCTATCTAAAACATTTATTTGTGCACGTCCACATTTTGAATCAAGACACCTAATTACTCTTAAATCTCCTTTTTTCCGATCAATATAGCTAATATAAATTTTGCCCCCTGCAGAGCTAGCAATATCAGTGTAATAACCAAAATCTCCGGCCCAATCGAGTAGATGGATTTTTGCTTTGGAGCAATCTGTGTCCTGACAGTAGGCTAATTTAAGATCGCCTGCATTTAAATGATGGTAGCTAATAACAGGGAATCCGTCTTTATTCATTGCTATTGAGTTTGAGTAACCGACTAGTCCATCTCTATCTAATTCAGAAATATAAATATTTTTATTTTGTGATTTGTTAAGGCTAAATATTTGACCTTCTATCCCATCATATTTATTATCACTAGAAATTTCTGTTTCAAGTTCTCCAACAATTCCTTTGTGTCCAAATTCACCTTTGTCAGGTGCAGCTTTTCCGCCCTCAGAAGTGAAATTTATATCCACATTATAAAGAATAATTAAAACAAGGCTAACTGCAATTACCCAATAAGCAAAAAAGGAGCTTTTGACAATAGATTTAATTATAAGTGCTAAATTTAGTATTTGTTTTTGCATTTTAATAGGTAGAATGTATTGGGACTTAAATTATATCAGCTAAATTAATATTATTATGCCAATATTCAACCTTTTACAGCAAAAAGATTTCAGATTATTTATTATAGGAAATTCAATAAATGAACTAGCTTTTATGTCTAGATTGACAGCTATAGGCTGGCTTTCGTACGAAATTAGTGATTCTGCCATGTTTGTTGGATTAGTAGCAACTTCGGCAAGTTTATCTATGTCAATTTTTTCATTTTTTGGAGGCGTATTAGCTGATAAAATTTCAAAGCCCAAATTAATATTTGTTAGTAAATTTATAGAAAGTTTTATTATATTATTTACTGCTTTTTTGATTCAGTCAGATAAATTAAATGAATTATCTTTATTAATTTTAATGTTTTGTATGGGTATCATGGCAGCTTTATACATACCAAGCCGTTTGGGATTTGTTAAAGAATTAGTAGGTGCAAGATTACTTCTTTCAGCAAATGCTGTCGATTTTGGGTTTATGACACTTATTGGAGCTTTTACTCCAGCTATAACTGGTTTGATAATAGAAAATTTTTCTGTGCAAATCAGCTTGTATTTTTCTTTTTTTGCATATTCTATTCACAATATTATAATCTTATTTCTTAGAAATAAAGGGATAGTTTACAAGATTAGAAATCAACTTAAAATTTTTGAATCAATTAGATTTATATTGAGACTTAATATAGTTCAGTATTTACTTCTAATGATGTTGGCTGTGGCTATTTTAGTATGGGGATTAGAAACTCTAGCTCCTGTTATAGCTAAAGATATATTTGAATTAGGCCCTACAGGATTTGGAATTTTACTTTCTATTGGCAGTCTTGGTGCTGCTATTTCAAGTTTCTCCATAGCAAGTTTTAATGATTTAAATATAAACAAATTATTATTTTCAAGTCTTGTAGGAGCAGGAATTTCTTTAATTGTTTTTGCTTTCGTAAACAACTATGTACTTGGGATAGCTATATTTGGATTGATTTTTGCCTTTGGTGCTGCATCAGAAAACGCAGTTTCTACTCTTACTCAAAATTCTGTTCCAGATAGTATGCGGGGTAAGGTTATTTCTTTGCAAACATTAACTTGGGGATTTTCTGGATTGTCAGGCTTGTTAGGTGGATATCTTTCAGAAATTTATAGTATCCAAATAGTAATTTTTTGCGCAGGAATTTTGATCATATTTTTTTCACCTATAGTAAAACCTATTGCGATTAATAGTCAAAGAATGAAAATAATGTAATAATAATATTAAAAATTTTATTGGTGAAAAAATGCATGAGTTAATAAAGAAATCAGCAACAGAAATAAGAAATATGTTGTTAAATAAAGAAATCAAACCATCAGAGCTTGTTCAAATAAGCTTAGATAGAATTAATGAGGTAGATCCTGTAATTAATGCTATGCCCACAATCTGTGCCGAAAGAGCCATGGAACATGCAAAAAAAATTGAAAACGATAATAACGCAAATCAAAACTCTTTTAATAATCTTGCTGGGATACCAATTTCGATTAAAGATCTGGTACCAGTTCAAGGAGTGAAAACTACTTGGGGATCACCATTATTTAAGGATCATATTCCTGAAAAATCTGATTTTCTTGTTGAAAGATTAGAACAAAATGGTGGAATTGTAATGGGGAAATCTAATACCCCTGAATTCGGCGCTGGTGCAAATACATTCAATGAAGTTTTTGGTCCATCACTAAGTCCTTGGAATACAAAGAAAACTGTAGGCGGGTCTTCCGGTGGAGCTGCTTCGTCATTATTAAGTGGAGAAGTATGGCTAGCTTCAGGTAGTGATACAGGTGGAAGTCTAAGAATACCTGGTAGCTTTTGTTCAGTTGTAGGATTTCGCCCATCTCCTGGGACAGTACCTACAGGACCAGGTAATTCTCCGTTTGATTCATTGTCAGTATCGGGACCAATGGCTAGAAACGTTGAAGATACTGCTTTAATGCTTAATGCTATGACTGGATATTATGAATTTGATCCTTATAGTAAAAAAGATACACCAAATTATTTAGATGCAGTGAGCAATCCCAAAATTCCAAAAAAAATTGCTTATTCTTTTGATTTAGGAGGAGAGCCATTAGACCCGAGAGTTAGAAAAGGGTTTGAAGATGGTTTAAAAGTATTTGAATCAATGGGAGTAGAATTGATCGAGGATTGTATAGATTTTAGCGAAGCTCATTATTTGATTCGAATCCTAAGATCTCTTAAATTCGCAGCACAAGCTGATAGGTTGAAAAATCATAGAGATCAACTAAAACCAGAAATAATTTGGAATATTGAAACTGGTCTTAAATTAACTGGTGAAGAAATTGCTAAAGCTGAATTAATTAGAGGAAAACTTTTTAACGATACAGCAGAATTTTTTAACAAGTATGATATGTTTATCTGTCCAACAGTAATGGTTCCGCCTTTTGATGTGGAAATTAGATACTTAGATGAAGTTGAAGGAGTTAAGTTTGATGATTATATTACATGGCTTTACTATACTCATTCTATAACTTTAACTTCTACTCCAAGTGTATCTTTGCCATGTAGTTTTACTGATGATGGATTACCTATAGGTATTCAGTTAGTTACAGAGTGTAACAATGAATTTGATTTGTTATCTTATAGCCAATCTTTTGAGAATTACAATTCATATGTTTTAGAAACACCAATAGATCCTATAATTAATTAAGAAAATGATTATTTTCTTGATATAGGTCTTGTAAGGCAAGTAGGACCTCCAGATCCTTTGAAACAAATTTCATTTGCTTCAATCTCAATAGTCTCAATATTGTTTTGTTCAATTTTTGCTCGAGTTTTGTTATTACCTTTAACGATTATGCATTTATCTTCTGTTAGGGGCAGAACATTACATGCTAAATTTTCATATTCAGATTCTTCTATAGTAAGTAATTTAATATTTTGTGATCTTAAAAAATTTAGAAAACCAACAGGAATTAATTTTTCATAAACTAAAAAAAGATTTGATTTTAGAGGACTGATTAAAGACATTAAATGCAAAACATTGCCTGGACCTTCCCAATGTGGCAAATCGACTTTAATTAATTTAACATTTATTTTTGCTAAAATATTTTCAAGTTGTTGCAGTCCTTCTGTATTAGTTCTATATGTTAACCCAGCTGCAACAGTTGATTTATTGATCCAAATTACATCCCCACCTTCCATAGTACCTTTATTTTTTATTTCTCCAAGAATAGGGAATTGATGTTCTATAAAATAATCTTTCATCGCTAATGGTTCTTGTTTCCTTAGTTTTTTCCCCATGTTACCTATAATTGCTCCTTCAGGAGTCATAAATATAGGATCGTGTGTGTATATTGAATCTAAGGAAGTTATATTATCTTTAGGTAAAAAATGTATTTGTATATCGTTATCTTCTAGTATTTCGATTAACTTTTCATATTCTTTAATTGCTTTTGTAAAATCAGGTTTTTCTAGGAAATTTAATTGTTTCCAGAATTTATCAATATTACTTTTTGAAATAAATGAATCTTTCGGATGCTTAAGTATTACACTTTTTATTGGCTTTACATTTGAATTTAAACCGATCTTATTTTTCAACATATCCATAATCTAAATATTTATAATTTTTATATAATGATATTTGGAGTTCTTGCATATATTCTCCGCTTGGGGTTTTTGTAGTCAATGGTAATTTTAATATATCATAATCATTATTTTCACATCTTTCAAATATTTCAGTTAGCACTCTTCCTTCTATATATGTGGGGATTTTAATATTTAATAAATGAAGTATTGTTGGTAGTATATCTATGTTTCCTGAAGGCAGAAAAGTCTTATTTCCATTGTTAATCTCAGGGCCATTGATAATTAGAGAACAATTGATTTCCTGAGGGCTTATTGATCCATGGTTGCCTTTGTCTTTTTGTAAATTTGTTGAAAACAATTCACCTTTTGTATTTTCAGACTCATCTGATTTGTTCCAATTCATAGACACTAATAAATCAGGGTTTCTGATACCTGATGAGTATAACAAATCATAATTATGTATTCCGTTATAATTAATTTTATTATTTCCAGTAATTATTACACCTGCCCATGATTTGGAAATAATTTCGTTTATTAATATTGGATCAAAGATTTTATTTTCTTTTGAATAAACTAAAAATGAACCTCCATTTTCAGCAAATAAGTAACCTGGGAAATCATAAGCAAGCTCTCTTGTTATATCTATTGTTTTTTTTATTTTTGAATATCCGTGATCTGACACTAAAAAAATATAGGGTGTAAATTGATTTTGATCGATTACATCTAATATTTTTTTAAAAATTTTGTCGTTATTTTTTAATGCAGTTATGCTTTCATTTGAATCTATACCACAATTATGCTGACTTTTATCCGGTTCGTCTAACCATATAATACTGATATCACTCAAATCATTAGAGTCAAGATTTTCAATTATTTCAATTATATGATTATTCGAATTGATATCAGGTATATCTTGTTTTGGCCATTTAGTATTGATTTGATTATCTTGAACAGGGATATCTCGATGAAATGTTATATTTTTATTATTAAGAACACCTAAATTTTGTATTAAAGCATTCCCACTTGTACCTGAGTTTAAAACCATTAAGCTTAAATTGTTTGATTCTGCTATTTCACTTAAAGTTGGAGTTAAAACAATGTTTTTGCCTGATTCGTATATTTTTTTCATTTCGGGATACATAACAGGTAAAACTTTATTTTTGTTGTATTCTCTGAAAACCATGTTATTCCCAAATATTCCATGAGTCCCAGGATTTACTCCTGAAACTATAGAAGCAACATTTGTTCTAGTTACAGTTGGAAAAGAAGAATGATGATTTTTAAAACTAAAACCTTGATTTTGAAATTTAAGTAAATTTGGCATATTTAATTTGTTAATTTGGCTCATCTGTAAGCCATCCATGCCAATAATTAATATTTTTCTCATATTGTAAAATTATTTTTTTTTCTAAACATATTGTAATATAATTCTAAGATTAATAATTTTACACAATGTTTTAATGATACAATACAAACCAATTTTAATTATCTTTCTAAATGTGTTACTTGCTATATTTGGAATGGTAACAACTTTATTTGAATCTTCGTTTCCAGATATGTTATTGCCGCTTATATATGGTTTGGCAATTTTCGGTGCAGCACTCTTAATATCATGGGGAGCTGAAGCAAGCGAGAAAGATATTTCAGGAGCTTTTGTTATAGCACTTATAGCACTTATTGCAGTATTACCAGAATATTCTATTGAATCAATATTAGCTTACACTGCAGGTACTTCTTATAAGAATAATAATTTCGTTTATACTGACAGAGTGGGTTATGTTTCAGCAAATGTGACAGGTGCTAACAGATTATTATCCGGCTTGGGCTGGCCATTTATAATGTTGATTAATTTGTACAAGAAAGATGATCAAATTGATATTTTAAATAACAATAAACTTGAACTACTAATTATTGGAGTAGGATTATCATGTATGGTTTTAACTTCAATATTGAATTTCCAGCCATTACTTATTTCTGCACTATTAATTTGTGTATATTTATTTTATTTATATATTTCTTCTAAAAAAGAATCAGAGGAGGCAGAATTTGTTGGTATTAGTGAGTATATTACTAATTTTAGAAAGCCAACAAGGATTAGTATCAATGTTTCTTTAATTACTTTTTCGGCTATTTCTATATTTATTGTTTCTCATCCTTTTGTAGAATCTCTTATTCATGTTGGAGAAAAATTTGGCATCGATGAATATTATTTAATACAGTGGCTTGCTCCATTGGCTTCCGAAAGCCCAGAAATATTAATAGCTGGGTTATTTGCATTTAGAAATAAATCCATTGAATCCATAGCAATAATATTGTCATCACAAGCTAATCAAATGTCGTTGTTAATTGGAAGTATGGGATGGATCTTTGCTTTTGCTACTAATAAATTTGTAAGTTTTCCTGTAAATGATACTCAATCTATAGAATTTTTGCTTACTGCTGCTTTTGCATTAATACAAATTGCAATTATTTACAAATCAAAGTTTAATAAAACAATAATAATAAGTTTGATGTTACTATTTTTTAGTCAATTAATATTTTCCAATTCTGATTTTAAACTTTATTTGTCAATATTTTTATTTTGTATATCCATACCTTTGTTTATATCTGTATTACTGAAAAATAATCAAAAAAAA
>CEPW01178995.1_pt1 | contig 12085 bp, 9 predicted proteins | sample 356211 | NCBI WGS metagenome assembly CEPW01 (sample SAMEA2620021, study PRJEB7988) | marine metagenome | biome: marine biome (ENVO:00000447); feature: deep chlorophyll maximum layer (ENVO:xxxxxxxx); material: "saline water (ENVO:00002010), including plankton (ENVO:xxxxxxxx)" | depth 25 m
TAAAAAAAAAAAAACGCGGAGAGCCCTTCCACCATCCGTCATCGAGAGTAAAAAAATTTGGACGAAAGGGGGAGAGAGAGAGAGAGAGAGAGAGAAAAGAGAGAGAGCCACGCAGAGAGTTTTTTTGTGTGTGTGGACCCTTCGACGACGAAAAAGAGATAAAATGACTTCTTGTTTCGCCGTGGATAATCTTTTCATTTATTTTCACGCGAGATTGGATTTGTGCGAGGTACAGTCCCGTCGCGCGAGGACACACACTCTTTCTAGTAAGAGCAACAGCCTTGGTAATCCGCGCGCGCTTTAAACGCACGTATTTATTTGGTTCCTGAGAATTCAAACTCTCTCTCCTCCCACTCTATAATATAATAATATACACTACGATGATGATGATGATGATGAACACTACCACTACCACTACATCCACGTCTTCTCAGACCAAGACCATGAGAGGCGGACAGATGAGCAATAAATTGATGAAGATGAGAGCACAGCAGTCGATTGCGAGACAGAGTAGACGGCACGCCTCTGCTCTCGTCGTATGCGAAGGCACCGGGAAGTTCGTCGTCGGAGGGAACTGGAAATGCAATGGAACGAAAGACTCCATCGATAAGTTGTGCGCGAGTTTGAACAGTGGGGAGATCACGGCTGACGTAGAAGTCATCTGCGCGCCGCCGATGGTATACATAGATAGAGTCCAATCAAAGTTAAATGCACCGTATCAAATTGCAGCGCAAAACTGCTGGGTTAGCAAAGGTGGTGCTTTCACTGGAGAAGTCTCCGCGGAGATGTTGAAAGACGCGAACATTCCGTGGGTCATCTTGGGACACTCGGAGAGAAGATCTTTGTGCGGCGAAACGAATGAATTTGTCGGCTTAAAGACTAAATATGCATTAGATACTGGAGTGAAGGTGGTGGCGTGCATAGGCGAATCGTTAGCGCAAAGAGAAGCTGGAGACACTTTGAACGTGTGCTTTGCGCAACTCAAAGCTATCCTCGATTGCGTGACTGAAAAGGACTGGGAAAACATCATCATCGCTTACGAACCAGTTTGGGCTATTGGTACGGGTAAAGTTGCTACCCCGGACCAAGCACAAGAAGTGCACGCTGGAGTCCGAAAGTGGATGAGTGAAAACGTCTCCCCAGATGTGGCCTCCAAGGTGAGAATCCAATACGGTGGAAGCGTGAATGCCGGCAACTGCGATGAGTTGGCGATGAAGCCTGATATCGATGGATTCCTTGTCGGCGGCGCCTCTTTGGATGGCGAAGCGTTCGTGAAGATTTGCAACTCTGCCGCGCATTCAAAATAGATTTGAATGCAAGAAGAGAAATACAAATAAAAAAATACACAAACGCCGCGAGATATGACTAAACCAAAAAGAAAACAACAGAATAACACAAGAGAAAGAGATTGTAATTTTTAACGACAATAATTTATTATCTGAATCAATCGCATAAAACACATCCAAAAGTACATCACAGCTAAAAGGCAAACTATATTTATACTCCATGCACGCGCAGCAGGCCTGCATCAAAATTCTCGTGTTTCGCGCGCTCACAATCCCAAACATTTTTTTAGATCGTCCATGTTCTCCTTCGATCCAAGGTGGATGGCACCTCGCTCGTGAATCGACGCAACCGCGCTGTCTAATGTATTCGACCCGGTGTCAGAAATAGAAAGTCCTCCCGCTACTTCAATCACGAGTGCCATCGGGAAACATTCGTACAACATCCTCAGTTTGCCGAGAGGATAGTGAAATGTACCTCCCGCGAGTAAAGTTCTATGCACGTCAGCTACCATAGATCCAACATAGCGAGCCATCATAGTTGGCGAATCTTTACAATCTCGGATATACTTTTTCATCCCTTCCGAGAATTTATGTTCATATCCTTCGTTTATGCTATATATCTTCCCTCTCATAGGAATCGATATGTTAGCCCGCGTTTTCACGTACGTCTTGGAGAAAGGGTCGAGCGTCCATCCAACAACTCTCGTATTCTTTCTCGTTGCAATGACTAAGTCTGTGCTACTACCATACACGCAATAACCCGCGCACATGACATTGCGTCCAGTTTGGGGCTTTAAAACTTCTTCGATTGGATTTCTAGTATTCCCCTCCCCATCGTTTTTCGCAGTTGTTTTATTATACTCAAACACGCTAAAGATGGACCCCACGGATACGCCGTAAGCTACGTTCGAAGATCCATCTAACGGATCGAACGCGACGATATATTTCTTTTCTTCTCCTAACTCGTGTCCTTTGTGTTGTTGATCCGAAGATGAAGGCGCAAGTTGTTGTTGTTCTCCTTGTTCCACTCCTCTCAAGTCAATGTACTCTTCCACTTCTTCGGAAATCAAACCAATGCACGCATTCGATTCTCTGCACGCTTTCTCGAACACATCGTGTGAATATATATCTAATTTCATCTGCTCTTCACCTTGAATGTTCGTACTATTCGCGCGTCCACTGAGACTTCCAGTCCCACCTTTGGAGTCATCGATCGCTTGCACTCGAATAGCGTCTGAGATTTCCGTGCACGCGGAGGCGATTTTCTCCATCAATCGAATCAACGCAGGGTCCGAAAACTCCTCCTCTAAACGCTCTATCATTTTTCTGGTACGACACTCTCTCTCCCTCTCTCTCTCTCTCTCGTCTGTCTCGTCTCTTTCGTGCGTTTCTCCCGTGCGTCTCTTTCTCGCTTTCCCTCTCTCTCTCTCTCTCTCTCTCTCTCTCCGTCGTGGAATAACGCTTCGCTCTAATAATAAAATGTGTTGTGTTGTGAACGTGTTAATAAATACGGAGCACACAAAAAGTATTGCGCGATTTATTTTGTTTTCGCACATTTTTTGTGGCCCGCCGAGGGAAAGAAAAATCGCGGCGACGTGGCGGCCGAGGAAGGAAACCCAAGAAAAGAACGGGACCAAAGAAGAAAAGACGACGCGAAAGAAAAGAAAAAAAAGACAAAAAAAACAAACGAATTCCGCGATACGACACACACTTGTCATTAAAAAAAAAAGAGCGGCGCAGCGCGATACCAAAGAGAAGCATCGACAACAACGATGGGGTCTTCTTCCACGTGCGCGTACCTGTCACCGATGATCGGGTCGTTTGGCACGCGAAGATCCCCGACCGCGCGTCGACCTCGACCGCACGATGGTGGTGTCTCGAGAAAACCACCAGTGGCGTTGTTCTCGGGAGAATCGTCGTCGTCGTCGTCGTCGTCGTCGTCATGGAAAAACGAAAGAACGCATTCTTCGTCCTCGTCGTTGTCTGTGTCGTCCTCGTTAACGCGACAATGGATGAGAAAAAGTTTTGCGGATGCGAGCAACAACTCTAACGGTGTAGTCTCCTCGAGAAAGTTCGTCGCGTCCTCTCGTAAAGGCCCTCGACATTTCAATGTGTTTTGCGGCAGCACCCAAGGTGGGAGTGCAGGAGGAAACGGCGGAGAATTATCTTCAGACTCGAACAACACCAAGACCAACGGCGAAGAAAACAGAAGGTGGAAATCGATCACTTCGGCTTTGTCCACGTCTTTAGGCGAAGACAGAGTGCATGAGGAAGTGATTCCTCTCTTGGAAAGACCTTTGCCACCTCATGAAGAGATCCATCGAGGAACGCTGAAGAATGGTTTGAAATATGTTATTTTGCCGAACAAAACGCCGGAAAGACGATTCGAAGCACACCTTGAAATGCACGTCGGCTCGGTCGATGAAAGAGAAGACGAACAAGGTTTGGCGCACTTGGTTGAACACGTGACATTTTTGGGTTCTCGTAAGCGCGATCAGTATTTAGGAAGCGGCACCAGAGGTAACGCATACACGGATTTTCATCACACAGTGTTTCACATTCACGCGCCTACCGTAAACAAGGACGGCATTTACATGGTGAACAATGTGTTGGACATTCTCTATGACGTTGCTTTTAACCCTGCATTGTTACAAACCAGAATTCAAAAGGAAAAGAAAGCAGTTTTAGCCGAAGCTCAAATGATGAACACCATTGAATATCGCGTCGATTGTCAGTTGTTGCAGCATTTGCACTGGGACAATGCCTTGGGTATTCGATTTCCAATCGGTAAGCTCGATCAAGTACCTTTGTGGGGAGATGAAAAGATTCGCGACTTTCACGCTCGATGGTATTTTCCTGCAAATGCTACTTTGTACGTCGTGGGAGAGTTTGATGCGACTACGGAACAAGTTGAGAAAATGATTGAAGACGCGTTCAATGAGGCGGCGCCGAGTCCGTGGGCAATGCAAGCGGAATCTCCTTTAGCTCGCCATGAAGTTAGACCGCCTGTAAAGCACGCGTACGGCGTTCCTCTCGAGGAGCGTAAAGAAATTGAGGCACAACTTCATCGCATGATGGAAGAGAAAATTGAAGATCCGTACCAACCATTCGTCGCGAACGAAGGTAAACCGCAGATGTTTCAACACGAACATTTGACGCACGCATCGTTTAACATTTTCTCGAAACTTCCAATCATTCCGATGGAAAAGTTGGGCGACTTGCACCGAACGGTTTTGCAAAGAATTGCTTTGCTCGTGTTGCAATCTCGAATCCAGTCCAGGTACTCAGAAACAAACGCTGATTATAAACGAGTCGAACTGGATCACTCGGACTCTGCGCGAGAAGGATGCACGGTGACGACTGTGACGGTGACGTGCGAACCGAGAGAATGGGAGTTTGCACTCCAAGTGGCAGTTGAAGAAGCTCGACGATTACAAAAGTGTGGTTTAACCCGTGGCGAGCTTGCGAGATTTACCGCAGCCATGATGAGAGATTCGGAGCAGCTCGCACAACAAGCCGGATGCATTCCATCTTTGGAAAATCTCGACTTTGTCATGGAACACGACGCTCTCGGGCACGTCGTCATGGACCAAGTCGAAGGACACGAGAGTTTGCTTTTGTTGAATAAATACATCACGTTGGAAAGCGTCAACGAAGCAGCAGCGGAACTTTTGGGATTTATCGCAGAGTATGGATGCGACAGCGAAACTCGAGATCCTCGATCAGGCTTGACGACTGCGATTGTCGCGTGTGTTCCAACCACGACGACGGACGTAGAGACGGACCAAGTAGTTCGATTTGATATCACCTCCGAGGACGTGGTGCGAGTATTGTCCGCGGACTATGGCGAAATCGAACCGATGGAAGATGTGGACGTGCCGGATAGCTTAATTCCGGACAACGAGTTAGAAGCTATGATTCAAGAAAAACAACCAAAATTGGAGTCTGCGACGTTCGACGAAGCTACCGGAGTGTACCAAAGACGCTTGAGTAACAACGTTCGTGTGAATTACAAACAGCTTGATGCGGAACCGGGAAGCGCCTTTTTACGTTTGGTCGTTCCTGGAGGTCGATCTCACGAACCGTTGGACGCCGGTGCTGATGGTATTGGTTCCGCCGCGGTCGGTTTACGAACATTGCAAGAAGCTGGTACCGTCGGCGCTTGGGATCGAAAACAAATCGAGTTGTTAACGATGCAAAATCTGTTGGTGTTTGACGTCGAGCCCGAAATGGAGTACCTCTATTTAGACGCGGCGTTTGCCGTCGAGGGTGGTTTACGAACGATTTTGGAAATCATTCATCTCTTAATTGAAAAACCAAACTGGGAAGAAACCGCGTTGGAGCGAGTAAAAGATATCTACAGAATGTTTGAACTCAACACGACGAAAAATTTAGAATTGACGACGCACGATGCAATCAACAAAGTCATGTACGGTGACCGCCGGTTCATGGATCCTTCTCGAGCAGAGTTAGCTGCGTTGACTGTAGAAGGTGTCGCGAAAGCAGTCGAAATGCAATTTAGCAATGGTCCGATTGAAGTGAACATTGTCGGTGACTTGATTCCGGAAGAAGTCGACACGCTGATTACGCAAGTATTAGGTACGATTTCCAAAACAAAAGAGAACAAAAATGTACCCGTCATGGCGGCTCCGATACCGTTGAGTTTGAAGGATGTACCCAAAGACGATCCGTTACGAGAACAACGTCAATGGCTTCGGGATTCAGACGACAGAGCGTGCGCAGTCATGGCTGGTCGCGGGCCTTCCATGTGGGCACCGATGCGCATCCCGGAAAGAGATTCCGCGCAAGTGGAAGAAGAGGGTGGTTTTGCTTTTATTGATGATATTGATCCGGTCAATGTGTTAGCTCAAGCGAATGGTAACCCGTACGCTTTACAAAGCGCGCGAAGAAAGAACCCTTTGGCGACGTACATTGCGGGCATGCTACTTTCTGAAGTAGTCGGTGGGCGGCTCTTTACCACAGTGAGAGACGCTTTAGGATTGACATACGATTGCAACTTTACGTTATCGTTCGGATTGCAAAATTCAGACGCCACTACTTATAGATTATTAGTCACATCTACGCCAGCAAAGATCGATGAAGCATTAGCAGCAGGTATTCGCGTTTTGCGCGGATTCCAGCATCAAAGAGTTTCGCAACGCGAATTGGATCGCGCGAGGAACACGCTGTTGGCTCGACACGAAACCGATTTGAAATCGAACCATTATTGGGCTGATTTGATGCAATGCTCGTCTTTAGAAAATTTGGCCGAACATAAAACAATCAAATGCATCACAGAATTACCTTTGATTTACGAGGCGTGTACGGTTGACGATTTGCACGAGGTGTATGATTGTTTAGGTCTCGGCGAAGGAGAAATTTTCACTGCCATCACGGTTGCCGGTGAAAACGAATCCGTCGCTGAAAAGAGAGAAGAAATCGAAGAAGACGACTTTGCGTCCTCGGCCTCGAACAGCAGCTTCAAAAGCATCGGCGAAGACGTCATGGCTGCGGCTGCGGCCAAACTTGGGGTCGCTCTTGGCGGTGGCGTGAACATTGCCGAAGCGTTGAGCAAGCTTAAAATAGATCAAGAAGGAAAGTAAGTAAAAAATTATACGAAAGCAGCGCAGCATTTTGAACGATATATATGTACACACATACACACATATATATAAGCATATCTTAATAATGTAGTAGTAAGAGGATTATAAAGTTACAATTTGAGTCTGTATGTGTACGTATTCGCGATGATGATGATGATGATGATGATGATGATGCCTAATTTTCCTTCGCCGCATCATCGCTCGAACCCCCCGCCGCCGGCTTCGTATTTTTCACCTTTGAAAGTAATCTGTTCACTGCTTCCGGACCGTCTTTTTGCACGAACGACTGCAATTCTTTCAATTGCGGACCGAGTTCTTTGCGCACGGCTTGAAAATCACCCTTCATGATCAAATCTCCGGTCTTGTCGATTGACGGGCTCAACTTTCTAAATATCGGAGCAATGCCGCTCTTGTACAAAGTCACCGCGCCTTTGAAACGCGGAGAGATCAAGTAGTAAATCAAACACAACTTTACGAATCTGTATTTCGGGATCCTGTTTTGTTGTCGTTGTGTGTGTGTATGTGTGCGTGTGAATGAAAAGAAAGAGTAAAGACGATTTGTCAGTAACCGTAGCTCTATTTTTTTAGTCCCTCCTCTCAAAGAGAAGAGAAAGGCACCAGTCCACAGTTCCCCTCTTTCAATTTTGAAAAATTGGATCCTCTGGAATGCACGTTTGGGAGCTCGACCTGCGGTCACCGCGGGGGAACCGAAGCAAATAGATTCCGTGTCTTCTTCATCGACAGACCGAGAGAGAAAGAGAGAAATTTGCACGCGCACGCATTTAAATAAAAGCAAAAATGTATCGAAAGGCCGCACTCACAAGAAGACAAATCCCATAGACTCTCCCAAGAGGACTGAAATGTAGACGATCCAATAGGTCAACCACAAAGTATCGTCGTCCGGTCTTTTACGTTCGATGGCTTTCATCGAAGCGTACATCGGGTACACCACCGCGGCGTAGAACGAAACTAACGTGAACAGAACGTTGATCATAGTCGTCGTAGTAGTAGTATTAATATTATTGTTGTTGTTGTTGTTGTTGCTCTGTTATTTCTTTGTCGTGAATGAATGAATGATTACGCGCGTGTGAGGTCCAAAAACGAAAAAAAAAAAACAAGAGAAAATTGTCTCTCTCTTCTTTCTCATTGGAAGCAAGCTTCCTTCCTTTTTGGTCCGTCGTTTCGAAAAAGAAGAAAGAAAAAAGAGAGAAGAATCGGTCGGCATTCGATTCTCTCGGATCGTTTCAAACAACACGAGGCAGGCATAAAAGAAGGAGACGCGCGCATCGAAGGGGCGTCAACGCGCGCAGAAACCAAAAAGAAGAGACAGAGAAGAGGTCGTGAGAAAGAATGTCCGGTTTAACGTGTCTGAAAAAGTCACAAACCGAAGACGAAGACGCGCAAGAATTGAAATTAGGACCCGATTTTAGCGAGGCGCAATGCTTGTCCGTATCAGAAGTGAGACTGGTGATGGAAGCGATGATATACGATTACAACAACAGAAACGAAGACGCGTCATCGACGAACACACAAGTGTTTGAAAAGACGTTAAAGTATGTCCAAAGATTTGGCGGGAACGTCAGTCAAGAAGCGGTGCAATTGATTCGAGACATGTTGACGAAACAAAATGGGTTACACACGTTCGAAGCCGCCGTCGTATCGAACTTACGTCCGGTGGATTACGACGAGGCAAAGACATTAGTGCCGTCACTCGAGGCTGAAGGGAGAGCGAGCGAAGAGCAGATTCAAAGAATGCTGGATGAAATGGCAAACGTTAGACGGTTTGAATAAAAAATATATATACATAGAAGAAGAAGAAGAAGAAGAAGACCTCGTGTTGACGCGCGTTGTTTCCTGAGACCAATAACTTATGTAGTACTGTGTACACCGCTTCGCTCCTTTCTGAAATCTCGTTTCTCACGGTTCCATACTTTTCTCGTTCTCGTAGGAGTACGTGTTCGTTTGAGTATCTCTTTCGCTCCCGCTGTTTGACGTCGTCGTCGTCCTCGTTTCCAGAAGGAAGATTTTCGTTTTTCACTTGGAAGGAAAAAACCGAAAACGACTTCCTTGATATGATTTCCCTCGATAATCAGATCTCGTTTTTCATCGTTAACTTCATTTGTACCAGCGCACTTCTTTCTCTGCGTTGAGCGAAGAAGAAGGTGTCTCGATCCGATCGAAGTGCGTTGAGAGAGAGAGAAAGAGCGAGGATATAATCCTCGAAAGAAGAAGAATACTAAATACTAATACGAGTAAGAATGACACGTCCGGAAGACTTAGCTTCGGCACAAAACTCATTCAAAGAGTTTAAAAAAGCATTCGAACAGGCAACGGCGTCGTCGTCGTCGTCGTCAAAAGACGAGAGTTCTTTTCAAACGGCTTTTAACTTGTTAGAAAACTTGAAAGTGGCTTTGACACATCTCACCGCGTTGCCTCCTCTGTTCGAGCAAACGAAGAGTAAGAAAGAAGAGTTGTTATTAGCTCGGGAACTTTTGGAAATGTCGGTTATTTTGTGTGCTCGTGCGGACGACGAGATGTCGTTTGAGAGGAATTTTGCACAACTCAAATCGTATTACGAAGACGTCCGAGAGGATCTTCCGCCATCTCAGAACGAACCAATCTGTTGGGGATTGAACTTGTTGAGACTGTTGATGCAGAACAGAATCGGCTCTTTCCACGCGGAGTTAGAATTGACCAGTTCCGAGTTACTCGCAAACGCGTGCGTGAAGTATTCGATCGAGTTAGAGCAGAGATTGATGGACGGGGCGTACAATAAAATCGTCGAGGAATCGGTGAACGGGGAAATTCCAGACGAGAGTTTCAAACCATTCGCAAACAGAATGTCCAAAACGGCGAGAGACGAAATTGTAAACTGCATCGAAAAGAGCGCCTCGGAAATAACGTTGAACAATTTAGCGAGACTTCTCATTCTAGACCACGATAAGAACGAGGCGATGAAGTACGCGATGGAGAGAGGATGGAATCTTGATGCGTCGCGATTAGAAGAAACGTTCGTGTTTTCTGACGCACAGGTGGTACCATCGAGCAAAGATATTCCCTCGAACGAAATGATCTCGAGAGCGCTTCTGTACAGTCGCGAGTTGGAACGCATAGTTTAACGAGAGAAGCATCGAGGAGGACAAAGAAAAGAAGAGATTTTTAGTATAAGATAGACGCGTTTAGTAGACGTAGTGTATTCAGTGGTGGTGATGATGATGGTGATGGTGATCGTTTAATTACTATCGAGGGCAATTATTACAACGAATACATAAAATATTCTCCCGCTTCTCTCATCAATTTTCATCGATATCCAATGCGTTATCAAAAGCATCTTGTATATCGCCCGGCGTAACTAAGTGTCTATCGATTAAACCTTTTGCGTGCCATATCGTATTCTCTCGAGAATACCCTAACAAAGAACCGACGGCAATTCGTTTTGACCAGTCTTGTTCGTTGAAAGCAGCTTGCGTTCGTAAACTAGACAACTTTTCCGCGCGTTCTTTCGCACCAGGCACAGACTTGCGATACATGATGAGCGATACAGATTTGACTGAATTCTCGTCCACTTTTAAATTCGATGAGAGAAATCCAACGTCATCAGGATTTTCCAGCGCTATTCTGTGTAAAGTTTGTAAGACGTACGGCGCGTCGATCGTTTGGAGTTGAGAAGGTTCCCACACCGCGTTCAAAGTCATCACTTTCTTTCCAGCGTTTGCAGTATTACCGTTATTATTGCTTCCAAACAGACTCCCAAAGAGATTCCAACCTCCTTCCGACGACCTCTTATTTCCATCCTTACTTGAGGAAGAAGAAGACGGTGAAGAAGGACTCCCGGGCGAACCGCTTGAATTGGTAGGACCGCCGCCGCCGCTAAACTCAGCCGCGCGTTTCCTCTCCAAATAATCTCGAAGGTTTTGGTCGTGTTTGTTCTCCTCTTTTGCATCATAAAACAAGTGTCCCGCGGGCGCAAGCTCGGATGAATGACTCACTTGAATCATGACCACGTCTCTGCATTTTTCTTCAAACGCGAGAAGCTCTCCGGCGAGTTGCGTCGCCGGTTCCAAACCTTCAACGATGCATCGTCTCGTAGAGGCGCTTTTCCCGTCTCTCCAAGGCGACGCGTCGTTCTTCACCGCAGCTTTCAAGAGATCGTACGATACGACCGATCTGCAACCGACAACTTTCGATGCGCGTTGTAAGTTTTTCATCCTTTCAAAATTTTTGCTCTTTAACTTGCTCGATTTAAGCTCTACTCTAAACTTTTCTCCGAGTTGGTTCATCCACGCGTCGTTCGTAAAGCACGAGTCTTCTCGGACGTCTAACTCCGCTTCCATGTTGTTCGATTGTTTACTCGTGTCTAAAGTTATGGTTACATTCTTTCCTTGAATTTCACCTTTCAACGTAATCACCGCGTTGTTCTCATTGTCCTCGGCGGCAGCTGCCGTGGACTCTCGCACGACGAACCATCGCTCTCTTCGGTCTTTGCTTTCTGATGATGACGATTCTTCTTCTTCTTTTTCTTCTTCTTCTTCTTCTTTTTCTTTTTCTTCTTCTTCTTTTTCGCTCGCTCGAAAAGTCCTGGTGCGTTCAATCGCGCTGTTTCTAATCGTGCTATTTTCTTGCGAAGAAGGCACGGACCGTGTTTTTTTCCGACCACCACCAACCGTGGTGATCAGCAACAAATCTCCAGGAATAGCCGACCTTAATACCGAAGCGACGCGTTCGTTCGGTGCTCTCGGCAGATCCGATATCCGTGGGGGTGGTAAGTTCACCGATTCTTCCACCCGTTTCGTGATCGCGCTCTTTGACGTCACTCCTTCGTTGTGCGAGGACGACGATGAAATCGAAGTCGTTTTATTCGTAATCGTGAAATAATTCTCGTTGACGACATTCTCCTCCTCCGCGCGACGACGACGACCACGACGACGATCGAGAAGACGATGACGACAACGACGACCGCTCGAAAGAAGAGGCGCGCTCACAAACGTTCCCCGCGTCGAGGTCGTCGCGGAAGACCCCGTCGCGCCGTGCTGGTGCATTTTTTGTTTTCCAGTCGCCGATGGATGGTTGGACGATGATGATTTGCTGATGCGTTTTTGAAAAAGTGACGACGACGATGAGTCACTACCACTATCCCCTGGAGCTCCTCCTGCCCCAGTCCGACTTCCAGGGCAAAAAAAATTTTTGAAGAAAAAT
>CEPW01170941.1_pt1 | contig 11972 bp, 9 predicted proteins | sample 356211 | NCBI WGS metagenome assembly CEPW01 (sample SAMEA2620021, study PRJEB7988) | marine metagenome | biome: marine biome (ENVO:00000447); feature: deep chlorophyll maximum layer (ENVO:xxxxxxxx); material: "saline water (ENVO:00002010), including plankton (ENVO:xxxxxxxx)" | depth 25 m
ATTAAGATTAGGTAATGTTTGCAATGTTGCATGTCGTACTTGTAATCCAGCAAGTTCGAGTAAATGGCGAAATGATTATGATGCATTACAAAAGAAAACTACATTTACGTTAACAAGCTATGATACAATGGAGGGCTTTAGATGGCCTGAGCGTGAGGGTTTCTGGGAAGACTTATTAAAACACTGCGATAAAGTAAAAACATTTTATATAAATGGTGGTGAACCTACATTGATAAAACAACACTTTGCTTTCTTGCAAAGACTAGTTGACTTAGGTAAAACTGATATCAAGTTGTGGTATAACATCAACATGACAAACATGAATGATAAAGTTATAGACTTGTGGCGTAAGTTTGATAATGTAAAAGTAAGTTGCAGTATTGATGACCTAGGTGATAGAAATTATTACATCAGATATCCTAGTGATTGGGATACTGTAATTAAAAACTTTAAAAGATTAAAAGAAGAAAACTTTGAGTTAGATGTAACACAGACTGTATCATGGATGAACTATTCTACACTAGGCGATTTCTATAATTTCTTTAATAGAGAAATGGGAGTGCATGTACATCATAACTATGTTTACGACCCAGATATTCTTTCACCTGCTGTATTACCAAAAGAAATGAGAGAACGTATACACAAAAAGTTTTCTAATGTATTTGATAGTTGGAAGCTAACAGAATTTGAAAAAATGTTTAGTGGACCTGATAGAAAAGACAAATGGCAAAAAGCTATTGAGTACACAAAGAACTTAGATGAAATAAGAAAACAAAATATACTAGATTACTTGCCAGAATTTGAAGGACATTTTTAATGTATTTTTATAAAGACATATTACATGTTGATTTAGAAATGAGCAGTCTTTGTAATGCTAAATGTCCTATATGTAATCGTAGACAACAAGGAGGACCAAAGAATACATCATACAAAGAAACATATCTTTCTTTAGATAGATTCAAGACTTGGTTTGATGATGAGTTTGTTGCTCAATTATTTTCTATGCAGATGTGTGGTAATTATGGCGATGCTATGACTAATCCAGAACTAGTCAACATTTTAAAATATATCAGAAGCATAAATCCAAAAGTCAGATTTACTATGAATACAAATGCAAGTGGAAGAAACGAAGAATTTTGGACTGAGTTAGGTAAGTTATTTTCTGTAAATGATTCTACTTTGACTTTTAGTGTTGATGGTCTTGAAGATACTAATCACATATACAGAAGAGGCACACACTGGCCAAAGATTATGAATGCCATGAAATGGTATATAAAAGCTGGTGGGGTAGCACGATGGGAGTTTTTAGTATTCAAACACAATCAACATCAGATTGAAGAAGCAAGACAGTTAGCAAATGAATTAGGGTTCTGGCACTTCTATGCAAAAGAACCTTTAGGGTTTGTAAACGAACCTATTACAGAAAATGGAAGAAAATATAATAGCTGGATGAAAGTTTTAAATGATAAGGGCGGACCTGATTATTACATAGAACAAAAAGATCCTTCTATGAATAGTAAAGAAATCAAGTTGTACTTAAAAGAAACAGGTTTTGTAAAATCAGAAGAACAATCTATTGAACCAGAAGAACTTGCTAAGAAATTTAATGATCCAAAAATATTCTATCAACCAAAAACAGAAAAAGTCATTATAGACAATGATAGACAATTATCTCCATGGGAAGAAAAACTAGGAGAAACAGATATTGATTGTATGGTTATAAAACCAAAGAGTGTGTTTATTGGTCATGATGGGTTAGTATTCCCATGCTGTTTTACAGCAAGTAAATATTATGCAAATCCAAATTCACATGAAGTATCACAATTACAAGACTTTATAAATTCTTACGGTAAAAGAAATATAAGTCTTGAATATAATAGTTTAAAAGATATAATAGACGGTGAAATGTTTCAAGGAAGATGGGTAGATAGTTTTAACAGCCATGACATAAGAGAAAAAAGACTTATAACATGTTCACTATTTTGTGGCAAGAAAACAAATCAAGAATATATGAATACTAAAAATAGTATAAAGCATGAGAACAACTTAATAGGAAAGAACTAATGTATTATAATAAAAAATTAGCAGTGCGTTCTGAAAGAATACAAATGCCATGGGGCGATCCTGCAGATTATGATATATATCAAAACTACATTGATGAACTACATCATAGTACTAGATTTGAGAAATATTATTTTATTTCTCCTGCTCTAGCATGTTCTTTTTATAAAGAGCATTTAGAAAAGATAGGAAATCTATATGCATATGAAATTGCAGTTCCTATGATGATAGAACACATAGCTAATGATAAAGAAATAATAAAAGATTTAAATGAAGGAAACACTTGTATTATTTTTGATATGGGTTGCGAATACGTTCCAGAAGAAATATATAGAAAAGTTGATGACTATTTTGGTAAACATAAACATAGTAAAAATATAATATACTGGACAATGTTCGAAAATGCTGATTGGAAAGGTAATATAAAAGTTGTAAGTGCATCTTCAAGCACATGTAGATTTTCTGATTGGAAATATGAAATGGGTCTAAAAACAGATGGACCTCAAAATGAACCTGAATATTATTACAGTCATTATTCAGCAGAAATGCCTGCTAAACGACCAAAAAGATTTTTATTTTTGAATAGAAGATTAAGAGACCATAGAAGTTTAACACTTGCTGAATTGATACACAGAAAGATAGATATCGAAGGTGATTTCCATATGAGTTTCTTAGGTTCAGAAAATAAACACATATCAAAAAATATTGATAAAGAAACATTATTTCGTACACATTTAAGTAACGAAGACCGATACGAATATGAAACGTTTGACCATATTTGGAATGTATTCTACGGCAAGAAACTACCTTACTCAGTATCAATGGACAGAGATGAATGGTTAGCTGGTTCATATCTTGATAGAGTAACAGAAATGTTTCCATTTAGAAGAAAAAGTTATGTTGAGATTATCACAGAGTTTACATACAAAGATGATGGATTAGTTTGTATAAGTGAAAAACTTTCACAAGCAATATTATCTAAGAAACCATTTATAATCGTTGGAGATAAAAACTATTTAAAAGTATTAAAAGATTTAGGATTTAAAACATTTAATAGTCGATGGTCAGAGAAATATGATGAACTAAAAGGTAGAGATAGAATATTATCTATTGTAGATACAATAGAACAAATACAAAAAGAAACACCTATAGAAACAGATGAACTTGATAATATTGTTTATGATGAAGAAATGCAATCTATTTTAGATTACAACTATATGCATTATAAAGTAGTTGCTAATAAAACTTACAATAGAATTTTTTGTTCATTATCTACAACTAAAGAACACAAGAAACCATTAGGATTGTCAGTACCAGAAGTAAAATGGATACAGGAAAATGATCCAGATAATCAAATGAAAAAACTCTGGTATAACGGATTCTGGTATAATGAAAATACAAATACTGGTTTAGTTCCAATATGGAAAAACGCCAGTACTTTTTTTCTGAATGAAATTGCATACAGATTAGGTTATAGATTAGTAAATCATAGAGAGATGATAGATGCTGGTATAAGTGTGAATCAAATAAAAATGATTACAATATATAGAAATCCAATAAAAAGACTTTGGTCAGGTTTGATAACTGTATCCGAACTTACAAACGAAAAACCAGAAGAACTTTTGAAAAAACTAATGGAAGGCGATGAAGGCCTATCCAAAGAAATACACGTTAGACCTCAAACTTATTTTATAGAAAATTATAATGTAAAGTATACTATAGATTTAGATGACCCATATGCTGACGGCAAGTATAGAAAATTTGATTGGGGCAAAAACTTTGGAGAGAGACAAATAGTTAGAAATATAATAGAGTTGCTAACAGAAACTAAAGACGATACGTGGAAACACAGAAGAACAGGTGTCGCTAAAGTTTCAGAAGGTTATAAAAAATTATTCAATAAAGAATCTACACAACAATGGATAAGAGATTATTATGATACAGACTTTCGATATTATTTTCAATATGCATCATGGAGATATCGAAGACCAACTAATCGTTTATCAATCGGAGACGAGTTTAAAACATATCTAACAACATTTACAGATACATATAAAAATGAAATAAAAACTATTAGAGATTCTAGACAATCTGTATATTTTGAATCAAGTTTACGTATCGATTATTGGAATAATCATATGAATATTATGAATAATATAGGCTTGACTTATGCACCAAAAAGTATTAACATATTAGATATGGGTACACATTTTGGGTTTGTGCCTCACTTCTTAAAATCTAAAGGATTTAATTGTGTATATTCAACTAATTCTTATAAAGAAGCAGGAGACAATCTAGAAGAACTAAAAACTATATGGAAGATGTTAGATATAAATCCAATAGATTTACACATTTCTCCGAATAAACGTTTTACGTTACCAGACAAATATGACATTATCTTTATGAATATGTCAAATATATTTTGGAAACCAAATAAGGTAGTTAGATTGCACGGAGGGGTCGTAGACCAAAACTGGCAAGTAGAGGATAAAAATAATGTTATGAATACTTTCTTTGCTCCTTATGAACGAGATGAGATAGAATTCTTTCTTGATAATGTCCAAGACCATCTTAGACCAGGTGGTATAGCAGTTATACAACCTTATCCTTTTATATATGATAAGTTTGAAAGTTTTGAGGAAGAAAACAATCTCATAAAGTATTTTCAAAATCCTAACTTAGGACACGAAACACCTTTATCGTCTGAACATAACCCAGACCCATCAATAACAAATTATTTTATTATACAGAAAGATGTGAATATAAATGCACAAGGATCATTATAATGATGCACTATAGTATGGATATACCTAAGTATTATATCGCAGGAGATAGAGGACTTGTAGGTACTTGGTATAAGAAAAAGTATCCAGAAGCATTAGGAGGTAATACTCAGAATGCAAACTATATGTCAAAGATATCTACAAAAACAGATTTTCAATTACATAAGCCTACTCATGTTATCATCAATGCGGCTACAGTAGGTGGGCTACAAGAAGACTTAGATAAAAGTTTTGAATTGATGATTAAGAATCTAACAATACAAAATAATATATTTGAAGCATGTAGATTTAACAGAACAGACAGAGTATTATTACAAGGCAGTACTTGTAGTTATCCAGCAGTGGGTGAGCAACCCTACAAAGAAACACAACTTATGCAGGGCGAACCTTTCCCTACATATTTGCCAACTGCATTACCTAAACTAATGGGTATGTATCAGTGTAGAGCAAGTAATGAAAAATATGATACACATTGGCGTACTGCAATCAATACTAATATGTTTGGACCACATGATAGAACAGGCGAACATGCACATGTTATAGGTGCATTGATGCAAAAGTTTGTTGACGCATGTAAAAACAATTCAGATAAAATTGAAATATGGGGTTCTGGAAATCAAAGTAGAGATATACTTTACATTGAAGATGCCATTGATGCTATGGACATAATTTTAAATAATGATAAATACGATTGTGTAAACGTTGCAAGTGGTTACGAGATTTCTATTAAAGAGATTGCAGAACTTCTAATCAAAGTCAGTGGTTACAAAGGCAATCTTTGGTTCAACACTGATAGACCAGAAGGTATAAAAAACAGAGCAATCTCAAATGATAGATTAAAGGAACTAGGTTGGGTACCTAGATTTACAGTCGAAGAAGCCTTTGCTAAAACATTTGAGTGGTATTATGATAACGCCTAACAGTCACATGAACCCGGTCTACGGGAAAGAAGAAGTTGATAGTGTAACAGACTATATCAATTCTGGTGGCTGGATTATGGAACACACAAAGACCAGAGAACTAGAATCAAAGATTTGTGAGTTTACTGGTGCCAAGTATGCACATATGGTTACAAGTGCTACTACAGGTCTCCTGTGTGCGTCTATGGTAGCTAAAATACAGCCTGGAGAGAAGTTTGCCGTTAGTGCATACACTCAGGCCGCTACATGTAATGGTGCAATACTAATGGGAGGTATTCCTGTTATCGTTGATGTAGACCCTGTATCTTACTGTATAAATTTCGATAAGATACCAAATGATTGTAGAGTTATATTCGTATCAGCAATCAACGGTAGATATCCAAAGTATGTTGAAAACAGAATTAAATCACTAAGAGAAGCAGGTAAAATTGTTATTGAAGATTCTGCACAAGCATTAGGTAGTAGAACAGAAAATGATGTTCACTGTGGAACTATGGGTGATATGGGTGTATTCAGTTTTGGAGCACCAAAAATTATCACAACAGGTCAAGGTGGTTGCATTGTTACGAACAACAAAGAGTATAGTGATGAAATCGTAGCAATCAAAAACTTTGGCAGAACAGTGAAAGTAGGCGAAGTCTATAACGTTATGGGATTAAATTTTAAGTTTACAGACTTACAAGCATCGTTTGGTATTCCACAAATGAAAAAGTTACCGTTCATTATGCTACACAAGAAACAACTATTTCGTTGGTATAAGAAACATCTAAAGAACAAAGTAGATTTCATTCAAACAGATTTAGACCATGTAACACCTACTTATCCAGAGATACTAGTAAGTAAAAGAGATAAGTTAGTTGAAGAATTACGTGAAGAAAAAATAGGCTGTCGTGCAGTATACGATAGTTTATGTAATCAACCTTTTCATAGCAAATGGAAAACTGCTACACCTGTCACAGATGAGTTAGCAAGTAGAGGTTTGCATCTACCTGCTCAATTTGATTTACGTGAAGAAGATGTAAAAAAGATTTGTGACGTAATTAAAAATCACGCCGCTTGATAAAGTTTAACTAAACTATCAATACCATCTTCAAGAGACTCGGTAGCTTCAAATCCAATACTTCTAATTTTTGAATAGTCAACAAAGTAATCTCTACCGTCTTTGTCATGAGATAGTTCGTCATTGATAACGAGTTCATAATCTACCTTTTGTTTAATAATGTTAGCAATATCTAATTTCGTATGATTTAACTTTTCATCACCCACATTCCATTTCTGACCTTTCATCGTATCATACTTTTCTAACGCCCATCTAAATGAACGTGCTAAGTCATTGATACTTAGAAATGTACGTTTGAAATGTTTCTCAAATAAAACTAGTTTCTTTTCAGCGATTGCTTTATATGTAAAGTCATTTACAAGTAAGTCTTGTCGCAATCTGTTACTTACTCCAAATGCAGTAGCTGGTCTTAGAATAACTGCATCAGTTCCTTCTAGATATCTTTCTCCTGCAAGTTTGTAAACACTGTATGTACTGATAGGATTTGTTTCACATTCTTCATCACATGTTTTACCTAGTTCACCATACACACTACCTGTACTTGCGTATATAAAAGGTTTGCCCTTTGATGCATCAATAATTCTATTAGTACCTTCTACATTGACACGATATGCTAAGTCTGGTTCTCTATCACATGCTGGATAACCTACTATACCTGCTAAGTGAATAACTGCATCTGCTTGGTCAATTATCTTATCAACACCAGGATCACATATATCCATTTTATGTAAATGAAACTCTTTTCTATCTAATATGTTTAATATAGGTTGTACTCCGTATTTTAACCAGTCAATACAGATAACTTCATGTCCTTTGTTTAATAATTGTTCACTTAGTCTGCAACCAACATATCCTGCCCCACCTGTTATTGCGATTTTCATTCTTTCTTCTCCACTACGTTAACTTCTGGCATTGCAAATAACATTCTGCCGCCATTTTCAATCCATTCTTTTTCTTTTTCAACAAACATATCTTTGAATCCAAAGTTGGGTACAAAGAACAAGTCTGCATCTTTCTTTGCATCTTCTTCACTTACAATAGGTATTTCTGTACCAACTGTATATCTTCCTATCTTGTCAGGGTGTATCTCAGCCGCACCTTCAAATAATCCACCAAGTTTCCATAACTGTAACATTGTATTACCTTTTGTACTTGCTCCATATACATAATTCTTCTTTCCAGATTTCTGTGAATCTTTTAATACTGTTCTTAGTAATAAACCATTACGTTCTACATTTGCAAAGAAGTTTTCTAAATCTGATATGTCTTCTAAATAATCAATGCTACCTTCGTTTAGTTTTCTGGCCCATATCTGATAGCTACCACCTTGTATATCATTTTCTACTACCTTGAATATTTCTAATCCATTTTGCTCATATAACTTTACAAGACTTTTGTAACTATAATATTCTAAATGCTCATGACACACATTACCCAAATCTTTTTTGTGTAACATAGGTGCAAGTGTCATTAGTTGAGCAACAAAGATACCGTCAGGATGTAGGCTTTCGTTTACACTATAGATAAATTTATTAGGGTCATCTAAGTCATAGAACATACCGATTGCAGTAATGAACTTAGCCTTTCTACCCTCCATTAGTTTGTAATGCCACATATCATTGATAACTGCATCACATTCTTTTGCTAATTTTTTAATTAAGTTGGGTGCTGGTTCGCAACCAATTCTATATCTATCACTTTCTATTCCACTAAGTAATGTTCCATCATTTGCACCGATATCTAAAACAATATCACCTGGGTCTGTGTAGTCATTGGCAAACCCTGCTATCTCTAACAGATTGTCTTTTAATTTCTTATTCAACCCACTTTCATACCAATAATGTTCTCCGTATAATATCTTTGGATTTACAGTGTGTCGCATTTGTACTAAGTCGCATTCTTCACATTGGTCAAGAACCATTGGTGCAGTACCACGTGTAAACTTAGGGTCTTTAGGAAAGTCATTGATATGTATGTCGCCAAAGTCTGCTATAAACTTTACAGGACTACCACATACACGACAATCTTTTCTTTCGTTTAATATCTTTCTAGTTGTCGCCATTATCTACTCTTGTCAGTGGTTCATCACAATCATTCCACTTTTTTGTGATAAGTGCAATCGCTTTTGAATCAGCGGTTGGATAAAATGTGTGAGGTACAAACTTAGGAATAAAGATACAATCACCAGTAGCAACAGGTGTTACTAGTTCTTTACCGTCTTCTGATAGTTCTGTATAGACACCACTGCCTTCTACAAACATAATATATTCATCAAACTCTTTATGATAATGATGACCTCTAACAGAACCTTTAAGAGTTACAATATAACTCCATTCTTTTATATCTTCTGTTTGAGGATAAAATGTACTTATGATCCCTCGTCCGTCTTTTACTGTTATTGGATTTATATCGGGATCTAGTTTTATGATTTTCTTCATATTGATAAATCTCTTGTTAATTAACTACATACTTTATTTATCAATAAAAAAAGCCCCAGGATAGGGGCTTTTAATTTTGTTATATTCTGTGGTGTTTAGTTGTCCATCCAGTGTACCCACTTTTTAACTTCATCTGATTTTACAAAGTCAAACTGCATGTTGCCTTTATTAATCAGAAAAGTATTAGTCATTCTGTAATGTTGAACTGCGTTATCACAAAGCACATCCATAAGACCATCGCTATTCACATCAATCAGAATACCTTTTGAACAATAAGTATTCCAAGGATGCTTACTTTCTGATTTCACCATTGAACCCCAAACTTTTGGATCCTGCCATTCATCAAGCGGAGCAAGAATAATATTTACATCACCCAACTTAAGTTGACCATTGACATTTTCGTATGCCACCCAAGCAGAACCAGAATAGTACATACCTACATGAGAACTAACAAGGTCTAAGTCACCGTCTCTATCATAATCAAAGGCTGTCATTTCTGGTGCTTCTGAGAAGATAAAGTTACCAACTTTTGGTGCCTCAAGTTTGTGTACTCTTTTGAATTTACCTTTACCATTACCATAGTACAAAGCAATGTAGTGAGAGTTTTTAGTTTCTTTTAGAAAACTCTGTTGTGAATACTTTCTGTACTTTGCGTTATAGTGAGCATTACCAGCCACAATATCTAAGTTACCGTCGTTGTTAAAGTCACCAGCACTAAGTACAAATCCGTCTTTGTTGATACACTTCTTTGCTTTGAAGTTACCTTTACCATCATTGTAATGACATGTAACACCTGAAAAGTTAGCGGTCATAACATCAATGTCACCATCGTTATCAATATCACCAGTATCAGAACCATGTGAAAACTCTGTGAATGTTCCTGTTTTCTTATCTACTTTATGACCAGTATGAACAGATGCTTTCCATTGATACGGTCCAGTTGAAATCAAAACAGGGTTTACACCATTGTAGCTAAACTTTCCGTTTACAAGTTCTACAGCCGCATTAGCAATAAAGAAATCGTCAATGCCATCACCGTTGAAATCTTCTACGATAATTCTTGAAGTACCTGCAGGATATCCTTTATCATTTGCTTTGCCCCAATCAATCGCATCATACTTGTTTAGTTTTTTAAAGTTGAAAGATTTATCTACTGAATAAATCTGATAAGGGAACTCAACTGCATTGATGTCACTGCAACCAATTCTACCTTCTTTAGAACTTGCTCCAGCACCCTTACAACTTGAACCAGTACCCCAAGTAATATAATCCAACTGACCATCACCATCGAAGTCACCGAAAAATCCACCTTCTCTGTAGAAGATGTCTCTATCATTGTTTACATACTTTTTCATCCAGTCTCTGCTTGGCAAAACATATTTACCAATACCATTCTTCATAGACTCATCAATGTAATGTCCAGACATATGAACACCTAATTGATTGGCTTCTTGTTCTAAAGTTAGATTAAGATTGCCAGCATCAGTTTTAAGAAGTGCAACTTCATTACCGTCAATCGTGCCGTCAAAAGTCATACCTTTGTCAGCATAATAATTCGTCATAGCATTAGTAGTCTTTGAACCAACAATACCGTCAATCGGTCCTGCGTTATAGCCAAGACTATTAAGCATCTTTTGACTTGCATACACATCTTGTGATGCAGTAGCCATAGTACCAACTGCAACTGTAAGCACAGTAGTAGCAAGTAGTTTTTGTATATTCATTAGAATACCTCTCTCTTTCATTTGATTATGTATATAATATAACACAAATGAGAGATTTGTCAAGTTTTTGGGGGTATTATTTTCTTTGAATATCTTCTTCTTCACATTTATCGCCATATTGCACTTCTAATATATGTGCTGGTTTTTTGCCGATATTTGTGGTTTTATGCCAACAATCACTAGGGATTGTATACGTATCATGGGTTGTAAGATAGATAGCTTCTTTTTGGTCTGCAAATTCTAGTTCTATCATTATATCACCTTCTAGAACGTACCAAAATTCATTTCTATACATATGCTTTTGATTCGATAAACTCTTTTGTGGATTGATTACTAGTTCTTTGACTTTCTGCCCAACCCTAGGTTGCTTATCATCAAGTACTCTCCAGTAACCCCATGTTCTATGAGTTCGTTGAGTTTTCCATTCATCAAGTATCCAACTACTTGAATTCTTTTTATTTTCACCACCTATACCAAATTCAAACTGAACCCATGGATAATTACTGTATAATTTATATTCTGGAGTAGTTGTGTCATTTCTGTCGCCACCATTAGCGAATATAACCTTATCACCAGGATACATAGAACCAACTTTGTATATTGCATGATTGGCTGTGTTGTCTGTATCGTCAAAGTCAATAACTTGGTCAACGACACTTAATGCTTCTACGATTGCTTTTCGTTCAGACATAGGCATAAATGCTTTGCCCTTCTTACGAGTTAGCCATGCATCTGAATTTAATCCAACGATTAGTTCATCGCCTAGTGCTTTTGCTGATTTAAAATATTCTATGTGGCCTGAATGCAGTGGGTCAAACCCACCGGTCACTAAAACTCTTTGTTTCATACTATTACTTATCTGTAACTAATAGGTCTTTAAATTCTGTTTCTCGGTCGAGAAATTTGTAATCTACTTTGACTGGATCCATTTCATCTAAGAAAGGTAGAACTTGTTCTGGTTCCATAGGCGCACAAGTATAAACGTC
>CEPW01173823.1_pt1 | contig 11971 bp, 7 predicted proteins | sample 356211 | NCBI WGS metagenome assembly CEPW01 (sample SAMEA2620021, study PRJEB7988) | marine metagenome | biome: marine biome (ENVO:00000447); feature: deep chlorophyll maximum layer (ENVO:xxxxxxxx); material: "saline water (ENVO:00002010), including plankton (ENVO:xxxxxxxx)" | depth 25 m
GGGGGTTAGAAAAATGATGACGAGAAGAGCTTTTGTGTTGAAAATATTAACTCTCAAAAACAAATTTCTACTCTACTAATGATACTAATCGGCACCTATTCGATAGACCATGTCCAATCTACCGTGCTGCAACCGCAATTCGTTGCTATTTTTCCATCGTAAACTACTCTTGTTTTGGATTTTTTGCTGTTTTTGTTTAGCATTGTTATTATCCAAGTCGTCGAGCGGGACACAGGGCATGCGTTGCGACGTGCCAAGTGGAACAACGCCGCGCGCAAAGGCGTGACGCCAGCTCGGATTGACGTTCCAGACGTATACGAAACAGCGCTCGTGGAGATAGGCGGCGATTTGGTGTCCTTCATCGTCGAACGCGACGGCACCGAGGGAGGAGCAGATGACGTTATTGCTTTTGGGAAAGGAACTACTCGATTGTTTGTTTGTTGATTTAGCTGGACTTTGTCGTTGTAAATCACCAATGCCTAACCCGAACGTCTCCTTCGCCAACGCTTCGACGACACCGGAGACACCGCTCGCCGCGCTGCTCGCAAATTTTTCCGCCGCGTTGTCCACGGTGTCGTCCTCCAACGTGCGCCATTTTTGTCCAACTGATAAATCGTAGATGGCTAAGAGCGATCCGCCTTTGACAGCACCGTGGAGACCTACGGCCAAACGCTTCGTTGGTTCGTGGAATGCGACGTTTCGACAGCGTTTAGCGAGGATCAATGCTAACGAGATGACTGAACGTTTATACGTCTTTCGTAATCTCGAAAGTCCGGGTGACGGTTGAGCAGACGTAGGTGAGAGTTGCACTGCCAACGAAATTTCCGGCATTTGTATGCCCCCTCCACTGCTTACGTTACTGCTCACGCACAACGAGAGCATTTCAGCAATAGCAACGACATGTGGCTCAAACGTGCGTCTTTTTGTGGAGGATTGTAAAACCGCTTCCGTTAAGGCATCGATGGATGTCGCGTGTAAAGGCGAATCGGCTGGAATTTCACGGAACCGCTTCATCACGTGCGCAACGTAAAACGACGGCGAGGCGGACGCCAAAGCCGTCAAGACTTCAAATGAAGACGATTTGAAGGCATCTTCGAGACATCGGTTTGGATCTCGCACGCACGAGAACCAATTATTGTTCAACCCAGTCGTGTTGACAAAATTATTATCCTCTTCCTCTTCCTCCTCGTCCTCCTCCTGTTCCTCGCCATAGATAACACATCGTAAAATGCACGAAGCCAACGAATGCACGTGCGTAGAATCATCGTCACCCGTGTGAGCGACAAACTTCAAGAGGTGTGAAATGGCTGCGCCTTTCCAGGCATCTGTGATTCGAGTATTACTCGTGGTATCATCCGAAGAGAGTAAACCAACCGCGCACACGAAGAGACCAAACACGCCTTTTTGCATTTTCGTCCTTGAGGACGAAAGTATAGCTTCGTCCTCTTTCCGCATAAAGAACGCGTGCCAAAACGACGCAATTTTTTCCCCTGACGCTTCATTATCACCATTTTTAGCAGCAGCTCTGTCGAAAAAGTCGCCTCCTTCTTCGTTGTCTCGCTCGTCCTCATCAGCTTCAGGAGGTGCCGGTAAAAGCAGCGCTTCAGAGATACCAGCTTTGTGAAGAACCGCTTTTGCGATGTTTCTTGCCGCTGCTCGAATGCACGGCGTCTCACTCGACCAAAGAGATACACATCGGAAGAAAAGTTGTCTCGCTTGCATCTCCGTGAGATCTTGGATTCCTACGCTTTCGATCACGCTATTCATTTTTGTATGGGGCGCAGAATTCTTCTTGGAAGCACAAGATGCAGCTTCAACCGCCGATTGGGCTATCGCAGATTCCATAAAATCATCGTAACTGGCTTCGTCATCTTTGTCGTCGTCCAGAAGTACCACTGTCGTTGCGTCGTTATTACATCCAACGCGAACTTTCGAGAACATTAGATTTCGTTTTTGCCACCCATTGGTTGCTCGAGAAGCGACCGATAACGCAGACGTGACAACATCCGAAGATCGGTGCGCCGCACCATTCACGACTACTTTCCCAAGATGTACAAGACTCATAAGGAATGGCGCGCATGGTGAAGCTAACGGCACAACGTCTTCGCGAAACCAGCTGCTAACGTTTGGCGATTCTACTTTTGACGAAGACGCGCTTCCATGCACTCGCCAAAACTTACCTCCGCCAGCAAACCTCAAGTCTGGCGGTCCCGCCGGTCTCGATTGTTTCCACATCTCCATGCTCGATGACGAACTATACAATTCTCTCTCCAAAACTTCATCTCCAATCGTATCCCACATCTTAACACTTCCTGAAGCGTATAAAATTCGAAGCAAGTGCATCTTCTCGTCAAGGATGATTTCGCAAACGCCTCGCATCAGTTTCGAATGGCACAAATCATCGTCCGGTTCAAATCGCGAGAACAGCTTACACTCCACAATGCGAAATCGATTGAGATTGCTATTATTATTATTGTCGTCTTCGGTGTGATACACCAGTCCTTCTTCTTCAGCGACCACTCCCAAAATGCCAACGTCGCCATTTTCCGATATTGTCATGAACTGAACTACTTTTTCCTTTTGTTTTCTAGTGCTATTGTTACTAATATTACCACCAGTAAGCGGTAATATCGCAACCGTTGGTGCGATGTGATGTTGCGATTGCGCAACGAGTTCAACGCTTCGCTGACCTTTTCTCTCTTCGACCTTCCAAAGTTTTGTCATCCCATCATCGCCACCGCTCGCAAAGAGAAGCAACTCGTCCGTGTTTATATCGCTATTCTTCCGAAAGGGAGATTTCACTTGAGCGAGACATCGAACCGCTCCCTTGTGACTGTAATGACGATTATTCAAGCTCGAGTACGCGTCTTCTTTATCATAATCATTCTTTCCATCCTCCATCGAGTGCACTTCAATAACACCATTTGCGAATCCAAACGCTACCAAACTAAATCCTACGTCGTGATTACTACTACTACTACTACTACTACTACTACTACTACAAATGTTCGAAGTGTCTTCGCCCTTAGATTGCATCATCTTCTTCGTATGTCTTTCTGCGATTAAATATGTTTGTGAGGAAACCACTGAGTCGTCGCAAATTTTCAAGGCACCGTGTTTGGATGCGTTTGTACTCGTTGACGGCATGTTCTGAAAACGCCTCCTCTTTCCTCCCCCAAAACCGGTGTATGCAGCAAACATTGTTTGTGAAGTGTTGTTTTGTTTTACATCTGCATCTGCATCTTCCTCCGTCGTTTTCGTCGTTGCTGCTGATGATGATGATGATGCCGCTTTGATTACTTTCTCTTTCACAAGTTGTCGTTTCGCGAGTTGTTGGTGTTGCCTTTCAATTTCCTCTTTCACGTTGACCAATTTCACTTCACCGTCGTCAAACGTTGCTAAAATCTCGTCGCATTGCACGCCTTCTGGCGCACCAAGTTTTAAACTCATTACCAGTGCATCAGTGTTATCATTGGTGAAAGTATTGCAAACTTCTGCGATCCTTTTCATCGTCTTTGCATCGTACGCCGTCACTCCTACGTCCAACGTCGCCACTATGACAACTTCCAATCCCCCTTTCATCTTCAATAAAACGCAATCTAATATTCGCGTCGTTGTGCTCGATTCAATCACGTGTCTTTTTTCCTCGCATTGCATATTGCTCGCATTCCAAATGCACACGCTGCCGTCTCTCGATATCGACGTTACGAAACGTAAGGAGTTACGAAACATCAACACGACTTCCGCGCCATCGTGTCCCCGCAGTAAATGCGTCGGTTGGATCTTTTCTTGCATTAGCACACTTTTCACGTTCTGCCTGGACAGTGGAGAGGAAATTTGCGACGATTGCCATCGAACAATCGACCCGTCTTCGCTCCCCGTCCATATGGAAGAATGAGAAATCTCGTTGTCGTTCTTTCCACCGTAATTATCACCATCCGTGCCACTCCTCCTCGCGACGCACACGCAAAACGCGGAGATATTCTCTCTCAAGAAAGTAGACGCGAACGGGTCCACCTCTTCTTCCTTTCTTCTTCTCAACACCGCCGCTCTGCACACCGCGAGTTCCGCGTCGAATTTCATCTCCCACAATGATTTTCGCAAATTGCAATTTCGGCAACACCGCAAAGTCGATTGTGCGAGGACGATTGCATCGACAACACTGCGCTTTAGCTCGCGTCGTCGTCGTCGTCAAAAGTCGTCGTCAAAAGTCGTCGTCGTCGTTTCTCGCGCCGCGCTCGCGCAAAAGGTGGTGGTGGTCGCAACGGAAGAAGAAGAAGAAGAAGAAGAAGTGTTTTTTATTATGTCTCTTTTGTGCGTCTTTTTCTCCAGAGGAAAAGCGCCCTCCTTTTTCCTTCTTCATTGTAAGGACGACTTTGACGCGCTGTGTACTCCTCCTCCGCTCCGCGCAACCCCGAGAGACCGCCACCACCACTCGTAGCAGCGGCAGACGAAAAGACCACCTTCGAATCGTCTCTCGAGTGCGATTAAATACGAATGTTCTCGTCCGGGGTGGTCGCCGTTGCATCTCCTGTGGCGTCGAGGGGACCCCCACCCCCATCTCGGTCGGATGATGGACGACACCACCAACACCAACAACGGTCCGAATTCGCGGCGCGACGTCGTTACGCGACGTCTGTGTCTTCTTTGAAAAAAAGACACCACCACCACCACCATCGCCAACGACAACGAGGACAACAACGACACGCGTTCGTGGTTCGCGCGTTGGTCTCCGTCGACGTCGGTCCCGCCGCGGTTTTAGGGACGAGCGTGATGCTGTCGTCGATAGCGCTGTACCAAATTCGAGCCTCTCGACCGGAAGTCTCTCGAGATAAGGACGTGTTTTTCTCCTCCGTTGGACTTCTCTGCGGGGGGATCTTAGTCTTTCAAGGATGGCGATTAGACCCTTTGATGCTGTTTGGACAGCTGATGACGGCTGGAACGGCAATCGCGTTCGCCTCAGAAACGATCAGCTTACGGCAGAACTTGTTAGACGTGGAAGAAGAGAGAGGGTATGATGGCGGTTTGGAAGACGACTACGAAGACGACGAAGACTACGAGGAGTTTGGTGGGAGAAGAGGGAGAAAGGGACGAAGAGGCGGAGGAAGAGGACGAAGGAACAACAGAGGATACGCGTTACCGTCGCAAACGCAAAGCGGGTTTCGAAGGTTCGACGACTCGTTCGAAGACTTGTACGAAGACGACGACAACGATATGGAAAGAGGAGGAGGGAGAGGATTTAGTAGCGTTCAACAAGAAGTGGGTGGAAGTGGAGGACGATACGTAGGTAGTGGTGGTGGTAGTAGGAAAGGAATACCTCCTTCTGCCTCCGCCGCCGCTTCGAGTTCTTTTTCACTCGGCGAAGAAGATGAAGAAGATTTAGGAAGCGACTTTTCTCGCGAGTTTCGACGCTCCCGAAGAAAAGACAGAGACGAAGACGAAGACGAAGACGCCTCTTCTCCTTCCTCCTCGTCGGTATCATCAAAACCATCCCTGGACGTTTGGGGAAGCGAAGGCGACGATGTCTTTTGATCTTTTCTACGCGCGTTTACCGTTCGTTGTACAACACTATTATCATATACATACCATTGGTACTCTGGTACGTACCGTGGTACGTACCGTGTGGTGGTACCACCACCACCTCTAACTTTTGTTCTTTGTGCTTTTTGTGTTGCATTCTTACGTATTATTTTCTCGACATTTTACATTTTTACAAAAAAAAGACGTTTTTTGTCTCATTTCATGTGTTTGGTTGGCCACAGCCAATGAAAAAGTTCATGAGATCTCACATCATCTCCTTCTTGAGAAAAAAAATCAACCCAAAACGTGTGCCTCCCCCCACAAAATTTAAGCGGAACCTCGTAGTGTCCTTTTGCGATGAGTGGTCGGTCCACGCCGGCCATCCCAAACCTGCGGGTTTTAGTCGTGGACGATGACGTGTTGTGTTTAAAAATAGTCACCAAGATGTTGCACACGTGTGGATACACGGGTGCGTCGAAGACTTCGTTCGCGTCGCATCGTTTACGAGTTGGATTTTTTTGCTTTTTGTCGGGGGCGACGACGTCTTCTCCTTGACGAGAGGACGAATGCGCGATAGGTTTAATTTTTGATCGGTGCTCTCGTGACTCTGAACGCCGCGCGACGATTCAGAAGAGATGCAAATCGAATGCAATTGATCCTTGTGGACGCCTTCGGAGCCCTCGCGCTGCTGTCTTACCCTCGCTTTCGCGCGTCGCGACGATGATGCGCGATCTCGTCCGTAACGAACACAATCGAGCAATCTATCCATTCTCCCTTTTTATCCTCTCGGGGGAAAAGGGAGACGACCTTTGAGATATTTTTTTTTCTCCAAACTGACCTTTGCGTATTCTAATGCAACGCGCAACACCATCAACAGTAACATCCACGACGTCTTCTGTGACGGCGTTAGAATACTTGCGAACGAAGAAGGAGGAGTTTGACATCGTTTTATCCGACGTGCACATGCCAGACATCGATGGTTTTAAACTTTTGGAGCAAATCGCCTTGGATATTGATATTCCAGTGTTGATGATGAGTGCGAACGCGGACCAGTCAGTGGTGCTAAGAGGGATCATTCACGGAGCGGTAGATTATCTGTTGAAACCGGTGAGAATACACGAGTTGAAGAATATTTGGCAGCACGTGGTGAGGAAAAATGGGACAGATTCGTTGCAGCGGTCCGCGTCGATGTCGATGTCGCCGAGGTCGGGGAGAGGAAGTCCGGAGAAGGACTCGGGGATGAACGTGACGGAAGCGAATAAGAAATTGAGAACGATTGCAGCGGTGAATAGTGCCGTGTTGACAGATACGAATGCGGCAACGAAGGGAAATAAGAAACCGAGCACGGTGCAAGGAATAGCAGAGTTATCGCATCAGCAGCAGCAGCAACAACAACATACAAAAAAAGGCAAAGATAATAACACCAATACTGCTCCAGTACCAGGACAGCAGCAAGACCAGATGAACGTAACACCCTATCCAAACGCCGGGGCAGCACCAGGAGGAGCCCCAGGAGGAGCAGTAGCCCCAGGACACCCTGGTGGTCACCCGCCATTGCAGTCACCACATCAACAACAGCAACAACAACGCTTAGACGGCTCGGTTCCACCACCGGTTAATATGATGGGAGCATATGTAGAAAATGGTATGCCTCCGGGGGCGCATCCGCAATATCATCCACAAGGCAGTACTCAGCAGATGGGATCTCTCTCAACAGATCCAAACATGATGAACGTAGTAGGTAGTGGTGGCGGCGGCGGCGGCGTGGATATGAACGGTGTGCCAGTGCAAGCCAACGGAACGCCTGGAGCAGGACAGTCGGGTGGAAACACTGGTGGAGGCTCGAAAAAGCCTCGCGTAGTTTGGTCGGCGGAACTGCACCAGCAATTTGTTAATGCCGTGAACCAGTTGGGCATCGATAAAGCAGTGCCAAAACGCATCTTGGATTTGATGAACGTGCAAGGTTTGACGCGAGAAAACGTAGCGTCACACTTGCAAAAATATCGATTGTATTTGAAGCGTTTGCAAGGCGGACCGAACAACCCGGGTGGTCCGGGCTTCTTGAGCAACAAGGTAGCGGGCAGCACTACTGGTGCCTCAAAATCATCTGGATCTGGGAAGAGTAAGAATAATGCTAGTAAAGTTAGCGTGCCTGGTGGGTCATATCAGTTCCATCCTGGAGCTGGAGCGCCTCCGCAGCAGTGGAATCAAGGAGTGCCGCCGCAACAGCAGCAGCAACAGCCTCCGCACATGGTTGCAGCCGCAGGTCCAGGCATGCCTCCACAACAACCACAATATTCTACGTTTCCACATCCTCAAGGTATCACGCAAGGTCCACCGCCAGGAACGGTTCCTCGTTACAGTTACGGACCAGTACCTATCGACGCGTCTTCGTTTACGCCAATTCCGTTGGACTTTGATGACTCCGGTCTCGGCCTCGGCGCGTCCAAAGGTGGATTCGGCAGTAAATCGACCGATGATATGTTGAGCATGTTTCTGAAAGACGGCGATCCCGACTCGATTTTGTAAAATAGATAGAGATATCACACCATAAAGGGACGACGTTTAATAGTCTGCTGAACAACAAATGTGCAATAGTATAGTATTTAGTAGCTTAAATATCAAAAAATAATAAGATTACCACTGTATGTGATCGTATTTCGTACCACTAGTATGTCTGTAACTATTCGCCGAATATTTGCTCGAGTTGTGTGATAATTTTCGTGTTCATGGCAAATTCTCGTCATAATGCGTCCGTCGTGCACTCGACGCACAAAATCTGCTGCTACCGTCTTCCTCAACCACCACCACCACCGAAGTAGTGGTAGCAGTAGTCACCATTGTTTTATGAATAGTAGTGGCAGTGGCACCGCCGCTTCTTCGTCGTCTCTCGCGGCAGCGCGTTGTTCTTCTTCCGAATTAAAAAATTCCCGAAAATTCAGAACAGCAATGCACTCGTCTCTGTATCAATCGAATCGATTATGCGGAGTACCATCGATCGGCAGAAAAACGAGTGCAATGAGCACATTGGCTGGTACTGCTCATTCTTCGAAAGAGCACGACGAAAGACCTATTCAAGTGCAGCCACACGTGCTCTCGGCGTACGCGTTGAACGTGAATCCGAATTTTGAGCTGAACGTCTCAACTGTCGCGAGAATAGATGGTGCAAAGGATTTTCCATCCGAGGAAGAGGTGAACGAAATCACGGAGGTTTGGGATAAGACGAGAACAAACAGGGAGAAGATGAACCCAGTAGAGTCACCGTTTATGAGAGCAGCGGCGTCAAATAATGGCAAAGATGTTGAATACACGGTAGAATTGTTTGCACGAACGAAAGGCGAAGTCGTGAGATATGGCGGACGAGGAAGAGGAAAACAACTAGGTGAAAGGAAAATTGATATGACAGGATTAGTGCCTGGAAGTAATAGTACAATGGAAGAGAGAGAAAATGACGAAGACACAGAATTGTGCGTGGAGTTGATGCGAGAAGGTCTGTACATGCATTGCAATGCCCATAAAGCCATTCGCGATTTGTACGCCGTTTCGAGAGGGAAGGATAAATCGAGCATCGTGTTGACGGCGAGAAATTCGAAAGACGATGTGTCAAAGAAAAGAGGAGGGGAACAAGAATACGATGAAGATAGCTTGCTTTTAGACCAGTTTACGGTGACTATAAACGCACGTTCACTTCCACCGAGACTCGAGGTCCGACTGGGAAAAGAACGTCGAAGCGCTTTAACTGTGCGCCAAATTCTGGACGATCCGACGTTGCGAGACTCCTTGAAAGATGGAGACGAGGTTGTCGCTTTGGGTGGACCGAAAGTATCTGGGAAGATTGATTTGAGCAGTAATAGTTTTGGCTTAGTTGGCGAACGAAGGACAGAGTTGAACGGAGAATCTTTGTTGGATTATCATCGCTCGCGGTATAAAGATCGAATTCCCATGCTCGCCAATGCGAAAGACGACGATAGGGCGGTTGGTTTGAAACTGCGCGGACAGAAGTCAGCTTGGCCATATCCTGCAGAACTTTTGTCATTGAAGAGTGAGAGTTTGAGCCCATTATCTTCGTTGGTTGAATTGCCGGATCCCGAGACGTACCAGAAGAAAGTATCGAAAATCAGACAACTCCTCGGCGACGACGCATTTGTACCGTTGGCGCGAATACACCCAAAGATGATGCGCCTGAGCGGCGAGACGGCGTCTTTGCATTTGTGTTGCTCATCCAGAGAAGGTGGATTGACTGGACCGTCGAAAATATTCAGCGATTTTGAGACGTCGTATTACGAGTTGGCGTACATTTCATCCGGCAGCGAAGAAGACTCTCGAGCGCGAATTAAGCAGTTGGCGAACGAAGTCGAATTAGTGCTTAGAACAAAGTGGAACTTTTCGGAAGAACAGGTGGCCTTTCTAGTGAACGATGTGAAATCGATGCGAGTGGTGACGAAAGAAGAAAAAAGAAAAAAAGGACAACCAGTCGCGTACGTTCAAAGCATTGCGAATGGTGATAAAACGAAAAAGAATAGCAGATGGGCAGCAGATGTAGAGCGAGAGCGTTTCGCATTGTTTCTAAACGCAAACAGAGGAGGAACAAGCGTCACAAATCAGCTAGGTTTGACGGACGATGTGGACGATTACGGATTATCGGAGACGTATTTTGTTGGGTGTTCGGTTGACTACTATCAATACGGCGAAGGATCACACGGAGGAGGACGACAAGATGTTTCTCCTGGATATCCTCTCGTCGATTCTACCGGCGCAGTTGTGGCGAGAGATAATACTGCTGTTGTTGATCGCCACAAACCGATAACCTCGGCCGTTGCGTTTGCATTAGAGCACATGAAAAAGAAGACGATGAATGATGACAACGGTAACTACGAGAACAAAACGAAAGAGCTCACCGTGCACGCATTGTCGTCCTACTCAAACTCGAAAGCGTCACCAACGGACGTTGAAAGCGCATTCGCGTTAGTCGCGGCTTCGAAATCCTTGAACGATCGAGTGCAACTGAAAATTATGGAAATCAAAACGGGATACAACAATTTGAAAGTGCTCAGTTGGGATTCTAACCTGAAGAGAACCGCCCAAGCGCAATACGGATTTCACTGCGTCGATCCCACGAAAAACAACGAAAACGTGTGCGTCACCACGCACCCGAAAGAAGATGGCGGAGGTGTCGTCGCGCCCCTTTTCGTTTCATCCAAATCTTCTTCTTCTTCTTCTTCTTCGAGCAGAACACGAACGAACGACTTGAAGCGCATCATAGCCTTGAGCACGTGCAACCAGTTCGGAATCGGAGAGACGCGGTTACCGGTGACTGTGAATACCGACGTGAGCAGCGATATCGTCGTTTTCGTGTAGAAAAAATTAGTTTTGTTGGAGAATTTCATATATTTTTTCATAGTACGTGTATCTTCATTCTCTCTACAAAAAGAATCATGACGACGTCGAAAGGAGGAGGAGGAGGAGGAGGAGGAGGAGGAGGGAAACCACCACCCGCGAATCCCCCTCTCCCTCCTTCGAAGAAAGCAAACTCCACGTCCATGTCCATGTCTCTGGGAGGCCAGGGAGGAGGCAACGACTCGGACACGAACGACGGAGAGTTTATTTCCAAACATAAATCGTCGGTCCAAAATAATAACAGTTTCCACCGGTCACCGTCGACGGAGAAGCTTTTCATATCGATGTCCTCTCACAACAAACGCCCTCGAGCGTCCATGGATGGTTTCCCGATGGAAGACGATTGTCACCCGAGAACTTTGAATTCAAAGCGGTTTCTCTCGGACGCCATGGCCAACGAGTTAGGATGGAAATGGAGTTTGGATACAGTCGAGTCCGGGAGTCAATCGAGACGACAATCGATGGATTTAGATACGACGAGCAATAATACCATTTACAACAGAACAGGAGAACATAACATTATCAACAGCCCTTCTGGTATAAATACGTTGAAAAGGACCGGGAGCGCCTCGGATGGCGTCGGAGAAGATTCGTCCAACAACGGAGGCATGGACTTGCTTAGAAGACGCGCGATGAAATACGCTCAGGAGCAAAAGAATAAAGCGCCAGTTTTTCCGGTGAAATTGAGCGCGTTAGATGTATTAGATAGTAGTAGTAGTAAAGGGTTATTAGTCGTAGAAAATGAAGGAATACTACACGGAGAAGAGCACGAGGAGGAGAAGAATCCAACCACGCCGAGGGACGTCGAAGTCGCTCCGGCGAGTTTCTATCCGGCGAGTCCGTCGGACCAATCGCCGTTGATGACAAATTTGAGAAAGGCAGCGTTGTTGAGATCGTTGAGAGGTAAGCACGGGAGTGGTGGAACTGCCAGTGGTGGTGGTGGGAGAGATAACGGCAGATGACTACCACAAGTGTATTTGTATATGAGCATTTTTTTTCTCGAAAAACACACCTCACTTTTGTTGTTTTCTTGGCATAAAAAAATAAATATATA
>CEPW01125663.1_pt1 | contig 11952 bp, 7 predicted proteins | sample 356211 | NCBI WGS metagenome assembly CEPW01 (sample SAMEA2620021, study PRJEB7988) | marine metagenome | biome: marine biome (ENVO:00000447); feature: deep chlorophyll maximum layer (ENVO:xxxxxxxx); material: "saline water (ENVO:00002010), including plankton (ENVO:xxxxxxxx)" | depth 25 m
GAGTGATGCTTAGTATGGGAATAGAAAGAATGGCTATAGCAAAGCATTAGCCACGTGTACGTAATAAGTATAGTGTACATTAAATGGGTATTTCTACATTTTTTCCGGCATGGGAAGGGGTGATGCGAACACTCTTAGAACAAAGCGTGTCCCATGATATTCTCTGCAATGAGTAGAGAGATTATGCCAATCATAGCCGCTCTTCCGTTTAACATTTCGCTGTTCGTCTTGAAGATAGCAAACTCTCTGCTCTCGTCAAAATTGTCTTGCGTAAACTTCGGCGTGATAGTGCCCAGCGTCACCATGACGATGGCAAACGCAAACAAAGAGAAGTTTTGAGCGTCGATGACGTGCGTCGAGACGCCGGAAACCATCTTGGCCGGGAAAAGCAACTCAAAGGCTTCTTTTTTTGTTATAATTTCACCAGCGACGGCGGAGACGAAACCAACCATCGCCGCGCGCCCGTTGATTAGCTGAGCTGTTTCACTGTTTTTCATTAAGAGAGTGACGTGTTCAGAATTGAAAAGACTTAAGTTAGTTTACATGTTCATGTGGATCAAACAATCCCAGACGAATCCAAACGGCATCGAAACTGATCAAAAGTATAAGCGGTACAACAGTGAAACACTTACGAGAAAATCACGTTGTCCTTTTGCACCGGCGGCGCTTGCGGAACGAAAGAAGATGCGTCTCGAGGGGTGACGACATCGTTTTCGTCGTTGGAATCCATAGACCCGGGAGCTGGCATGGAGGCAGCCGCGCGGACGCGCACGTCGACTTTTTTGGAGAGCTTCGCAGAAGGAGCGTTCGTTTTGAAAGTGACAGAGGCGAATTGGGTGATAGATTGCATTTTTATATCGCGTTAATGTGTGAGTGTGTGTTCAGTTGTAAGAATTTATGACGTCATTTCAATGGTGCCAACTTTTTTTTTTTTAGGCATAAGGCAAAAGGAGCCTTGAGAATGGAATGAGCATAACTACATAACTCTATTTAACTAAAAGAGGTCGAAGACGGCGACAGTCTCGACGTGCAACGCATGCGGGAACATGTCGCACGGTTTTACAGAGGTGAGTCGGTACGTGGGTAAAGAAGATGCTCCGTCTTTTTCGTCGTCCTCTTTTCCGAACAGGATGCTCGCGTCCCTTGCTTGCGTGTCTGGGTTGCAAGATATATATACGATACGTTTTGGACGTAACGTTCGTATTTCGCGGAGGATGTCTTTGGAACACCCTGGGCGAGCAGGGTCGACGATGATAGCTTCGATGATGGAGTCGGCGTCTTCAGAGGTTACATCGTCCTTGTCTTCTAACCCTTCTAATGGGCCAGGTTTGGTTAAATCTCGGACGTAAAATTTGCATTTATCTGATAAGTTATTCATGATGGCGTTCTCGTTTGCATCCATAACGGCTTCTTTGACGATTTCGTAGCCGATGACTTTGGAAATGTTCGGAATCTTATGCGCAACCGTTAACCCGAACACGCCAACACCCGAGAAGAGATCCAGAACAATTTTCTTTTGTTTTGTTGTATCTTGTGTAAAAAGAGGTTTCAAAGCTTCCACCGCAGTATCCACCAATACTTCAGCTTGCGCCGTGTTCGTTTGAAAAAACGACTCTGGTCTCGCGCGAAACTTTAAACGGGACAAAGATACCTCCCACGCGTCGTCGATGACGGACTCTCTTCCGACATCTTTCTCATCGTCGTCAATCATGGTCGTTTTTACCTTCCTGTTACTCTCCGGCCTTCTTCCACTTTTTACATTGCTTTGTTTCCTCCCTCTTCCAGCTTTTTTCAAGTTTGCCACTCGATCGATTTGGACGTGTGTGACGGATTTCACGTTCGCAACAGCTAGCGTTTCCTTCATCATTTCCGCCAATGGGCCAGCTTTCACTGCCGAGTCTCTCGACGTGGATTCAATTTCCACATCAATTTTCCCATTCGAATTCTCGCGGAACGTCGCCGATCGCAAGGTTCCGTTGCCAGTTTTCCTATCGAATGGAGGTAAAGATTTTCCCGCCTTTCGTAACGATTTACTAATCACTTTCAAAGCTTCATTCGCACTATCCGATTGCAACATACACCCGTTCGGTGACGTCACATCGATAATCACATCATGCGATTTCGGAGGCCGCAAACCAATCTTCGAGCCACCTTTTTCTACACTATTGTCTATTCCAAAAGCAAAAGTCATCTTGTTTCGGAACTTCGTCGGCAAATTTGTCTTCAATCCAACCGTCTTCTCTACCAAAGCATTCGCGGCATCCATCCCTAACTTACCATTCTTCGCGAAGGATTCAACTACCATCGTTCGTTTTAGATCCAACTGTCTATCGTACTTCACGTCTTGCCACGAGCAACCTCCGCACGTTGCGAAATGCGCACAAAATGGCTGTTGATAGTTCGTTAACCGTTCGTCGTTTTGCCTCGATACTTTCACGCCAAAAGCGACTTGTTTCTTCACTTGAGTGATTTTGACCAATATTTTTGCGTGCTCATCGGGAGTCGCGCCGGTGACGAGACAAATTCGGTCGTCCGGGAGTCTGCAGACACCCGAACCGTCGCTCGCGATCGAGTGACAGTTCAGCTCGAGAACGGAGTCGACCTCGTAGTTTGTCGACGTGGACGTGGAAGAAGACGCTCTGTGAGCCGCTCGGCAGAATGTAGTCGCGAGTGATGATGATTTATGTGCACTCGTAGATGGCACCGACACTTTTGAAAGCACGCGACGGACGATGAGAGCGTCCGTGGTTACGGCACGCATGGTTTGGATGTGTTTTTTATGCGTGAGCACATTCCTGCTCATAAAATGAGGTCTCTCGCGTTTTTTATAAAAAGAGTTACAAAGCGCTAAAAATTCTACTTTGACTGCTGCTCTGAAATCCACGATCTACGACACATCTATATCTCTCTAAAATGCTACACCTAACCGCGCTGCGAAGGAATTTTTCATCACAAGCCTGGAATGACGTCCAAACCGAACACTTTCCCGACACTTTGCACCAAGTCAACGTTCACATCCGTCATCGCCAACGCCCCTGCTAAAGGATCTCTCACGTCGGCTTGAATTTCCCATGGTTCTTCCCATGGGCCGCCACCGACTTCAAGACAGGCTGTGGAACCACTCGATGCATTTTCGAATACAGGAATTCGAATATTCTTTTTGTCAATTTTGTACATGCTGACGGTCATATCACCTGAAAACGTTTCACGACACAAAGGTAACATGCCGGTTTCGGTATCCGGTGCAGGAGCACGAAGCACGGTGGTTTTACATTTGGACAAATCGTGTTCGCACGTGCCAGTAATAAAGCACTCGTACTCGTCCCCTTTCGCGACAACTTCCCAACTACCCCAAGGGTGCACTTTCCATTCAAATGTCGTCGATTTGACGAGAACGTTTTCACCCACATACGAACTGTTTGTTTTCGTCGATTTACTCGCGCCGATTGGAGTGAACTGCACGAACAAGTCACCAAAGTGAACGGCAATCATGCCGACGTCTTCGTAAGTGCCTGGCGAGATAACTACCCCTCGATTCGCACCAGTGCACGCAACAGACAAATCTGGATAGTGCGGGAACGAATTACATTGCATCCAAAACCATTTACGAGGGAAACCTCCGCCGCCCCAATTCTTCTCGGCGTAGAAAGGGGCATCGATGAACTCTGTTCTCTTACCGTCACATTCTATATACCCAGTCGCTAGCGCATGTGCAAATAATATCTGATAGTGTGGTTCGAGCAGTGGTAATGAAGTCAACCATCCCGCAGGCGAGACACCAACGTCTTCCTTATCTTTCCCCGTCCCGTTCCCAGACCCGTATGTTTTCAACGGCGTCACGTCGATGTCCCATTCGATGTAATCTAAAACCGCAGAGTCTTTCCACGGTGAGTCTATATTCCCGATATCGTTTTTATTACTTTCGCTTGTGCATATGTATCCCGCGTGTTTCGTCCCTCTATCGCTGACTCGATAAAACTCCCTCCTATTTGTATCTAATTTTGGCTTCTTCACTGCGGTGTCAAATTCTAACTGTAACGCCAACTCGTGTGCTTCCGCCTTGAAATTTTCTCGTACTTTACGACTTTCCTTATATATATACTCTCCATTTGGACCAATAATCTGCGCTCCTGCTGAATGCCTCTTCGAATTTTCGTCATCTGGGTCGTACACGTGGTAAATCAAACTCACCGATTGTTCTCGGGAAATCGACAGGCGGAAATACCACCCTTCGAAGAAGGATTGACTTTTGTTTCGATTCGGATTTACGTTGCCCCGACGATGATAGCCAGAGTGAGGCGCAGGAGTGAACTTTGGCGCGCTGCCGTTGGAAGAGGATGAAGAAGAGACGGAAAAGGCCGAACGCATTGCGCAGGTGTTGAGAGAGTACACTATTTTTAGGAGATTCGAGTGAAAACTTTGGAGCTATGTCGGATTGGCAAAATTTTTCGCGGCAAAGCGTACAGCGCGCATCTTCTATATTCACAATGTCTCTCTAGAATGACTCTCTCTCTCTCTCTCTCTCTCTCACTCACTCTAAGCAAACATAATATGAGTGCAATGGTTTCTGCTGTCAAGATGGTGAAACTCTAAGCATTTGAATCCCAATACCCGTGGAACGTGTACGGAATATGGTACGACGATTCGGCTCTGTACACTTCTTCCATAGTCTCTGCAGCGAGAATGACCACATCGCTCGCGTGACGATTGGCAGCATACTCAACGAACAATAAATACCCATCGTCTTCTTTTTGAGCATTGATTTTTGGGACAAACGCGACTTCGGCAGGGAAATATCCAGGCTTGGATCTGTATTCAAGGTGATTGTTGTTGTTCAACCCTTGTGTGGCTACTTTTTGGATTGTATCAAAATAACCGCCGCCGCTTTCGCCGAAACATAAAGTGAATATGTACTTAGGCATTGCTTTCGTTTTCGCGACACTTTGCGTCCACGTCGTTGACAAAACCGGGAATTCCATCGGTTTCGCTCCATCGCCACCAATTTTCGTTTGCGATAGAACTTTCTTCTCTTTGACTGATAAACACACATCGTACAAGTGATTATACTGTTTCGACGTCCACACGGAATTGTACATGTCCGAGAAATTCTTCTCTAAATCTGGTCGATCACCTTCTAGTTTGCACACCAACGCGTGAATATTCCCTTGTTCGTCTTCGTATGCCCCGGCGTTGTGGTAAGAACTAAAGTTTTCAACATCCACCTCCATCACGACGCTTAAATCTGATTTGCGCATGGCGACGATACGCGTCTTCGCGTTTGCATCATACGAAAACGAGTGACCAAAACTCTCCACACCAATCAACGCAGGCATGATTTGCCCAGCTGTCGCTTTCCACGGAACGACGACAAAAATGATGTAATTTTCCGTATCACAGGCGTCGTGTAAGAGATAAAACCCGAGCGGGTCCGGCAAAGGCACGCTGGTGGTTTTCAAAACCTCCCCACTCGGTGAGATCTTTGCAAACCTATGACCCAACGCCGGCGGCTTTGCTAATCCCCACGCGTACATGAATCCATCGTTCGCGTCCACTTTCGAATGCGCGGCAAATCCCATCGGAAAACCACTCAAATCGCCGGTGAATTTCTTGGTGTACTCGCCTTTCGTCTTCAAGGTCTCCCTATCAATCTCAATCGGTGGCCCACCTTCACATAATGCCAATAAACTTCCATTAAACATCACTGGACTGGTATTCCCAGGATTCGTCGGAAATTTTCCTAAATTATCCATGATGTTCGTCGCTTGCGTCCACGCGCCTCTCGCACCGACTAAATCAGCTTTACCTTTCGCCGCTCGCAACTCTTGCTCTTTATACCGTTCCGTTTCCACCATCGCCGACCGCATCGTGAATTCTCCACTCTCTTTATCAAATCGCACCTCGTGCATGCACCCATCTCCATCGAACCAGTGCGCGTATTTTGTCGATCCTAATCGACATCTTCCTGGCCCAAGTCGGTATAACGTGCCTCCTTTCACCTCTTCAGGCACCTCTCCAAACACAGTTTTACATCGAACCGCATCAAAACGGTTTTCGATCGGTTCTAATCCACCACGCCACGGATATTCGAGTATTGCTCGTTCGATGCGTGCAGGTGGTTTCAATTTGCCGGACGAAGGGAGAGGGACGATGATATCGTGCGGTGATAAGAGTTTTGTCGAAGTCGTCGACGTCGACGATGCGCAAGGAAAATGCGCGCGACGACGACGACGACGACGACGACGACTACAACGTCGACTGGATGGTTTTGAAGAGGAGGCCGATAGAGAAGAGTGCAACCTTCTGTCTTCCAGCGAAATGCCCGAACAAGAATGATATAACGCCGTTGATTCGACCGACATCATCGCGTATAGTTTGTGACGAAATAAAAAAGGGAAACCGCCGTTGTTAGCTTGCTTTTTATTCATCATTATTTGTCCTCGATGATTCTAATGATAATATTAATATGGTAGGATTACTAACTGATGATTTATTATTAGTTATGAATGAAGAAAAGCGTGAAAAGCTGATAAAATGGCTAACTGTAGAGAACGACTTGCAAATTATAAAAAATATATCTTGTCTGATTAAAAAATGTTTGCGTTACGTACTCTCTCTCTCTAGTAATTAGTAGTACTGCGGTTGCGGTGCGTACCCGTTCTGATCACCCATGCCACCACCGAACTGGTCCGCACCACCCATGCTACCACCGAACTGATCGCCGCCAGCACCCATTGGCGGCGGCGCCGGCAATGCTGCTGGCATCAGTTGCGCATACAGATTCTGTTGCATCTGCTCTTTCTCTTTGTTCAACTCTTCCTGCTTGTTCTCGATTTGTTTGTCGATTTTATCTTGGATTAATTCATCAACTTTGGTGGAATATTCTCGAACGACTTGAATCATGTAGGGCATGACGTATTCCGAGAGCCCGTTCATCCAGGCCTTTTCGAGGACGTAATCCGGTTTGAGCAAATCGTAACACGTGCATATGCACGCGGCAAAGCACTCTTTTTTACCCTCTTCAATGAAGAACTCAAGGAGTTCTTCCGCGATGTCGCGTTCACCGGATTTGGCGGCGCATTCCATGGCGTCTTTGAACAAGTTATCTCGTTTGGATAAAGCGATGGATTGTCGCCATCTTTTGTTCCGTTGGTAAATGTGACCGGCGATTCTGCGGAATTCAATCAACTCGTGCTTTTCACAAGAGACGGCTAAGGAAAGCTGGTCGCAGTTATCGTATGTATCGATGGACGTTCTCAATGACTCAAAGTCTTCTTCTTCGATCGCAAGCTCGTTGACAGCATCGTTGACGGCAGCTAAGTTCGCTGGTTGAACCGCGACTAAATATGGTTTTACCAGCGCTAATGCCTCGAGTTTCCGCATCAAAGCGACGACTCGTGCGTGGTCGACTCTAGATTGTAAGACAACGAGGAGATCGTTCAGCTCTTTCGGATGTTCAGATAGATAGAATCGGATCGCTTTGTAGTAAACATCGACATTGGAGAGTTTGGCGCACACGTCCTTGAATCGGATGTGCTCCCAGGCATCTGGATGTTTCATCATGACTTCGGCGGCATTGTCGTATTCGTCGTATTGCACATACAAGAAACAGAGCTCGTCCCAGGCGTGAACTTCTTCGCAAACGCGGATGAGCTTCGGAATGTTGATGCGTTGAGAGAACAATTTCAAGTGCTCGTGTAATTTCTCTCGCTTGTGATAGGCGTACAAAATGCCGAGTTCGGTGAAGATGCCCATGTGCGCTCGATCGAGACCGATTCCGGCTTCCATCAATTGAATGAGCTCCTCAAAGTTTCCACGTTCTTGGTAAAAGTCTGAGAGCGCTTCTAATTCATCCGCTTGGAGGATGATATTTAAGCCGCACAATTGCGCGAGCTTGAACTCTTCCTCTTCCACGCACGCGAAGCAGACTTCTTTCCACGTCTTGGGGATATTCGCTTTGCGTGCGGCTTCCACGGCGGCTTGGAATTGACGCAACCGGACCAAAGTGGAAGCTAACGCACTCCAGTTGGACAAGGCGGTAAACAACACCTTCGCAGCTTCCAACAAGTTTTCGTCGAAACAACGGTCGCCAACTGTTTGTAAATTCGCCGCGTTTGGTTTGGAAAGAAAATCTTCCAACGCGGAGAGTTCATCTGTTCGAGCGTAGGCATACACGATTTCTGTGTCCACCTTCGGGTCCTTCAAACTCTTTCGTACCATCAACAAATACTGCACCATCGCTTCGTACTCGTCGTATTTTCTCGCGGCTTCGACGACATCATCGAAGGTGGTGATATCTTTTGCCTTGATCAAAGAAATAATTGCCGCCTTGACGCCTTCTTTGCCACCTTCCAACAATTGTGCTTTCCCAAGCTGGCACCAAACCTCTGGCGTGTCCACGCGCTCGGCGTATTCCATAGCTCTTCCGATATCTTCGATAGACTCTATCAAAATGTTCATCGCGTCCACGTGTAAGTTGAATTTCTTGTAAATCGCCAAAGCTTCCTCGTACAACTCGTTCCCAGCCGCGATTTCGCCAACTTCTGGGCCGTTGAAATCGTCCAAACGGTTCACATATTCCATTACTCTCGTTTTGTCTGCTTTGATGGCGGTCAAAATCAACAAGTTTTGCAAGTTTGGATTGTTCGAAAACGCGGAAGTTTGCAGAACAATCTTCTCCAACAACTCGATGAGCTCCTCTGGCATTTCCGCAGTCATGAAAGCTTTGACCGTAACTGAAACTTCTTCTGGGTTCTTCGATTCAGGCAACGCGGTAGAGACAACTTGGTCGATCAACTGGCGTCTGTATTGATTTTCGTCCGTCAAAACTTTCGCCCATAACTCCGGTTCCATCCTAGAAACAACGTATCGCGCTTGAACTTTGAACATAGAATTTGTATTCGTGCAGTTGACGAGTTCGTCGTCACACTTCCCTAACCTATACGCCACACACGCCAAGTTTGGATCACGGCGTTCGCAATATTTACCGACAACCGAGTGTTGATAAAACTTGTTCGTCATCAAAAAGTGTTCTGGGTTGTTGTTAGAATCAACGAGCATTTTGCCAAGCGCGTTGTGGACTTCCGGATCTTGCGAACCTTCGTTGACCAAATGTTCCAAAAATTCCGAGAGCATTTTCAAACGGTTTCTCTTTTCGACTTCTTCAACGAGCGGGCCAACCGGTAACAAAGAACGCACGGACAAAATTAAGTTCTTGATGAACTCCTCGCTGCACTCCAAATCGAGCAACGTGCCGACGACTTTAGGAGCGTTCTTCGGGTTGACTTTTTGTACGTATCCTTCGATGTACCTCAACATGTTGTTGTTGTATAAGAAGGTGGTCAAATCGGAAATGAACTCGAATCGGTCGCACACGTTAATCAACGGTCTCGCGTCAGGCAATTTTGCCTCCATCAAAAACAGTTTCACGCGTTCTGGATCGTAAAAGTTACTCTCTCTCGTGACTCGTTCAACTTCTTTGATCTGTTGAATCTTTGAAGCCGCTTCGATGTATCTAAAGTGCACCTCTTTGTTCTCGGAAGTTTGTAACAACGCGCCCAAGTAATAGAACAACCCTTCGTTTGAATCACGTTCTTGAAACAACGACATGATCTCCTGAACGCCGAGTTGTTCGGTATACTCTTTCGCAATTGTCACCGCGACTTGTAAGTTCTGCTTCAAGTTGGCATTCAAAAGCTCTTTCAAGCACTCTAACGCCCATTCTTTCGATAACGTACCGAAAAACTCCACCAATGCGTTCGGTTCAATCGCGTGCGTCGCGGAAACGCAGCGTTTCAAATCACTCAATTCCGTGTAGTGTTGTAACGCGCGTCCGTACAAACCAGCCTTCTCGCACAACTGGGCGATTCTCGGGCGATCGTAGTGAGACAATTTCCCTTGCGCTAAAATCGCGTCAGCAACGTTCGGGTACGTGACTAAGTTGATTTCCAAAACCTTCGTTTGTAACGCAGCTTGTTCTTCGTTATCGTCCTTCAAGATATCGAGTAACAATGACGTCGCCTCGCGAATCATGTTACGTTGTAAGAATAAATCCGCCACACTTTGCATATCCAACGGCGGTGGCGTCATTTTTGAGCATCTCTGTGCCAAGGAAACCGCGGAAGGCGGGTCGGACATCATCAAACTTTGCAACATTTGCATGTAGTTCGGCGTGTAATTCACGCGTTCACAATACGCCGTGAGCGTCTCAAAATCGCCTCTTTTCGCCAACTCCGCGCACACTTTCGGATTACACTGTGCTTTAGAGTATAATTTTAAAGCCATGTCGCTATCGACAGGGGATATGGCATCACCCAACTCTTCGCTCGGTTCCAATTTATCTTCCGCGAACCATTGGTCGATGAGCTGTTTCTTGTTTTGTCTCAACACCAATTTTGTTAACTCAACGGATTCAATTTTGTTCAACTTACCCATTTGCAAACACGCGCCAAAATATTGCAACGCCGGCGGAGAAGACCCCGGTTGTTGCGGCGCTTGTTGAAACTTTTGAATGGTATTCATCGTTCTCAAGGATCCATATTTTGCAGCCAATTCGGCGGCTCCTTTGAAATCACCCGAGTTGAACAACGCGTCAAATCTCGGCGTGATCAAAGCCTCCGCACCAGGTAACGACGCTCTTCCAGCGATAGATAAAGCCAACTCCATGTTATTCAACTGCTGAGATACAAACGGCACCACTGCGCTTTCGTTAATCGTCGTCAAAATGACTTGCCCTCTTCTGTTGATGCAATAAATCCCACCCGTCTTTTCCGAAACGCACGCGATAAACACAGGATCATTCGAAATCTTATTCCTATACACCGCGGTCCCGGTCTCGATATCGTTCACAAACAACAAACCGGCTTTCGTGACGGTGTAAATCAAACCGTACTTTTTCGAGATTTGCATGCTTACCGGGAAATCGTCCGTGTACTCGGGTGGGAAAAACATTTCCGTCTGACACTTTTGAAACGCGTTCGTGTTCCCTGGTTGCATCCCGAGTTCAATTACGTGCATCTTCGATTGGACGCTCGCATCACCAGGATTGACCATCTTTTGCGTGAAAGCTACAATTTGACTCGCTTTCGCGTTTCCGGGCACGTGAAACGTCCCAAACGACGCGCCGTGCGCTTCCAACGCCTGTGATCTCTGCTGCGCCATGGAATACAACTGCATATTCCCTTTTACCAACGCAGGTCTTGACGCATCACCCGGTGCGATCCCAATCAACGCAAACCACTGCATGTCTTGACTCGCTTTGTACGAAATAATTTGAGATCCAGCCAAATTCGCTGTTCGATCAAACACCTTCTCCGGCGTGGAATCCCCACTCATCGACCAGTGATACACCGACGTATTCGTCACTATTCCTAACATCGTTGCGTCCAACCACTTCCAGAAAACAACCGGCTCGTCCATTTGATGACTCTTCATTTTCGCTTTTTGCTCAATGTTGAATATTTGCAAATGATCTTTACCACCGCTCTCTGCCGTGCTTGCTTTCAACGCGATTATCCTTTGCTCTGGGTTCATGAGCGCCGAATCGGCAGTAATTGGTCGTTTCAGCGGTTGCGATGGCGACGCCACGTCTACGATCACCACCGCGTTCGCCGTTCCCGTTTCTCTCACGCAAATGTACTTTTCCGATTCCATCGTCACGTTCGTGAACGAAATCATCGCCGGATTGATGCCCAAAGACGTGAGCTGAGACGTCGCGATATCGACGCGGACAAAAGAAAGGAGATCGCGTCAGCGTTCGAGGAGATGCATAAAAACGTCCACCTCCCTTTTTTCTCGCGCGAAAAGACGCGGAAGAGAAAAAGAAAGAAAGAAAAGAAAGGGAGAGAGAGAGAGAATCAAAGAACGCGCGATCGGGCACCCGGATTGGGTCAATTCATCGTCTCGGCAAATTCGCTCTCGAACGGAGAAAAAAAAACGTCCAAAGAAATCCTCCTC
>CEPW01042736.1_pt1 | contig 11936 bp, 10 predicted proteins | sample 356211 | NCBI WGS metagenome assembly CEPW01 (sample SAMEA2620021, study PRJEB7988) | marine metagenome | biome: marine biome (ENVO:00000447); feature: deep chlorophyll maximum layer (ENVO:xxxxxxxx); material: "saline water (ENVO:00002010), including plankton (ENVO:xxxxxxxx)" | depth 25 m
GAAGTCCGAATACATCAAGCGCACTTAGAGGAAGATGCTGGGAAATCAATGCATGATAAATATGATGATAGGTCAGTTATTGATCTAAATAGATCAGGAGTACCTTTATTGGAGATTGTATCTGAGCCTGATCTTAGATCAGCTAGTGAAGCAGTTGAATACCTAAAGAAGATTCACCAAATTATTACCTATTTAGATATCTCAGATGGAAATATGTCCCAAGGCTCTATGAGATGTGATGCAAATATATCTATTATGCGTCCTGATGCTGATGAATTTGGGACTAGAGCAGAAATAAAGAATATCAATTCATTTAAATTTGTTGAAAAAGCTATTAATTTTGAAATTAAGAGACAAATAAAAATCCTTGAAAATGGTAATAAAGTCGAGCAAGAAACTAGACTATATGATGCAGTAAAAGACGAAACAAGGTCGATGAGAACAAAAGAATTTGCCAACGATTATAGATATTTCCCATGTCCAGATTTAGTGCCAACAAATATTTCTGATGAACTAATTGAAGATGTCAGAAAAAATATGGACGAATTGCCAGAAGAAAAGGAAAGTAGGTTTAGATCCCAATACAACTTGGATGAATATGAAGCAAAAGTTTTATGTGCAGAAAAAATAACAGCAAAATTTTATGAGGAAGTATGCGAAGTTACAGATCCAATTCTTTCTGCGAAATGGATCATTGGTGAAATAAATGCTCTTTTGAATAAACATGATGTTTCACTTGCGGAATCTAAAATAAATTCAAAAAACTTTGCTGGCCTTATAATGAAAATAAAAGATGGCACAATATCAGGAAAGATTGCAAAAGAAGTTCTTGAAGAGATGTGGCAAACAGGTTCAGATTCGCAAGAAATTATAAAATCTAAAGGTTTAGAACAAATTTCTGATGAAAGTGAATTGGAATCAATAGCCCAATCAATCCTAGATAATAATCCAAGTCAAGTTGAGGCATTCAAGTCTGGAAAAGATAAATTATTCGGATTTTTTGTTGGTCAAGTAATGAAGGAAACACAAGGTAAGGCAAACCCAGGGGCTGTTAACGCAATCCTTAAAAGACTTCTTTCCAACTAATAAATTTGCATAAGATCTGAAGCAACTAAAATCTCACCATCATAGTATTTTGCTACCTCATTCTTAATATCATCTTCACTAGAACCCCAATAAAGAATATGTGACAAAACTAACTTCTTGGGTTTAATTTTTTTTGCTATTGAGCCAAGTTGTTTAGGGCTAGTATGATGAGCAGCATGATAAATTTGCCAATCAGGCGTCTTCTTTAAAAAACCTGCCTCAGAGAAAACTTCATGCACCAATATATCGGCATCTTTAGATTTATTTAATAGCTTATTTGATGGTGCTGTATCTCCAGAAAAAACAATTTTTAAGTCAGCAGTAGTTACAACAAATCCAAATGATTTTTCTAGGTCGCCATGACTATTTTTAAAAGCTTCAAGTTTCATATCATCATTCTCAAATATATAACCATCATGGATTTCAAAGAAATCATACTTATAACCTGAGCTGTTTTGTGGTTGAGTACCATTTATTCTGTAATCAATATCAAAGGCGTAAGCATCGATTATGTTTTGAGCCATTAGATTTAATTCCTTAGGGCCATGAAGTTTCAAGGTTTGTGTTTTACCCATGATCCATGGGGTAATTATTAAATCACTAAGACCAAGTGTGTGATCTGAATGCATATGGGTAAGAAAAGCGTGTTCAATACTTGTTGTGTCTATTTCAAGTTCACCGCCCCATTCTTTTGTTAGGCCAGCAAAATTACGAACTACTCCTACTCCAAAATCAATAAGATATGGGGTTTTATCAACCATAATTAAATAAGATGAACCGCTTCTAACTGGATCAGGATTAGGAGTGCCAGAACCCAGGACAAACACTTTAGTTTCTGCATAAAAGTCAAAAATTATAAATACTAAAAAAAACAATCTAATCATTAGTTTTAAAGATCCCTATCCTGTCTGATTTATAAGAACCAAGAATTAATTCATCTTCATAAGGGTAGACTACCGATAACCCACCAAAGGAAGTATTTCCAAATTCATATTGCTTAATTAAATTTAGGTATTTATCAGTCACAATAACCGAGTAAGGTGTAGCACACTGCACTTGAGATGAATCCATACAAGTAAGACCTCCCAAGTCTGTATTTTGAACAGCTATCCACAGCTCATCATCTTTAGCAATTATGTTATCTGACCCTCCTTCAAGATAATTTCTAAATTTAAAGTTGGTTCTTTGGTCATTTTTTATTGCTGAAACCACGCCATTCATTCTGTAACTTACAAATAAAGTGTCATCAATCATTTCAATTCCATTTGGCCATGCACCATAAGAATTATCTACAATCTTAAATCCATCTTTTTTGTTCCATTCATACACATATCCTGTATTCAATCTAAATGCGTTGTAGAGTTCTAATTTTGAAAAATTCCAATCCTTGTCGTATTGATGAGTTGCAAAAAAACCACCATACTCATCTTTTATAACAACATCATTAAAATATGTGTTTTTTCTTGGTGCCTCTACACAACCAACCCAAAATAAAGTTTTCTGAGGATCATCGGAAAAAATTATCTCCTCATTAAAGAATAAAAAAAATTCTACTCTATCAACTATTTCGTGATTTATAACTGCAAGTAAATGAGCTTCCTCTAAGAAGGGACTAAAATTTTTAGAATTTTTTAAAGAAACGGTTTTATGAGTATCAATACCATGTGGAAATAATTGTTTGTATGGCTTGCAATCCTCTTCACCAATTCCTAAACCATTATCTTCAATAAATCTTACATTGTAATTTTCAATATTTTTAGATTTAAGATCTAATCTTGATATTTCTCCGGTCTTTATAGATCCTTCATTTAGTTCGGCAAGACCTGCAAACTGAGAGACTATTAGGGCATCTTCACCAGGAATAACTGCAAAGTCTTCAGGGTTTTGTAAATTACAAATTAATTCAAGCTCGCCATTAGATTTGCACTCATCCTTATTTTCATAAACTGGAACAAAGGATTTTAAGATTGGGTCTAGCAAGAGCAGCCCTAAAACTATTAACAGAGCTGCCGAAGCTAGTATTTTTACAAGAATCTTATACAAATATCATTGCAAGGTTTTCTGCTACAAAACCTGGTTTTTCTTGGCCTTCAATTTCTAGTTCAATTCCAAATTTCATTAGCCATCTACCGCCACCTTTTTCAGTAACTTCTAATAATGTGCTTGTGTATCTGCAGTTTGAATCAACTGCAACTGGACTGATGAATCTGATCTTGTCATAACCATAGTTCATAGCCATTTTTGTTCCCTCAACTGGAATAGAAGTCTCATAGCCCTTACCAACTGATAAAGATAACATCAATGCTCCATGTGCAATTGTACTGCCAAATATAGGTGCAGCCTTTTCTGGATCAACATGAATAAACTGAGGATCGTCAGTTACATCTGCAAATGTATTTATCATCTCCTGATTAACTACAAACCACGATGTGCTTCGTGCATTTCCAATTTCCTTGTGAAGGTCTTCTGGTTTAATTGCTTCCATAATTTTTCTCCTATTTCATTAAATGGTCTTTGAACTGTTCTCTCAGTTCAATCTTCAGGACTTTACCTGTTGCTCCGATTGGTAGCTCTTCTACAAAAACAATATCATCTGGCTTCCACCATTTTGCAATCTTATCTTCTAGAAAAGTATAAATTGAATCTTTGTCTTTCTTGTCGTTAGCTGGAACTACCAATAATACCGGTCTTTCATCCCACTTTGGATGAGCAACGCCAATAACACATGCTTGCATGACATCAGGATGCCCCTGAGCTGCATTTTCTAGGTCTACTGAACTTATCCACTCACCACCGGATTTAATAACATCTTTTGCCCTATCAACTATAGTCATATAGCCATCAGGGTCTATTGAGGAAATATCACCTGTATCGAACCAGCCATCTGCATCAACTGCATCTGAATCATGTTTGTAATATCTTTTATTAATCCAAGGGCCTCTTATCATTAATTTGCCGTAAGCTTTACCATCTTCTGGGAGCGTTTTTCCGTCATCATCAATAATTTTTAACTCAACACCATAGATAGGTTTGCCTTGTTTAGTCTGCAGTTTATACATCTCGTCTTTTGACATTTTTTCCATTGCTTTGGTCTTTATATTAGCTGTTGCTAATGGGCTTGTTTCTGTCATACCCCAACCTTGCACAACATTAATATTATGCTCTTCATCAAATTGTTTAATCATTGAATAAGGCACAGCTGAACCACCAATGAGTGTCTGCTTAACTGTATCAAGTTTAATATTATTTTCTTTGCAGTAATTGAGTAAACCAAGCCAAATTGTTGGAACACCAAACGCTAAAGTAACTTTCTCTTTTTGAATTAACTCTACTAATGCTGCGCCATCCATGCCCATTCCTGGTAAAACTAATTTAATTCCATTCATTGCTCCAATGTAAGGTAACCCCCATCCCATAACATGGAACATTGGAACCACCATTAATATAGAATCATCTTTATCAAGTCCAAGGCCATTAGCAGAAGAGCCTGCCCAAGTATGAAGCAATGTAGATTTATGAGAATATAGAACCCCTTTAGGATTACCGGTTGTTCCAGATGTATAACATAAACCACATGGTGCATCTTCCTCTAATTCAGGCCACGCATATGACTCATCTCCATTTTCAATAAATTCTTCATAAGAAATTACGTTCTTTAATTTTGTTTCAGGCATTTCTTCTTTTGAACATAGAAGAATATATTGCTCAACAGTTGGGCAATTATCTTGAAGTGCCTCTAGTAGTGGTGCAAATACAGTTTCTAAGAAAATTAATCTATTTTCAGCATGGTTTATAATGTAAGCAATCTGTTCAGGGTGTAGCCTGAAATTGATTGTATGCATTACAGCTCCCATTCCTGAGATACCATAGTACATCTCCATATTTCTGTATGTATTAAGTGCCAATGAACCAACGTTTTGACCATGTTTAATTCCATAAGTCTCTAATGCTGATCCTAGTTTCTTAGCTCTTTTTGCTACTTGCCCATAATTTGATTTGACTATCTCGCCACTAAGAGATCTTGATACTATTTCTACGTCTGGAAAGATTCTTTCGGCATAATCTATTATGCTTCCGATGTTTTGTTTCCATGATTGCATGTTACTCATATTTACTCCCAATTTTTTAGATTATGAAGATAAGGATACCATTCATTTTTTAATGGGTGAAACCATGTAAACATAATTTTATGAATTTTATCTTTTTCCTCTTTTTTAAGATTCATTTTATTTTTTGGATCAAAGAGCCCAATAAATTCTAAAAACCTTTCATCGACCCCATGTTTGAGCAAAATGCTTTCAAATGTATCTTTTTTTCCAGCTACAAATGAACCCAATAAATCAATGATTAAATTATCGTGTCTTGGCATTCCTGTAAGATTTACTACATAACATTTCTTTGTAGTAAGAAAAGTTTTGTCTAGATAATCAAAATAACTAATGTTCAATTTCTTTGGCTGCGAATCAATGGTGAAATAGTTATCCCAAATAGCTATATTCTCATTTTCAAATTGATGTAATTCTTTTTGGCATGATGCATCCATATTAGTGCTTATAACTTTTTCTCCTGTCCAAAAAAAATCTTCAGATCTAGGGAATCCTTGGATAAATTGTTCAAAATAATTTTTATGAATTGAATCTTTTTCAATTAATTCTTTTGAGTAAACAGTAGGACAAAAATCAAAATTCAAATTAGGAAATTCACTTTTAATTTCTCTGAAGATATTTAACTGATCATTAAAGGAAAATTTTTCTTCAATATCATCAAATAAAATAGAAAAGAAATTTACTCCCCTTTCTGTAAAATTATTTATTTTTTTCTTGAGAGCTGTGATATTGCTAGATTTAGTGGGGGCAAGACCAATACCTATTTCAATATTTAAATCTTTTGCGTAGCCAAGAAAATTTTCGAATTCATCAAACCAAGTATCTGAATGATCAATATCAATATGCGATCTCAAAAAAGGATCCTCTTTAGGGGCATACAAATAAAAATTTAAATTATTAGTGCTCAAAGTTTTTACAATGAGCTTTCTTTGTTCAAAAGTTGGTAGATTTCCATAGTATCCTTCAACTATTCCTAATCTGTTTAACATATTTTTTAAAATTACTTAAAACCCAAAATAAATCTATTGATTCCTTTAAGGTCTTTTATTAATTCTATCTTTTTATATGAATTAATGAGCATTTTTTCCTTGAGTCTTTTTTCTTGCCCAATGCCATGCTCCAAAATCAAAGCTCCATTTGGGGACAAGTATCTTGGAGCCTCAGAAATAATGTACTCAAGATCAAAAAAACCATCGTTTTTTGACACCAAAGCAGTTTTGGGCTCATGAAGTAGGCTTTTATCTAAATTTTCATATTCAGCTAAATAAGGCGGATTTGCGATTATAAGATCAAAAACTTCATTTATGTTTGAAAACCAATCAGATAAAAAAAAGTTTACTGGGTTATTTGATTGTGAGTTATTTTTATTCGCAACTTCTAAAGCTTTGTTAGATATATCTGTTCCTGTTAGTTTAGTTTTAATTAATTTCTTAGAGAGCTCGATAGCAATACAGCCAGAACCTGTACCTAAATCAAGAATTTTGTTTGTTTCTGAAAATTTTTTAATAATGAAATCAACAAGAACTTCAGTTTCAGGCCTTGGTATTAAAACGTGTTTATTCAGAAAATACTCACCATCATAAAAAAACCATTTTTGTAGTATGTATTGTATCGGTACCTTATTCTTAATCTGCAATAAAATGTTATCTAAATCTATCTCTTGAACTTGCAGTCCTTCAATTAAGAAATGAAGGCCTTCTTCATAGGTATTCTTATAAGTGTTTCTCCAAGTCTCTTTGATGCTTTTTATTTGATTTTTAACTTTCTTGTATTTCAAGTAGCTTCTCTGCATTACTTTGGGCTTTGAGTGAATCTATCATTTCATCGATATCGCCATCAAGAAAATTTTCAATATTATAGAGTGTTAATTTAAGTCGATGGTCTGTGATTCTGCCTTGAGGAAAATTATAAGTTCTAATTTTCTCACTTCTATCTCCTGTTCCAACTAAAGATTTTCTTTCACTTGCTTTTTCTTGTTCGGCTTTTTGTTTTTCAACATCATAAATCTTTGCCGACAATAGTGCTAAAGCTTTGGCTTTATTTTTATGTTGGCTTCTGTCATCTTGACACTCAACAACAATACCAGAAGGTTCATGTGTAAGGCGAACTGCTGAGTCTGTTTTGTTGACATGCTGACCGCCAGCACCAGACGCTCTGTAAGTGTCCACTCTTATCTCAGACATATCTAAATCTTTCTCCTCAATATCATCCATCTCTGGCATAATTGCTACAGTTGCTGTTGATGTATGAATTCTGCCTTGGGATTCAGTTAAAGGCACTCTTTGTACACGATGAACTCCTGATTCAAATTTTAGTTTTCCGTAAGAGTCATTCCCAATAATTTTTATAACTACTTCTTTGAAACCTCCAGGTCCAGAGACAACCTCTTTAATTTTTTCAGTTTTCCAATTATTTCTTTCAGCATATCTGCTAAACATTCGATAGAGATCACCAACAAAAATTGCAGCTTCGTCACCTCCAGCGCCCGCTCTTAATTCGAGAAATGAATTTCTTGCATCATCTTTGTCCTTTGGTAGAAGCTGAACCATTATTTCTGATTCAAGTTTTTCTAATCTAGACTCACAATCAGTTTTTTCTTCTTGAGCCATATCCTTCATTTCTTCATCTTTGAGTAATTTTTCAAGGTCTAGAATTGTGGTCTCAATTTTCTGGTACTCCAGCCAATTTTCCACCACATCCTTTATTTCTGAAAACTCTTTGTTAAGGCTTGTTAATTTTGATATATCAGAAGTAATGGTGGGATCTGCTAACTGTTTGCTAAGCTCATCTGCTTTTTCTTGCAGATTTATTAGTGACTTCCTTATCGAATCCTTCATTACTTTAACTTCCTCTTTTTTTTCCAGATAAAGATTCATCCAGAATTTTAGAAACATGAAAAGCATTTTTGGAAGCAATCTCATCAGCAAGCTCTTCAATAATTTTTTCAACCTTCTCACCGCTAGAAATCTTGTTCATCGCACTATCTATTGCTTTTTCCCTAATTTCAATTTGCTCTTGATGAAATTTCTTTTGAGCTGTATTTAAATTTTTTCTGTTTTTAAGTTTTATAAATTCCTGATCTGAATTAAGAGATATCAAATTTTCGGCCTTTTTTACTGCACTTTCTCTACCTTTAAGGTTTTCGTCTACCATGCCACTTAATTCATCCAGTGTCAGCACATTTGTATTCGTTGAATCTTTTATCTCATGTGGCAAATTTCTTGGAATAGCTAAATCAAAAATTAAATAATTATTGCCAGGCAGATGACTTTCATCAAAAAATGATTGTTCTGATGCTGCAGCCACAACAATGATTTCAAAATTTCCTATATCTTCTTTAACACTAGAAAGTGGTTTAGATTTGATATTCTCAATTGATATGTCAGATCTGTTGTATAGATTTATATCATAATCTTTATCAGTCAACCTTTTAATTAAAGCTTTTCCGACGTCTCCAGCCCCTATTACTAATACTGGTTTTTTTTCAACTTCAAGGATTTTGTTTTCAACGAGAGAAGCAATTGAAAGAGGGTTCTTAGATAATTGAGTTTCTGATCTTATCTCTTTTGTTAATTTTATTGCTCTTGAGAATATAACTTCTAAATCAGAGCCTAGATAGTTAAAAGATTTTGAGTTTTGAAACGATTTCTTTACTTGGCCAAAAATATCTGGCTCGCCAACTATCATAGAATCTACACCAGTCATCACTCGTAGCAGATGTTTAAATGCATCATTATTGGAAAAGAGATATTGGTCGTTTTTTCTTAAATTTATGTCTTTTCCTGTAAGCCTCTCTAAAAAGGAGTCAAAGTTTTTAATTTCTGTTCTTTTGCAAAAAGAATAGAACTCAGTTCTATTGCATGTAGATAGAAAAACACCATTATCAAACGGAGTGATTCCTTTTAGATTAGCAATGATTTCATCAATCTTCTCTTTATTAAAAGCGAATTTTTCTCTAACCTCTAAAGAGGTAGATTTATGACTTATGCCCCAACAATGAAATTCCATAATTATTTTCCTAAAAACATACTTTATTCTATTTTTTTTATATGCATATTATCCAGCTGTGCAAGTTTAAATACATCTAACCAAACATACAATCTTGAAGGCAAGTTTTCTTATGTTTCAGAAGACTTCTCAGCAATACTCTCCACAGAAATAAAGGTTAAATCTGATAACTTAATAATTACACTCTATGAACCTATTAATGGGTCCTCAATTGCCAGTTTACAGGGCCAAGGTAATGATTGGAAAATTTTGAATGAAACTAAAATAGATTTTAGTTCAATTCTTCCAAAACCTCGTGAAATTTTATATGGCATTAAGGGTGACTGTTTAAACAAAAATGGGTGTCAATTTGAATTTATTGGAATAGGTTCTGAAAAAATTAAAGTGATCTTGAGAAATGTATAAATATAAATCTTGTGCAAAATTAAATAGCTTTTTGAATGTAACTTCTGTTTTAGATAATGGTTACCATGAGTTAAAGACACATTTTCAATTAATAGACCTTTTTGATGAAATTGAATTCCAAGAGACTGATAAATTTTTGATTGACTCCAACGTTAAACTGAACCCTGATGATAATTCTATCCTTGCTGCTATTAATTGGTTCAATAAGAAATTTGATCTTGACCAAAATTTTAAGGTTTTGCTCAATAAAACTATTCCTATTGGCGGTGGTTTAGGGGGCGGAAGCTCAAACTGTGCAACTACTTTAAAATTCTTGTGTGATTTTCATTCAATAGAAACAAGGCTTTTAGACTATGAAGATATTTGTTTTGAATTAGGTGCAGATGTTCCCATATTTTTGCATGGAAAAAGCTCTTTTGCTGAAGGATGTGGTCAAAAATTCACAAAAAACTTTTCCTATAAATCAAACTATGTGCTTATTGTCCCTGATATATTTATTTCGACTGAAAAAATCTTTAAATCAAATAAGCTTTATGTATCTCCAGAAATTAATGTAGATAAAAATTGTTTCTTTGACGTTGTGCTGCATGAAAATGAAGAATTTAGTAATTTTTTAAGTAGTTTCAAAAAAAACTACCCTTTAGAACTTGCACAGAAACTTAAATTAAGTGGAACTGGATCCACAATGTTCATAGAAAACCCCACCAATGATGAAATTAAATTAATTATGCATAAAAATGAAAAAAATTTTAGAGTTTTTCAAGTGAAAGCATTAGAATACTATCACTAGATTATTGGGGTGTCGCCAAGTGGTAAGGCAGAGGCTTTTGATGCCTCCATGCGTAGGTTCGAATCCTACCACCCCAGCCAGTTTTTTATTATGAATAATAGAGTTGTTTTTACAGGTAATTCAAACCCTAAATTAGCTAAAAAGGTTGCGGAGAATCTCGGCGTAGATTTGGGTTCAATTAAAGTTGATTCTTTTAGTGATGGTGAAATTAATATTCAAATAAATGAGAATGTAAGAGGCAAAGATACATTTATCGTTCAATCAACGAATTTTCCTGCAGAAAAAAATTTAATGGAGTTGATTCTCATAATTGATGCCTTAAAAAGAGCCTCCGTAAGATCTATTACAGCTGTAATTCCTTATTTTGGTTATTCAAGACAGGATAGAAGAGTAAGATCAGCCAGAGTGCCTATAAGCGCACGAGTTGTCGCGGATATGCTTTCTAATGCTGGAGCAACAAGAATTATTACTCTTGATATTCATTCTGAGCAAATACAAGGCTTTTTCTCCTTTCCAATGGATAATATCTATACAGCTAACCTTATGGTCAAAGGCTTACTTGAAAAATATGATGTGAATGACCTACAAGTTGTTTCTCCTGATACTGGTGGCGTAATAAGAGCAAGGTCTGTTGCAAAAACATTAGGAGTTCAAGACTTAGCAATAATTGATAAACGAAGAGAGAAAGCAAACGAATCTGAAGTAATCAACTTAATTGGAGATGTAGAAGGTAAAGTATGTATTGTTCCTGATGATTTAATCGATACAGCCGGTACTTTAAGTAATGCAAGCCATGCTCTAAAAGAGAAAGGTGCAAAAGAAATAATTGCATACATTACGCATCCTGTCTTGTCTGGAAATGCCATAGAAAATCTTAATAACTCGGCGATTGATAAGTTGGTAGTGTCAAACTCAATAGATATTGGTGACAAATCGAAAAAATGTCCTAAAATAGACGTCTTTGATATATCTCCTGTTTTGTCACAAGCAATTACTAGACTTATGACAGGTGAATCAGTTAGCGAATTATTTAGATAATGGAAAGTTTAAAATTAAAAGCAGAAGTTAGAGAAAAGGTCGGAGGCCTTAGCTCTAAAACAGCTATATATAAGGAAGATAAGATTCCAGGAATTATATATGGAGGCAAAGATGCGCCTCAACCAATTCTCGTTAAAAATAATGAGTTACTAAAAATAATAAATAATGATGGGTTATTTAACTCCGTAGTTGAAGTTGAACTGGACGGAAAGGTAGTAAATGTTGTATTCAAAGAAGTCCAAAAGCATCCTGCTAAAAATATTTTCACTCACATAGATCTTCAAAGGGTTGTTAAGGGCACAAAAGTTAATGTAGTTGTTCCTGTTGTGCTAAAAAATCAAGATAAGTGTTTTGGTGTAAAGATTGAGGGAGGCGTTATTAACCATGTCTTAAAAGAAGTTTCTGTCCTTTCAAGTCCTGATTCCATACCAGAATCTATTGAAGTGGATATGGAAGAGATTAAATCTAAAGAGAAGGTAAGACTAAGTTCTCTAGGTGAAAAT
>CEPW01158789.1_pt1 | contig 11907 bp, 8 predicted proteins | sample 356211 | NCBI WGS metagenome assembly CEPW01 (sample SAMEA2620021, study PRJEB7988) | marine metagenome | biome: marine biome (ENVO:00000447); feature: deep chlorophyll maximum layer (ENVO:xxxxxxxx); material: "saline water (ENVO:00002010), including plankton (ENVO:xxxxxxxx)" | depth 25 m
TTGCTTTGTATTTTCTTTTTTCTTGTAGTTTTAACAAACCCTTTATGGGCTGACCAAATAGTTCATAAATTTAAAAACCCTTCTTTTAATGGTATTAATACTTCTTCACATTATTTAACGATAGAAAATCAAGAGTTTAATCGTAAAATGAGTATTAAAGAAGAAATAAAAGCTATACAAGAACAAATAGAAAGAGATAAAGAAAATACTACATTAGCTAGATTTATAAGGAATCTTGAGTCACGAATTTATGCACAATTATCAAGACAATTAGTAGAAAATTTATTCGGAGAAACTCCTAGCACAGAAGGTACTTTGACCCTAGAGGGAAACACTATAGAATATAGTATTGAAAATGGAATCATAATTCTCAAGATAACTGATGCTGATGGAAATATTACCGAGATACAGTTGCCTGTTGGCGATTTTTCTTTCTAGTTGCAGCTTAGCTCCTGTAGATACCACTATACAACAAGGTAAAACTTTACCAACTATTTTAGAAATTCAATCCGAAGAATTATTGAATGTAGCACAACCTAAAGTTCCTATTGTTGTTGCTGTTTATCCTAATAGTTTTACAGACCAAACAGGTCAGCGTAAAAGTAACAGTGAGTTTGCTTTATTTTCTACAGCACTCACGCAAGCACCAAGCCACCTACTTATCAGAAGTTTAAAACATACATCCAATGGAAAATTCTTTCGTGTTGCAGAAAGAGTTGGTCTTGATAATCTAACGAAAGAAAGACAGCTTATACGCTCTGCTAGAGAACAAAACGAAAAAACTGATGGACCTAAACCTATCATGCCTTTACTTTTTGCAGGTGTGCTAATGGAAGGAGCTGTTATTGGTTTTGATACAAATATACAAAGTGGAGGTATCGGAGCTAGATATTTAGGTATAGGAACAAGTAAACAATATAGAGTAGACAATATTACAGTAGCTTTACGTATGGTATCTGTAGCGACAGGTGAAGTTTTAATAGACGTTTTAGTCAGTAAACAATTATATAGTTATGGTCAGTCTCAAGACGTTTTTAAGTTTATTGAGGCAGGCACAGAACTTGTAGAGATAGAAACAGGAGACGCCGAAAACGAGCCTGCAACATTAGCTTTACAACGAGCTATCGAGGAAGCAGTTTTGCAAATCGTCAAAATAGGGTATGATAAAAGTTTCTGGGAGGTAATCGATGAAAATATTAATTAGTATATTATTAATTTCAACATCTCTTTTTGCTGCTGATAACGAAATTTATGTCGACCAATCAGGTGCAACAGCGAATATTGATTTAGAACAACTTGGTTCAGGTAATATTATTGGTGGTCTCAATTCTTCTGCAGGCTCTTTAACTGCGTTAGATTTAGACGGTATTTCGTTAACTCTTGATATAAACCAGTTAGGAGATACAAACAAATTTTTAGGTGATATTTTAGGAGATTCTATAACAGGATTTTTCGAATTCGATGGCGATAGTAATACATTTACTATACAGGGAGACCCAACAAATACCTATGGTATAGATAACTCTAACTATAACGTAGACGTTACGGGCAGCACTAATACATTTACATTAGACCATGGAACAACTGCATTAGCTGCAACATTAGATTTAGATTGGATTATTCAGGGAGACGGCAATACTTTTGATTTCGATATAAATTATGACGGTGGCACTTCTTATGTAGATGTAGACGGTGATAGTAATACAGTTAATTTTACTGGTTCTGGTTATGCGGGTGGTTATTTTTACTTAGACCAAACAGGTAACTCTAGAACGTTTAACATTACACAATCAAGTACATTAGATAATGACTGGCTCAAGATTTTGTCTAGCGGTAATAGTGGCACTGTTTGTGTCATTCAAAACGACCAAGGCACAAGCACAAGCTGCTGATATCGGAGATATATCTGAACTTAACGGCTCTGCTCAAATAGTAAGAGATAAACCCTACGACGCCAATTTACAATTTGCTATAAAAAGTAATGATGAAGCTATAACGACTAATGGTCGTATGGCTATTACTTTTCTTGATGCTTCTATTGTAAAACTTACTGAACATTCACAACTACTCATTGATGAGTACATATACGACCCTGACCCGTCTAAATCTAAAATGGCTCTTACTTTTGGTTTAGGTACAGCTAGGTTTATTACAGGTAATTTAAATCGTATAGATAAACAAAATATACGGTTAAAAACACCGACTGCAAACATTGCTATTCGTGGCACAGATTTTACAGCAACAGTTGATGAACTAGGGCGTAGCCTTATTATTTTACTGCCTGACCCTTTTGGGTTATCTAGTGGCGAAATAGAGGTGGTTACAGCAACAGGAAGTGTTTTATTAAATAAACCTTATCAAGCTACAACTGTTTCTGTTTGGGAAAGCACACCTAGTAAACCTGTTATATTAGATTTAACTTTAGATATTATAGATAATATGTTAATAGTTACGCCACCTAAAGAAGAAAATATTACGCAAGAAGAAACAGCTACAGCTAAAACAGTAAACTTATTAGATTTTAATGATTTAGATATAGATTATTTATCAGAAGATTTTTTAGAAGACAATAGTTTAGAGTTTACAGAATTAGATATAAATTATCTTGATGTAAATTTTCTTGAAGATTTATTAAATGTACTAGACGCTCTTGCTATAGAAAAAGAGGAAGACCAATTAGCGTTAGCTACAGGTGTGAATGTTTCTGGTACTTTAATAGGTCAAGACCCAGATACACAGATAACCACAATAGTAACAGGACAGGTTATAAGTTTACGTAGGAAAGTAAGTGAATCTGTGCAATTAGATTTAAATTCAGGAAACGGTTATACAGTAATTTTGATACAAGACGGAGTATCTAATATAATAAAAATCAATGGTGGAGGAGACTCTGTTATAACGATTAACCAAAGTAGCGGATGAAGAAACTTATACTTATATTATTACCTTTATTAGCATTACCTTTATTGTTTCAAAGCACACCTACTGAAATAATTAAATTAAAAACATTTGATGCTTTAGTAAAAGAACAAGAGCCTAGTGGTAATTTCATGATTCTAAATATAACAGAAGAAGATGTAGAACGAGAAGGCGGTTATCCTTTACCTAGAAAAAGATTAGCTGATATACAATTAGAAATATTAGGCAAAGGTGCGTTAGGTGTTGGTTGGGTAATAAGTTTTCCACAACCAGACAGACTTATGGGAGATGAAGATTTTGCAAGGTCTCTTGGCTATGCTCCTAGTGTTTTAGCAACGTTTGAAGACGGCAGTTTAAATTATCCTAAAACAACAGGAACAGTAATTAAAGGTCCTGATGTTGGAGGAATACCCTCTTCTGGTATAAAACAAAATTATTATATGTATAACGATATAGTTCAAGGTGTTGCAATAGCACCTACAGAGGTTGACCAACTTGTCAGAAGAATTCCTCTACTATTAAAAACGCCTGATGGTTGGTCAGCTTCATTTGGAACGCAAGTATTAAAAATACTAACAGATACACCTACATATATAGTTACCACTAATGATAACGGTGTACAAGAAATAGCAGTTAGAGGACTACCGCCTGTAAAAACAGATAGTTTAGGTCGTAAATGGATATCATGGGTAGAAACAGAAGAAACAGATTTACAAGAAATGAATGTTAATGGTAAGTTTGTATTTGTTGGTGTTACTGCAAATGGTGTTATGCCGCAAATAGCAACTCCCATTGGATTAGTTGAGCCACATAAAATACAAGCGGCACTTGCAGAATCTATATTAATACAAGATAGCCCTTATATACCCGATTACGCTTTATCAGTAGAACTATTTATATTTTTAGTATCTGTGGGGCTAGTATGGGCGTTTATAAGCTATTTAGGAATAACTTGGGGCGTAACCTTAGGTTTATTAACTATGGCTTTAACGGGCTTATACGGGGCTTACATGATAGGTACAGGTGTTTTGATAGACGTAACTTGGTCTTTAATAAGTCAATTTATCTCAGGTAGTGTAGCTTTTTACCTTAGATTCAGAGAACAATATAAATTACGTTTACAAATTAAGAAACAGTTTGAGCATTATTTAGACCCACGACAAGTAAAACGTTTACAAAAAGACCCTGATTTATTAAAACTAGGTGGAGAAAAAAGAAGATGTACTTTTTTATTCACTGATGTTAGAGGGTTTACTGCATTATCTGAAAAATTAGAGCCTGAAGAAGTTACTAAAATAATGAATAAAGTACTTACGATACAATCAGAGGCTGTCAAAAAATACAACGGTATGGTAGATAAATATATTGGTGATGCAATGATGGCTATATTTAACGCACCATTAGATTTACCACATCACGAACAAGTGGCTGTAGAATGTGCTAAAGAAATACAAGAAAATATAGAAAAAGCTGATATAGGCGTAGCTATTGGTGTTGGTGTAAATACAGGAGAAGCTGTAATTGGTAATATGGGAAGTGATACAAGATTTGATTATAGTGCTATTGGAGACGCTGTAAATACTGCTGCTAGACTAGAATCGGCTACAAAAGAAGCAGGTGTAAACATACTTATAGGGGAAGAAACTGAAAAATATTGTGGTCATCACCTAAAATCAGTAAAACCTATAAAAGTAAAAGGTAAAGAAAAACCTTTAATAATATATACTTTTTGATATATAATCAGTCAAAAGGAGATATTTAATGCTCGGTCAGTTGTTAGCTACAGTTATAGGAGGTGCGATAGTTGGTGAAATAAATCGTAAAAGAGCACCTGAACAAAAAGCTGCTATAGGTAGTGGTACTGCTCCTACTTTAGATTCAGGTTTACCTTTAGAGATACAAGAAATTTTAGGCACACAAGTTACTTCACCAGAAGATGCATCGCAAAAAGAAAAAAGTGGTACTATGACAGATTCAGACGAAGAAGCTATAATGCAACTACTACAACAAGACCCAGAAGGTATTATGGGTATGTATCATGGCGGTAATGTTCATAAATATCAAGATGGAGGAGGTATTTTTGGTTTCGGTCTTTTAAATAATATGGACCCCATTTTCGATTTGAAAAGTTTTTATGAAAATCAATCCGAAGAAGTTCAAGATATTATCAACAATACTTTATCTAGTGGTATTTTAGCTTTAATAAAAAAGCGTGAGGAACCTAAAGGTAGCATAGTTAGTACACGAACATTACCTGCAGGCAATGCTAATAGAAGACGGCTCCAGTTCGACCCCATAGGTATGAAAAACGGTGGTGACCCAGATGAGGTCTTAGATAGAAAAATGTTTAAACCCATAATAGGTGGTGGTGAACTCGACGGTCCAGGAGGACCTAAAGATGATATGATACCTATTATGGCTAGTGACGGTGAATTTATGTTATCTAAAGCTACGGTCGATTTAGTTGGTGGTGGCAATCATAATAAAGGTATAAAAACATTAGAAAAATTAAATAATAAAGGAAATAGAATGTATGGCTAGTAGAGAAGAACAAGAATATTCCAGTCAAGCCCCCGCAGGGTATATAGGTGATTTATTATCACAAACTATATTCCCGTATGCGACGCAATATTTTAAAGACCAGTTTGCGAATTTAGGCACGGAAGATAGTTCACCGTTTACCTATACAGGACAAAGGGTAGCTGATTTTGACCCTAGAGAAAGATTAGCTATGCAACTATCTGATAGTGCTATTGGTAGTTATAGACCATATTTAGGTGCTTCTGCCGATTTATTAAACCAAGCGGGTGCTATGACTCGTGGTAGCACGGGACAGTTCGACCCAAGTATGATTGACCAATTTTATAATCCTTTTGAAGATGCAGTTGTAGACCAAACTTTAGAAGATATTAATAGAGGATTTGCACAATCAGATATAGGTTTACGTGATAGAGCTGTTAGTCAAGGAGCTTTCGGAGGCTCTAGAGGTCGTATAGCACAAGATGAATTAGCTAGAGCTACAGGTAGGGGTGCAGCAGAAGCAGTCGGTAAAATAAGAAGTGGTGGTTTCGGTCAAGCTTCGCGACTTGCATCAAATGCTTTCGAACAAGCTCAACGTAGGGGTTTACAAGGTGCGGGGGCATTAGCAGGAATAGGCAGAAATTTTCAAAATTTAGCACAAACCCTTCCCGCATTACAAGGACAAGATATAAGCCGAACTATGGGTTTAGGTGGTTTAGGTAGAGGTAGAAGTCAATCATTAATGGATTTAGCGTATCAAAACTTTACAGGTCAATATAATTTACCTATGCAATTAGTACAGAATCTTGGTTCGTTAACAGCTTCTTTAGGACCGTTAGCAGGTGGTTATGGCTATGCAGGTGCAACACCTGCAACAGGCTCAGCTTATACACCTAACAATTTTTCACCAAGTTATACAGGCATAGGTAATATGTCTTTACCTTTTCAACAAACACCATACACACCATCAACAGGAACACCACAAACAGGAATGCCACAAACAGGAATGCCTCCTGGTGGTATAGGTAATTTTATGTTTCCAGGATTCGGTGGTGGGTTTCCTAACTTCATGATGAGTTAATTTATGAAATTTGCACCATTTCCAACATTCGGCGGTAAACAAGGTATAGCAGGTATACAACCTATCCAAGTTCCACAAGTAAGAACATCATTTCCCACTGCTAGACCACCACTACGTAGAGCACCTGAGCCAACAACAAAAGAAAAAATTGCTGGACTACTGCCTTTTATACCTCGTGGTATAGCAGGCTTATTCCAAAAAGACCAGAAAACTATGACCCCTAGCGAGTATTATGAAAGTATAGGAGCTGACCCTGAAAATCTTACTAGAGAAGAAAAAGCTTTAGGTGCTGCTTATACTGCTTATGGTCCACAGAGAGATGTAGGAGGTTTTAGAGGCATGGATATAGTTGATTTAATAGCAGCTTCACAAATGGGTAGAGGTGCACCCGATTACACTAGAACAGCTATATCGTTAAGAGGAGCAGAAGATACTAGAGATGTAAATATAAATAAAGCTAGAGGAGAATTAATTGAAAAATTTTTAGAAGAAGATAAAGGAACAGCAACGTTTTTAAATCTTTTAGATACAGATGCACTACGAAATCGTGGAGTAACTATAATTAAGCCTGGATTTTACTATACCAAAGGCGACACTCCAGGACAACCATATTTAATTAGCGATGACGGAGAGCCACAATTAGCAGGAGAAAATTGGATTAGGTATATTGATGCAGATAGTGTTTCTGGAAGTGCAATGAAAGACGATGTATCAACAGAGTTTTTTAAAGATTACGACGAAATAAAAAACAAAGATATTGCTGCTACACAATTTTTAAATATTGCTGTACCCCAACTTGAAATGTTGTTCACGGCAATACAAGACCCTTCTAAATCAGGTATAACTACTACAGCAGATATTGCAAATTTTGCTAATAGTATGGGAGCTAACTTTAAACAGATTGCCTCTTTCTTTGGTCAAAAATATGGAGCAGGTCAAGATGATATATATGCTATTTTTTCTAAAGATGAAAATGGTGGTGGTTCAGATTTAACAAGAGGCACAGGTGTAAATGCTGAAAATACATTTAAAGCTTTAGAAAGATATCAAGCTAATCCAGACGACCCTGAAGCAAAAGCAGCACTAAACACAGCTTTTCAAACTTTAATGGAAACACAACCTACATATAAGAAAACTTTTATGGAGAAAGTAGGACCAACAGCTTTTCAAAATGTTGCACAACAAGCAAACTTTTTACAAATGGCTTATATGTTAGCTGCTATGAATGGTCAAACAGGAAGAACTTTATCTGATAAAGATTTAGCGTATCATTTACAAATCGTCGGTTTTGGTGCAACACAAGACGCTAATATTGCATACCATAATTTATTAAGAGTTACTGACCAAATGTTAAATGGTCTTGAATTAGAAACACGTAGACGTGTAAGTCCTAATATTATAAGACATCTTCATCGAACAAATAATCAAACAGGACTATCTTTAATAACTGACTTTTATAAACCACCCTTGATAGAAGGAACTAACGATTATGATTTTGCAAATGTAAATGCTTATGAGTTTGTTCCGTTTACAGAAAGAAGTTATAACAAAGGTATTAAGATTTTCGACCAATATACAAACTTACCTTCTAATCCTGACTATTATCAAAGAAAAACAGGAACGCCTTCGAATCCAAGTGCGATTATTGACCAAAATGTTCTAGATGATGAGATTACTAGAGATACAAATAATATAACTGATTTATACAAATAATGGTTACCGATACACAAACAACAGGAAATCAAATAACGGTAGGTGCTAAACAACTTTATAACCAAAAACGTGAAGCACTTGGTCAAGAATTAGCTGCAAAAACTTTACCTCAAAACCCAAACGTAACTTATGGAGCTATATTATCGCCTAAAGAATTAGAGGCACTAGCTTTAGTTTATAGTCCAGAGTTAAAAGCAGAAGCAGTAAATATTTATGGATTAGACAGTGTTAATAACTTAATTAATGCTGTTGATGTTAATAAAAGAATAAAACCTTATGACCGCCCACCACTCCCTTTTGAAATATCGGAATATTTTCCTGATTATGATAGAAGAATGGGAATCTATAATTCAGACGAGGCTGTTCGTATAAGAGAGCAGGAAAAACAAGGCATATTTACACCCTATAACCCATTAGACCAAAGAGAACTTGATATGAGACAACAGCCTTATTTAATAGGTTTGGCTGATGGCTCGTGGGATTCTTCTCCTGCAGCAAGAGTTCAACGTCTTGCAGCTTTAGGTTTTGATGCAACTAAACAAGCAGAATACAAATTCAGTGATGTAGAAGCAGGTCGACGTTTTGCTTTCGATAGAGCTTTAAATCCACGTATTATGACTACAGCTGATTATGAACATTTAGCTAAAAAATATGGTATGGAAGGGGCTGAATTTATGTATATGAATCCTAGTAACCCTGCTGACGGCATAGCTATCAAACCAAACCCAGAAGCTGATTGGCAAGTAATAAATAGTCCGCTTATTACAAGTGAAGATACGTTTAATTTTTTATTACAAGAATTCCCCGCACTAGCATTAGATGCAGGATTAGTTATATATGCTACAAGAAAAGGTGGACCTTTAAGAATGTCTGAACCTACTTTACGTTCTAAAGGTAAAAAAATATTAGGACTTTCTGCTTTATCGGGTGCAGGTGCTGCAGGTGGTGATTTTCTACGTATGACTTTAGGAGTGGCTTTAGGCTCACATGATAGAGATTTTGATGATATTTTCAAAGAGTCAGGAATGATTGGTGCCCTAAGTTTTGGTGGCACCGCATTAATTAGCACAGGTGCACAAGTTATACCAAAAGTTTGGGGTATGATAACAGGAAAAGACGTACCTGATACTTTTTACGAACAAATAGATGATTTGTATAAAGCCGCTAGAGCAGATGAAATAGGTGGACCTGCGGGTGGGATAAATTATGGTGTAGAAGGTGTTGCAGAACTTAATAGACAAATTGAAGAATTAGCTAGACGTATGGGAGTTGATTTAAAAAAATACAACCCAACATTATCAGGTCAAACACAAACAGTAGAAGCTGCTGATTTAGAAACTATGTTTTTAAAATACGCTGATGACCCGAAGTTACGTGAAGCTTTTATACAAATAAAACTAGGTAATGACGAAGTTATAAATAACTTAATTACTAAAGTTGCTGGGTCAACATCAGATGTAACAGCAGCAGATTTATCTAAAGGATTAAGTGGACTAGCACAAGAAAATTATGATAAAATTGTAAGAGATATGGAAGATATGATTACTGAGGTACGTGGAGCTTTACCCCAAGGAGGCACCGTAGATAGTGCTGGTAATGCTTTAATGAAAGATGTAATAGACCCTAATGCTTCTTCTCCTATGTTTCAAAGGACAACTAGTCGACTAAATCAAATGCGTAATAATTATATGACTAATGCGAATGATTTAATGGAGCAAGCTTTAGCAAATCCACTGTATCAAGATTTAGTAACTGGTGCTGGATATTTAAAAAGACCCACACAAGCTTGGATAAACTCAACACGTAAAAAATCTGAAAATCTTTTTCAAGCTTTTGGTGATAAAGACGCTAAAAATGTTCTAAAAGAATTATTAGGAACTAATGGTGGTGAGACATTAAGAAGATTAACCGCAAAAAATAAAGCAGGTAAATTTGCAGGACCTGACGAATTAGGTTTTAATTTAAGAGAATTACATGACGCTAGAGTTACTTTAAATGATTTTGCAAGTAGATATGCTGATAAATATCCGAAAGCTGCACGATTAGCAAGAGATTTAGAACGTGGGTTTGAAAGACAAATAGATGAGTTAATTAATAGTGCTGTTAGACAACAATTAACTAAAGAAGGTATAAACCCTACACCGAAAGCGGTGATGCGTAGAAGAGCAGAATCAGGTTTTGGTGAAGATTTAAGAACAGCATGGACAACACAAAAAGAAGCTATAAAAGATTCTTACTCTCAAATCATAAGAGAACTTTTAAAGAAAAATCCTGAAGATGTTGCTAGATATATTTTAAGTACAAACTCTAAAAACGCTAGCAGTAATACTAGATTAGAGCCTTTATTACGAATATTGAAAGCTGAAAACGGCGATGAATTAAGACAAATACAATTAGGAGTAGCACGGTATTTAGAAGCGGAACTTTTAGAAGATACATCTAAAAGTTCATTACAAAGAGCTACAGCTTTTAGACAGTTTGCTAGAGAAAATAAAGGCACTTTGAGAGCTATATATGGCGATGACGTGCCGATTTTTCAACCTAAAAGATTTATTGACGAAGTTATAACGCCGTTAGAAAGAATGAATGATGATTTATTGTTTTTAACAAACCGTTTCGGTGTGTCAAATTTAGGTAGACCTGACGAAAGAATGTTTAATATTGTAGAAAATATATTATCTGCGGGTAGAACACAAAAAGAGTCTGGTATTTTATTAGACGATATACAATTTTTTTCAAATATAGTAAAAAGAAATCCAGCTTTACAAGAAGGTATGGCAGATGTAACTAAAAGATATATATTACAACAAATACTCAAACCCACTGGCAGGAGAGGAGCACAATATTCTTACGACCCTTTTGCATTAGATGACCTTTTATATAAGGGATTTGGACCTGAAAACATGGTCGGTCCACAATTAACTTTTGATAATTTTATAAAACCTTTATTAGGTAAAGAAGCAGATGAATATGTTAAAAATTTAAAACTATTAAATGAGATGATGTTAAAAGAAGCAGGTCAGGCACCTACTCCCCAAGTACAAAGAAAAGTAATGGGTGATGAGTATAAACAAGGAGCTAACATAGAAGATGCAAGATTTTTACAGAGAATGTTGATAGCTCCTTTAAGTATTGTAGGTAGAAGGGTGAACGCTCTTTTACGTAATCAAGAGAGGAGGTCAAGAACACATATAGGTTATATGGTTTTAGACCAAAAATATGCAGATGCTTATAGAAAATTTTACGAGGGTAAAATAAGTTATGACCAACTTACTAATATTATGTCTTCTTATGGTATAGTCATATATCAAGATTTAGGTAGCGAAGATGAATTATATAACGAATATGAACGAGCTTTACAAATTCCAGAAGATAGAGAAGAAGTAAATTTTCCTATGATACAAGATAATAAAATTATAGATAAAGTTATTTCAGGGGGTATTTATTAATGATTTACGATGATATAGGTAGAGACGGAATATTATCATTAGCAAACGCAAGACGTGACGCTAATCTATCTCGTATGGAAGCAACAGACCAATACGAAGCTGATGTTGCAGATTTTAAAGATGCTTTAGTTTCTGAAATAGAAAATGATTTTATGTCTAGTGGTGATACTTTTAAAAACCCCTCGAATATACAATCCCCCAGTATACTGCTAGACATTCCCCAAG
>CEPW01168122.1_pt1 | contig 11901 bp, 7 predicted proteins | sample 356211 | NCBI WGS metagenome assembly CEPW01 (sample SAMEA2620021, study PRJEB7988) | marine metagenome | biome: marine biome (ENVO:00000447); feature: deep chlorophyll maximum layer (ENVO:xxxxxxxx); material: "saline water (ENVO:00002010), including plankton (ENVO:xxxxxxxx)" | depth 25 m
TCCTCGTCCGCTAATTGTTCAAACTCTGCGTTCACTTCGTCCAGTTTCTCTTTAGCTCTCTCCAACTCCTTGTGCAATTCTTTGGAAATTTTCTCGTGCTCCTCTTGCAATTCTTCTATCCGTTTAAGTTGCTCCGCCGGGGTGCCTTCCGCGTCCGGCAGTTGCTCTGCTAACATATCGATAACTTTCGAGCACTCGACGAGTTGTTTCGTTATCTCTTCAATCTGTTCTTTCGTGACGCCTTTTTTTATTTGTTGATTTTGTATCTCGATTTGAGGAGGAATGGAATCGCTCAAAGCGTTCGTCGTGTTTACTCTTTCAGCCGGGAGCGCGTCTCTCTGCAACGTTCCAATGGAGTTGAACATGAGCATGGCCATTTGATTGACTTGATCTTGGAGTTGCGTGACCGTGTCTGCCATCTTTATTTGTTTTATCTTTTCTTAGTATTGAAGCAAGAAGGAAACTAATTTGTAACGATGATCAGTGAGAATTGTTTGCGTGTTTTTTTCCTTTTGTGCTCGCATGCTATTCTATTCAAAATCTAAAACTATGTCAATGCACTATAATCCCTGCTATATACATACACACACCAGGTCTTCTCAGGTGTTCCCGAAGAAGCACTCGCGAAAACTCGGCGGTGGTGCATCCGCTTCGACCGATAAACTCCCGTATTTTTCTAAACTTTTCAACGTGTTTTTATAATACCTCCGAAATGTCAAGCACTTGTACACGCCTTTCAACCCGGCTAAGTGGATTAAAAAATCCCCGTCCTCGTAAAACGCCAGTTGAGAATTAAATACGCACGAGTTCACGACTTTTGTCCTCGCTCTCACCGTGTTCGCTTTCTCGAACTGTTCGCCTCCAACTTTTTGCCTCCATATGTTTGTCTGGTACAAATAATGAAACGCTCTTTGCTCGAAGTGAAACAACATTTGCCACGGTGCCGCGCCAACGAGTTGCGATTGGGACCACATTTCGTCCAAGAACCACAAACTCCACTCGGTATTTCTAATCATCCACACTCCACAATTCAGACCGTTTTTATCCGCCGCTAATATTTGATCGTACTCGTAATCGACAATGTCTTCTAATCGCACGTCAAAGTTACTTATAATCGTATCCACGTCCATGTATAACAAAAAGTCATACTTTGGTAGATACTTTCGCATGGCTAATATCTTACTCCAAGACGCTGGACGACTCGCGTCTACAATTTTCTCGTCGTATATCATATCGTACCCATGTCTATCCGCGTACGCCTGCTTATTCGCGACAGAACTCGCGCAAATCGAGTGCACGTTTCCATCGCAAATAACAATGATACCAACTTTTGGATGGTTGACTCGTTCGCCTGGCAGATTAGATAAATCGGGATCGTCCAAGTTAGGTAATATTTCTGGTTTGTCTAGTAAATATCCCGGCGCCAACTGTTTTGGATGACACGGTACTGGCCTTTCGATGTAGCCTCCGAGATATCTTCGTCCGTGCGCTTTATACATTCCCGTGAACACGTGTACGAAACCTGGCAAGAAATTCCTGACTCCAAAAGCCACGAGCAGGAAAATAAAAAACTGCGTTCGTCTTTGAATCTTCAACGAGGAAGACCTCCGCCGCAACCGGTGCCGAGGCGTTAACAGTTGCGGCGGCATGATGCTTTCGTCCCTTTACCTTTTCACGGACGGACGAGAAGACAATAAAAGACCCCTCTCGCTCCTCTCGCGTCCAATTTATTGGTAGGACTCGAGAGGGAGAATTAATTTGACAGCAGGTTCTTTTTTTTTGGGCGGTGGCGACTTTTCCACGCTTTTGAGTGGGTTCCACAACAAAACACACACACCCAAATTTTTCATTCGTCCAACAAAAAAATTTTTGTAGAAGAGAGAGAAGAGAAGAGACCCCGGCCGAAAAAAGGAAGTGGGGTGCTTTTTTTAGGGCGCAGAGGAAAGCCCCTCGTTAAAAAGAAAGAAAAAAGAAACGGGGAAACGAAAAAAAATGCATGTCTCTGAGTCGCGTATCACCTAAAAAGAAGAAACGAACGTCTAACAAACAACACTTTAAAAAAAAATCGAGTCAAAGTCGCGCGCGCGCCCTCATCATCATCGATACGCATCACGCGCGGTAACCGGCGCGGTTTTGTTTTGAACGAAGAAGAAGGAGAAGGAGAAGAAGAACGCGATGGACGAGAATCCTTTTGGTGGGGACGAGGACGATCTCGCGCCAATCGAAAGTAAAGGAGAAGATGATGAAGCGACTCCGTCGAATCCAACCGACGAGGAGGAGAGAATAATTGGTGACAAGAAGAGTGAAAGTAATAAAACTCTTTCGTCGGCGAAGAAGACGTCTTTGTGGGACGACGACGACGACGACGACGACGACAACGTTCAGATAGAAAAAGGGAAGATTAACAAGGCGGTCGGCGAAGAAGTGAAAAACAAGAAGAAGAGTTTCTTTGGTGACGAGGACGAGGACGAAGACTCGGCAACGACCAACGTGATGTCTTCGTTTCTTTCGTCCAGAAATGATGGTCCAATGTCACAAATGGCCAGTTATCACGAACAAACGTCGTATTCATTTCACGGAGGGGGTGGGGACGATGGTATGGCTTCGCCATTAGCAGCGTTTGAGACGATTATTCCGGGAAGTAAAGCGGCTGTGTTGCGAGAACGAGAGTTGGCGTCCTCAGCTCAGAAGAAGGAAGAAGAGGATAGGAGAACGATAACGACAACAACAACAACAACAACTGCTACTACCAACGATAAATCATCGGAAGAGGGGTTAGAATTGCAGTACGGAAATAAAAACGGTGACAGGAAACAAGTGGAAGACGAAATTGTAGAAATCCAATTAGGCGACGATGATGAAAACACTCAACAACAGCAACACGGTGTCACCGAACAGTTTGATTCACCGTTCAATAAACCAGTAGCAGCGCAAGCGCCAAAAACAAGTGAATCACCTCCTCCTTCATACCAAGACTCGGTAATGTATGCAAATCCAGCAATTCAGCCAGGAAATTCCATGATGATGAATTCATCAGCACCAGCGATGATGCGCGCCGAGCAGACGTTTGAAGCATCTTCGATGCAACAACAACAACAACAACAACAACAGTATTATCAAACAGCGCCGCCGCCACCACCATTACCTCAGCAAACGTTCAATAGGCACGAATTAAGCGGTGCGCTTTCGCCGTCATTCCAATTTTATCCTCCTTACGATCCAGCCAAAGATGAAACTTTAGTCAGTCTCGGCGATGAAAAGAAAACTGAGCTCGTCGCGTACATCTCCGAGGCAAAAACGGAACCGGAATTCAATGAACAAGGTGGTGCTGGGCTTTCAAAGAAAGTGACGCGCTATAAGATTAATTTTAAAACAAATTCAGATAAGTTTATGCAAAAAGAAGCGATAGTTTGGCGACGGTTTTCGGATTTTGTGCAGTTACACGATCGTTTATTGGAATCACATCGAGGATATTTCATTCCACCGAGACCTGAGAAATCGATAAAAAGACTCGGCGACGAAGCGTTCGTGCAAGCGCGAAAACTCATGTTACAAAATTACCTCGAAAAGTTGATCAAACACCCATCGTTGCGCGTATCTATGGCATTAAAAGTGTTTTTGACGCAGCAAGATTTACTACAATCGCGAGAGTGGCACGCCCTGGCCGTTCCCGCTGCGGCATCTTCAACGATGATGTCTTCTCCTGCGGGTTACCAACACCAAGAACAGCAGCAGCAGCAGCAGCAGCAACAACAACAACAACAACAACAACATCAAACGGTTCAAGCACCAACACCAAGCATGCAATTTGCGCCAGACAGTCACATGATGGCTTCTTCTCCGATTGGAGGGATCAATCCTGCTTCTCCGGGAGGAGCTGCCAACAGAGGGAGTGCACAGCAAAACGTATCGAATTCGTCGATGATGACATCTCCAACCGCGACTTCTCCGGCAACGCCAAACCGATCTTCAGTTGGCAAATTCTTTCGAGAGCTTCGTCAATCAATGGTAACTTCGTCGGCTGTCGCTGCGGTCGGAGGGGCATTTGGAATCGAAGCCGCAAAGCCGAAAATCGTCGAAGAAGATGCAAAATTTTTGGTAGACAAAGAGAAATCGACAAAGTTGGAAACTGAATTGTGCGGTCTGAGCGTAAAAACGGAGAAAATATTGCAACGAGAAGAGAAATTTGCCGATTCGTTGGGCGCCTTTGGATTAGAATGCATGAAATTCGCTCGGGTTGAAGAAGAAGCTTCGGGAATCTCCGGCCGGTATTCTGAGCCGGGCACACGATTAGCGACTGCCGCTCAGTTTTTCCGCAAAGTCGGCAACGCCTCCGTTCGTGCCTCTCGTATTGCACGCGCTGCTACTGTACAATTAGCTAAAGCAATGGATCCTTTGCACGCGCATTTGAACTTGATGCCGTCGGTACGTAGAGCCACACAGCTCAGAGCGGACACATTGTTATCGCTACAGACTTTGCTCTCGGATCAAGAAAGACTAACGAACAGAATTAGCAAACTCGCTCCTGATATCACAAAACATGTGAAAATAGAACAGTTGAAGCGAGAACTCGAAGTAACGAACAGATTAGCAGAAAATGCAAAAAGAGAATACGATTGTATCCGCGCGAGACAAGCGAACGAGTTCGCGAGAACAGAGAAGGAGCGCGTCGAAGAATTTGAACAGATGCTTTTGGGATTAGCGCGAGTGCAGGTTGCTCAAGCAGAAAGAACTTTGAGCGTATGGCGCAGCTTGGCAGAAGAGCTCGGAGCATCCCCCGAAGAATGGTCTCAAACTATCTCCGTTGAAGATTCATCTCCTGAAAAGGAGGTGGTTGATGGTACCATAAATAGAAGCACACATTGAAATCAAGAAGAAAATACATCTTACGTATGGTTTTACAAAAATTGTTCTCAACTATGCTACTATATTGTACCATGGTACCTACCTACCGTGGTACCTGGTACCGGTACCTACCTACATATCTATCTTTTTATCTCCTACATTGCAACCTTGAAATTCGGCGTCAATAAAGCGTCGTTGTCGGCCATCATTTTTTCAATGCTCATTACTTTTCTATCACTCAATATTGGTGCTTCGTCTTCACCTTCGCCCACATCTTTCTTTCCTTCTTGGAGTTTGCGTTTTTTCTCGTTAATTTCAATCGTCAACATTCGGACGCCCCAGTGATGCAACAACACACCAAATAATAGTTTTACGACCACTAAAATAAAAAATCCCAACACACTCGCTGCCAATGACTCTGTTGTTGTGTACGTTGCCTCATCTTTTGAGTCGCGCGATCGATATGGATCCCCAATTCGTAAGGTTTCATACAACTGCGGCACACAACGCAATAATAAAGCTGCCGGAGCGAGAGGGACAAAACCAACAACTCGGTGAATTTTGTAAGACTGCGCCAACTTGACGTGTTCTCTACAGAACTGTCTGAAATAACGTCTATACGTCACCGGTCGTAAGCTGTTGAACTTTGCCATGAACGAGTGCTTGACGATATCCACGAAGACTTCACTTCCCAAGACTAAGACGCAGTCGGTGGCAAATTTTTTAGTCAAACCACCAGAGATGGACCCAGCGGCGATTATTCTTTGCGCGGCGACAAAGAGTAAACACACGGTCAAATGCACACGTTCAATAATATCCAATCTCGTCACTCCAAATAACTTCGCCTCGTCTTGCTTTTTGAAAACGTGGCCTTTCATTTCTGAAAAGTTATTGGAAATCAAAACTAACAACATCGCGTTGGTGTGTGAATTCATGGCTACGGACAAAGTCACCGCGTGGAGCAACAAAACAAACGTGTGCGAAGCCGTAGCGAACGTAGATAAGATCACGTCCACGATAAGCTGTAAAATACAGATAAAAACGTCCCATCTCCTCGAAAACTTGTGCTGGGCGGTGTCAACAATTTTATCCACCGAGTGAGTCAATGCGTCTAAAACGTTGCCATTAAATGAGCAACATAATTTATCAAAGCACTCTAACACAGATGCTGCCATATACAGTTTTATGACTTCTTGTCCTCTAACGTAATGATACAAAACGGAAACATCCAAGGAATAGCTTAAAAATACAGCCGCGGCGAGCATGGAAAGCCAGAGTAAATCGCACAGTTGCTCACGTGCGAGAGGATGTTTTGCCCACGACCGTCGGCGTGTCATTGGTGATGGTGGATCACCATTGCCGTCAACATCCGGCGAAGAAGCATCCGTTTTCTTCCTTAGTCCAACAGCTGCGGCGTATTTCGCAGGATTGAAAAAGTAACTCGAAATAAGCGCGAATAAACCTCGGGATGTCAACACGAACACTCGCACTGGAAGCGAAGTCAAGATGCCCAAAATCGCATCCCCACACAATAAACATCCGTAAAAACACAAGCGCTCCAACTCTCTCGGCAAGTGCCAGAGCAAATCAAACACTCTTTGTCGAGCGTTTGCCAATTCTGCGTTACTTTTCTCGTCGTTTTCTCTGTTCGATGGTGCTAATCCCAGCTCAGCTAAAACGTATTCCCTCCAAAAGTAATTTCTGTCCTTGTTCGGTTTCTTTTCTTCTCCGTTGTTCTCGTTATTTGTAGCACTGGTAGTAGTAATACTACTCGTATCGTTATTGTTAGTACGCAGATGTAAAGATCTCGATATGGTCTGAATATCCGCCGGTAACACCGGCGATGTCGTCTCCGACCCTCTCTCTTTCTGCATTTCCTCTGCCAATAATTCTTCTTCGTCTGTTGTCAATTCTTCTTGCGAAGTGAATTGCGAGTTGCTCTTGCGGCGATGTAAGAACCAGTCCGAGGAGCCTCTGTTCACATTTCCACTCGTCGTTCTCCGCATTTCGTGATACCTTTCCCTTCGACGGCACGACGGACGGGCACCGACAGCAGCACTTTGAGCGCGAAGACACACACAGAGAGAGATTGAAGAATTTGGATTTTTCTTTGTCGTTTGTTTCTTTCAGTGGTGTGACAACGAAACGCTTTTTGAGAGAGAAAAGAGGGGAGTTTTTGGAGTTTTTTTTTCAAGGAGACAAGACAAGAAAGCAGGAGGACGGACCTCCCTCACATCAAAACGAAGATTTACTCCGTTGTTGCGACAAAGGAATCGCGGAAACGCGACCTTAATCTCATGGAGTCGTTTTCTAAGAGTCCTCCAGGGAAGGGCGACAATCTGTCAACCTCCCCGTCCTGGCGGTACGTTGGCGTTAGGATTTGTTTTTCTTTCCCGTTTTGTTCGTGGCGCCGATGCGCTTAAAACAGAGGAAAAAAATCCGTCTTTTAGATGCGCTAGGGGCATCGCGACATCGCGACATCGTCTGAAAACATAGAACTAGAGAGTACAAACACTGACGAACGTTTTTATTTCACTCTTTTGTACTCGTTGATGCATGAACAGGGACTACGAGACTTCGTTTTCGCAGTTGTTGAGTGATGAGATTCTCAAGACTGAAACGCGCGGAGATGTGCCGCCACGGAGTGCATCTGCGGTGGATTTGGTACGTTCGATTGCAAAATATCGTACTCATGATGATTGTTCGTTCGAAAATGGGTTTTGATCCGGATTTGAATCTTCGGAGGTGGCTATACGCGCTCGATTTCCGTGAGCCGCCACCAGAAATTTCGGTTTTTTTGTTCAAGAGCAAAGTTGGGTCTCTCGTTTGGTGCAGCGGGAGAGCGTGGTTTTCTTTTCTCTCATTACTCCTTCCTCTCTCGTCTCTTTTTGTGCGATAAAATAATAAACTGTTGTACTCACCTCACACTATTTGCATGCTATAAAACAACAGGCGTACGCAGGAAGCGGTGCAACATCGGCTGTTGGAACCTCGGGTTTAAACAAGACGGGCGGTTTCGGCGATTCGTTTTACTTAAATCAACATGCTGGGAGTTTTGCGAATACAAACGTTGGTGGCGCTCCATTAACGTCAAATGGCGGCAATGCAAATAGTCTGTTAGAACCAAGTGGGTCGAGTGGGAAAAGCGCATCTGAAAGTTATGGAGCGGCTTTTAATAACGATGCTCTTGGCACGGACGTGCATCGAGGGCTAAATTCGACGACGTCGGACGGTTTAGCCTCTGCATTTGGTAAGATCGATCTGGCTGGAGTTGCGAATGGTTTAACGCGACCTTCGACTGCGCCCTTACCACCGCATAGCTCTAGAAATGGTCTGAATTCTTTACAAGCGCATCAATCGTCTCGACTCAGTGACCAAACGACAAATTCTGCCGGAGTTGCTGCAGTTGCTTCTGGAATGGGCAGTGGAATGTCGGGAGATCTTTCGGGATTGCAAGCGCAACAAGCATTATTACAACAGCAAGCCGCACAGCAAGCGCAACTTAATCAATTTGCTACGCAACAGATGCAGTATAACACAAATGCTGGTGGAACACAAAATCTCCAGCAACAAGGGCTCGGTGGTGCTGGTAATTTACCTGGGTTTGATACATCGGCAGTGAATCAGGCAGCAGCAAATGGAGGTACCGTCGCGGAAGTTTATCAAGCCGCTTACGCGGCTGCCATGTATGCTCAGCAGCAACAACTCCAGCACTTGGTGCGCATGCAAGGTGGCACTGGCATGGTGAATCCGCAAAACATAGCTTTCCCCGGTGGAAATGTAAACGCAGCTGCGGCGGCAGCTGCGGCTGCCTCGGGACTTAGTGGAATTGGAGGAGGATATGGAGATATGACGAACAACGCGAATGCTGCTGCTGCTGGAATGCTTGCCTCTCAGATCAATGGCAATCCACACTTGGGTTTCACGAATATTGTCAACGGGATGAATCCGCTCATGCAACAACAACAAAACTTGGGTGGTAATCTCGGCCGAAATGGTCAAAGAAACGATGGTGGAGGTGGAAATAGAAGAGGTTCCAGAGGCGGACGAAACAACAATGGAAGGAACGGTTCGAACTCCGCGTGGGGTAACGATGGAGGTGGCAGTTCTCGCGGCAATCCGCTTTCCAATAGCGCAGAACTATCAACTCTGAACTCTGCCGTGCCGGGCGCGAATGGATCACCAACGGCGGAAGAACTCGCGGAGATGGATTCAAGATTTGGGTCCATCGAAGAGTGCGTGGGGCAGATTTCTATCTTGGCTAGAGACCAGTATGGTTGCCGCTTCCTCCAACGCAAGTTTGATGAAGATGGTTCGGCCGCTATTGATGCGTGCTTCGACGAAATTATCGAAGAAGCTGTTGACTTGATGATGGATCCGTTTGGGAATTATCTCATGCAGAAACTTTTGGAGTGCTGCTCGGATAAACAAAGAGCTGATGTTGTTCGTGCAGTTTCAGTAGTGAATAAGAACGCGAATACAGGCTTACCTGAGTTGGTTTCTATCGCTCTGAATGCGCACGGAACGAGAGCAGTACAAAAACTCATCGAAACGTTAAGTTCGGACGAGGAGATTGGGCTCACCACGAAAGCTTTACGTCCTGGCGTCGTCACCTTGATCAAAGATTTGAATGGGAACCACGTTGTCCAACGCTGCTTGCAGCGTTTGTCAGCTGAGGATAATCAGTTCATCTATGATGCCGCAAAGAAGCATTCGGTTGAAATTGCTACTCACCGCCATGGTTGTTGCGTGTTGCAACGATGTATTGATCACGCGACTGAGGAGCAAAAACGACCGCTCGTTCAAGAAATTGCTGACCAAGCGTTGACGTTATCGCGCGATCCTTTTGGCAACTACGTTGTGCAATACATTTTGGACCTAGGATTGTCGTGGGCGAACGCGGAAGTCATGTTGCGATTAGTTGGGAATTATGCCGAATTATCCATGCAGAAGTTCTCTTCGAACGTCGTTGAAAAGTGCTTGAAACTTGCGGACCAGCAATTGGAAGAGCACAGAAATGTCGTTGTTCGTGAAATCATGTCAAGCCCGTTGTTGGATAGACTTCTGATGGATCCGTACGGCAACTACGTCGTTCAAAGCACACTTATGGTTACGAAAGGGCCATTACATGCGGATTTAGTGGAGAGAATTCGACCCCACTTACCGCTCATTAAGAATTCGCCCTTTGGTAAGCGAATTTTAAGACTTCTTCTTGAGAAGGCGCACAAGTAAAGACTTTTCAATGCGCTTTCGCAATGAAGGAAGAAAATTGTTAAAACAGAAATTAAAATACATTTGTATAATGTAGAAGGTTTGGCCTGTTTCATATCATGCGGAAAACAAACCAATTGTACGAAAAACATTGGAGGGTGTTTAGCGGAAAAGAGAGGGAGAGGAAAATAGATTATGTGGATTAAAACTAGAGGTGGGTAATGTTTGTAGTCTAGGGCGAATCGGATAAAAAACTGCTTCTTGCAGTTTATCTCGAAAGATGAACCAAAAAGAAAAGAGAAAAATAGTCAAGAGGGTGAAAGGTAACGCTCGAAACAGAGTTCGAGAAAGCGTTATCTTTGCTGTATACAGAAAGAAAATTAACAAAATTGTGTTTGTTTGTATTAATCAATTGTAAAGCACCGCAACTACTACTACTAAAATTCAACATTGATAACAAATCTTCCTCTCGCGTGCGCACACCTCTACTTTGTATTTTGAAAAGCAAAATCAACATTTTTTCAAGGCGTCCAAGACGTCTAAAAAATCTTGCGGAGGTTCTCTAGAAAAATCTAAACTCTCGCCAGTTCTTGGATGGGTAAATCCTATCGTTCTCGCGTGCAGCATTGGTCTTACGCTTCGTTTACTGACCGCCTCTGCGTTTACTTTCTTGATCCCCGGGTTATTCAACAGCTGTTTTTTCACGCGTTCCTTGTTCCCGTCGTACGTTTCGTCTCCGAGAATACCGCAACCTAGAAATTTAGAGTGGACGCGTATTTGGTGCGTTCGTCCAGTATCTAACTTCCATTCTACGAGACTTGCGCTAGTCGCAGTATCCGATGAAGTAGGAAAGGTCTCTAGCGTTCTATAGTTTGATCTCGCAAAACGTCCAGTTCCGAGACTCGAAGCGATGCTCATGCGAAGCCTATTTCTTGGATCACGACCGATTGGCTCTTGTACAACGCCCACAGATGGATTTGGATGGCCTAAAACTAACGCAACATAAAGTCTTCTGACTGATCTCGCGGCAAACTGATCGCAGAGATGTTGATGAGCCGAGCTGTTTTTAGCGCAAACGAGAAGTCCAGACGTCCCTTTATCCAGTCGATGAACAATTCCAGGACGAACAGTCATATCCTCTTCTTCTGGTCCTAAGTACGGCATAATCTCATCATCATCATTATTGTCGTCGTCCTCGTCGTCGTCATCATCATCATCATCATCGTTAACATCGTTATCTTCTTCTCCATTCTCTTCGGCAAAATCTAAACTCTTTGGAATCTTCCTTCCTTCTTGGACGACCAACGCAGGACATCCGCAGTGATATAACAACGCGTTCACGAGTGTCCCGTTCGAATGCCCAGGGGCTGGATGTACCACCATCCCCGCAGGTTTATCTATAACAATAACATCCTCGTCTTCGTATATCACGTTCAACTTTATATCCTCCGGTTCTGCCGTTAAAGATTTCGCTTGTTCTATCGTCAATCGAATAACGTCTCCTCTTTGCACTTTGTATGTCTTTTTCAGCGTCTTGGTCCCGTTGACGAAGACGTTCCCGTTGGCGATGGATCTCGCCACAGCGCCTCGGGTTATCTTCTCCGAGCGTAAATGGTCCGCGATGAACGCGTCCAATCGCGACGGTTTAATTTTGAAATCGCCAGAGATGCTGCTGCTACTACTGCTGCTGCTGCTGGCGGCGATAATTTCTCGAACATTTTCTTCCTCCGAATGGTGTCGCGCGAGTTCGTTAGACGACGACGAGCAACGAGTGCGCGTCGTCGCACTCCTCTCCGTAACGGTACCACCACCACCACCACCACATCTTCGCCGAGACGACGAACG
>CEPW01122772.1_pt1 | contig 11896 bp, 7 predicted proteins | sample 356211 | NCBI WGS metagenome assembly CEPW01 (sample SAMEA2620021, study PRJEB7988) | marine metagenome | biome: marine biome (ENVO:00000447); feature: deep chlorophyll maximum layer (ENVO:xxxxxxxx); material: "saline water (ENVO:00002010), including plankton (ENVO:xxxxxxxx)" | depth 25 m
GAGAGCTCGTAACAGAGAGAGAAGTTTGGTGATACATTTGGAGAGAGAGTTGTACCCCTCGAAAAATCCAACGAAACAATGGCGGCAACGTTCTTAGCAGGCATGAAAGCCTTGGAGAGAACGAAAGAGAAGGAAACGCAGGCGATTCAAAAGAAAGCGAATTTAGTCTCGACGTGGTTGTTGGAGAAGAAGGAGGAGATTCGGGAGAGGATGATGTTGATGGAGAAGAATACGAACGCGAACAACATTCAACAACAACAACAACGAGAAGAAGAAGAAGAGGAAAAGAGATTAGTCGTCTCTGAAAAGAACAAGACAACGAAGAAGAGAGGGAAATCGTCGTCCTCGCCGATGACGAAGAAGCAGAAGGAAAACTACGAAAACAACGAAGTTATCATCATCGATGACGACGCAAAACCGGCGACGAAGAAACTTAAACGGAAATCTTCTCAACAACACCAACAAACAACTTCCGTTGTTGTTCAACCACAAAACGAGAGTCAGCAAGCGTCGAATAACGAGAAGAAAGATTCTTCTCCGCCTCTTCCGCCTCCACCTCCTTCAGCAGCAGCTATAGCAGAAGAAGAAAAGAAGAAAAGAGATGATGAAGATGCTCTTACAAAACAGGAAACTCCTCTTTCCTCGTCGAAGAAGAAGATGGAAGCAAGCGACGCGGCAGTGGGGGAACAACACCTTTCCGCGAAGAAGAAAAAAATGGATGTTGAGAATAATCTTATCGTAGGAGACAAAGGAGGGAATAGTCAAACGGCGGCGATGGCAATAGTAGCAATGAAGAGTTCCACAGAAGCATCCAGAGTGGTTGGTGATAAGAAGACGGTACCTGTTTCAGGTGGACAAGAGGCTGCGCGAGCGGCAAAGGAACAACAGCCAAAGAAGCCTGAGAAATTGGTGATGAAAAATGTTCCGTTTAGCACAACAACAATAACAAACAATAATAAACAACCGGTGAAACAGCAGCAAAGAGTTGTTGCTCCGCCACCGTCACAACAACCGCAGCAGCAGCAAAGAATGATGACCGAAGAGGATGAAAAAGCGAAGCATGAAAAGGCGCGAGCGAGAGGCATGGCGTTTCTAAAAGTCGGTACGTCTTCAAAACCAAGCATGAAAACAAAACGCGCCGCCGCGGCGCGTCTCAACGCTCCGGCACCGCAACCGAAGCAGCAGCACCAACAACAAAAAGAAAACAAGATAACGTTGGAGAAGATGGAAACGCTTGCGAAAGCGATGGAAGTCGCGTCTGGTAAAATCCCCCCGTCGTTGGCACCGACACAACAGCCCCCACCAGCTCAACACACGGCAGCAACCATCGAAAAGAACGAAAGAGCTTTGGCTGAGCGAATAAAACGCGCGGAGGAGTACAACGAGAGATTGAGGATGGAAGAGAAAGAGAAGCGAATGCAAAGAGAGCGGGAGGAACAAAAATTAGAAGAGCAAAAGAGAAGAGAGTTAGCGGCAAAGAAGAAGCGAGAGCAGCGCGAGGAAATCGAACGCCAAGAACAAGAGCAAAAACGTCTTCGTATGGAAAAGATGGAACTGGCTAAGAAAGAAAGGGAATTGGCACTCAGCGCGCAACACGAAGAGAATTTGAGAGCGCGCGCGCTTTTAGAAGCGCAAGAACGAGAGCGTCATCGCGAGAAGCAGCACCACCAACAGCGAACGACGACAAAGCCTGTGCACAACATGAATACGTCTTCCTCGCTCGCAAAGACTAATAGTTATCAACAACACAATCACAAGCAGCAAAAACAGCACATTGTTGAAACCACGGCGGATCGCGCCGTCACGGAAAAGAGTAAAAGGCTTTTGGAGAATGCGAGAAACGCCTTGGCAGGCGGCGCTGCAGCCGCGAGCAACATCACGCCTTCGAGAAGACATCAACAGCAAATGATGACACCTTCAAAAATCAAATCCTTCAACGTAACGCCGAGAGGAACACCGTCGAGTCGAGCAAATAATGCTAACTATCCCGATCGATCCATTCCTCGATCGCACTCGAAGTTTCCGAGCTCGTACGAGATGTCCCCTATGAAAGATGATTCGGACGATAGCGATTCTGAAGACCAGCGAAGAGGCAAACCGATTCCGTCGTGGGCACACAAAGAGTCCCTGCTTCCCATGCTTAAAGCGCAAGCGCGATTGGATCCAGATATGATCTTTCCGAATCCCCCAGCGACATGTTCTTTATCGCAAGTATTTGGTAAACCGGCGAATAGCGAAGCAAGAAGAGGTTCCTCCGGTAACTGGCAGCACGATAGATTACGCATCGACGAAGAATTGAACTATAAGCGGACGATGGGTTATAGGATGTAATAGTGAGGATAATAACACTAATTACTATATGTGAATGATTGTTGTCATTGATAATCGGTACTATGAAGCTAAATATATCTAATCGTGCGCGCGCATTGTCTTTTATTCCGACGCTTTCAACTCCTTTAAAATTTTCACCGCTTCGGCAACTTCAGCATCGTCGTTTGTCTTTCCCGATTCTTTCATAGATCGAATGAGGGCACCTTGCGCATCTATCTTCGCTTGCGTTTCGGGACTGTATACCTTCTTAACCTTTGTTTTAGACTTTTTCGCAGGCTTCTTGGACGCCGCTGGAGCTTGCGCTTCTTTCATGATTTCCCCATTCTCATCCAAAGGATCCAGTCTAGGGAAAAGCGCGAGTTTGGAAACGGTCGTTCCAGGTTTTATCCCACCCCATATTAATCGTTTTTCCATGGAATCACTTTCATTTGCGTACAAAGGCAGACCCGCGTGCATTTCTTTCACTTTGTTTGGTAAAATCGGTTCTAAAATACACGCGGAGATGCGCAAAGCTTCCAAACATTGATACAACACCGCACCCAAATTTTCTCGTTCGTTTGGATCCTTCGCCATTCTAAACGGTTCTGTTTCAGTGATAAACAAATCAACTTTTGCGATTATTCGCATCGCGGCTTGGGTCGCTTTGTTGAGTTCCATGTTTTCGTACGCGCAAACAGCCTCGGCGGCTTCTTTCTCGCATATCGACTTCCAATCGTATCCTTCAAAGATTTTCGAATTGTCGTCCGATTTCTCCGGCAAAATGCCGTCAAAGTACTTCACACACATAGCTGTCGTGCGAGACGTCGAGTTACCGAACGTGTTTACTAAATCAGTACCGTACACTTCTTGTACCCTCGAAGACGCAAAATTTGCGTCTTGCGCTCCAATGGGACCTTCTGTTGCCAAGTAGTATCGAAACCCGTCTAAACCGTAATGGTTAGAGAACTTGTTCAACACAGTTAAATCGACAAAGTTACCTAACGATTTTGACATTTTCCGTCCTTCACGAATCCAAAATCCATGCGCGTGTACTCTGGATGGAAGAGGCAAATCCAACGCCATCAAAACCGCCGGCCAGATGACGGCGTGAAACCATGAAATTTCCTTCGCCATGACATGAATAGACGCAGGCCAATACTTTTGTTTCTCTTCGCCATCTTGAGCCATACCAATAGCCGTGATATAATTCATTAACGCGTCGATCCACACGTAAATGACGTGCTGCTCGTCTCCTGGCATGGGTATACCCCACGTGAAATTCGTTCGCGAAATCGGCACGTCGTTCAGCCCGTCATTGACGCGTTGTAACAACTCATTCTTCCTTTCTTTTGGCGTCAAAAATGAATCGTTCGTTTCCAACAGTTCTTTCACTTTGCTTTCGTATTTTGACAATTTGAAGTAATAGTTCTCTTCTTCCATTCGTACCATCGGTTTCCCGGAAATTGGCGACTCGTAGTTGCACTCCTTCGCTTTCGTCTCGGTGTAATACTCTTCTTGTCCTTCGTCATACCATCCTTCGAATTTCCCTAAATACACGTCTCCCGACTTTAACAACTTCTCCACGAACGCTTGCACCTGTGTCGTGTGTCTCTCATCCGTCGTGCGTATGAAATCATCAAATGATATTTCGTTCGATTTCATAACCTCTTGAAACACTAGGCTATTCTCGTCTGCCAACGCTTGCGCTGGAATCTGTCTTTTCTCGGCCGATTGTTCCACTTTCAATCCGTGCTCGTCCGTTCCGGTGAGAAAAAATACGTCCATGTTTTGTAATCGTTTGTATCGCGCGTATATATCCGCCACCGTGGAGGTATACACGTGTCCAATATGTGGTTTGTCGTTGACATAATAAATAGGGGTCGTGACCATACATTCCTCTTTTGTCGCATTCGTTTGGATAGAGTATTTCCTTCTTCTTCTGTTGTTGTTGTTGTTGTTGTCGTTGTTCCCAGTAGCACTTGATGTACTACAGGCCGCAAAAGAGGTAGCAGAGACGATGCTGAAAGGAGAAGCGCCCGACGATAAAGAGCGCCTGGTAGTGACGGCAACCGTCGCGGCGCCTTTCCTCGAAGAAGGAGAAGAAGAAGTCGACGTAACACCACGAATTTTCCCTAAAAAACGAGAAGACACACCCCACGAAGCGCTGCTGCACGAGGAAAAAGAAGAAGAAGAAGAAGAAGAAGAAGAAGAAATCGTTCTTCTCAGCGCCGACTGTGCACCAGTCGTCGATGACGTTCTCCCTATGCGCGTGGTTGTTCTCGGTGAAGCGCTTAAAAAGCGTAACATTGTTTTTTTTACTGCAGCGAAAGAGGGAAAGAAAGAAAAAGAGAGACAAAAGAAGACGAATAAAATTTTGCAAAAGAGAGTAGTTTTATGTCCCAAAAAACTCGAGAGAAAGAAATTCAAAATCAACACAAAACCGCACACAAATCTCGTATCAAATCTCCGCGCGTTCTTTCCTCTCCTCTGCCTCTGGAGGTTCGATAAGAGAGAAAGGGAGAGAGACAACATGTCCTCTAAAAATAAGAAACAAAAAGTCTTACCCGACGAAGGCGTGAACTTTGCGTTGAAAAAACTCAAAGACGGACAGAAAGGCAGAGATGGAAGTTTGGAAAATGTTTTGAAAAAAGTACAAAAGTTGGAAGCGATTGTCAAGTCACAACCGAGTCGGAGAAAGACCTTGAAAGATTTAAACATGGAAGAGTTATACAGAGAAGTCATGGATAGGCCAGAGACGGAAATTACAGCCGCGATTGAGCAGGTGATGTTAGCGGTGGCGAAATCGATAATGGATGGGAACGGTTTCGCTTATCAACTGCCTTCGAGAGGCCAAAACGACCAGGTGTACATCGACCAGTTGGATAGAATTGTTTTGAAGAATAAGAGCACATCTGCGGCATTTACGAACATGAGTTCAGTCAGGAAGGTGACTATCTTGACGCGAGTTATGCAGTTAGTCCACGGAGTGTTGAGTAAAGGCATCCACGTCACGAAGAGAGACTTGTTTTATACGGACGTGAAGTTATTCAAAGACCAGAAAGATTCAGATGGGGTTTTAGACGATATTTCGTGTTTGTTGGGATGTACAAGAAATTCATTACACGTGGTGGCGTCCGAGAAAGGCGTGGTGGTTGGAAAGTTGAGGTATAAAGAGGACGGCGACGAGATTGATTGTACGAAAATGGGTGTCGGCGGTAAGGCGATTCCGTCCAACGTCGATAAAGTGACCGATCTACGAACGGATGCGAAGTTTGTTTTATTGGTGGAGAAAGATGCCGCGTTCATGCGACTCGCCGAGGATAGATTCTATAACAAGTATCCGTGCATTATAATTACGGCGAAAGGTCAACCTGACGTGGCGACGCGTTTGTTTCTTTCCAAAGTGAAGAGAGAGTTGAAGTTGCCGGTGTTGGCGTTGGTGGACGCGGATCCGTACGGATTGAAAATTATTTCCGTTTACATGCAAGGTTCCAAAAACATGGCTTTTGACTCTGCAAATTTGACCACGCCGGATATTAAGTGGTTAGGCGTTCGTCCGAGCGATTTAGATAAGTTTAAAATCCCCGAGCAGTGTCGATTGGAAATGACCGCAAAGGATATTGAAACCGGCAATCACATGCTGAAAGAAGATTTCATCCAACAGAACCCGGATTGGGTGAAAGAGGTTGAAATTATGTTGAAAACGAAAACTAAAGCGGAAATTCAGGCGTTGAGTAGCTACGGGTTTCAGTATTTATCCGAAGTCTATTTGCCATTGAAGTTGCAAGAGGGCGACTGGATATAAACGTTGTAGTAATAGGAGAAAAAGGGGAAGATACACGCACACACGCACGCACATACAAACACATTTACGCGTCCAATAGCATTGCACTTTATTTACAAAATATGATGAGAGACGCGCCTTGACATTGCAAGTCCTCACTATCTACTACTATTGCTATTATTACTACTCCTACTCGTACTTGTACTTTTAACTTTTTTCTCACGAAGTAAAATCCAACAGCAACTGAGGCAACACTCGTTCTAGGTGCACTTCAGTCACCAACGTCTCCCCGTCTTCTACTGCTGCCGCTGCTGCTCTCTGCACGACTTCTTTCAGAAATGAGTCCATCACCGCGTTTGCCGCTATTAACGCTTCGTCCGTGATGTTCACTTCGGAATCTGAATCTGAATTTTGTTCTTTTCTTAGATTTTGTTGTTGTTGTTGTTCTGCTCCTACTATTTCCGAGCGTTTCTTCTGTTCCTTCCTCGCGCGTTCTTTCGCCCAGGAAATCCGGAAGACTTCGAGCAACAGCTCTGGTGTCATTACTACTCGATGACGCGCTCGCGATACCTTTCGAAGAGTGTTGTCTTTTTTTGAAAAATTTGGACCAACAAGACAAGAGTGTCCCTCGAAAAAACGCCCACAGCAAAAAAAGAAAATACACGAGATAGCGAGACTGTCTAAGAGGATGCGTGCGCTCTGGCCGCTCAAAATGGACATCTTGCCTGTATGAAATTCCTTCGTGAAAGTGGATGGGCGTGGGGGCAAGAAACATGTAATGGCGCTCTAAGAAATGGCCACATGGAATGTTTTGAATTTGCCCGTTCTAAAGGTTGCGCTTTCGACGAGTCACTTTTGAAGTAGAGCTGGTTCTCATTTTTGCGATACGATACGAGTAGATATTGTTCAGATGCATACATTTGTACCAATATATTCTGTTGCATTATTTCGGCGGCATCGCCGCGACACTTACCAAATTGATACAGTATCTGTTTCCATTTTTGTCGGGCAAATTGTGTCCGAGATGCGTGCCCGTCGTACTTACGGCCTCACCACCCGGCACGCATCTTACATTTTCCCAAACGACTTCTTCGTCCCTAAATGACGGCCATCCGTGCGCTTTAGATTCCTCCTCGAACTCTCCGAACGTTCTTCCGCGAGGTGCGATGAATAAAGGCTTCCCGGTTACAGAATCATAAAACGTTGTCTCTTTCGTGCGGTCAACTTCGTTTAAGAACGACGTGGATAAGAAATATCCAGCGTATTCCGCGTAATGTCGATTAAAGTTGCAAATTCGATCCGCGGTTTCGTAATCGCAGTTCCATCGCAAATCTTTCTGGACAGGCGAATCTGACGTCCCGTGTGCTTTCTTGCACATGATGGATTCATCGCAATAGATTGGAAATTTACTTCCTTCTGGTGCATCGGCACCTTTACATCCATCGGAATCTTCTTTGTTGTTGTTGTTGTTGTTGTTGTTGTTTAATCCATTCGCCCACTCAATAATACCCGCTTTCGTAGTGAGGGAACGCTTTCTACTTGATGAAGAAGAATGCGATGATGAAGGAGCGTTTCCCATTCTTAACGCGTTCGAGGTGAAAATGCTTCGTAAAGCTGCCATCTCCTTTTCAGAGAAAATTTCCTCTTGTGCAAAGACGACGTAAAAAAGTGACGTCACGGAAAAAAAAATCTACGAATCGAAAGCAAAAATCTCGTGCATACTCGTACGAACAAAAGAAAACTCATCATATATATCCAAACGCGACGACGACAACAACAACAATAACACCAAGGATGATGACGGCGACGACGACGACGAGAAGCGCGTCCCTCACCTCGGCACGCATCCAGCGATGCGAGAGAAGGAGAAGAAGGACCACGAGAATCGCATCGACGACGGAGAACAACAACAACAACAACAACAACAACAGACAAAGAAGAAAAGACGCATTCATCACGAAACGAGATGTGCTAAAAATGACTGCTGCGACGATTTCATTGTTATCCTTTCAGCAACAAGCCAGAGCAGCGGATGAAAAAGAAGGTGTTAGTATTGCAGAAGAGTATACTATCGAAGAAGAAGAAGAAGACGAACCTGCTATTGTCATGCGCGACATTCGCACCGTTTTAATCACGGGGTGCAATCACGGCATCGGATTAGACGCGGCGACAAAAATGTTTGCAAAAAACGATTTAAAGGTGATTTTAGCCTGTCGCACGTTGGCGAAAGCAAAGGAAGCGAAATCTGAAATATTGGAAGCGATTGCGCAAGAAGGCGGACGAGTGAACGACCCATCCTTGTTGGTGCCGGCAGAGTGCGACCTCGCTGATTTGGAATCTATCAAGACGTTTACGACGACGTTAAAAGACGAACCGATTGATATTTTATGTCTCAACGCGGGCGTGCAATACTCCGGGAGTAAAGAAGTGAACAGAACAAGGGACGGCTTTGAAATCTCGATGGGAACGGACCATCTTGGGCATTTTTATTTAACGAACTTGTTGTTGAAAAATGTTGAAAATGCAGCGATTACATCAACGTTAAAACCACGGATTGTTGTCACCGCTTCCGAGGTGCACGACCCGGAATCCCCAGGAGGAAAGATTGGGAGAGGTGCTGGCCTGGGTAATTTTGAAGGCATCCAAGAAAACGGTGCAGAGTTTGAGTTAATGGATGGTTCTGAGTTTGACGCGGATAAGGCGTATAAGGACAGTAAACTTGCGAATATTCTGTTTGCGAACGAGTTGAACCGACGATTAAGGTTAGCCGACTCGCAAATAAACGTCGTATCGTTCGGCCCGGGCTTAATCACTCGCTCGAACTTTTTCCAGCACCAAAATCCGGTGTTTACCAAAGTTTTCGATTTTGCAGCTAATGACTTGTTTCACGTCGCGGAAACTGTTTCTGGAGGTGGCGATTGCTTAATTAAGATGGCATTGGATCCAGAGTTGGAAAACAAGACGGGTATTTATTACAACAATGATTTAGGGGGAGACACGGGTCACATCTTCCACGAAGCGAAAACTAGTAAAGAAAGCATGGACATGAATGAAGCGAAGGAGTTGTGGACTTGGTCAGAAGCGCTCATCGGTGAAGAGTTTGAAGTCTACATCTAAAAATTTTTTGTTATTGCTATCATGTGTTGTTACTACGAGTTGCACCTCCTATTTTCGCTTTCTTGTTACTCTTTTCTTCTCCTGATTTTTCTTTTTTTTCAGCCGCGTACGCCTCGTTCATCCAAGCCATGCACTGTTTCGAAGCTACGGCGTGGTCAACCATTGGTTTCGGATAATCCACGCCGATGATACATCCAGCTTTCTTTTGTACTTCCAAAGGCGCCGTCCAAGGTTCGTAGATGTATTTTGAAGGCATGTTCTTGAGCACTGGTAAGAAATGTTTCACATACGCTCCTTCTTTATCGTATTTCTTGGCGAATGAATGTGGACCGTAAACACGAAAGTATTGGTAAAAGAACGACGACGCAGATAGCCACATCCAGTTCCCATTGTTCAAAGCCCAATCCGCGTCTATGAGGTCTCTATCGAAAACCCGAGCGCCTTCTTCCCACGAAATGAACAAGTCTCCACGTGTCAAAAAACACGCCACGGCGTGTCTAGCGAGATGATGTATCCAGCCTTCTTCTTTCAACTGCGTCATTGCAGCATCAATCCAAGGGAATCCAGTTTGTGCACTTTCCCACTTGGCGAGGTTTTCTGGATCGTTCTTCCACGGGATTTGTTTGCATATTCTATTACCAACCATTTTATCGTAATTCGGGGTGCCGTACGCGTTGATGTAATAAAATTCGCGCCATAAAATCTGGCCCATCAAGCTCGTCGGAGGATTTGTGTGTTTCCCTTTCAGCTCGTTCTTCATGATATCTTGCAACTCGTAATAAAACTGTCTCACCGAAACGGTACCAAACTTAAGGTGCGGCGAAAGCGCCGTCGTCGAAGGCCACAACAACGAAAAATCTTCTTTAAGTGAAGAAGAAGCCGCTTTCTTTGCCATTTCAAACGGGTTTGATGCTTTTACACTGCCATTACCCTTCTCTTTAGCGAATAATTGGCATGGTGATGACTGCGGTTTATCAAACTCTTGCACATATTTATGTCCGTCTCCACCTCTGCGTAAGGCTCCACGCATTCGTCGCAATCCTTCGGTTTCACCGCCTTTGCCGCCTTTGAATGAAATATTCTTTGCCTCGTATCCCAAATCCTCCAGTGTCGGTATACCATTCGCATATTTGAATTCCTTCGAGAGGACATCCCCTGCGCCTGGAATCACTCGCAAAGAATTCTTTGGCGGCGTTGGCACTGGAGCTGGCGGTTCGCCGACGTTTGCAAGTACCTTTTGAAAAGCACCCATCGTGCTCGGAGGAATGCCTTTCGCCGAAGCTTTACTCAATAAGAATTCCTGGTCGTACAAAGTGTGCGATGCGTATGTCTTCACATGCACGTTGAGTTTCTTGCACAATTCAATTACTTCGTCGTCGCGATGTTTCCCAAACGGTTCCACTTGTTCCTTTTCGAAATATATGGAGGAAACGTTAAACTTCATGAAGACGTCTCGCAACACGTCGATTGGTTTACCAATAACAACTGTTAAACAATCATTCGATTTTGCATTATCAATCGATGATAATGATCGTAAATTATCGTTTAGGTTCGTCAGTGATTGCAGTAAAAAGTTCATTCTGTTTGCGCCGACTTTCTGCGCGTTGCAAAACAACGGATCCACGATGAACAATGGCAACACTTTTTTCCTTTCGTCTTTGAGACCATTTTTTGCCTCTATCAGAGCGTCTGACAAGGCCGGGTTGTCGTGAACGCGCAAGCCTTTGCGAAACCAGACGATTGATGTTGTCGTTTCAGTGTCATCCATTAGTGTTGCCGAAGACTTTTGGCGTCTTAAACGCGTCGATGAAGATGATTCTTGATTATTCATCGTAACGAACGACGTCGACATTTTTGGCACCCAGATTTTGGAGAGAATGTATTTCGAACACCCGACGAACGACGAGATGTACGTACTCGAAGTCAGCGATCGATGAACGATAATGTCGATGATAAACTAGAGAGTAAGGTTCTTTCTTTTCGCCCGCTCTTATTTTTCAATGAGCATACAAAACGTGCGAGACAAAAGAGAGATGATGACGTTTTCTGTCGAGGAAATGGATATCTCCAACTGCTTTGAGAGTTTGATGTCTCGCAACGCAATGGATGGAGGAGTACAAAAATTTCTAACATTCTATCTGTGTCTTGTCTGTATTATTTTTCTTCTAAAGCGATAGTGGAACTTCGTTTTCTTTACCTTCCGAAGTGTCGTCGATGACGTTTCCGTCTCCTTCCTCCTCGTCGATTCTTCCTCTCAAACCCCTCTCTACTTCTGCTTCTTCGACGAGTTGGTCCAATAACTTTTCGTCGTCTTCTTGTTCGTTTTGGTTGGAACCCATGGTCGCGGCGACGGAGTAAATAGAACCGCCGTATTCGGAACCCCCAAAATCTTTCACGCTACCGACATCGTCTCCACCTCTCGAGGAGACCGCGTCTGAACGGATGGAACGCACGTCGTCTTCGATTGGAATCGGCGGAAATGAAACATTTTTTAACTTAGAATATTGATGCTGTTCGCCGCCGGGAAGACAACCAATGAGGATATTATCGTCCTCATTTTTATTGTTGTTGCTGCTATTGTTGTTGCTGCTATTGTTTTCACCGCCGTCGCTATCATCGTCGCTACTATTGTTATTACTATCATCGTTGTTGTTGTTGTTGTTGTTGTTGTTGTTGTTGTTGTTG
>CEPW01104681.1_pt1 | contig 11876 bp, 10 predicted proteins | sample 356211 | NCBI WGS metagenome assembly CEPW01 (sample SAMEA2620021, study PRJEB7988) | marine metagenome | biome: marine biome (ENVO:00000447); feature: deep chlorophyll maximum layer (ENVO:xxxxxxxx); material: "saline water (ENVO:00002010), including plankton (ENVO:xxxxxxxx)" | depth 25 m
ATGAAGGTTAGGGTTTCATTTGATACCAAATAAACATTTCATTGAAGAAGAAGTGGTCAAGAGACTGTTTTGGGGAAAATGCCGCACACTAAAAATGCTCTTTGATTCATCGTCGTCCAAAAAGCGTCCCAGGAAGAAGACGTTGGACGAGGAGAAGAAGACCACCACCACCACCACTGAGGAGGAAGAAGACACTTTGACGAAAGAAGAAGAAGAAGAAGAAGAAGACGTGGCGAAAATGGTGGTCTCCCAACACCACCAACCCAAAGAAGCGGTCGTCGTCGCGTCTGGTGGCACCGCTCTCGTTCGTGGGCTGCCTCCGAATTGGGACGAGCGGGCGATGCGCGACGCGTTGGACGACATGAAAGCGACGGGACACACGTCGATAAAGAAGCGGAAAGGGTGGACGCACGCGTTCGTGACGTTCAATTTTCCGAGCGAACGCGCGGACTGCCTGGAAAAGCTGAGACACCGCGCGGCCGCGGAGCATCAAAGGGAAGGAGGAGGAAAAGGAGGAAGAGGAAACGGCGGCTTCGGGAAGAAAGTGACCATGAGAGACGCGAAAGAGAAAAAGGACTACTGTAACAACAACGGGAAGACGAAGAAGAAGAAGACGGCGACGACGGAGGCGAAAGAGGCGGTGTGCCCCTTGTGGAACGTGACGTATTCAGAACAGCTGAAAAGGAAGAAGGCGAAGGTGACGAAAGCGCTGGCAATGGTCACGGAGATGGTAGGAAAGACGAACGAGAAGTTTAAGAAGAGTACTCGTCATCATCATCATCAAAATCATCATCGTCGTCGTCATCGTCATCGCGATGGCGACGGCGGCGACGAAGACGAACGAGCGACGAGCGAACGGTTCGGGTGGTTGAAAGAAGCCAACGCGAAGAAAAGCAAAGGATGTTGCGAGTTAATCGGCATTGTGCGCTCACCGGTTCTCGAGGGGTACAGAAACAAATCAGAGTTTACGATTGGAAATAACAGTAAAGGTCAACCGACGATTGGGTTCAACGTCGGGTTGTTTAGAGAAGGGAACATCGCGGTTGGAGAACCAGTTGGATGTAGGAACATTTCGAAAGCGGCGATATGCGTACAAGAAGCTGCGCAAAAGTATTTAAGAGACGCGATTGGAAAAGAAGAGGAGCTGCCAACGTGGGATAAGCGGAGTGGTAGTGGATTTTGGCGGTTATTGATTGTCAGAGAAGGCGGATGCGCTCCGTCCGTGTTAGACGATAGTAGCGGTACTAATCGCGCGGCTCCCGCGTGGCGCAAATGGCTTCGATTAGAAGGCGAAGAGGACGACGATGGAGGAGATATTAACGAGATTCGAACGACCAATAATGTCTGCAATGAAGATGCCGAGAACGCGTTATCACTAGACGCCCCAACACCAAAAGAAAACTCAGACGTCATGGTTGTGGTGCAAATTAATCCAAGTAAGGAGTTTGGAACGGAAAAAATGGAGAAAGCGCTCAAAGGCATTCGGGACGCCATGGAAAGCGCGGCGAATGCGTACGAACCGAAACCATTTTCGATCACCGTACAGTTACGTCAACACAACGAACTCGTGTCGAACATGGCAGCTGCTGACGCGCACACGTCTGAACTCGTCGTCGAAAACGGGAATACGAACAAACCGATGGTTATTTACGAACACATGTGCGGTTTGAAATTTTCCTTATCGCACTCTGCGTTTTTCCAAGTGAACACGGCCGCCGCGGAATTGCTATACGCATTGGCGGGCGAGTGGGCTTCACCGAACGGTAAATCTTTGTTACTCGATGTGTGTTGCGGTACTGGGACGATCGGTTTAACCCTCGCCAGTTCGGTCGGGAAGGTTGTAGGATTAGATATTGTCGAAGATGCCATTCGCAACGCGGAGATGAACTCAAAGTTGAACGACAGAGATAATTGCGAATGGATTGCAGGAAAAGCCGAGGATACTTTAGACGTCGTACTGAGAAAGTACGGCAAGGACGTGAGAACAGTTTTCGGAAATACTGACGAGGAAAGAAACAAAGGAGTCGAAGAAGAAAAAAAAGATACACAACAAGAGTTCCTCTACGAGGACGTCGTGGCCATCGTAGACCCGCCCAGATGCGGTTTGCATAAAAGAGTCCTCAACGCGCTCCGCAAGGAAACAAGACTTCGCAAAATAGTCTACGTCTCATGCAACCCGGAGTCTATGGCGCAAAATTGCGTCGAACTCTGCTCTTTGAAACCTGCACACTTGGGCCCTCCCTTCCTCCCGCGCAAAGCTATGGCCGTCGATCTCTTCCCGCACACCGCGCACTGCGAAGCTGTTTTAGTCTTAGAACGTTGAAATATGTATAAATGCTCGCAAGTGTCTATGATTAAAAACTAATGTATGGTCGATGCGGCCAACCACCTCTCGCTAATTTCTAGTAAGTTCGTCACCAGGTAGGTACTCTAATCATCTATGTTTCTTTCTCTTTCTATTTCGGCGCTCGTTCGAAATACCTATCCACGACGACGTCTTTCTTCCCGGGCGCTTTCAATATGTTCCTCTCCCTCAAATACTTCCCATCTTCCACTAAACACCTCTCCGATATCGTCCACCACCCGTCCCCTCTGGTAATCAATCTGCACACGAACTGGTTCGTCCCGTCCATTTTCACGTTCCCAGAGAGCATGTACTCTTTCCTCCCTCCTTTTGTTTTGCACCTCTTTTCGCTTTTACCGAAACCTTCGAGCGAACTTTCCGTCACGTTTTCTTTCGTAATCAGCGTCTTATCGATGACTCGTAAATTTTTACCATCGTTTTCGCAGGATATGGTCAAAGTCGTCTGTAACTTATCCACGATCCCGCAGACGAACGTGGGCGCGCCGAGACCAGAGAGAAGTGGGCAGAGCGAATCGCTTCGCGGGTGATTCATGACTTGCTTCCATTTCCCAATCACGGACGCATCGCAACGTTTCCCTTGCAAGAGGTTCGCGAGTCGCTTCACCGCGTCTTTGGCATCCAAAGATTTCTCGGAGAATTTGCTGGAGAAGTCGGAGAAAGACGGGAGCGAGCTGGACATTGCTGTTGTTGTTGTTGTTGTTGCCGACGAAGCGCGCGATGAAAAAATGACGACGAGGACGAGGACGATATTTACATTTGTATCTATTAATGTTTCCCCAAATGGTATGGTACTCTACCGTTATTATTTATTCCTATGAAACCGCAGAAGAATTCGAGCCATCATCAAGAAGAAAAAGAAGACGCGAAATAAAATGGCCACTCGAAAGCTCTTCGATGCCACCACTCGGTACTTGACCACCACTCACGACGAAGATGCTAAGGCGTCGTCAAAATCTATATTAAACTCCAACAAAATTGATTTGAAACGTCTCAAAACAGCCCAGATTCGTGAAGCAAACTCGAGCAAATTGGAAATCAACAAGAGATTCTTAAACTCGACGATGGTGAACACGCTGCAAGGGAACAGGTATAAGGATTCAAATAACATGTACCGCGCGAAAAAGAGGAAAGAAGAATTAGAGGAAAAGTTGGTGAGCTTGGACGGGACGATGAAGACCCCTGGGACGAATAAGAGACTGAGGGATGACGGTGCAGAGGAAAGATACGCTTCGAGTTCGAGTCCATCGAGTAGCAGCGATGATGAAGATCAAGATGACAAAGCGGACGTCATCGAAGATAAAATACAAAAACTGTTGCTCTTGAGCAAAAGTAAGAGAGGAAGAGGTTTAATCGGCGCTCGAATGGACGGTATCGTCAAGACGACGCCGAAAAATAGTAAGAACAAGACGGACTCAGAAATATTCAATCAGGCGCTCGCATCCTTGGAACGCAAGGCGAAGAATAAGAGGAGGAGGAAAGAGAAGAAGGAAAAAAAGGAGAAGAAAGAGAAGAAGAAAGAGAAGAGTAGGAAGGGTAGTAGTGCTAGGAAGAAGAAGATGTAGTCTAAAAATTATGCTTTTGGTAGCCCGCGGCGTCGAGTAAAAAAAAATGTGTTGTTTTTCCCTTCTTTTTATTCTTTCCTTCACAATCGATGGTGGTGAACTCTTCCGCGCCGACGCGCGGAAGTTTTTTCGTCTTTCCGCGGAGGAGATGGGAGGAGTGTGCACGACGTGGTACGATATATCGGTATTCCGCTCCTTCCATTCGTTCACATCGACGGAAGAGGTCGTCCGCATCGATCGTATCTATCGCACCAAAGAAGAATTGGATGAACAAAAAACAGCCGCCAAAAACAGTTACGGTTATCCGCGCGTCGTTGCGAGCGTCGAACGCGTTGACGTCCTCCGTAGATTGGAAGAGCGAGGATGAAAACAATGACTGGATTATCATTGGGAAACCAACGTTTCTGAAAATTATAAGCTCGATTGCTATTCTCGGCGTTCCGAACATGTTGAGTGTCATGTGCGAACCCGCTGTTGGGTGCGTGGAAAGCGTACTCGTCGGACGCGTCGGCGCGTTATATTTGGCAGCCATAGCACCTTCGTCCGTGATGTTTTGGTTAATCGAAGAAGTGGTGTTTGCGTTGGGTATAAGTTTGACGACGATGGTGAGTGAAGCGAGCGCGGCGAGGAGTTTGATTTCATTGGATGAGTTGGATGATGATGACGCGGAGAAACGAATGCAAGGGAATAAAGATTTCGCAGTAAGCGAAGATACTCGAGAGATTGTGCAAGCGTCCGTCTTAGCCGCATTTGTATTAGGCGCCGTGTTCGCGCTCGCGGTACAGTGTATTTACGCTCCGGCGATGCGGGTATTAGGCGTTTTCGATGAAGCTTTCAAGCTGGGGAGATTATATACCGCCATTCGGTGTTTTGGTCTGCCTTTCTTCGCCGTCGCCGTAACTTTCGAGAGTGCGTATATGGGCGAACGAGAAGTGATGACGCCTTTATTTGGCTTCGGATTGGGCATGTTATCGACGATAATTTTCCAAGTCGCATTGATTCATCCAAGTTACGGGGGCTTAACATCGGTAATCGGCGCTGGTACCGCCGTGAGTATCGGTCAACTTGTCGCGGCTGGATTTCTCTTGGTCAGAGCCAACAAACAAGGTTTCTTCAGTATCTCCCAAACCGTTCGGCGAAGTTCCAAAAACTTACCCAAACTACTCCGAAAAACCAAAAGCCTTCTCATCAAATCTGAGCTCGGCAATTCTGCCTTCTGGCTCTTCTGTGGCTCCGCATCGCGAATGCTTATCTACACCTTATGTACCGCCTTGGCCACACAAATAGGCGTCATCCCGGCCGCAAGCAACAAATACGCGCTCGATATATACTTCTTCGTCTGCTACCTCATCGAACCGCTCTTCACGTTGAGCACCATCCTCCTCCCAAAGAAAGTGAAAACGAACAAAATCGAAGCGTGGTGGATGATCCGAATCCTCTTCTACTTAGCCATCTTCGCCGCCATAACCCTTAGCTGTGCCACCTCCATCTCCATCTCCCTCGCCGGTCATCTTAACCTCATCGAACCCGAGCTGTTGAAATCCGTCACCTCGGTGAAACCGTACGTCGTCGCCTCCGTCGGCGCCAGCTCTTTCGCTTTGGCCCTCGACGGTATCCGAGTTGGTATGGGCGGTGCGAAAAACGTCGGACAAGCTCAAGTATTTAATTTACTCTTGACGGTAGCATTGGCCGCTTGGATGAAACTGTACGCGCCGGTAAGCGAAAGCTTCGCGTTGAACCACGTGTGGGTGCTGATGCTTTTGTTCCAGTTTTTACGAGTCTGCGAACACGTGTACGCGACGGTGAACAAATATTCGTACTTGTTGGATGAAAATAAATCGATCGGTAGAGATGAAGGATGACGCGCGGTGGTATATAGTCGGCGTTCCGCTCGCACATATAGTTTTGTATTTTATGGGGATTCATTTTGTGTTGGATTTTACCTCTCTGTTCCACTCCTCTCCATTTGTATCCTCCCATTCTTTTCCCTTGTGGCGTTCACACCACGCGGCGTTAAAGCGAGCGATATCGTCATGTCGTTGTCTGCCGTCGTCGTTGCATTTCGCGCGGCGCGAAGATGTGTCGTCTCGCTTCGCGCGACGACGACGATGGTGTTTGAAAACGCCGCGCGATCGACGACGTTGTTGGTGTCGTCGTCTCGCGCCGCATCGAATTCGTACGCGTCGTGTTCGAATGCTCTTCTGACAAAGAGCGATGGTGTCACGCGTTCTCGGCTCGCGTCTTGGGTCGAAAGGTGTGCCCCGCGTAGAAGTTTTGCGGCGTCGGCGGCTGCTGCTCCTGCTGCTCCTGCTCCTGCTGCTTTGCGCATCACCACATTATTATTTGGTCTGCGTGGAGGAAGTGTTGTGCTCCACCCAACCCTTTGCGGGACGAAAACGCCGCCGCGTCACAATCATCACATCCGTCGTTACGCTAAATCTCTCTCGCAAATGAAAGAGGCCGGTTTAAAAGCATACAAACCAACCACGCCGGGATTTCGCGGTCGCGTTATCACGGATCGTTCGAAGTTGTGGAAAGGCAAACCTTTGAAAGCTCTGACGAAAGGTTTGACGAAGAGAGGCGGGAGGAACAATAGCGGACGAATTACGGTGTGGCATAAAGGAGGAGGACACAAACGTCTGTACAGAATGATTGATTTCAAAAGGGATTTGTTTGGAGTAAATGGAGTGATTAGAAGGATAGAGTACGATCCAAATAGAACGACAAGAATCGCGTTGGTGGATTATCCGGATGGGATTAAGCCAAGGTATATTTTAGCGCCGGAGGGGGCGAGAGCCGGAGACGTGGTCTCTTCCAGCGGCGGTCGACCAACGAACACGGACGATGACTCAGTTTCTTCTGTTTCAATTGACATCCGTCCAGGCAACGCCATGCCACTCTCGGAAATGCCAATCGGCACCATCGTGCACAATGTCGAACTGGTCCCCGGTCGAGGCGGCGCTTTAGCGCGCTCCGCAGGTGCCTCGGCCACGCTGGTTAAAAAAGGCGCCGATGGCTATTGTGCCATCAAACTCCCGTCTGGCGAACTTCGCCTCGTCCCTTCCAAATGCGTCGCCACCGTCGGCGTCCTTTCCAACCGTGAACACCAAAACACCATCATGGGCAAAGCCGGCGCGAAAAGGTGGAAAGGCATCCGCCCAACCGTTCGCGGTACCGCGATGAACCCGATCGACCACCCTCATGGTGGCGGTGAAGGCCGATCGAAAGGTAACAACCAATCAGTTTCTCCTTGGGGAGTAAATACCAAAGGCAAACGGACCAGAAATAACAAACGCACCGAGAACATGCGCTTGCAACGAAGACCGATGAATAGAAAGCGTTATCCGCTCTTAGCTAAATAATACATAGAATTGAATTAGACATTTTAAACGTAATCGCCGGTATATCTTATAGCTTCTCGTGGAAATTCTCCCTCTGTCTGTGTGTCTGTCGATGTGTATTTCATTCGCGCTTGGGTATGCGTTCGCTTTCCTCGAAGGATTTTTCCTCTCAGTCTGAGATTGATTTGAATGAGATCCAAAACAATCTCTTCAGAAAAAAGGCACGCGCAAAAACCAACTCGCATTCATCTCGCGCGCGTGACGTGACGCACCATGGCCGTCCTCGGTTTCCGCGCGCAGGACTTCTTCCTGAAAACCTTGCAACCCTTCTGGGTCCCGCTCGTCCTTCTCCTTTGCGTCCACATTTTTTGGAGAAAAGATGCTTTACAACTCAACCCGCGATTGAATCTCACGGACAAACAAGGGAACGTCGCGGAACCCGTCGCGCAATGCGAGACCGGCTTAATCGCAGCGCAGATGAGTGGACACGTGACGGAAGAAACGATGCACAAAATTTTACCGAGATGTTACGCGCTTGCGGAAAAATATCCGAAAAATCCGGCGAAGAGTGTGTATGATGCGATACGAATGGCTCATAAAATGGATGCAGGAAATTCGCCTTTGTTTGGGAAAATCGCGCCGCCGATGCCGCCGACGGCGCCGCCGAGTCCAACCTGCGACGTGAGCATGAAACACGCGCAGCTAGAATATTCGAGAAACAAGCATTGCGACTTTTTGCCGTCTTTTGCGAAAGAAAGTGGGGTTGTATCAAAAGCGAATAAGAAAGGGAGGATTAAATTCGGGAAGAAGAAAGTGCCGGCAGATTTAGCGGTGCAGGCATTTGCGAAGAGTAACACGATTGAAGGAGAGTGCAGGATTATCAGTTTGGTTGGGACGACGCCGGAAGGGAGAGCGTTTGCAGGGAGGGTACATAATGAGATGTTGTCAAGTAATAGGAAGGAGAATTGCGATGTAAGGTTGTACGAGACGGATAAGCAGATGTTGATCGATAATCGACAGGCGAAGAAGGCGTACAATCACATGGGCGTTTTGATTGGGAAAAAGAAAAAGAAGGAGACGGTGGATGTGGGGAAAAAACAAACGCACGTGTACGGGGCGAAGGTAACAGAATTTATCGATTTGCAGACGAAAACGCCGGACGGCGAGTGGTGCTCGAGCGAAGTCGGTTTGAAGTTGGGCTTTTGCATCAATCACGCAATTAGTTTAGTGCACGTGGATAAAGCGGCAACAGATATTATGTTGGAAGGTGGCAAAACCATGTTGAAGACGAATAAGATTGCGAGTTTATTGTTTGATGGGACCTTTCAAATCGCGAAAAGGTTTGAAGATTTAGGCTTTTACGTGTATTTGGTCGGCGATAGGGACCAAAGAGGAAGTGAGGCTGTGTTTTTGAGAATCGACGGGGAATGGTCTGCGAACGGGGCGTTTGCAAAGTATGTGAGAGGAAACGAGTTTACGTTTATGGCACTTTTACCCAGTCACGGGTTTAACGAGTACATGGTGGAGAATAACATGATGGTGTGTGACGCGTCTTGCGAGTGTAAAGTGGAAATGGAGTGTTCGTGTAAAGGCGAAGGCGGGCAACCAGATTGTCAAGCCGTCTCGAGTGGATAATATACACACGTTGCCTGTACGACTTCGGTCTCTAACGACCATTACAAACGTACAAATCGAACACAAAAGATCGATCGATTAGGTAAAATACATTTAATATTATTATACAAATCACCACTAAATCCAAACATCTATCCATCTTCACATCCTTTCGTCATCCGGTCACGTTGTCCTACTCTATTCCTCGGGAGCGAAACCGGACACGCACACGAGATTGATGCATAACCTCGGCCCTTTGTCGTCCGGAATATTGTGTCCGAGATGAAGTCCATCCTTTGTGACTACCTCTCCGTCTTCTAAAACCCTCACGTTCTCCCACACGACATCTTCCACCCGAAAACTCGGCCATCCGTGTTTCACGCTTTCTTCCAGAAACTGATGCAAAGGTCGCTTGTGCACCTTAAACACGGGTTGGTGTCTCGCGCTGTCGAAAAATGTCACGTGACCACCACCACCATCCATCTCCCGATTGAGTTCGTCGATGAACAGTTGCGATCGGTTGAGCAACCCGCTCCATTCCGCGCCGTGCCTGTTTCGCGCGCATATCTGCTTCGCTGTAGAAGCGCGAGTATTCCATCTCATGTGGGACGATGTCATTGAGCTCGCGAGTAAGCGTTGATTGCGCATGATGGATTCGTCCGCGTGCGCCTCTTCTGGGATCCCCGCTCGATGACCCCGAGTCGTCGTCGTCTCGGCGAAAAGAGCGGAAGGGAGTAGAAGGAGGAGGAGGAGAAGAACGCGTCGTCGCATGAGAGAGCCGTTGAAACACTTTATGATGATGATGATGAAGTGTTTAGTATACTCCACATTTTCTCCCTTTTTTTTTGTTAAATAACTTACGACTCGTTTTCCAATCGCCTTTAAAATCGGCATTATTGTAAAAGAGGCAGAGAGCAATATATATGCGCGCGAATATTGAAGACGACGACGTGAACGACGACTTTGACGAAAAAGACGACGAGTCGGACTATAAAGCAAAAAAAATTCGGCGGAAACTCGAGCGGTTAACAAACGCCTGTCGGTCGAATAATCTGGGACCATTTGGTGGTGGTGGTGGTGGTGGTGGTTGTGATGGGTACTCTCGATACGAACTGAGACGCATTTGGCCGTATAAGGAGAGCGAAATATCGTTCGAAAAGACGACTTCACTGTTTGCTGAAAGCGCGATGATGATGCGCGAGAAGACCCCCCACCAAGCGGGGAGAAAAGTAGACGTGGAAAAGCTGATGGAAAACGTGGAGAAATATTTCCTCTCGGAGGAGGAGAAGAAGAAAACGGAGGAGGACCACGCGCGCGAGAAGGAAAGCACTCCTACTCGTGCGAGCACGATTTGCGCGCGAGACGTGTTCGATTCAGAAGAGATGGCTTCCATGGCTCTCGTCAGAAGAAAAGGAGTCGAACAGCAAAGATTGGCGCGGACGTTGCAAGTGGAATTGAACAAAACGAGGAAAGAGAAAAACAAAGTGTTGGAAGACATGTCAAACGCAACAGAAAAGAATCAGGAGCGTGTGAAGCAAGTACGTGACTCTATGGGAATGGCGACAAAGAAAGCGACAGAGATGGAAGAGGAGCGCGATAGGTACCGATACCGATGCGAGAAACTGGAGATAGAAATTCGAATGTTAAGAAACGGGGAACGATTTGAGCTGTTGAGGGAGAAGATGATTGTCCGGGAGAAAAGGTTGAAGGAAAAGTTAGACGATGCGTTAAAAATGGTGGAGGTTTTAAAGTTAGAATGCATAGAGAAGGATGCGGAGTTGATTAGGATTCGCGAGAGAAGGAAAAATAAATATTAGGTGAGTACGCACGTCGATTTTTGCGTATAAATAACATTAGGCGGCAATTTAGAACTATATTTAGCAACTACATAATACGAGTATCAAAACTCAGCGTTAACATCCATCTCTTCCTCGGGCAACAACTTCAAACTCTGCGTGATGGTCTCGAAAATTTCAACGTCCCCGGGCGTCATTCCATCTTCCGGCATTTGACATTTCACCGTAATAATGTCTCTCCTCCCTAACTTCCTCCCGGCACCTTTCGGCCCCGGACCTAACACTGCCACCTCCCAAAAGTGAAAATTCAATAGAGCTTGACTCCGCCACTCATAAAAATACAAACTCCCGTCGTCCTTCTCCTCTGATTTGACTAAAAATGTCGCCGCTTTTGCGCCTCCCGTTGCGCCGTCTAAAGGCGCGAAATCGTTCGCTCTCGTCTTGCCCAACTTTTCCGCGGATTTGTATTCTTCCGCGCCTAAATCTCTCAACTTTGGAACGCCATTACTGCTTGAAATATTCTCCACTTTTCCAACCGTGCTTACTATAACCGTACACCGTCTCCCTCCGTATTCCGCTCTCGGGTGAAACTCTCTCTCCAAAACGCCGTTGGGCGCATCCATCTGCCAATCTCGAGGCACTTTCAACGAAAAACCACGGTCGGAGTCCATGTAGTTTTTATACGCGACCGGTGGCATGTCTTCCGTTTGGTGCGCGGGGACTGTTTTCTCGTCTTCGTACGCCGCCGCCGTCGGTCCTCCTTCCCACGCTGCTCTCATGTTTGACACCACGCACGCAGCAGCGGTCGTCAATACTATCGCGCGTCTTTGGTTTCTTCTTCTCTCGTCGTCGTCGTCGTCCTTTTCAGAAGCGCTTTGCTGCATCGACGACTTTTTTTTCGCGGCGGTTGTTGTTGTTGTTGTTGGTGGTGGTGTTCTCCTCTTCGTCGTCGTCGGTCGAGACCACCACCCTTTGACGTTTCGTTTCGTCGTCGGAACAAAGACGATCGACGTCGTCGTCGTCGTCGTCGTCGTCGCGCGGTGCCACATCCCCATCATCGCTTTTTTAAATGGCGCTTCTTTTTCTTCGTTTCGTTTTTTTCCAATTGAAGAAGAAGAAGAAGAAATACTTCAGAGCTCTTCACATCGCGCATATATATATATATATCTGCGTCGTCGTCGTTTACGTCGAATTCGCG
>CEPW01082027.1_pt1 | contig 11873 bp, 6 predicted proteins | sample 356211 | NCBI WGS metagenome assembly CEPW01 (sample SAMEA2620021, study PRJEB7988) | marine metagenome | biome: marine biome (ENVO:00000447); feature: deep chlorophyll maximum layer (ENVO:xxxxxxxx); material: "saline water (ENVO:00002010), including plankton (ENVO:xxxxxxxx)" | depth 25 m
GCTCGCGCTTCCGTTAAATCGTCCGGGTTCCTTTCGTAGTCTTCCGTGTTTGGCGCGGTGAACGGATGGTGACACGCCTCGAACCTTTCCTCGTCTTCGTTGTATTCAAACATCGGGAAATCAGTCACCCACAAAACCGCGTGCGCTTTCGGATCGATCAGGTTCAACAGACTCGCGCATTTGTGTCTCACTTTATCCAAAGCCGTGTTTACGACTTTCGTTTTCCCGGCGACGAAAAGAAGTAAACTCCCTGGAGTGGCGTTGGATCTCTCGATTATTTGCTCCGCGCGATTTTCCAAGCCTTCGACTAAACCTTTCGCGCCTTCCAACGTCTTTCCGTCCTGCGCGACTCGACAAAAGAATATTCCGTTTGCACTTCCGGCGTTCACCGCGTCCTCAAAAATCTCGCCTTTTGGTTTCAATTTCGCGTTGGATATTTTCTTCTTACCCGCTTGGGAATCGTCGACGACTAAGACTTTTACGCTCGATCGCGGTTCCTCTAACGTCGATTTAAACGGCGGAAACTCGGTATCTTTCAACACGTCGTTTAACGTCGTCATTTCTAATCCAAATCGTAAATCTGGTTTGTCACTGCCATACTTTTCCATCGCCTCGGCGTAGGTCATTCTCCGAAACGGTTGTTGCACCTTCTTGTGCATACCGCTCGCCTCTAAAAACACCCTTTCGGCAACGTTCATGATTCCATCCGCATCAGTAAATGACATTTCGACGTCCAACTGCGTGAACTCCGGTTGTCTATCTGCTCGTAAGTCTTCGTCTCGAAAACATCTCGCGACTTGGTAATACCGGTCGCACCCAGAAACCATCAACATTTGTTTAAACAATTGTGGCGATTGCGGCAACGCGTAACAACTCCCCGCCTCCGCCGTCCTTGCCGGCACCAAATAATCTCTCGCGCCTTCCGGCGTCGGTCGACTCAAAACCGGTGTTTCGATTTCTATAAAATCAAACTCTTCCTCTAAAACCTTCCTCATCTTCTTAATCGCCTCGTGTCTTCGTTTCAAGTTTTTCAGCATTTTTGGTCTTCGTAAATCCAACACTCGATTTTTCAACCTCACTTCCTCGCTCGATTTATCCGCGCTCCCAGATTTTTCGCTCTCCGAAATCGAAAATGGCAGAGATTTTGACACGGCGTTCAACACTTCGATCGATTCTACCTCAACTTCCACCTCTCCAGTCTTTATGTTCTTATTTTTGTTGTTCCGTTCGCGAACGGTACCGACGACTTTCACCACGCACTCCGAGCGCAAACTCGAGAGAATCTCATCGATCTGTTTCTGATTCGCGTGGACGCCTTCCGCGGCACCGACGATTTGGACTAACCCCGAGTGATCTCGCACGTCTGCGAAACAGATTCCCCCCATGTCTCTTTGCTTATCCACCCATCCGCACAAGGAAACTTTCTCCCCGACGAAGGACGCGTTCAAAGCACCACACGAGGTCGTTCGAGTCGGCCAAGACAAGAAAGAGGACACGTGTTTACTCCCCGCGTTCGATGAGTGCTCTCCCACGTCCGAAGATGTCGACCCGGGTCCCGACATTTTCGTCTTTGTCCTGTTATTCTCCCCCCGCGTCTTCCGCCGCCGGCTTCTCCCGGTCCTCGTCCAGTACTGCGACGACGATGAAGCAGACGATGATGATGATGGAGACGACGCATCATCATCGAAAGGCGCCGCCGCCATCCCCCCCGCTGTATACCTCGGGCGCGCTTTGTGACGACGCATCATCAGCGCGCGGCGCATATATAGCGGGGCGATTCTTTGCGTCGTCGTCGTCGTCGCGCAGAACATATTCGTCGTCGTTTACGTCGTCGTCGTATAAAGCCCCTTTTCTCTTTCTCTTTCTCTCTCTCTCGCGCTTGTTGGCCCAAAGAAAAGCGCACGCGATGACGAGAACACAAAGCGAGATGATGATGGAGAAGAGAGACGACAAAAACCAAAAGGAGATTTTTTATTAGGGTTTAGGGTTTGTCTGTGTGTTTTTTTTTGTGTGTGTGTGTGCGTGTGTGCGTGCTTTTTCTCCATCCCACGTACTTAACATCCAATGAGAAAAGAGGGATGTTTTGAGATTTTGAGTTTTTTTGTATTGGATGAGAGTCCTCTCGAGGAATTAAAGACCACCACCACCACCTTTCCAATTGTGCCGGCCGTCTTTTCCTCCCTCGCGCGACGACGACGACTATGGTTCGAAACGCCCGCGGTGGTGGTGGTGGTGGTGGTGGTGATCTGGCAGACGCGCAAAGAAGAAGGGGAGAAGACCAAACCCGCCGCAAAGAAAGCGAACGCACATGTGCCATCTCGTACTACACGTGGAACCATCCCTAATAAAAGGAGGTTTTTCGACACTTTTTGCTGCCACATTTTCGACCACGAAAAAAGGGAAAAAGAAAGATACAAAACCTATTTAAAATCTCACTTTTTGTGACACGCACTTGGTAAAACAGCGCGCATATCATCATGTCTACCGAGTGCACGGAAGAAGCTTTCAAGCTCACGCCACTCGCCGGGCTCGGCACCATCGGTTCCCGAGAGTACTACACGCTCAATGAAACCGATAACACATGCATCAAACAAGCCTCGTGCGTGTCTCTTCTTGTCTTTTTTTCTCGTCGATGAGCCCCCAATTTAGTTATTCATTTCGGCGTCTGTGGAATTGTTGATCGCGCTCTGTCTGGCGCTCCAAAGGACGCGCTACGCGTGGAAACGAAAGAATCCCGCGAAACAAAGAACAAACGACGCGATTCGTTCTTCGTTTCGATGATCGGGACCCGTGCGGCGTCCCGATCCGCGCCGACTTTTCCGCGATGGGGATGGATCCGAACTTTTTTTTTGAAAAGTCGATAAAATCTGCGTCCCAAACGACGCGAACCTTAAAAATTTTTTCAACTGTTTTCTCTAAACTAACGAACTTTTCTTTTCAAAAACGAACGTCATATTTCAACGCAGGTTTTTCGGAGGTTCCCCGGTCCTTTCCGAAGGTGCCGGTTACGGCATCGTCCTCGGCTTTGGGGTTGGCTTCTCTTTGATTACCACCTTGTTGGTCTACTTGGACAAACGCTTCAACGGGACGAACATCTCGTCTGAATTTTTCAACACCGCCGGCCGTACCGTGAAGACGGGCTTGACCGCGGCAGTTATCGTTTCTCAATGGACGTGGGCCGCGACTTTGTTGCAGTCCTCAAACGTCGCATATCAGTATGGTGTTTCCGGTCCGTTTTGGTACGCGTCCGGTGCCACGATCCAAGTGCTTTTGTTTGGTATCTTGGCGATTCAAGTGAAGAGGTATGCTCCGAACGCTCACACTATTTGTGAAATTATCGACGCCAGATGGGGTGCCACCGCTCACAAAGTATTCTTGTTCTTTTGCTTCTTGACAAACATAATCGTTTCGTCTATGTTGATTCTGGGAGGCGCGGCTACTGTGAACGCCTTGACTGGTATGGACATCTACGCCGCTGGTTTCTTGATTCCGATGGGTGTTATCGTGTACACGATGGCCGGCGGCTTGAAGGCGACGTTTATGGCGTCGTACTTGCACACCGCGATCATCTTCGCCGTGTTGGTTACGTTCTTGTTCACCGTGTATGCCTCGGATGACGACTTGGTCGGCTCCCCAAAGAAGGTTTACGACGCTTTGAAAGCGGTTTCCAGCTCCGAAAGAGACTGCACCGCTAACCCGACAGACCAAAACTGCGGTCCCGTCAAGGACAACCAAGGCGGTTCGTTCCTGACCATGTTGTCCAAGGGCGGTATCATCTTCGGTATCATCAATATCGTCGGTAACTTTGGTACTGTCTTTGTCGATCAATCCTACTGGCAATCCGCCATCGCTGCCAAGCCGAGCTCCTCTACCAAGGGTTACTTGTTGGGCGGTTTGGTCTGGTTTACCATTCCGTTTGCGTTGGCCACCGCCATGGGTTTGGCCACCGTCGCTATGGATTTACCAGTCACTGGTGACGAAGCGGGCGATGGTTTGGTCCCGCCAGCCGCCGCTGTCCACTTCTTTGGTAAGGGTGGTGGCATCATGATCACCATCATGTTGTTCATGGCCATCACTTCCACGGGGTCTGCGGAACAAATCGCCGTCTCTTCCTTGATCGCGTACGACATCTACAAGAAGTACATCAATCCGAAGGCGACTGGCGAACAAATCTTGAAGGTTTCCAGAATTGCAATCTTGGGCTTCGGTATCTTCATGGGCGTCTTGTCTATCATCCTCTTCGAATTGGGCCTGTCTTTGGGCTTTGTCTACTTGATGATGGGTATCTTCATCGGCTCCGCCGTCATGCCGGTTGCCTTTGTGTTGACCTGGAAGGACGCCTCGGCGAATGGTGCCATTGCTGGTGCCGTCGTCGGTCAAATCTGCGGTCTGATCACCTGGATTGTCTGTTCTCTCTTCGAGAGAGATGCGAAAGGAAAGCATGGCACCGTTGACTTGGACACTTTGGGCGGCAACTACCCGATGTTGGCCGGTAACGTCATGGCGATCGGCATGTCCGGTATTGTCTGCGCGGTCATGTCCAAGATGAACCCGCAAAACTTTGACTTGACCACCTTGAAGGATGGCATTGCCTTAATTGATGACAAGCTTCCGGATTTGGGTGACGAAGAAAAAGACGAAGAGAGATTGATGGCCGCTTTGAAGTGGATCACTAAATGGGGCGTCGGCTTCAGCGTCATCATGGTCATCGTCTGGCCGTGCTTATCCTTGCCAGCTGGCTGCGGCGACGGCGACTGTGGCGTCTTCTCCGAAGGTTACTTCACCATGTGGGTCATCATCGCCCTGGCGTGGGGTCTCATCGCGACGGTCGTCATCATCGTTTTGCCTTTGTACGAGTCCAGAGAAGTTCTCGGCAATGTCATCAAGGGCCTATTGACCGGCGCCAAGCATGAGGAAGGCGCGTAAATATGTCATCGCATTTAAACAAATACAGTAATAATGCTGTGAATGCTTATTTATACATTTCTAAGGCATTATGTTAAGATTCATGTAATGCTTGTACCTTATAAATGAAACAGAGTTCTAAATAGAACCTGTGTGAGAAAAGAATAATGCGTATATAATGCGTACCAACCATGGGAGGTACCATACCTACCCTAGTATATAAAATGTTGTATACTTTTATTTTCGTACTGGTACGAACGATTACAATACACTAAATAAATGCAAACAATAAGATAATAGAAACCTTCTTCTTTCGCACGCGCGTTAAAAACTAGTACTTTGTTTTTTGTCTACAAAAGCTAACTCGTCTTCTTTTTTGTCGCTCTCGCAGACGATCTCGTCGCCTTCCTCGTAGGTTGCCTCCTAGATGCATTATTTTTACTATCTTTACTTGACGACGATTTCTTGCCACTCGTTCCCTTTCCACCACCACCACCACCACCACCACCGAACACATTCGATTTTGCTGCTTTTGCAATCTGCCATAGCCACGCCAAATTCAACAGCGTAAACATCCCAAGCATAACCAAGACGCCATATACGACTTCCCTCGGGCACGGATATTCGAATCCAGCCGGTAGATTTTTAGAGTCTAAAATGAACGTCGTGTCCTCGTACACTTGCTTACTCATAAAGAACCAATTAATCACTCGAAAATATAAAAACAAAGCGCTGAAAATCGCCTTCAAACCGAGGTCCACCACAGTCGCCATCCCGTCCCCGATCGACGGATAATACTTCCCCAAATCAATCGCCGCCAAAGGCAGGTTCGTCAATTCGCACACGCCAAAATAATACACCGCGTAATACTGCATGTACGGGATACTCAGCGTCCAATAACTCAAAACCGCCGATAGTAACTGGGAACCGAGAAATTCTGGCCACGCGAGTTCGAAATCGCCCATGGACATGCAAAATTTCCAGACTTGAGACGCGAAGACAATTTTCATTATTTCGTTCGAATCGGTCACGGGTTCAAACACTCGTTCAAACGCAGTCGTTTCTTTTTCCGACAGAGGTGTTTTGCCAAAATACCAGACGTGCACAGCCTTCACGACCACGTGAAACGTAGGTATGAAATAGACCAATTGAAACGCGGCTAAATACGTGCTTTTTTGCACCTCTTTGTTACTTTTCCAGTTCGCTTTCATCCACAAGCACACCACCGGGAATCCGACGCATAAACCCACGAACCATCCGTACATGAGCAAATCGGACCAGAGTGGACTGGAATCTCTGACGCCGAGACCGGGGACGCCCGCTTGCGGAAGCTTCACGCTCGCCCTTCGGTCCCCACGAAAATGCGCCTCCTCGTTTTCCATCCTTCTTCTTCTTCTTCTTCTTCTTTTTGCGCGGTGTGTGTGTGCGCGCGCGGGCCGTATTCTCCTCTCGCTTGGTTTTGGGTTGCGACTGAAAAGGAGTTCAGTTAAAGACGCTTTTTGACGCCGCCAAAAACCCACCCCTCAAAGTCAAGCAAACCCCTATAAAAGGGCCCATATATTTAGGGTTTTGTGCATCGTTCAAAGTTTTACAAGAGATATTTAATTAAAAACTCCACGTCACGTTGCGTTTTTTGGGAAACCCAACTAAAGAAACTCTTTACCACCAAAGAGACGCATACCACCCGTCGACCTTACTCGAAGTCTTTCAGAGATGGGTCTGAGTCTTCTGAACATCGACCCGGGAGACTCTTCTGTGCATTCGGGCACGAATTTCGGAGGCGAGAATCAATCCGGGACCGCGTTTGCCGTGCGCACAATCGTCAAAAAAGGCGAAGACCGATTCCTCGCGTGCGAAGACTTGAGAGCGCTTTTCGTGGAGGACGACGACGAGCTGCTGGTCTTGCCAACACCTAAACCCGGGTCGATCACGGCCACGTTTACCGTGTTCGATGGGCACGTGGATAACTCCGCGTCTAGTTTTTGCGAGCAAAGATGGTTGGAGCATTTGAAGTTGGCGGTGGAGAAACAAGTCAAATTCGGCAACGATTTGAGCGTCCACGGGAGCGCGAAGAGATCGAAGAGGATGATGGTTAATAACGATGAGAGTAATAGCAATAACAATAACAATAACAAAACAATTCACGATTTGGAATCCGTGTTGTCCGAAGCGGTGAATTCGATGGAGATGGCGTATAAGGAGAGCCATCGCGGGACGACGAGATGTTTGGGATGTTTCGGGAACCCGCAAGGTAAGTTTCCGAAAGGCGGGTCGACGATGTGTTCGGTTTCAGTGCAGAGAGGCGTGACGGACGACGAGGATGATAAAACAAGCGCGTCGTTTTATATCGTCTGTGCGAACGTAGGGGACAGCTCGTGTTTAATGCTGCCACACCCGGACGATAAGGAAGAGTTCGTAGAAGGGAGCAACAAATACCAAAGGTTAGCGCGAGAACACACGCCGGACGATCCTTTAGAAGCGCAAAGGTTAGTTTCAGCCGGGTACAGACTCGCGCGAATGTCAAATAATAGAGATGGCAAAGAAGCTGGGCCGCTAAGGCTGTACCCAGGAGGGTTTGCCGTTTCGAGAGCGGTTGGGAACTTTGCGCATAAAGACGCGATTATTAGCGAACCCGAGTGCACGAGAGTGAAATTACCTCCCAACGGCGCGAGGATTTTAGTCGCCTCGGACGGTGTTTTTGCCGCTTTAAATGATTCTGAAATAGCCAAAATATGTTCTAAACACAAACTCGCAAGTGAGTGCGTGGATGGGGTGGTAGATAGAGTCCTTGAAAAAAGAGGACGACACGACGATATTACCTTGATTGTGTGCGACTTGCCGAAACCGGAGCAGTACTTAAACGCGTTCAAAATGAACGTCGGAACAAACGATAAAATAAAAGTGTACACGCGAGTGTGCGCCCCAAAAGGTTTGAAGAGCAGTATGAGCTGGAAAGAACAAGAAGATCTGATCCCAGAGTTTGTCGAAGGCGATATCACCGTTCACGAAGGCGGCGTCTTTGACGAAGAGTACGAGAAGACCATTTTCGATGATTACATGTTTGGCGATTTACTCGGAAGAGGTGTTTTCGGATCAGTTCGATTAGCCAAATCGAAATTAAATGATACGGAGGAAGATTTTGCGATAAAATCCATGGTCAACTCTGTAGATTACGCGCATCAAATCCGAAACGAAATTGAAACCTTGCGGGTGGTGTCAGGGAAACATCCTAACTTGCCGACGTTAATAGCGGTGTACGAGGATAAGTCGAGAAAACTTTTCGGTGGTGGCATCATATATCTCGTCACGGACGCCTGTAAAGGCGCTTCTTTGTTCGATGCGATTTCGAAACGTAAAGTCTTCGACGAACGCGATTGGCGACTGGTTGCCACACAGTTACTCAGCGCGGTGTCGTTCATGCACTCTTTAGGAGTCGTACACAGAGACATCAAACCGGACAACATCATGTGTAAAACCGAATGGACGATTGATAAGGAACCATACTTGCAAATTATTGATTTCGGTTCGGCTTCGTTTTGTAAGAAGAACGAAAAGCTTCGCGGGTACCACGGCACGAAATTCTTCGCCAGTCCGGAAATGTGCAACAAAGGATTGTACAACGAAAAGACCGATAATTGGTCGGTTGGCGTCGTCTTGATTGTATTGTTGACGGGTTATCCGGAAGGTGTGCAAGTGCAAGAAACGTGGCAGAAATTGTTGCGAGGCATTCTACCAGAATCTCTAATCGAAACGGCTCCGAGAGATAAGTTCATCGAGTTAATTAAGATGTGTTTGACGATTGATTACGAGAAACGACCGAGTTGCGCAGCAATATTGAAAGCGTGTGAAAACTGGTTACACGACGACGACGACAAAGAGAAGACGGGGGAGAACAAGAAGATTGATGATAGTAGGGACAATGTGCTTTTGATTTCGAAATCAGTCTTAGCCGGGGAGTATGAAAAGCACGTCGCCAATCTTCTCTCCGTGTGTGCGTCCGCAAAGGTTGTGTCTAAAATTTTGAGCGTTGTCAATGTCATTCAGAAATCGAGAAGGGGAAGTCAATGTGAAAGAGATGGCGATGACAGCAATGCAGAGACGTCCATCTTATACGATTCGTACGTGTTAGCTGAAGATTTAGAAAACGCTGCGCGACGAGCCAAAGCGAACGACGTCGCCATGCAATTAGAGAGCTTGCGCCATCTCCACGGCTCTACGGCGTTGACGATTGACTTAGAAAAGTTGAAAGAACTGGAAACGTTACACCGACGACACGACCACGTATTCAGAGCCATCAAATCTTCTTCATCCAGTGAAGCAAAAGTTTTGGAATTCACACAAATGCGTGAAAATAGAGACATCGTTCAAAGCACTGTTCATGGGGAGATGTTGTACGCCATGTTATACGCGAAGAACAACGTTTCAACCGACAACTCGATGGATGAGTCATCCGTGAACGGCATAACGAACAATAACAACACGAATGAAGACGAGAAGGGCGTCGCGTGGGTTCAAGAACCGCTGCATCCAGAAGTGCGCATGAAGCGGAGGTCCAGTTACGCCGAGCATATGAGTCTTTGAAAAGTGGAGAAGAGTAATAATAAATAATAATAATAATCAGTCCTAGATTAGAATAGAACTCTAAGAATTGAACTCTAGAATTACAGAAGTAAAACGTATTAAACAGCGAAAAACAATCTCAACTTCCGCCTCGTTCGTTGTATGGCGGGCACCCGATTTCCACTTCGAGAGGCTGCAAACACTCGCGCAAAACGACATACGCGGATTCTATGTCGCTCGCTAAGACTCTCAGTACTAAGCAATCTTTTTTGTCTCCTTCCTCATCCATTCTTTGCGTTTTGGATTCAGAAGCCGTCGCGAGCGAGTACGAAACGCCCGCGGGAAGCGGCGATTTTGCAGTCAACCAACTCGCGGCGTTCATAGTTCTTTTGGACGATTCCTTCGCGTACATCGCGCACTTTCTACGCGTGCCCTCTGTTCTCGGCCCGATTAAAATCACGCTCGCAATGACGTGCGCGTTTGCCATGCGTTTCGCGAGACTCTCTTCTTCGTTCGATGAAGAGTTTTCCAGTCGTTGCGATTCGATGACATTCACGTTATCATCTCCAGTTGTCACGGTCGTTCTCGTGGAAAACATACGAAATGCCCATCTCTCATTGTCGTGTGCGACTCTCCCAGCGGTGATCCAATCCACGAAACATAAGCTAGAAGAATCATCCTGCAATGAAATCTCGTGCACTTGCTCAAACTTTGCGTCTTTGAAACACTGTGCCGGGTCCGGTAACCAACAGAGAAGCGCGTTCGTTCCAACTTTTGCCTCGAGCGTTTGCTTAGTCGTTTTGATTCCATCTCTTTGTTGTTGTCCGCTTTCCTCGGTACCATTCGTCGATGAGGGTTTGATGGATTTATACACTTTCGTCGTGCCTTGCGTGCACACGCTCGCGGTGCAATTTTTCTGCACGTCCACCGACATCGGCACCAAGTCGCCGGAAACCAAACCTCCGCCGTATGAAACTGTATAAAACCAAGCGCAATCGACTGATGCATCGAATTGAACCTTTTTTGGGTGTAAAATGCGCAGAGGATACGTCGAAAACAACTTTGTCGCGGAAGATATCGATGACTGCAAGGAAACCTCGATGAGACCCGCGAGGGGTTTTTTCTCGACTTCCACCATCGCAATATCTCGTTCTTGTTCAGTCATTTTCGCTTCTTTTCTTTCAGCTGTTGAATAGCCGTCCGTTTAGCTGATCGTGTGAGGCCACGAACATTTCTGCCAACGGTGCCGATACGGCGGCAATGTGAACATCGCTTCCTCTTTTGATCGCTTCCTCGCACATATCCTCCATCGTTTTTGTCGATTTTCGCAAAATCGCTGCTATTTCGAGAGGTCCGACGACATTCAATCGCGTTGCTGCCGAGCACGCGTCTCGTACAGTCACATAGACAAACATACGAATCGTTATTTTTTCAGAAACACCTAAAATGCCGCACACGGCGCCAAAGACGCAGGCGAGATGACCAACACGCGAGTTTGGTCTCGAGGCTTGTTTCAGAGCCTTTAACCTTTTCGAAATTCTCGAAGAGTCTACTGAAAACGCGGCGACAGCTGCTCGACAGAGCGCGGTACCCGTGGATAAAGACGCTCGCAGGGCTGGTGCGTTACCAATGAGCATGGCGTGAAGAATTGCGTTTTCTTTTGACCACGCCGATATGTCATCTTCTTCTCTTTCAGACGAATATGAATCAAAACGGTTTCTCGCGGCTAATACAAAAGGTGCGAGCGTCGAACATGCGTTTCGAGCGATATCCAAAACAAAGGTCAAAACGTCTATTCCAGTACCGGTACCGTTATCTATAAATCCGAATTGCGTTGCCGCTTCGAGGCCGTTCGAGTGCGCGAACCCGCCCGTAGGGAGCAAGGGATCAAGCAGCTGCCAAGCCGTCCAAAAATCGTTGTTGTTGCTATTGTTATCGTCGTTCATCATTGATGTCTTCTTTATTCTCTATCTCATACGCTTCCTTTCTGTAATCTATATTCTTGTGTCCGTAATACCACTGTTTTTTAGGATCCTAATCTCATTAATAAATCCAATAATAATAATAATAAAATAATGATGTAATAATTGTTTTCTTCCTCTCAAAATTCCTTTCGGATTATTCAATCTCTTCTAGAACAAGAAGTAACTTTGTGCCAACGGCAATTCTTTGGCTGGTTCACACTTCAATTCAACGCCGTCCGCAGTAACTTTGTATGTTTCCGGGTCGACTTCAATCTTTGGCATGACGTCGTTCAGTTTCATATCTTTCTTCGTGACGCCGCGAATGTTGCACACCGGCTCGACGCGTTTTTGCAAACCGTACGTCTTTCCGACGGATTTTTTCGCCGCGATTTTACTCACGAATGCAATGGAACTTTTACCCACGTTTGCGGCTGCAAACATTGG
>CEPW01180519.1_pt1 | contig 11871 bp, 17 predicted proteins | sample 356211 | NCBI WGS metagenome assembly CEPW01 (sample SAMEA2620021, study PRJEB7988) | marine metagenome | biome: marine biome (ENVO:00000447); feature: deep chlorophyll maximum layer (ENVO:xxxxxxxx); material: "saline water (ENVO:00002010), including plankton (ENVO:xxxxxxxx)" | depth 25 m
CATGTTAAGATATATGGAATCTTTAGGGGCTACTTACGAGGGTGTTTTGGGTTATCAAATGGGAGGCAGACCAGGCGCAAATATGGAGAACGTAGGCAAGGTCTTTTGTGAGCCGATATGGGTGTGGAGTAAAGGAGAAGCCCCCGAACCTAAATGGAACTCTGAAACGTCTTTGGGGTTTTAAATGGAAAATCAAATATTTAATGAGTCTTGTTTAGACACCATGAACAGAATGGGAGATTGTTCAATAGACCTAGTAGTTACTAGTCCTCCCTATGATAATCTCAGAAGCTACGGAAATAACGTAGATCAAACATGGGGCGAGTCAATTTGGAAACCGATTATCTCAGAGTTGTGTAGGGTAATCAAAGAGGGTGGAGTTATCGTTTGGGTAGTGGGAGACGCTACAATAGATGGGTCTGAAACAGGAAGCTCATTTAAACAAGCTCTTTATTTCAAAGAGTGCGGGCTTAACCTTACGGACACTATGATATATCAAAAAGGGTCAAATGGTGCTGTAGGAAATAATAAGATTTATTGGCAGTCTTTTGAATATATGTTCGTCTTTTCTAAGGGTTATCCTGCGACAATTAACTTAATAAAAGACAGGAAAAATAAAGAGAAAAGAGAAATGGATAAGGGTACAAAAAGACTGAAAGATGGAGAGCTTATTCCTACCACAAGAGGGTCATACGGGGAGTTCGGTAGGAGAACCAACATTTGGTCATACTTAACAGGTAGAGGACATTCGACCTTAGATGTATATGCTTTTGAACACCCTGCTACATTTCCCGAAAACCTAGCTCACGATCATATTATTTCTTGGTCTAATGAGGGAGACTTGGTTTACGACCCATTCTTAGGTTCAGGGACTACAGCTAAAATGGCTAAAACAAACCATAGGAAATACATCGGGTCAGAGATTAACGAAGATTACTTTAAGATTGCTCAAAAGAGATTAAGCCAAACACAGGAGTATTTGTTCTGATGTTATTTGAATTAGAAGAAGCAAAGAAAACAAGTTTAGATCAGTATGTTTGGGTCAAAGATAACCACATACACATGAGCAAAGAAATCCTCTCAGAAATAAAAGAGAACTTCTCAAGAGATGACATCTTTGCGTTTATGGCAAAGCTCATTAAAGACAAGCAACTACCTTTCCCCTATTTCCCTTACAATAGAAGACAGCAAAAGAAAAAGTTCTCGCAACTCAGAATACAAGACAGAACGTACCTTAGAGAGAAATGGGAAAACCAAAACATAGAGGTACACGATTTGTCTTACAGAGGAGGGTACTTACTGCTACCTACTAGCACCATGTCGGGAAACTCTCTCTCAGACTTGTTCACCCAACCAATAAGGCTCAAAGCTACTCGGCACTTAGAGGGTAGAAATGAACGAGGTACACTCCCCTTTATTTGGCAGGACTTATTGGATAATGGAGAAGTGAACCCTCGCACTCATCGGCTTCTCAGAAATGCATACCTAGAAGACAAGTTCGACCAAAAAACTTTCATCAGAGCAGGCAGGTTGTCGGGTCAAATGGTTACTCAGTTTCGACCATCAGTCGCAAAGGCTCTATACGATCTATTTGACGCTCAGAATGTACTAGACCCATCAGCAGGTTGGGGTGATCGCTTAGTGGGCTTCCTAGCGAGCGGAGCAAAGAGCTACATAGGGATAGACCCTAACACACAACTACATCAACCGTATGGTGAAATACACAAGTTCTATGACCCTAGCCGATCAGTGCAAACGATTTGTCTGCCCTCTGAAGACGTAGATTACTCTGAGCTTGAATATGACTTTGTGTTTACCTCACCACCCTATTTCAACGTAGAGCTTTACTGCAATGAAGACACTCAATCTATTGAGAGATACAAAGACTTTGAAGTGTGGAAAGAGAACTATCTATTTGCCACGCTTGAAGAAGTCTACAAGCACCTAAAAGTCGGAGGGAGGATAGCTCTTAACATCTGCGACAACCCTAAACTTAAAGTCACTAAAGACCTCATTTCTTTTATGGATTCTTTAGGGGCTACCTATGAGGGTATTGTCGGATATGAAATAAATATCCGACCTGGCGCTGTCCGTCAAGATCATGGTTCGGAGAAGAGAGGAGAGCCTATTCTGATATGGAGTAAAGGGGAAGCTCCCGAACCTAAATGGACACAAGACAACTTCTTTGGAGTTTAAGAAATGGACTTATTTGATTATCAAAAAATAGGTGGGCATACACTCACCTCAAAAGTAGAAGTCGAACCCATAGTTGAAAAACTAGCTGAGGTTTCCGACTACAAGTTTAACGGGGAAAGCTCATTCAAAGTACCTAGCTTTGAAGTACCTCAAAGTTTCTCACTTGGAGTCATTTATGGACCAAGTGGCTCAGGTAAGTCCACTCTTCTTAAAGAGTTCTCAAACAGCTTTGAAACGAGTCCTCTTTGGGACGGAAATAAAGCCATCGCTTCCCAAGTAGACCCGAACCTGCTTATGAGACTTGGGCTATCTTCTATCCCCTCTCTGTGCAGACCTTATCATGTTCTAAGTACAGGGGAGAAACATAGGGCAAACATCGCTAAGACTCTAAAAGATGGGTGCGTAATAGACGAGTTTACTTCCGTATGTAATAGGGACTTAGCTCAATCTATTTCTGTTGGTGTCCGAAACGTCATTGACCACTATGGATATAAGAATGTAGTCATCGCTACCTGCCACGAAGATGTTATTAATTGGTTAGAGCCTGATTGGGTAGCTAACACGTTAACGAGACGGCTCGTAGAAGGGAGGTCGGAAAGGCTCTCTTCAGATTTTAGAGTCCTACCTTGCTCAGTCAAAGCGTGGGCAGTCTTCAGCGATCATCACTATCTAAGCTCGGAAATAAACAAGTCTGCTCATTGTTGGCTCTTGGTTAATGAGAACAATACGATCTGTGGGTTTGGCTCTGCGATACCTTTCCCAAGTAGAGACTTAAGAAATGCTTGGAGAGAACATAGGACTGTCATCTTACCTGACTTCCAAGGCATGGGTCTAGGGTCTAGGCTATCTAACATAGTTGCTAAGATGTTCTACGACAGAGGTTGTCGTTATTTCTCTAAAACTGCGCACCCAAAATTAGGAGATCATAGAAATAACTCTGACCTTTGGAAGCCTACGAGCATGAATAAAGTGAGCAGAGAGAAAAGCTATCAAGGAATGGGGTCAAGTAGAGTTGGGTATCGAGGAGACGCTAAAAAGCGTGGAGCTTACACGAGCTTTGACTATGAAGCCCACGCTCACCGACTCTGTTATTCTCACGAGTACATTGGAGATGGGACAAGAATACTAAAAGGGCAAGAGGACAAGCCCAAGCTACAAGATAATTTCTTTGGAGTTTAAGAAATGGAAAATCAAATATTCAATGAGTCCTGCTTAGACACAATGAACCGAATGGAAGACAACTCAATAGACCTAGTGGTTACTAGCCCTCCCTACGACAACCTCAGAACCTACAACAGCGATGTTGATCAGACGTGGGGAGAGTCCGTTTGGAAACCAATCATCTCAGAGTTATGTAGGGTAATCAAAGAGGGTGGGGTTATTGTTTGGGTGGTCGGAGACGCTACGATTAATGGCTCAGAAACAGGAAGCTCATTTAAGCAAGCTCTCTATTTCAAAGAGTGTGGGCTTAACTTACATGACACCATGATATATGAGAAGTCAGGCTCTAGTATGCCCTCCCCAAATAGGTATCTCTCTTGTTTTGAATATATGTTCGTATTCTCAAAAGACAAGCCTGCTACATACAACTTGATAGAGGATAGACTGAATAGATTCCCTGTTAGATGGGGAGGAGGTAAGAAAGTAAGAAATAAGAAAGGTGAGTTTTCTTATAGAAAAAATTTAGAGCCGAAAAAGTATGGGCGCAGGTTTAATATTTGGAGATTTATTGTAGGTGGAGGGTACGGGCAATCTGATAGCATAGCCTATAAACACCCTGCTACATTTCCCGAAAACCTAGCCCATGATCACATCATTTCTTGGTCTAATCAGGGGGACTTGGTTTATGACCCATTCTTAGGAAGTGGGACAACGGCTAAAATGGCTAAGACGACCCACAGGAAATACATTGGGTCAGAGATTAACGAAGACTATTTCAAGATTGCCCAAAAGAGACTAAGCCAAACACAGGAGTACCTATTTTGATGTTATTTGAGGAACTTAAATTTGACGCTGTTTCGTTTTACGAGACATTCACACCTATTAAGAAAGAGGTCAATGTACCCTCAAACCTAGTACCTTTCGTAAAGGCAATGTCAGACCACCATAGTCTCGATCTATCTATTTCCGAGTCTAACCCTATCTCGTCTGAAGAGAAGTTTGAGCTAGATGAAGAGAAATGTATCGTACTATTCTCAAGTGGGATTGACAGCACTTGGTCGCTCACTCATGCTCTCGATAATGGATATACACTATACCCTGTCTTTATAGACGGATTGAACCCTGCTACGAATAGCAGAGAGAAAAAAGCAGGGCTTCAGATTTGTGAAGCACTTGGGTTAAAAATGCATATTTTCAAACACTTCTCACAGCTTAAAAAGCTTCATAGGAGTGAAGAGAATATGATAGAGACTCCCGAAAGTCTTGCTAAGCTCCAATATGCGCTTATGTTATGTAAAGACTTAATTCGTAAAGAACGTATCGGGTCTGTCCTCGTTACTGTAGATGAAGACAACGTGATTTTTCACAACCCAAACTCAATGTCAGACGAGAATGACGAGGAACTCGATTGGTTCTCTGACACCGAAGAGTCTATGACTACATTTCTGCCATTCTTATCGAGCTATGTAGGAGGTGAAATAAAGGGTCTTTACCCGACATTACCAAAGTCAAAGAAGCTCAAAACACTTATAGAGAAAGAGCTGTTTGAACTCACTTGCTCTTGTGTTTTGAACCCGATGTTTTTCGCAGGACATCGAAAGAAATCTTATGCCCCGAAACATGAAAATATGTGCGGAGTATGTTGGAAATGTAAAGAGAACCTGAAGTTCTTAAAAGAAGTAGGAGAAGAAGCACCATGTTAGAAATGAAAATTGGACACTTGATGAGAGAAGGGAAAGTCGTGGCTTGTAGTCCCTCTCAAAAAATGAAGCTGAGGATTAGACCCGAATACTTAAACTTAATCGTCACAAAGCCCAAGGACATACCCAAAGGGAAAGAGGTTGTATTTGTAGGAGAAATGAATGATGAAGAGCGAAGGATATGGAAGTCTTACTTGGAGGCAAATCCGACCATTTGGACTACTTCCTAGAAAGTATATCACCCCCCTTCTTAATCAAGACCCCGAAGCGATTGCTTTCGCTAAAGATTGGATAGACAGAAATGGTCGGATTATCCTCTTCACGCAAGGCAAAGCTAAAGGGTGGGAAAAGGTTTGGGTTAGTGATGAGGGTGTCATTTATATGGACGATGAAGACTACGACCCTACCATTTCTGAGCTTGACGCACGACTGCGCCAAGTTGAAGCACCAGATAACTTACTTGGAGAGGGAGTGGGGTTAAAAACCAAACTTTCATACTTAAAAAAACACGAAAGACCTCTTTAAGTGGGTATAACCAAGATGACCCTCACTAACGAGGGCTACAAACTAACCTCCAAAGGAGACAATGCATGAGTATTGAAACCAAGCTTAAGAATATTTCCGATCTTCTATCTAGTGCTGAAGTCGTTTCAGACGCAACAAAGATTGACTCAAAGAAAAATCGTGCCGCAGCTACCCGTATTCGCAAGATTTTCAAGCAAGCTATGGACGAGCTTAAGGCTCTCCGTGTTGACGCTCTTGAGGCGACTCGCAAAGAGGACTAAACTTATTTAAGATTGTTTCTTTATACTTTCTGTGTGGTGGTACTGATATATAAGAAGTACACTTGAGCCAAATTAACACCATGCAGAAAGATAAAAGAAATGAGAACACTCACAGCAAGAGTAGCTACTAAGTACATTAAAAAGTCTTCTGACAACCTTGAGTTGCACATCTATGACTTTGATGGAAACTTATTCAGAAGCCCTGAACCTCCTGAATGGTGGAATAAGAACAAACTAGGTGGGTGGTATTCCTCAGAGGTTTCTTTGGGAAGACCCTTTATCTCTGACGTACCTCCCTCTAATGCTTGGGTAGACAGTGTTGTGAGAGAAGCTAAGGCTTCAATCGCAAACCCAAACGTATGGGCTATCATGTGTACGGGTCGAGTAGCCAAAGGTGCAATGAGATACCGAATTGCAGAGCTTCTTAGAGTTAAAGGTTTAGACTTCGATGAGGTGTATCTAAACGATATGGGTACTAAGACAGCACCTTATAAACAAAAAGTTACTGAAAACATCATCAAAAGATTACCTCAGATTAGTGGGGTTCAAATTTGGGAAGACACCAAAGAGAATGTCGAAGCTGTAAGCAAAGTTGCAACTAGAAATGGCTTAAACTTCCAAGGCCACTTGATAAACCCAAAGCCTTACTCTACAGACCATATTGAACTTGGAGACTACCTTCGTTTTCTCTACGAAAACGGTGAAATCTCAGAGTCAAAGTATGACCAACTGTATGTGCAATACTACGGTGAATACTGATGAGAAGTAAGCTCGCTTCAAAAATAGCTCAACGCTATATAGACGAGCAGAAAGTCGTCAAAGTCATGGAAGAAATGTTCCCTGCATTCTTTGCTCAGATTGACCCTTACGACAGAAAGCTCTGTTCTTTAAAGCTCTTTGAGTCGCTTAAAGATTTGCTCTATGACCTCAAGTCAAATGAAAGCTATGCGTTCGACATTTCTGAGGTAGTTGAAAAGCTACTCTCGAAAGTGGTTTATGAAAAACCTTACGTCCAACAGGCGAGCAATTTGCTCCTGTTAGACGTAAGTGAAATGTTCTCAGAAATGAAAGAAGAAGAGAGGCAAAACCTCATCTCCCTTTTATCTTGAGAGCCTCTTGATGTCAGAAAGCATTTGTTCTTTCATCAAGTCATGGTTTACATTTCCTATATCTAAAGCCCGACCTTTAGTTATTGCCAAGACCCCACCAAAGTGCTTCTCATACTTAATAACTTCACCATTATCTAAGTGAATGAAAACAGTAGGATAACCTGAAAGGTTCTTTTTGAGTTCTACGTTTTCAACATTCCGCTTACTTAGCATGGTGGAAGCAAGGTCATAAATATAGCCAATATTAACAGACTCTAGGCGAGCGATTCTTATTTCTAAGTCTTTCAGGACTTCTGACGCTCTACGATTTCTCCTACCCATAAGACGATCTTCAAGGTCTTGGATATGATGAGCGTGTTCTTCTCTTAAACGCTCTTTCTCTCTGATACGCTCACGAATTTGCTCTTTCCTATCTTCACGCCTACGCTTAGGCTCGAAAAAACGCAGATCATCAAGAGCTTCTTCCGTTCTTCTTATTTCTTCTTCTACAAGCGCAGGTGCAAGGTTCATAATAGCCTTAACATTAGGCTTCTGTTTTACGCCTGCTAACTCGTAGTATTCTTGGAGCTTTTTATAGAGCTTAACTCTCATGCTTGCGACTCGTTTCATTCTTCAAACCCTTAGTTACAAAGTGAAAGTTGAAGGTCAAGATAACGAGAAAGGCTCTTTAGCTCTTTTACAATTTTCTTCGGAGTATTCTCGTCTTTCTTGAAGCGTCTGTTCGTACCACGAAGTCTCTCAAGAGGTGGTCGAAGTTTACTCTGAACTTCCATAGCCATAGACTCCCCAAGATCAGCAGTCATAGCAAAAGCTTCTTCTAGGTCTTGGATAAGGTCTTGACCAAAATGCCCTGCCTGTGCGTCAAGAACAGCGTCTGCTAAAGCACGATTGAGCTTCCTAAGAACAGGGAGACATACAGTAACTTCTTGGTTTCTCCAAGAACCTGCGCTTGACTCAAGACCTACAGGGTACTGACCTAATGGGAGTTTACGCCCATCGGGTGCTCTGTGGTAATCGCCAAAGGCTGACTTGTAGCCTTTCTTAGTCTTACTACGCTCGATTTTCGCAAGCTCTGCTTTCGCACCTGCTAAGTTACGGAAATACTCTTCCCTCTGCTGAAAGCGAGGTCCAAGTCTCCCCCATCTCTTGATCAAAGTATAACCACCAATATTCTGAGGAGATTGAACAATCAATAACTCATAGTATTTCGACTGATTTTTACCCTCATCAATTTTGTAAAGCATTGACGCTTCACCCTCACGAACTTTAGCTTTAGTAAGACCCTCACCCATAAGATAAGGTTTACCTGCCGCAACTCGATCATTAAATGAAGCAGTACGAGTAAAAGAATCACTAGCCTGTCTCTCAAGACGAGCAACTCTGATCTCTAGTTCTCTTAGCATTTCTGAAGCGGTTCTTCTCATTTCTTTTACCTCTTTGAAGCCATGTAATAAGTGTCAATCAAGGCTCGTGCAATAACACGATCCTTCTCTTTTTCGTCATTGGAAAGAGATCTATATGAAGCGTCTGCCAATGCGTGGCGATTAGCTTTCTTCTCAGGCTGAGTCTGATAACGAGGGTCATCGACATTGTAAGCCGCATAACTCCACCCGTCATGCACAGCGTCAGCCACGATCTCGATTAATTCAGAGTTGTTTGGGTTAGCCATGACTAAATCAATATTCTCTTGTATAGCGTTTAAAGCATATAAAGAGGAATACATATTGGCCTCATATCCGAAAGTGTTAGGCTTACTTAGCCCATAACCGTACTTGCTGTCTAAAGCACGATCTGAAATAGCTGTCGCTCTTTTAAGATCAACTAAACCTCTGTATCTTGGGGGTTTAGGAATTGATCGAGCATATTTCATTGCAGATTGTTTCTCAAGACGAGTAGCTTTTTTCGTGAAAAAGTAACCAGGGAAAGATTTTTGAAGACTCTCAGAATCAATCATAACATCAACAGGTCTTCTTACGAGACGGTTGTATTGACCATAATTTAAGTCATGTTCCTCATCAGGTACTCTCTTAATCACATCACCTTTAGAATTGATAGTAGCGTCGAAGCTATATGACACGAACTCATCTTGGTCGAGGCTAGTGGGGCGTGGTTCAAAGCGCACTACCTTCACCCAAATATCAACAAGAAGTGGGCGATAAGCGTCAACATGGACAGCAACAACTTTAACTTCATTCTTCTTTTCTCTAACGAGGTTCTCTCGAACAAATCTTAAAATAGATTTTTCATTTAGTTCAAAAGCTTCAAACCCGTACTGAGACTTCTGTGGGTTATCTTCCATGTAATCAAACAGACCCTCTTCAACTTGTCTTCGTGGACTCATTGAAGGTCTAGCTGATGTTCTTTCGAGACGGGCGACTCTTATTTCTAAGTCTCTCAGGACTTCTGACGCTAGTCGTTTCATTTTTTTATTTCCTCATGTGTTGTAGTTGGATTGGACGACGGCAAAGTGTTTTCTGCCTATGATTTCTTTGGGAGATAAGTCTGTTCTACGAATAGTCCATTCTATGTAATAGTCTCCCGAAAGAAACTCAGTGCTTAAAGTCTCTCCTGCATAATAACTCCCCATAGATAATCTAAAAGGAAGTCTATCCCCTAAACCAACTCTATAATAACCTCTAGTCTCAGTTAATCTGTAAAACTCGTAGGAAATAAAGTAAGGGTCGAAAGGAACTCCATTCTCGTCTGCAAGGGTAACAGGTAAATCGTTAGGTCCAAGCATATCAAGTTGCTTAAATAATACACTCATTTCTTAGACCTCACAGAGACACGTTAAGTCGTTGGGTAGTGATTGACTTCTCTATCTGTAATACCTGTTCAGCGATGAGCGCAGTTCCGTCAGCAACTAAAGTTGCTTGAAATAGAGCATATAAGACTTGACCTGCGGTTCCTTCAGGTATCTCATAACGAGCTACAAAGCGATAATCATGGTCTGTTGGAGACATTGGAGCAACGGCTTGAACCTCGGTACGGACTGCGCCCTCATACTTAAAAATGCTGTATTGGACATCTTGAACTACCAAAGGTCTTCCTATTTCATCAGCCCAAGAAATTTGTAGTGGGTGAGAGTCTCCCTCTCTCGCTTTAGTCGTATATATAATCATTCTAAGCCCCTTTTTTAAAACGTGTCCAAACACACAGGAGATAAAATGACTACAACAGAAAAGTCAGATCACATTTCTAAGCAAATACTCCAAGCAAGGGAGTATGGCATTAATCTTCAACTTGATCGCAAGACCCTTGTAGGACTTGAGTATCAACTCGTTCTTAAAGAGTATCAGTTCCCCGATGACGTTTACATTTACTGCAACTTCAAAGAGGGGTACTCAATCAAAGTCCCTGCCTTTGAGATCGAGACAGAAGACTTTGACTCAATCATTTCCACACTACGAGAAATGTACCAAGACTTAATTTAGAGCCTGACCTTCTCTTCAAAGTTGTGGTAATCTTGTGCTGACTCAAAAGCTTTAGAATCATACCCTCGACCATAAGCGAAATAGCGATGGAGGTCTTGGAGAAGAGCGTGAGCGTGTGAGATTTTATCCTCAACCCAATCGTCAAGCTCTTTGGCTTCTCCCTCATGCCCAATCATGTTATCAATCGAGTCTAAGAACGTATACATTTCGTGAACATTCTGAAGACTCATATATGACCCATGATGATGGTTGGCTTCTTTAGAAATGTAACGTGAAGCCACCTTTGAAGCGAGCTTAGTTTTTTCGTAATTCATTAGTAATTTCCTTTGTCGTGCATACGAATACGATAAATACCCTCATCAATGTCCGAAACACCTTTTTCTACGAAGCCGTCATGGAGTCTCTCAACGAGTTTGTAAATCTTATTTAGAACAAGCAAGAGACTGTCTCTATCTATCATTTCCATATATGTGACTTTGTGTTCGTCGTCATAAACGAGACTCGTGTCCCACTGAAGAACAATACTTGAAACACCAATATAATAATCAGAATCAAGTTCTACACTGAAAGGCGTGTTAGTTAGCTTTTCGATTTCTCTTTCAACTTTTCTCAATATTGAAGAAGAAGCAGTGCGTTTAAGACCTAGATCATCAATGATTTCGTAGCGAGCTTTCTTAGAGACAGAATCCACTACATCATCTTTCTCGTCTTGGAGCTTATCTACTCTATTCTCAAGGTCTTTGATCTTCTCTTCTGTTTCCTGTTGCTCTTCGTCAAGCTCTTGGAAATCGTCAGAACTCATAGCTTTCGCACGATTCTTAACAACGTCTTTATTTATTTCCGTTTGACGGTCGAACTCTTCCCCTGCTTCGGGGTTCTCTTTCTTCCACTGCTCGAACTCTTTTTTGCCTTTTTCCCCTTTAGAGAAACGAGCTGACTTATGCATATCCATTTCTGAATCAAAGTCCTCTACAAATCTACCTGAGAATTCTTCCTCGTCAACGAGGTCATCTACAATCTCGTCTACCTCAGATAAGTCTTCCTGTAAGTCATCTACAATCTCGTCTATTTCAGTGAGGTCTGAAGACTTCTTGTAATACTCATTCTCAGAAATAAAGCCGTCATCATCGAGGTCGATTTCATCAAATCCCTCAGACCATTCATCACGAGAAATGACACCATCTCCGTCTTCATCAAGAAGGTCAAAGTTAGGGTTGTCCCACTCGTCTCCCTGTAGGAATCCTGAGTTGTCAGAATCAAGTCCGTCAAAACCCTCTTCCCATTCTTCAGGGGAAATACGACCATCACCGTCTTCGTCCATGTCTAGGAATGAAGTAGCGTGTCTCTCACCGTAGTCATAGCTAGAACGCAGTGGTTGTGAAAGTGAAGAAGCTCGCTTGGAAATGAAGTCTGAAGCGATCTTGTCAAAGATGTCCCCGTTGTTTGAGGGTGCTGAAGTTTTCTCTGAAATAAAGTCAGAGGCGAT
>CEPW01078620.1_pt1 | contig 11863 bp, 6 predicted proteins | sample 356211 | NCBI WGS metagenome assembly CEPW01 (sample SAMEA2620021, study PRJEB7988) | marine metagenome | biome: marine biome (ENVO:00000447); feature: deep chlorophyll maximum layer (ENVO:xxxxxxxx); material: "saline water (ENVO:00002010), including plankton (ENVO:xxxxxxxx)" | depth 25 m
GTAATAGATGGCACGAAGCGTGAGTAGCAACGCGCGAACGCCCATGACGATCAAAATACCACTTGCAATTCCTAACGTTGCACCTATTTTACCGTCAGCAAGACTGCTTTTACTGCGACCCGAGGACGATTTCAACACGCCGCCTTCAATGTTGTTATTGTTATTAATATCTATTTCATCGTTCCTTCGCATCTTGTCCCGAAACAATCGCTCAACGAGCAATGTCCCCCGCTTATTCGTAAACCGTAACGTAGACAATGCGAAGGAGGCTATAAACGCCGGCGCTATCGCTAAATAAAATGTGCTCTTCCCACCGCTGGTGCTCTCGTCTCCTAAGCCAAAATCCTTCAACGTCGGCGCTCGGAACGTCCCGTCCTCGTTGTCCAACTTTAGCATGGCCATCCGAAACCCTTCCAACGCTACTGCACTCATCGTCGCCGCTGTTGCCACCGCTCTTGCATCCTCTGCGCCTTCAAACGCGTCTGGCAACAACTCTGCGAACACGATCCAAATCATACACCCGGCGCTAAAACCAACCCCAAATGGCATCAAGCTTGTAAAAGTCTCAACGAATAAAAACGACGGAACCGCCGTCACTGTTTGCGGCAGTGAACTCAACACCGACCAAAACAAACATTGCACTGGTTTCACGCCTTTACTCGCCAACACCGTCGATACCGCCAAGCCTTCTGGAATGTTGTGCACACCGATGGCAAACGTCACCAAACACCCTTGCGCCCACCCGTGAACTCCGGAGAAACTCACCCCAACGCCAGATCCTTCGCCAAACGAGTGTGCAGTCATAATACCAACTACTAGTAACGTTTTTCTGGCATCCGCCCCTACTAAATTCGCAAACGACACGTCTTCGTGCGCGTGTAAAATTTTCTGCAGAAATGCAATGAAGGTTGCTCCGCAGAACAATCCAAAAACAACTAAACCCGGGCCGTGCGGTTGGCCTTCGTGGACCATATCGAAAGACGCCGCGAGCATGACGCCACAGGCGATGGCGTTCGCTAAACCGGCGTATAATGGGGCAAGCTTTTCTCCTTTTGGGAGTAAGAAAAATGGAATGGAGCCGAGACCAGTCATGGCAGCCATGACGAACGTTAATACGAAAACGCTAAACGCGGACGTTTGAGTGTTGTGTGCTGCCACATCATCGCGTAGCCGTTCCGCGGCAACATCAATCATGAGTAGAACTTCTACTTACGCGTGCGTGCACTCTGATTCCGTGGTGTACGCGATAGATACGGGTTGATGGTCTCTTGGTGTGCCGCACGCGTCGATTTATAACGACGACAAAAATCACGACTTTCCCAACGGATTTTTTATGTTTTCGACATGTCGAATTTGTTCGAGATGAAAATGAGAGAGACGTACGCGTCCGTTTCTTCTTCTAGAGATGTAATCAATGTGTATTTCAAAATATCAGAGCAGCGGCAATAGCTATAGCTATATGGGTTATCAATAATACTAATTCGTTCTTCTCCTATTTATCATACGTCCGTGTGTGCAGAACGCTGCGTTCCGCTTGGCGTCGAAACGCCAACGGGAGCTACTTGTACTCGTTCGCGTTCGTGACCGAGCGAATGGCCTCTCTTTTTCCGGCTTCTCGACGGCGTCGCTTGGATTTCGCAACCGCCGTACATCTTCCTTTGGAAGTTGGAAAACGCTTTCGCGATGGCATCTTCCACATTGTGGTCGCGAATCCTCGAGTACACTCTGACTTTTCGTTCTAAAAAGTTGGTTGGCAACAAGGATGAGACTTTGGCGCGGTCGATGTGGAAGGATTCGTCGTCGGTTAACTCTTGGAAAAATTTCACTTTCGACACCGGATCTTTGTCTTTCATGGAGTAATCGATTTTGACGTTGTGGACGATGATCATTTCCGGTTTCAAGCCGCCCGGTAAGGTGTTGCTAGTGCTATTGGATTCGTACGAAGTCGAGATATCTTCTGCCGTGACGGCTTTGAAATCGCTCAAATACTCCTCCGGGACCGTGTATTCATTGACGAAAACGTACAAATCTCTCTTTCGTAATCTTTTCATTATGTCGCGCGCTTTTTGTAACTCTGGTTCGCTTGAGAACTCGATTTGTTTCGCGATCGTATCGTCCAGTTTAATAAACTCTTTCGGGTCTCGAATGGCGTGCGAAATTCGACTGTTCCATCCAATATCAGCTTCAACCATAGCGTCTACAATCATATACTCCACCGCTTTCGCTTTTTTGTGCGTGTACACCACGTGATGCATATTTGCGCGCATATCAAACAATCTGTATACGTTGTACACCTCGCTCGCTTTGAAACAAATCTCGTCATCTATGACTTTCATGAAAGAAATCAACCGATTCATATCCACCGAAGCAGAAATGCCTGTGTTTTTCGAGTCTCGCATCAAATACTCAAACTTATCGACATCCACGCTGTTCCTCTTATTTGCCACGATGTCGAACAAAAACTTATTCTTTTCGTACCCTTTATCGTTTGAGCTGATTAAATCCTTCACTTTTTGAACGATTCTTGGCGATAATTCGACGTTGTTATCCTCGACCAACCACTCGAACATGTCGCACGACATGTCCTCGTGACTCCACTTGTCCGCCTCTGCTTTTCCTAACCTCAGTGGTAAAAACTCGTTGTCAAACACGTGCGAATATGGTCCATGCCCTAAATCGTGACACAAACCAGCCAATTGGACGCACAACTTATCCTCCGCGTCCCATTTCAACGATCGCGTCGATCTCGTCAGCGTTTCATACACGTTGCTCGCCAAGTGCGACGTCCCTAACGAGTGTTCAAACCTATTATGCGAAGCTCCAGGAAAAACGTAATACGCCGTCCCTAACTGTTTCAATTCTCTCAAGCGTTGCATCTGAGGCGTATCGATCACGTCGCACATCTTCCCGCTAAAGTACATGTGATTATGCACCGGGTCGTTCACGACTTTGCCTTTATTCCTTTCCGATTTAGTGTAATAGTCTTGCACGATGGGTTCATTCGCGCGTAGAATATTCGGGTTTTGTCGCATTTGCGACATTGGGATGTCGTCGTACGCGTCGTCGTTGTTGATGTTATCCTCCCTCACTTGCGACATGGGCAAGTACGGTTCATCTGGAACGTTACACGCCTCCGATGGTTCACCTTCTTCTTTCACGCCACGCGCGTGTTTCGACGTCCGCCCGTTACACTCGCTCGGCCCGGCGTCGCAAAGTGCGGTGGTCGCACCCGTGCTCCTCTTCTTCCTATCCGGCGTGTCGTACGCCAACTCTTCCTCTCGGTTCCCGTCGTCGTCGTCGTCGTCGTCGTCGTTCCGCGGCCGAGAGCGAGTTGACTTCTTCATTCCTCCTCCTCCTCCTCCGAGTCGTTTCGGTTTTCTTTTCTTCTTCTTCTCTCGGAAGACACAACAAACCGTCTCGTTAATTTATTAATGAGGACTTCTTCTTCTTCTTCCTCGAAGACAGACAAAAAGAAGGAGGAGGAGGAAAAAAAGAGACCAAGCCAAACAAAAAAACCCACTTTATGTGTATGGACCAAAAGCAAAAGCCGAGACAGATGTAAATAAGAAGAGACAAAAAAAGGAAAAAGAGAAGAATTTTTGTATATGGCATCATAAAAAGAGAGAGAGAGAGAAAAAGAGAGACGCGCGTCATCATGACAACAACATCGACAACGCTCGCGTCTCTGTTGAAAGACGACAAATCGAAAGTGGCGACGCTCGTCGCCTGCGGCGCGAGCGCGGCGGCGTTGATTTATTACAACCGGGAAGTCAGAAATCAGATTGCCAACATTTTTATGGTGCGTCGTCGTCGGTGACTTTATCTTGTCATTTTTCCAAATGGGACCACAACGACAACGCTCTCTGCCGCGTCGTCTGCCTCGAGAAACACCTTTTACGAAGCGGGTCGAGAGAACGGGCGAGGGGTCGAGGGTTTCCCGCGAGACTCGCGAGATCGAGATCGAGAGCGGAAGATGGCCTCGAAGACGGAGAAAGAAAGCGATTGACGTCGTCCATCCGATGGTCCCATCGCCGCCACCTTCTTCAGGCTTCTTTTTTCCCTCATTTTAAACTCTCGCGCGCTTCCTCTCTTTCTCTTTCTCTCTTTCGTTCTCATTCGTTCTCTCTGCTCTTCTCTCGTTCGTTCTCTCTCGTCTCCTCGCGATTGATGTGGATTGTGCGCGTAAATACTGACCAATATTCCTCTCTTCGTGTGACGTAATAAAAACAGGGCGCTGCCGTTGCCACGTCTGGTCCGGGAGTCTTGTCTGGAAGCACGAATGCCAACAGGAAACAAGAAGGCGGCAACGCCGAAGGCGGCGAGGCTGAAAACCAACAGCAACTGATGGCGCAACAACAACAACAACAACAGATGCAAGGTGGGATGCCTGGCCAAGAAGAAGAGTTATCCGCGATTGAACGATTTTGCACGGACGTGACGGATGAAGCGAAGAAAGGTTTGTTGGACCCGTTGGTTGGAAGAGACGACGAGTTAAGAAGAGCCATTCACGTGTTGTCCAGACGAACGAAAAATAACCCCATTTTGTTGGGTCAATCTGGAGTTGGTAAAACGGCCATTGTGGAAGGTTTGGCGCAAAGAATTGCGGGTGGTGACGTGCCGTTGGCGTTGAGAAATGCCAAGTTATTGGAGTTGGATTTAGGCGCTGTTGGCGCCGGATGTCAAATGCCGGGGGAGTTTGAAGAGAGATTGTCCATGGTCGTGCAAGAAGTTGTCGATGAAGCCGCGAATCAGCCGGTGATTATGTTCATCGACGACATTCACAACTTGATTCCGCCGCCGCCGAACGGGAACAACGGATCGGCTATTTTGAAACCGGCGTTGGGGAGAGGTTTGTTGAGATGCATCGGGTGCACGTCGGTGGACAAGTTCAAAAAATCCATCGAAACCGACGCGGCTTTGGAACGTCGATTTCAGCAAATTCCAGTGGAAGAACCAGATGTTGATTTCACCGTTTCCATTTTGCGTGGGTTAAGACCGAGATATGAACAACATCACAACATTGCCATCTCCGAAGGCGCGTTGTTATCGGCGGCGCAGTTGTCTGCGAGGTACGTCAGCGGACGTCAGTTGCCAGATAAGGCGATCGATTTGCTCGACGAAGCAGCCGCAGCGGTCAGGATGAACAAATCGTCCAAACCGGAATCACTAGACGTGTGCGAGCGAAAAATCAAACAGTTGCAAAAAGAACGCAATCAGTTGTTGTTGAAGCAAAGAAGCGAAAACGCGAAGGCTGGCCAAAACAACATCGCCGCGGCAGAATTGCAGAAGCTCGCCGCACAACTGCACGAAGAGAAGAAAAAACGAAATGAGCTGCAAAAGAAAGTCACGAGAGAAATGACATGCATGAATGCGTACAGACAAGCGCAAGCACAGTTGGCCTACACGGGGAGAAAGATTCAAAACGCCAACGCGAAAGTACAATTGGCGTCGGCCGAAGACGCGCCGGAGGAGTACAAAGCCCAACTCGCGAATTGCAAGAGTGATCTCGCCAAATTGGAGGCTGAGAAAGTCCGCATTGAGGACGAAGTGAAGAAAGCGGAAGGCGAAGTGTTGTCATTACAAGGCGGTGGGGTAATGTTGAGAGAAGAGGTGACGGACGCGGACGTCGCGACGGTTGTGTCCAGATGGACCGGCGTACCGGTGGCGAAGTTGGTCGCTTCGGAGAAACAAAAATTGTTGCAATTGGAATCCGAACTTCACGAAAGAGTCATCGGTCAAGAAGAAGCGGTGACTTGCGTTGCCGAAGCCGTTCAACGCTCGCGTGCGGATCTCGCCGATCCGAACGGGCCAGTCGCCTCGTTCATGTTCTTGGGCCCGACTGGCGTCGGTAAGACAGAATTGGCAAAGGCTTTAGCATCGTATCTCTTCAACTCAGACCATGCGTTGGTGCGTTTGGACATGTCCGAGTACATGGAAAAACACTCTGTGGCTAGATTAATTGGTGCACCTCCAGGCTACATTGGCTACGACGAAGGGGGCATGCTCACCGACGCGGTTCGACAAAAGCCGTACTCGGTCGTCTTGTTCGATGAAATTGAGAAAGCTCACGTCGATGTCTTCAACGTCTTGTTGCAGTTGTTGGACGAAGGTCACGTGACGGACACGCAAGGTAGAAACGTATCGTTCAGAAATTGCTTGATTATCATGACTTCGAACTTGGGTTCGGATGAAATGAATTACCAAAACAAAAGAAGAGGAAGAGGTAGCGTGAAAGACGCCGTCATGCAACACGTCCGATCGCACTTCAGACCAGAATTTATCAACAGAATCGACGAATTTATTTGTTTTGAGTCGCTCAACCACTCGCAAATCGAAGAGATTGTCCAATTACAGCTCAATAATTTGTCCAAGAGAGTTGATGGCCAACGCATGGCGATTGAATACGACAAATCCGCGGTTGAGTATTTGGCGAGAGAAGGCTACGATCCGCAATACGGCGCTCGTCCGGTGAAACGTGCCATTCAAAAAGAGTTGTTGCAGAACTTATCCACGGAAATCTTGAAGGGTAAGTTTAATGAAGACGATACAATTTTAGTTACCGCGGATAGACACGGTTTGTGCCTCGCCAACGGTCAAAAGATTGTGCGAAAGATCTACGACGTCACCGAAGCGAGCGACGATGAAGGGGACGGTTTGTAGAGATTAAACAAACGCTGCTACGAAAAAATACAACACATTAGAAGAGATTGGTTTGAGTCATTCTTTTTAATAATAATCACGTATTATATAATCTTGAGTATTGAATGAATGAGTGAATGAATGAATGAATTGGCATGCTATACGCTTCCTTATTGTTCTCTCGATCATGAAAATAAAATCCAACGCCAACGCAATTTTAACAATCGCTCTCATTACTTATAAAACACTGGATAAAATCTCTTTCGACACGCTTCAATCAATCCACAATCACGCAGTGTGACTTTCTTGGAATTTGACCTCACTTTATGTATGCATCTACTCGATTTCTATCTTTCTCAGGTTTTATACGATTTTTAAAAGTTGGTTGCTCTTACGGGGCTCCTCCTGTCGTCATCGGAGAAAAACGAACACTATTTGTTCGGAAACTTTACCATCCATCTTTCATATGGTGGATAGAAAAGAGAGGAAGAGAAGAGCTTTTTTACAACTCATCTTTCTTTCTCAACTGCTCCAACTGTTTTAAAATAAAGTCCCCTTTATTCAACGCCGCCTCTCTCTTTTTCCACGTTGCGACTTTCGTGTTGTGTTCCAACTTTGCCGCCTTCATATCCGACTTAATCGTCTTCAACTCCTCCGCGCGTTTCTTCATCTCCTCCGCAATTTCCGAAGAACTCTTCCCGTCGAACTTTTCAATCAGCGCGATTTCGTTCGGTTTACACGCTTTTTTCGTCTTCACGTCGCACTTCTCCACATCCAACGTCTTTTTCGTAAACGCGAGCAGAGAGTCGTAGTCCCTTCCTTGCTGGTAGTCCTTCCCTTTTTTGTCCCCGTTGACAAAATATTTAATTGTTGGGTACCCTTGCACGCCCATTTTCTGACACGTTTGCGAGCCATCCGCCGTGCAATCCACGTCCACAATCATTACTCCCTGGTGATCTTTGTATTTACTGCCGAGCTTGTCCCACGCGGGTTTCATGCTCTTACAGTGGCCTCACCAAGGCGCGAGGAATTTCACGAAGACGTTTTTGTTCGATCCAAGCACGGCGGAATCGAAGTTTTTGTCCGTGGCGAGGAACGCGGACGCTTCGGACTGGACGAAGAAAAGGGAAAGGGTCAGGGCGAGTAAGGCAAAAAGCGACGAGGAAGAAGATCTCATCGCGATGGTCTGTTTCGTCGTCGTCATCGCGAGTGTCGTTCACGCGATGAATACTACAACGAAGTGCGCGAGAAAAAGGTGCTGCTCTCTCCCGCGCTTCGATTAAATTCTGACGAGCGATCGCTTTTCGTTAGATCCTCCTTTTCTTCCAAAAAAAAATATCCATTATTTAGGGTTTTAAAACCTTTGTTTAATTTTTCCCTTTCTTTTTCCTTTTGTCTCTCTCTTTTTTTTTTGGAAATCTTTCTCTTTCTGCAGAAAAACAAAACTCGAAGAGAATGACGTCGGATTGACGACGAGATGACGCGCAGACGACGGGACGTCAACGATGGCAGACCAACCGATGCGGCACTGGTGGAAGAGTTAAAGCGCATCGCGTCGTCGGACCCCGAATTAAACGAACTCGCGTTCGTGCCCCCGTGGAAATCTTTGAAAGATTTGTTAGGGGAAGACGACGCAACGGTAGTTACGGGAGACGACGACGACGGAATTTTCTATCACTCGTTTTGCGTCCGAGAGCACAAGCTGGCGATCAATGTGAACGTGCTAGTGCCTATTTTGTCGTTTATATACGCGCAAATGAGAAGGGGAAGCGATGATGGCGATTTGAAAGTACTCCTGTGCGTGCTGACCGGTGACAGTTTATCCGGATGGAACGTGAGAAAACGAAGAGTGTGCCAAGAGTTGGAGGATGTTGTAATGTGCGAGAATGAAGAAGAGAAACAAAAGATGAAAGACAGAGTGCTAGAACGCGAATTAACATTTGTCGCGTTTATACAAACAAAGTTTCCAAAATCCACGGCGGCGTTTGCGCACAGGAGGTGGGTGATTCTGAAATGTTGTTCTCGTTTCGTCGGGAGAAGAAGGATTCATCCAATTGCGAAGACGACGCTTGTCGAAGAAGATGACGGTGGAGATGATGATGATGATGATGATGATGATGATGCGAAGATGTTAAAGTTATGCGAACGCGAAAGTTTGGCGTGCGAACAAACGTGTCGACGAAAACCAAGCAATTACGCCGCGTGGGCGCATAAGCTGTTCGTGTTTGAACTCGTCCATTTGAAACAAAATGTCAATAAATCACACCTCCTCTTAGAACGCGCGAAGAACGTGTTGCGGGAATCAAAAACGACCATCTCCGCTTCCGATCCGAGCGCGTGGCATTTTCGACGCGCAGTTATACGTTTGGTTGGCGATCGACTTTTTCATTTTAATGATGAATATAAGAAAAGATTCTCCGAGGAAATAATCGAAGAGGAGTTTCGTTTTGTGCGCGAAAAGATTGTGGCGTTTCGTGGAAGGGAAACGCTTTGGCATCATCGCAAAACTTTGTTGGTACACGTGCTCCAATGCTTTGATGGCCAGTTACTCGCTCAAAACGAAATCATCAAAGAGGAAATTGAATTCGCCAAAGAAAATAATAGCGCAGACGAAGTCAAAGTTCGAGACGTGCCATGGGCGACGAAATACGAAGACGGGGATGAAGCTCGCCTACGTTTGTCATTCAGTAAGTACGTGTGTAGAATATTAGTTGCAAGGCAGTACCCATAGAACAACACTAGCACTATATAGCGAATATTAGTGTACCATTGGTACCGGTACCTACGTATGTATAACAATAGTTTTTTATTAACGCGCAGTCGTTCCTCTGGCACCGTCCAACCACGGGTACTTTTGTGATCGTTCGATTTCAAACTTGTCGATTTGGTCGTTCTTCAACATCGTCAATCCGACGTCGTCCAAGCCGTTCAACAAGCAGTGCTTACGGAACTCGTCGACTTGGAAAGAAATCTTGGATCCGTCCGCTCTCGCGATGGTTTGCGCTTCGAGATCGATTTCTAACTCTTTGTTTTCGTTGGCGTCTTGCATCAATGATCTCACCGTCGGTTCGTCCAAAACAATCGGCAACATGGAGTTTTTGAAGCAGTTGTTGAAAAAGATATCGGCGAAGGAGGTGGAGATGATGCACCTGATACCTAAATCGTTGATAGCCCACGGCGCGTGCTCTCGGGAACTGCCGCAGCCAAAGTTATCGCCGGCAACTAAGATCGAGCTCCCTTTCCATTCTGGTTTGTTCAAGACAAATTCCGGCTTTTCGGAGCCGTCGGTGTTGAACCGCATTTCGTAAAACGCGCCAACGCCCAAGCCGGTTCGTTTGATGGTCTTCAAAAACTGTTTCGGGATGATCATATCCGTGTCAATGTTTTGCAAGTCAATCGCGGCAGCTTTACCTTTGAGCTTGGTAAACGTCGGCATGCCACCACTACCGCCGGAAGATTTCGCTTGGTCCACTCTAGGTTGTGGCGGCACGATGGATTGGTTCGTCAAAAAGTCCTTGTCGACTTTTTTCGGGACATCGTCGCCAGTCAGACCCGCACCAGAACCGAGTTCTCTTACATCGCACAATTTCCCCGTAATAGCAGCCGCAGCTGCCATGGCTGGCGACACCAAATGCGTTCGGCCACCGTTCCCTTGACGACCTTCAAAGTTTCTGTTCGACGTCGAAGCGCACCGTTCTCCCGGCAACAACTTGTCCGGGTTCATAGCGAGGCACATAGAGCAACCCGGTTCTCTCCAATCAAAACCAGCTTCGATTAAGATGGTATGCAAACCTTCCGCTTCGGCTTGGTCTTTGACAATACCAGAGCCGGGTACGACCATCGCATACACGGAACTGGCAACCTTCTTGCCCTTGGCCACGGCGGCCACAGCTCTGATATCTTCAATTCTCCCGTTCGTGCACGATCCGACAAACACTTTATCAACCGCAACGTCCTTCATTTTCGTCCCCGGGGTCAATCCCATGTATTCCAACGATCTTCGCATCGCGTTCGCTCTGGATTCTTCAAAATTATCTGGATTTGGTACGATGCCAGAAATGCCAACCGTATCTTGTGGCGACGTCCCCCACGTGACGGTCGGTTCAATATCCTTTGCGTCAATAACCACAACCTTATCAAATTTGGCATCTGCATCGGTCGATAACGTCTTCCAGTACGCTATCGCTTTTTCCCAAGTCTCACCACTTGGCGCCATAGGTCTGTTTTTCAAGTACTCGTAGGTGATCTCATCCGGCGCAATCATCCCGGCTCTCGCGCCGGCTTCAATCGCCATGTTGCAAATACTCATTCTCGCTTCCATGGATAACTCACGAATGGCTTCGCCGGAAAATTCAATGACTGATCCGTTACCCCCGGCGGTACCAATCTTCCCAATCACGTGCAACACCAAATCTTTGGAGGTCACGCCATCCATTAACTTGCCGTCGATTCTTACGTTCATGTTCATGCTCGGCTTTTGCAACAACGTTTGCGTAGCCAACACGTGCTCGACTTCGCTCGTCCCAATACCGAACGCCAACGCACCAAACGCACCGTGCGTGGCCGTGTGCGAATCTCCGCACACGACCGTCGTACCCGGCAACGTAAAGCCTTGCTCCGGTCCGATGATGTGCACGATGCCTTGTCTTTTATCGTCCATCCCGAAATACGTAATACCAAATTCTTTCACGTTCTCTTCCATCTGCACCACTTGCACTCTCGATTCCATTTCCGTTATGAAGGTTTCCACGCTTTCAAATTTCGATCGATCCGAAGTCGGGACGTTGTGATCCACCGTCGCCAACGTGTTGTCCGGTCGTCGCACGTTTCTCCCGGCTAAACGCAAAGCCTCGAACGCTTGCGGCGACGTAACTTCGTGCACCATGTGCCTGTCGATAAAAAGCAACTTTGTCCCGTTATCTTCCGTGGCAATCGTGTGATCGCGGACGATTTTGTCGTACATGGTGAGACCAGCGGCGGAGACGGAGAACTTCTTCGAAGCCGCCGCCCGGCGAGAGGTGCCGATAAATGTTTTCGCCGTCGTCGCTCTTCTCCAAGACGCAAAATCACCATCGCCGCCAACGACGGATGACACAAAGGTCCTCTTCTGCGCCGTCGCCGCTCGCGCGTGATACCACTGGGGAGTAGAATTCATCGATGTCGTGTGCCGCGTGTCGCGCAAAGTCTTCTTCTTCTTCTTCTTCTTCTTCTTCTTCTTCTTCTT
>CEPW01128286.1_pt1 | contig 11832 bp, 11 predicted proteins | sample 356211 | NCBI WGS metagenome assembly CEPW01 (sample SAMEA2620021, study PRJEB7988) | marine metagenome | biome: marine biome (ENVO:00000447); feature: deep chlorophyll maximum layer (ENVO:xxxxxxxx); material: "saline water (ENVO:00002010), including plankton (ENVO:xxxxxxxx)" | depth 25 m
TTATCGTAACTACGACTCTTCTGAGTTTGCACGTCAGGATGCACTTCTTGACGACGATGATGCCATGGAGGCAATCTGGAAGAAGGAGTACTCTTTGGAAGAGTTTGTTGCTCCAGATCAGTTCAAATCCTATGATGATCTGAAGAAGCGTCTGGACTATGTTCTTGGTATCAAGGGTACGACTAAGTTCCAGGACCAAGAAACCGTTGAGGAAGAGGAAGAGTTCCGTCGCCAGAATCGTGGTGAGAGCAATCCCATGCCTCAGTCCATGAAGGAAGAATTGAATTCTCTGTCTAGTGATAGTGGTGGATTCAACGATCCTGATATCACATCAGGTGGTTCTACCGATGACGATGATACTTTGTCCTACTTCGCACGACTTGCTGAAGAGTGAATATTTCTGGGGAGGGAAACCTCCCCTTTTTTAGTCTAGTTCTATAGTTCTTGTGTTAAATGTTCTAATTAATCTCTTATTGACGTATTCACTAGAGTTTGTATAGAGTAAAAGATCACGACTATCTTCAATAAATTTACCAAGGTATTCTCTTTTTAGAACATATATCTGCCTTTTGGCATCATTTTTTCTAGTTTCATATTCTAAATTTGTTATTGCAACAGTAGGATTAATTGTTAAATTAATATTAGATGGATCAGGTATTGTGAAATCCTCAGATACAGTCAATCCATCTTGCATAATGAGTCTATTATATTCATCAACAACAAATGTTGTTTCATGATGATGTGTTGCATTAATATTTCCAGCACCATATTTTTCCACTGTCAAATCGTAAAGATCATTATTTGATAGTGGCCACTGATCGTAAATATTGGTTATTCCTCCAACTATTAAAACCACCCAATCTAAACTTGGATCGTCAAACAATTCTTCTGCTACATTATCTGGCCTCGAATTATCAGATATAGTATACTTATCAAATAGTGTAAAAATATTTTGAAGATCATTTCGAAGACTAACTCTACGGAAGAAATTCTTGACTAAAAGATAATCCTCAGATGAATTTCTATTATCTAAAAATGATTGATACTCTAAATTTGGAAGTTCTCTGAAATAACCCATTTTAGAATCCTACTCCTTTATCTATAGAATTTTTAGGATCAGTAACAACACCATAATCCAGATCATAAATTGGTTCGAGTTCTTTAAATGTTAAATCCATCACCATAGAAACTGGTGTAGAGTCGTGATATGTAGCATAAACACCATCTCCTGTGTAGTTAACGTTCATATTTGTTAATGCACACTGTTTAAATTGATGTAGGAATGGATGTTCTTTAAGTCCTCTTCGATATGAAAGATCAAATACATTTGGCGTTCTTAAAAACTGATTGTTCCCTCTTGTAATTTTTGGTGCCATATTCAGTTTTAGTGTTCTTATTATTTTTTTTACTTCTATACCTTCCTGCCTATCTCTTGGTGTTAATTTAAATGAAAACTTAAATTGTCTTGTAGTAACACCATTAAACAATAATTCTTTATTTGGATTTAAAATTGCACCAGTAGATCTTGTAAGAAGAGATTCTGGACTTATATTGGAAGCACCAAAGGGAGATAAATTGGCAACTTGTGCTTGTATTTGTGCGTTTATTCCCGTGGCCAAAGCACCGGCACTTGATTCATAGTACTTCTCGAATTCATTAGCAACATCTTGAGCACTCTGACCTATATTACCAAAATTTATATCTTTCAGTATATTACCATATAAACCAACCAAACCAGCACTTAGAGAATCGAGTTCATTTTCTGTATAGGAAACATTATTTGAATCACCAATATTTGATGGAATTGGCAAAATTATTGTATTTTTTGTTTTTGCTGCTAATCCACGAGATTTGGCTGTTTTTGTATTTGCTGGGTCTATGGGATCGGGACCAGTAGAGAGTAATGGTTCTTGCCGCACTAGATCTGTAGAGAGAAAACCTTTTTGCCCCACTGAACCGGTTCCTATAGGTTTATATTCTATAGCTTGAATTCTCAAATAATCAATATCTTCTCCAATATGCTTTTGAAGTGCTAAAGGATAGACTAAAGTAGCAAACTCTTTCACTCCCTTGTTAACAGCGTCATCAATGGCCACATTGGGGAGCACGGCGTTGGATTGAGGTGGTTCAACAACAGTTGATAGTGGACCAGTTACAGTGTTCGTTGATATTGGATTAGCATTACTTGGAGGGGAACTCTTAATTGGACCAGGATTTGCTGCCAATGGAACTATTATATTGTTGCTACCGAGATCGTGTGATTGTTTAGCTTGCTTATATCCTGTGATCTTAAATTTGTGATCAGAATTAGCAATTTGTTGTCTAAGTGTTGGATCACCGTTTTGTGCTAGATCATAGAAATTTTTTACTTCTGGTGCTTTTATAAGATTATCATAATTATTTGCGCCACCAAGAAGACTTTGATCGGGGGGTTTAATGTTTCCATTTATTTCTATAGCGGATGCAATATACTTTTTGCCATCTTTTTCAAGGGCTAATGGAAGTTCTTTACCTGAAACTGCTACATTATTAGTTTTTGATATTGCATGAGGTCCTGTGTTTGGTATTACAGTTCCTGCAGTTTTAATGGAGTTATAAAGTGCATCATTTGCAGGGTCTATTTCCACATAATAAACTCTTGGATAAGATGCATCATTTAATTCTACTGAAGTAGGATCTACTATCTCCGTTACTGGTAATGTAGTAGTCCGATCTCTAACATCGGTAAATTCAGATTTTGTTTGATGAGTATTAAATGTAGAATTTCCCGCAAAAACAGTAAAATAGTTAGTATTACCAATTGTAATAGGACTAGTTTCGCCACTAAAACTTTCTGTTTTTGAAGTTGCACCTCCAATTTGTGTATCAAGAGAATAAACTGCTCCTAATGGCAGAGTAATTTCATCTTTTATATATTTTTCTAAATGTGCGGTAGACATTTATCTCTTTTTAGTTATTTAGACTCCAAAACCACGAATTTTCTTATATGGTAGTGTTTCTAAGTCTCTCAATTCCTCTTCATTCACAAAATATACTGGACCAACAACTTGATTCGTTGTATATTGCCTAATATCTCCCCAGTGTAGGTTGATTCCACGAAATCCCCAGGAAAAAATTTCGGTAACATAAACCAACGGATGCTCATCATAAACAATATTTGATGTTTTTGCATCATAAAGAAAGGTATAATAATTATCAACACTTGGAGATGTTGTTCCTGTTGTTTTTATTAGTTCAATAATTTTCCCAAATAACATATCAGGATCTTCTATACCAATCAATTCGTCCATAGCTTGGCGTAGACGATTATTTTTTGTATCGGAAGGATACTGCATTACTTAATACCGAGTTCGTTTTCTGTTAATACTTTAAATTCCCATCGTCTATCTCTACAAAACTCTTCTGCTGCTTTCCATTTTGCTTGATTTTTTGCATACTCATACACTTCATAAATGTATCCCTTTGTGTTTCTTTTTGGTTTTGTGGGAGGAGTAGTTTGTTTTTGGGGTTTTATTTCAATCAACATTTTTTTTATTTGGCCAGTCGATTCTTTCAACTTCACATAAAAATCAGGAAAGTATCGATGCACTTTATTATCAACCGGAGAACGATATGGCAAAGCAATCTCTTCGCTTCCCCATTCTAAGATATTTTCATTCTTATCACAATAAACCATAAACTTTCGTTCCCATAAAGAACGGTAAATTATGTTTGTTGGATTACCTTTATATTTTTTTGGATATGAAGGACTGTATTTTCCCTTATATGACATCTAAATATTTAACAATAAAATCATAAAAATATTTAGATGTCAATACCCAGTAGTAGTCCGGACTTGGGAATTTCTGCGTTTGCGAATGTTGGTATGAATAAGGTCAAAACCTTATTTGGCAATTTAGCAACCACTAATTATTATCAATTACAAATTTCAGAATTTCCAATTCCCCCGAACGTAGATAGGGATCGTACAATCCAAAAGTTTTTTTCTGATGCAAATGTAAATAAAGATTTTTATACGAGAGATTTGAATTTATTATGTTCTGATGCAGTTATTCCTGCATCTGCTTTTGCAACCTCTGAAGTAAAAGATAATTTCATGGGTTTGACTGAAGAATTTGCTCATAGCAGAATATATACCGATATTGAGATGACTTTTTATGCTGATAAAAATTACAAAGTCAATAGATTTTTTGAAGCATGGATGGATTATTCTTCTAATGGTAGTGGTGTTAGCATGTCCAGTTTTGATCCTGGATATTATAGAAGAATGAATTATCCGGGTTCATATAAACATAAACAGGGAGTGACTATTGTAAAATTTGAAAAAGATGCTCATGCTCTGTTAAGATATAAATTGAGAAATGCTTTTGTAAAATCTATAACAAGCACTCCAGTTTCTTACGGACAGGGGGAGATAATGAAAGTATCAGTTACTTTTAATTATGATTATTATAGTGTATCTTATGAGGAATATGTTACACCGAAATTTGATTTTGGTGGTGGACCACAAGAATTTAAAGGACTTGATGGTAAGGTTCGAAAAGTAAAGGGTACAAATGATAAAACCTTCCAAACTACTATGTCATAATACCTAATAAATAATCACAACTGAACTTATAATGGGTTATTATGCCTTTACCAAAAATTAGTACTCCAACATATGAGTTGGAGATTCCATCGACTGGAAAAAAGATTAAATATAGACCATTTTTAGTTAGAGAAGAAAAAATTCTTCTTATGGCACTTGAATCTGAAGACATGAAACAGATTACTGATGCAGTTGTTAATATTTTAAATAGTTGTATTATCACACGCGGAATCAAGGTTGTTAATTTAGCGACTTTTGATATTGAATATATTTTCTTGAATATTAGATCTAAATCTGTTGGAGAAAAAATTGAAGTTAATGTAACTTGCCCCGATGATAATGAAACCAAAGTTACATTAGATATTGATATTGATGCGATTAAAGTTCAAAAGGATAAAAAACATACTGATACAGTTAAATTGGATGACAGTTTGTTTTTGAAATTGAAGTATCCTTCACTGGATCAATTTGTTCAGAGTAATTTTGAATATAATGAAAATGATGCCGACGTTGATCAATCTTTGGATATGATTGTATCTTGTATTGATATGATTTATAGTGAAGAAGAGTCTTGGCCAGCATCTGACTCCACACAAAAAGAATTAAAAGAATTCATCGAACAAATGAATACCAAGCAGTTTAAAGAAATTGAAACTTTCTTTACAACGATGCCAAAACTTTCCCATTCAGTCAAGGTTAAGAATCCAAATACTGGCGTTACAAATAATATTATTCTGGAGGGTCTAGCAAGTTTTTTCAGTTGAGTATGGCTCATAACTCTTTAGAGTCATACTATGAGACGAACTTTGCCTTGATACAGTACCATAAATATTCATTAACTGAGATTGAAAATATGCTTCCATGGGAAAGAGAAGTATATGTTGCATTACTTCAAAATTACCTTGAAAAACAACGTTTAGAGCAGCAGCAATCTGGTGGAATTTAATCAACCCCTTCTTAGAGCACCATCTATACCAAAACTTAGTAAGAAGAATATTTCTTCTTCAGTTTTGCGTGGAACTTCTGCGACATCTTCTCCTATTAGTGGATCTAAACAGGCAATAAAATTAAAATCATCTACTTTTAAGTTTAGATCTAGAAAAATAAAAGTAGAAGGTCTTCAACCATTTCAGAATGACCAATCGGTTGATAATGCATATGCTCCATCAATTGCAAGTTCGTTAAGACAAACTAACGAAATTTTAGTTGAAATTCAAAAACAACTTTCTTTGGATTTCAAAAACAGAATTGCACAAGAAAGTGAAATATTAAAATCCGCAAAAAAACAAAAAGAAGCATCTAGAAGAGGTAGAGAGGAAAAATCTTTAGAAACTGTTGGTAAGATTGGAAAAAATATTACCAGTGCATTCACTAAAGCTACAAAACCAGTAAAAGGAATATTTTCTAAAATAGCAGAATTTTTTCAGTTAGTTCTGACTGGAATTGTAGTTAATGCAGCATTTGATTGGTTAAAAAATGAAGAAAATAGAAAAAAAATAGGAAGAATATTTACATTTCTTGCAGAGAATTGGAAAATATTTGCAGGTATACTTGTAGGTGGTCTTGCACTACGAGTTCTTTACAAGGTTGTTCGAGTTGTTCGTGGTATAGGAAGACTATTACAGGTTTTAAGAATTTTACCAAGAAATCGTATCGGAGGTACTAGTTCTGGCGCTCAATCAGGAGCACAAAGAAGACGTGGAGGATTATTCAGAAACGCCGCAGGGCAAAGAAGGGGTAATGTTGATATTACAAGAACTGTCGAAACTAGAACTTTATCGAGAAGAAATAGACTTGGAGGAACTATAAATTATGATAGACAATTTGATGTAATTGGAAGACAAAAAGGAATTATAAACAGAGCACTTCAAGGTGTTGAAGTTAATGCAAAAATAATGGGAAGAAAACTTCTGAGATCCATAGGTATGGGTTTTGGACAAAAAAGTATATTGAAATCCTTCTTAAAATTTGCTCGCCCAATTTTGAAGAGAATTCCAATTATTGGTGTATTAATGGATTTTGCACTGTCGGTCGCACTTGGAGAAGATCCAGGCAGAGCAGCATTTGGTGCAATTGGTGCTGGTTTACTTGCAGCAATTGGAACATTTATTGGCGGACCAATTGGAACATTTATTGGTGGTATTGCTGGCGATTTTGCAGGAAGAAAACTTTACGATGTATTCTTTAGAGGGAAAAAGAAAGATCCTGCGCTGGAGCAAATGTCCAAAGAAGGAGATCCAAAGAAATACAAAGATGGTGGAGTCATTCCGTTTATGAAAGGAGGAGATACTCCTGCAAGTTACTTAAGTGGAATGTTAAAAGGACCATCACATGCTCAAGGTGGTGTTCCTGTTATTGCTGAAGGTAATGAATATGTGGTCAATAAAATAGATTCTAGCAAATTCAGACCAGTTCTTGATAATATAAACTATGATGGTGGAAGATCTTGGTCTGATTTTAGTGATGGTGTTGGTATACAAGAAAAACTATTTAAGGAGCAATTTGCAGTAAATGATGAGTTTGCAACAGCACTTCAAGATTTTAGAAATATGTTTGTTGAAAGCGCACAAAAGCAAAAACGTTACTTGAGTGGAACTTCGGAATCTGATCAAAGAAAGCAACCTTTCCTTGGAAGTATTATAAGTCTTTTTGGTGCGGGGTATTCTGACACTGGTAGTGGTGGAGGTGATGGAAAGGGAAGGGACATGAGACAGTCAATAACTCCAAAACCAGTATCAAGGAATATTGGAAAAAATGAAGGAAAGAAAGGATTAATTGAACTTCCACCAATTGTAATGAATTCTGGTCCGGATGATATTGAATTGCCAACATTCACTGACCGGAATGAAAAAATTCCTACAATATCTTCACACGATTCAAGTAACGAATACTTAAATGTGGCATTAAATTATTATCAAGTTCAAGGATTTAGATTTGGAGATTGATAAATGAAAATATTACAACAAGAATCAGAAAAACTAAAACTAAATGCAACTAATATTAAGAGTCAATTAATCGATTCGAATAAAAAACTTATACAATTAAAAAAATCCAAAAAAACTTTTATTAGAAAAGAGTCCGAAAGAAAGAATAGAATTGGTGAAGAAAGTAGAATAGAAGCACCTTTCAAATCTTTTGGAAGATCTGTAGGTAATGTGGCATCGAGAATTGCAAAAGGACCGATGAGTTTTTTTGATAAGATAAAAGAATTTTTTGGATTGGTTTTGGCAGGAATCATTCTCAAAAATCTACCATCCATTATAGAGTCAATTAAAACATTTTTTGACCGTAATCCATGGATTATTAGTGGAACAAAATTTATACTGGAAACAATAGGAAAAGGTATACTTGGAATTATAGATATAGTTAATTTTTTCACTGAAAGTAAGCAAAAAGATACTAAAAGTAACTTAAAGGAAATTAAAGATGAATTATCCACTTTAGATGGAGAACAAGATAAATTATTGAGTGATATTGATACAGAAATAAGAAGAGCAAATTTAGATTCACAAGAAGAGAGTTCTAATACAACTCCGATTGAACCGTCAGAACCTCCAACTCAACTAGAGTTAACTCCCCCCAAATCTACACCTATATCTCCAGTTCAGCAAAATAGTGCTCAGACAGTGACTCCAATCCAAAAGATGCAAAAGGGGGGAACAGTTGGTGGACAACAAAGTTCTTCGAGATCTTCAACTTCTGCAAGTCTTGCTACGAAAGGTTCACAAAGAGATTCTAATAGTTTTGTTAAATTTGGAACTAATGTAAAACTTCAAAGAGCACTCTTAAGAAAGGATAATATCAACAAAAGAAATTTTGCAGATGTTGTTGATAAATTAAAAGAAGCACAAGGATTAGTGGTAGTTGGTTCAGGGTCTACTACTCGTACTACCCCTAATACTCCTTCTACTACTACCCCTATTACTTCTGTCGTCTCTGGTGGTAGTTTGCCAAGTAATTATGTCAACACTCCAGATTATGGAGAACCTAGAGGAACTTATAATCATGCTGGAGAAGATTACCCAATAGCACAAGGAACTCCAATTAGTATGGTTGTTCCGGGTACAGTTAGACAAGCAGGATTTGATCCTGGAGCTGCTGGAGGAAATGTATTAATAACTCATGAAGATGGAAAGGAGACAAGATATTTACACCTAAGTCAAATTAATGTCAAAAAAGGAGATTCGGTTAAATCTGGTCAAGTTATTGCTTTAACTGGTGGTACACCAGGAACAAAGGGTGCTGGTAGATCCACTGGACCACACTTACATTTAGAATACTATGAATCAACTGTTTCTGGTTATTCTGATCCAAAACCATATGCAGACAAATATTTTAGATTTGGCGGTAATGTGACAGCAAAAAAATCGAATTCCTCCAATCAAGGTGGTTCAGAATTGACTCCAGTACGGTTAAATAGAAGTATAGGAGAAGATATGAGTGACGGTGAAAATTCAACTGTAGCACTACAGAGAATTTTTGTAATTAAAAAGCAAGTAGTTCCGATGCCAATTCCATTAGGTTAGTTAGATGTCGATAGCAAATTTACAAGCAGATAGAGTCATAACAATAGGTGGAATTCCTTTTGAGACAAAAGTTGCTACATTTAATTACTACGAGAGTGTATTGTCTCCCTTTGTTACTGCAAATTTAACTTATGCTGATACTGGAAATAGCGCAATAAATCCATTTGATATTCAGGAGAGGACAGGAACATTACGAGATTCTATTATACCTGGACCTAATAAATCAGTTCAATTTAAATTTGAAAACATTATGGGATCTATTGATTTTCAAAACCAAAAATTTTTAGAAATTGATGATTCTGTTATTTTGTCAAGTGATTCTACTACTGAATATGGAGCATTAAAATTAGTTTCTCGCACATATAAATTGAATAAGGAAAATCGTGTTCAAGAAAAATTTTATGGTCAAGTTAGTAATTCTGTTAAAAAGATTGCTACAGATAAACTTAAAATACCTGGAGAAGAACTTGATATTGAAAAATCGTCAAATCCAATAGATTTTCCTGGAGGATCTAGATTTCCATACGATGTTATTACACATTTAGCATCTCAATCAACACGAGTTGGAGGACTTCCTGGATTTTTTGCTTATGAGACTAAGAGTGGATTTCATTTCAGGTCTATTGATTCTTTAATGGATCAAACCCCAGTTAATGAAAACAATCCATACTTTCATACTGATGTTTTTAGATCTGATTTAAGTTCAAATAAAAATGCATACAAAATTATTGGGACTCCAACAAAAAAAGATCCTAGTGTATCTAAATTAATAGAATCTGGAGCATATTTTGCAGAATTCAGATTTATGTATGAAGACGAGCAAGTTGTTAGAACAAAACGTTATAGAATTGAAAATAATGGTAGATTCGAAGAAATTCAGAACCCAACAAACAATACAACTCGTTTATATACAATGTCTATTCCCAGAGGAATGAATGATCCAAAGGTTAGTAAGAAACTGAGTAGTGATCCATCGGATATTTTAGCAAAATCTGTCATGAGATATAATATTTTGATGTCTCAGGCAATAAATATTTTGATACCTTGCAATCCAAGTTTGGAGGCAGGAAATTTAATAAAATGTCAGTTTGAAAAAGTCACTTCGAGTTCGAAGGTTTCAGGACCTTCTAATATTGGAAATTATTTAATTTTAAATTTGTGCCATCAATTTAATGGAACTGATTCTTACACTTCTTTAACAATTGTCAGAGACACTTATGGTAACCAGAAAGGAGTAGGTTAGATATGATGCAAGAACCACAAGGATACTGGGAAGGTCAGGTAATTCCCAATGCGGAGGACAATGAAACAAGTACGGAAGGACATGGGTTTAGAGTAAAGGTGAGAATATTTTTCTCAACTTTACCAAATGGCAAAGGATGTGATTCTGTTGATGCCACTATAAAAAATGAAGATTTAAGAACTGCTACAATTGTAATGCCAACAACTCATGGCACTAAAAATCGTCTATCTCATGGTATTCGTGGTGGGGAAAATGTTTGTGGATATTTTATGGACCCCGAAGGTCAAATTCCAAGAATTACTGGAGTTCTTGCCAGAACAAATACTGGAACACTTCTTGCTTCAAATGCAAAAGATACAACAAACGGTCAAATAGTCGCTACTTATACTCAGGACCGTGCAAATTCTACTCCCACGGCAAGAACTGGAGGAGCTGCACCAAGTACAAAAGAAAGTGCTGCTGGTTCAGGAGTTCCTAGAAGTCTTCTTGAAGGTGCAATTGCAAATATGAAGAACTCAATAAAAATGTCCTGATAAATAAAAAAAATAGAAGTGTTTGATAAATGGCAGAAGAATTGTCTTTTGAAGATTTAAAAGCAGAACAACTAAGAGCATTAGGTGTAATTGACCAATTAAAGAAAGATAAAGCTCTGGCAGATTTCCAAAATGATGCTGAAAGAAGTAGTGAGATTGAGAATCTCATCATCGGTGCTGAAGCTGCACTAGAAGACATTTCGAATAAACTTCTTGCAAAGGGGTGCAACCAAAGGGACATGGATATGTCCTGGATGAAGGAAAACATCGAAGATTGTAAAACCTTCATAAACAGTGAATCATATGCATATTTTCAGAAAGCAATAGTAAATAAACACACAATAGATCCTTGTGGAAAGAATACTCTCGGAACAATTAATGTCGCATTACAAACAGTATTTCAAGATTTAAAAGATATACAAAAGTTTAATGATGAATTTATAACTCCGACATTAAATACAGTATCCGGAATACAAGAATCATTATCAAATGCGACAGAATTAATTGCTGGCGTAGTAAAAATTCTCATTCAAAGAGCAAGAAATTTTATACTTCAAATTATAAAAGACAAGTTAGAGGCATTTTTTGAAGAAACACTGCCAGATATGGCTAAAAATATACAAGATATAGCAATTAAACAGATTATCGATACATTATTCTGTAAAATTGGTGATGTTATAAAAGGTCTTAACAAACTAATTGGAGAATTTTTATTTTCAGTGATAGGTAATTGGATTAATGTACGATACTGTGCTGCACAAGAATTTACAAATTCTTTGATCAATAATATTGCAAATAGAATTGATAAGGCACTTCAACCAATATTAGATGGTTTAGGAGATATTCTTGGAGAAGTTGGTAAATTTTCTGGAGAAGTATTTTATTATATTGATTTGGTTCTTGGATACGAAGCATTTTTATGTACATCTGGAGGAATTAAGT
>CEPW01090106.1_pt1 | contig 11830 bp, 7 predicted proteins | sample 356211 | NCBI WGS metagenome assembly CEPW01 (sample SAMEA2620021, study PRJEB7988) | marine metagenome | biome: marine biome (ENVO:00000447); feature: deep chlorophyll maximum layer (ENVO:xxxxxxxx); material: "saline water (ENVO:00002010), including plankton (ENVO:xxxxxxxx)" | depth 25 m
AGTTAATATTTTTGAAACTGATTTTAAAGAAAAACTGCCTTTAAACTTGGGGTGATAATAATGGTTTTTTGTTATTTTCAATAAATCTACACATCTATTTATAATTAAATCAATTTTATGCTTATATTCAGGAAACATAATTGCAATCATTTTTAAAATTCTAATTTCGAAATCAGAATAAATAAATATTGAACCTGAAGATCCCACAGATACAATTAATTTTTCAATAAATTCTCTTCTTGGATCTTCGCCTGTAAATTTATAATAACGGTCATAATAAATTTTGTTTTCATACATACCTTGAATTTGAACACCAAATTGTTTTTCACTATGCAAAGACCACATACATGGAATTGGTTCAAATGGTTTGGTATTAGGGAAAATTTTATACGGAGATATAATTGTTTCAAAATCCAAAAAAAATAAAGGATATTTGAATGAGTTCATAATGTTTCCCAATTCATCGCTTATAAATTCTTTAGAATTTTTCACAGATTTAATTATTCTTTTTTGTAAAGAGGTAAAATATTCCATATCAGGTAATTTTTTTATATCAGTTATATTCAAAGCCAACAAATTTTCTTTCAGATCCTTACTTTGGTTAGGAATTTGCTCTACATGAAAATCAGGTAATTTTGTTCTACAATTATCAAAATAATCGCATTGGTAAGGAGATTTACAGTGTGATCCTATTTTAGTGTTGGGAAGCTTGTTTGATACGATTGTTTTATTAATTTGTGAAATGTTCAACTCGATTTCATTTGAATTTAAAGATTCAACTTTTTCAGTACATTCAACAATGTTCAAATATTGATCTAAATCAGGTAACTCTTCAGTAAATCGATAATCTTTATTAATTAATATCAAATGTGATCTGATTTCATTGTCAAAAAAATTATTTAACAAATATTTTTGAAGATTTAATTCTTTAATATAATTTTTCTTAGGGTAGATTGCGGGCTTAACAATAAACAATTTAATTATATTATTTTCAAACAACATAGCATCATAATGTAAACTTAATTTTTCATTTTCAAGTTTGAAATCTAATGAATAAAATGTATTACCAGATTTAATGCTAGAAATAATATCTTTTTTGTTAGTCAGTTTAGGATATAAATTTTTATATTTTCTATCAAAAAACTCAAATGTATAATTTAATAATTGCTGTTTGTTGCTTGGCCTGATATTTCTGTATTTTTTTTCTAAATTTAAATCAAAATATAATTTTTTATCACACTGGACCCAGGAAAAATACTTAGATTTATTTATTTTAGTTAAATTCAAAATGTTAGTTTGGGGGCTTGAGCGGGAAAACGCTCACGTTAAACAACGAGGTTTTCAAGAATGTTCACTCAAGCCCTGTTACGTGTAAATAACTAAAATCGTACCAAAAAAAATAACCTAGTGGTAGTATAATTTATTTAATTATAAATATTAGTAGGAATAAATTGCCAAATACATTTGGAAAATCATATAAAATCACTACTTGGGGTGAATCACATGGTGAAGCAGTTGGTGTAACTATAGATGGATGCCCTCCAGGAATTAGTATCTCAAACGAAGACATACAATTTGAATTAAATAGAAGAAAACCAGGGCAAAGTGAAATTACTACACAGAGAAAAGAAAATGATAAAGCTGAGATACTATCAGGGGTATTTGAAGGTAAGACTTTAGGTTCTCCAATCCATATATCAGTATCTAACACAGATGCCAAAAGTAAAGATTACGATGCACTTAAATCCCTTTATCGCCCATCTCATGCAGATTACACATATGACATAAAATATGGTATTAGAAACTGGAAAGGTGGCGGCAGAGCAAGTGCTAGAGAAACAATAGGAAGAGTAGCGGCAGGTGCGTTGGCAAAAAAAATACTAAAACAAAAATACAATATACAAATCGTAGGATATGTGAAGTCTATTCAAAACTTGGAAGCAAAAGTAAATACCGACACAGTAAAAATCTCAGATGTCGAACAAAACATTGTAAGATGCCCTGACCAAGATATTGCCAAAATCATGATTGATAAAATAAAAGAAATTAGAAAACAGGGTGATTCATTAGGAGGGGTAGTCGAACTGGTGTGCAGAAATGTTCCTCCAGGATTAGGCGAACCCGTATTTGATAAATTAGAAGCAGATCTTGGTAAGGCCGTACTTTCTCTGCCTGCCTGTAAAGGATTTGAAATTGGTTCGGGATTTAAAGGAACATTAATGAAGGGATCAGATCATAATGATGAATTTTATAATGATAATGGCAAAATAAGAACTAAAACTAATAATAGCGGAGGAATTCAGGGCGGAATCTCTAATGGTGAAAATATTATATTAAAAGCTGCATTCAAACCAACTGGTACTATTATACAAAATCAAAATACAGTCACTGATAGTGGAAAAGAAATTGAATTCGGTGGCAGGGGGCGGCATGACCCTTGTGTTTTACCTAGGGCAGTGCCCATGGTTGAATCCATGGTTGCTATTGTATTATTAGATCATTCATTAAGACATAATGCACAAAATAATTTTCTCGATTAAATAACGGGAGCTGTCCCTCCGTCCACATTTATTGCAGTTCCTGTCACATAGCTTGCTTTAGATGACGCTAAAAAGCACATTACGTCTCCAACTTCTTCAGCTTCGCCAACTCTGCCTAATGGGATATTTTTTCCCATAGATTCCCAATGATCATCCAAAGAATAATCAGGATTCTTTGAATTCATAGTTTCCCATCTAGTTCTATGCTGACCTGATTTTAATAATCCAACACAAACAGTGTTAACTCTTATATTAAATTCTGCCAATTCTCCCGCCCATGATTTAGTTAAAGAAATTCCTGCGGCCCTTGAAAGCGATGTTGGTTGAGTGCCTGGACTAGAAGTTTTTCCTCCAGGTGTGGTTGTGTTTAAAATCACTCCATTCCCTGATTTTTTCAAGTATGGCAAGGCAGCCCGAGCACAATAAATTGCTCCATATACCTTTATACCAAAGTCTACCTTAAGATCTTCATTTGACATTTTTTCTAAAGTTGTAGCTGATGACGTTCCAGCATTGTTTATTAGTATATCTACTCCGCCAAATTCAGCATTAACGGTTGAAACCATGTCTTTTACATCTGATTCAACTGAAACATCTGCAGAAATGCCAATAACGCTACCATTTGTAATTTGCTTGATCTCTTTTACAGCTAAATCAATTTTTTCTTGATTTCTTGCAATAATTGCAACTTTAGCTCCTTCTTTAGCCAAAGAAATAGCGGCTGCTTTACCTATACCGTCGCTACCTCCTGTAATTATAGCTACTTTATCATTTAAACTAAGATTCATTTTTCTCTCCTTTCAAATAAGAATTATAAAGTAAATCAGTTACGTACATAATATCAGAACTAATACTTGATTCTTGTATTCCATTTTGTAATTGAATTAAACAACCTGGGTTGGATACAGTAAGTATATCAGCATTTATTGACTTAAATTCTGTCATTTTTTTGTTTAATACTTTTTTTGACCACTCTGGTTGAGTAATCGAGTAAGCTCCTCCCGCTCCACAACATATGTTACTTGAAGGTAATTCAACGTACTTAATTCCAGGTATCATTTTTAATAACTCTACAGGGGGATCAATAATTTTTTGTGTATTTATCAAATGACATGCAGGTTGATATGATACCGTTAAATTAATATTACCTTCTGGCTTAAACGGCAAATTATTATACAAAAATTCATAAATATCCATAGTCTTTTCTTTTAACAATAACGCTTTGTTGTAATATGATGAATTTTTATTAAATAAATGATTATACTCTTTTATTCTGGTACCACAGCCTGCGGATGATATTAAAAGATATTTTGATTCGTTTTGTAAAAAATTATCAATATTTGTTTTTGCTAACTTTAATGTCATATCTGAGTCACCATTATGCGAACTTATTGAGCCACAACAAACTTCATTATCTAACACTTCAACATCAAATCCTAAATGATTTAATAAATAAATAGTTTTTCTCATATTGTCACCATGAATACCAGGCATAACACAGCCTCTAAATAACATAACTTTAAACTTATTATTTGTGCCAGAAGGATAATTTCCTGACTTTAATGGGAATCCATTAATTATGGGGATCATTTTTTCTAGTTCATTAATTTTCTTAGGTAATAACTTATTAAGTTTAACCTTATTTATTAATTGGGAAATTTTTAATTTGTTATATATCCTAAAAATAAGCGCATTAAGATTTACAAACCATTTTGAAATTAATAAATTAAGAATGATTTTCAAATTATAACGGTAAATAAAAGATTCAGATCGCACTTCATTCATTCCTGTTTTGGTTGCTTCAATTAACAAACCATAATTAACACCTGACGGACACGCAGGTTCACAAGCCCTGCATTGTATACATCTATCCCAATGAGCAAAAGTGTTTGAATCGGGAATGATTTCTGATTCTATTGTGGCTTTCATCAAAGTAATTCTACCTCTTGGAGATTCTAATTCTTGACCACTAACAAGGTATGTAGGGCAAGCGGTCAAACAAAATCCACAGTGGACGCATTTGTAAACTTCATCTTTTACATTATCTATATACGATTTTATTGTCATAACAGTTTACCTGGGCTGAACAAGTTGTTTTTATCATAAGTATTTTTAAAAGATTTTGTTAAGATTTTATTTATATTATCAGAATTATCATTAGTCAAATTAAAATTGTGTTGATGCGAATTATTCCATTCAATTTGCATAATCATATTATTTTTAATAATTTGTAATTCTAAATTATTAAAAAAATTATTAAGATCTTTATTATCTTGTATCACTAACAATGCAAATCCAAATATGGGATTAATCATGAAATCATATTTAAGTTTTTGTGTTTCAAGATAACTAACTATTGGTGCGAAAAAGTCATTTTTATAGGAATTGATTTTAACTAAAATTTCATTTGCATCTAATGAATATCCAAAATCATCTATATACTTGTCAGAAAGCATTTCGTCAGTAGATAATATGTTCTTTGAGAAATCATAATTAATAGAATTTATAATTTTATTTACTACCGAACTTGTACCTACTATATCCAATCCTAGTTTATACTTACTAGTTGAATCAGATTTGCTTACATACAATCTTGGGACATTCCAATTATATAAAACAAACTGTTTGCCAAATATCAAAGCGTCATTCATGTTATCGAATAACAATTCTATTTTTTTTCGTGTTTTTGGAATTGGATAAACTTTAAATGATATTGAATAAATAGGACCAAATGATCCATATGTGCCAATAAATAATTTGTGAACATCATATCCAGATACATTTTTAACTACACGTCCTCCGGATTGAACATAATTACCAAAATGGTTCAAAAATTCTAATCCAATCACGGAATCTCTTAAATGAATATCGTTAAATCTATATGTTCCGGAGTAACCAAAAGCCAGGCTCCCACCGATTGTGCTAGTATCATAAAATGGTAACCTAAAACCCAAAAATTGATTATTAGCTTTAAGTGTATCTGCTAATTTTCTAATTTGTGTACCAGATTCTACAGTAACTACTAAATCTGAGGGATTGTAGTCAATAATATTATTGAGTTTACTTGTATTAATTAAAGTTATATCTTTAGTGAAATCATTGCCAAAATTTATTTTGGTTCCTCCTCCAATAAATGACATGGGAGATTTTGAGTTGTAAAGTTCTTTGGTTGCTTGCTTTAATTCTGATTTGTCAGAAGGGCTAATATTGCTTAAAATTTTATTGTCATTTTGGTTGTTCAATTGTATCACTCATTTCAGGGAAAATTTTACCGGGGTTAAAATTATTTTTACTATCAAAAATATTCTTCATTTCTTTCATATAATTAATATCATTTTCAGAAAATAATAAGGGCATATATTCCTTTTTCTCATAACCTATGCCATGCTCTCCACTCAAAACACCTCCATTTTCAACACAAACTTTTAAAATATCACCCCCTAATGATAATGCTTTTTGTGTATCTCCTGGTGTTTGTTGATCAAAAATAATACATGGATGCAAATTACCATCCCCTGCATGAAGAACATTTGCTACTATCAAACCGTATTTTTTTGCCAATTTATTTACTTCTGAAAGAACAAAAGAGAGTTTTGTTCTTGGGACAGTTCCGTCAACCAAAAAGTAATTTGGCGCAATTCTTCCCAAAGCACCTAATACACCTTTTCTTGCTTTCCAAAACAGATCTCTTTCTTTTGTATTTGCTGCTAATTTGATTTCTATTGGATCAAATTCATTTACTATATCTTTTATTAATAATTCTTGCTCTTTTATATCTTCCTTGAAACCTTCAATTTCAATTAACAATACTGTATCAGAATTCTCAGGGATACCTGCATTTGTTCCTTCTTCTGCTGCTTTTGATGCTGTGCGGTCCATCATCTCTATTGCAGAAGGAATTATGCCTGAACCGATTATTGATGTAGTAGCATTTGCGGCATCATTTATATTATTGAATGCTATAAGAAAAGTCTGAACTTCTTCTGGTTGTTTTAATAACTTTACAACAACTTTTGTACATATACCAAAAGTACCTTCTGATCCTATAAACAAACCTCTAAAATCAATTCCTGAACTCTCTTTATTCATTTCTCCAAACCATGTAATTTCACCTGTAGGCAAAACAACCTCTATAGCCAAAATATGATTAGTAGTAACTCCGTACGCAAGGCAATGAGGTCCTCCTGAGTTTTCTGCTACATTACCCCCAATCGAACAAGCTTGTTGACTAGAGGGATCAGGAGCATAAAACAAACCATATTCAGAAGCTTTTTTACTGATTTCTAAATTTATCACACCTGCTTCCAATACAGCTGTAGCTTTTTCTGGATCAATATTCAAGATTTTATTCATTCTATTCACAGAAATTATTAATCCTCCGCTTATAGGAACAGCACCTCCACTAAGTCCTGTTCCAGATCCTCTTGCTATAATTGGGATCCCATAATCATTTGCCAATATTACTAATTTTGATACTTCTTCAACAGAACCTGGTAATGTCACATAATCAGGCATACCTTTGTCATGAGTTCCATCACTTTCGTAAACTATCATGTCTTGTTTATCGACTATGACGTAATCAGATCCAACGATATCAATTAATTTTTGCTTAAAAGATTGATTAATATTCATAATAAAACCATAATATCTATTATTATATTTGAAAGGCTAAATTTTATATGGATATAATTACAAAAAAACAACCAATATCATCATCTAATGGCATAGTTACATCAAATCATCCAATTGCATCATCGGTAGGAATATCGATTCTTGCGGCAGGAGGTAATGCATTTGATGCTGCTGTTGGAACAGCATTTGCTTTGTCAGTTGTTGAACCTATGATGGTAGGGCCTTTTGGGGGAGGATTTACAAATTTTTATAAACCTGAATCTGGATTTTCTACAATAGACGGGTATTGTAGTGCTCCTGGGAAAGCTTATGAATCTATGTTTAATCCAATAAGCAATGAATTAGATAAATATTTTGAAGTTGAAGGCCAACTTAATACAATAGGCTATCTTGCGTCAGGGACTCCTGGAAATTTATTGACTTGGACTCATTTAGTAGAAAAGCATGGAAAATTTCCTCTAAGTGAAGTAATTAATCCAGCAATAAATATTGCTAAAAATGGTTTTAGAGTATCGGATTATTTATCAAACAATATCAGAGATAACGCAGAAGGATTATCTCAATTTAAAGAAAGCAAAGATATTTATCTTCCCAATGGAATAATTCCAGAAAAAAACCAAATTATAAAAAACCCCAATTTTGCAACAACATTAGAGGGAATAGCAAAACATGGTTCCGATTACCTTCATGGAGGAGAATTAGGTAAACATATTGAAGAAGAAATGAAAAAAAATGATGGATTGATTACTTTAGAAGATTTGAAAAAACAAAAAATTTATTATAGAGATCCTGTAGTTGGTACCTATAAGAATTACACCATTAACTCCGTAGGGCCTGTAAGTAGTGGTGGCATTTGTTTAATACAAATGTTAAATATTTTAGAAAATTTTGAAATCGAAAAATATAAACTTAGTGACCCTGAAAGAATTCACATAATAGCAGAAACCTTTAAATTAGTTTTTGCAGATAGATATCAATACATAGGTGACCCTGAGTATATAGACATCCCTATAAAATCTTTGCTTTCTAAAAACTATGCAACTCAAAGATCTAAACAAATTGATTTAGAAAAATCACAGGATTATCAATATACCGAAGGATTGGTAGATAATGACAGTAATAATACAACTCATTTTAATGTAGCCGACAATGAAGGAAATATAGTTTCCATGACACAAACCATAAATAATGCTTTTGGAAGCCGTGTTGCTATAAATGAAACCGGAATGATGATGAATAACTGCATGCTACTTTTTGATCCACACAAAGGTAATGCAAATTCAATCAAGCCATACAAAAGAAGTTTGTCGTCAATGACACCTACAATTATTACAAAAAATAATAAACCTTTCCTTGTGTTAGGCACACCAGGTGGAAGAAGAATATTTGGAGCAGTTTGCCAGGCATTGATAGCAATTATAGATAACAAATTTTCTTTACAATCAGCTGTAGAATCACCAAGAATATGGACAGATGGTTATGAGCTTGAACTCGAATACGAATTTCCTGAAAAGACACTAAATCAACTAACTAAATTGGGACATAAAACCAATTCGGTTAATAGAGTAGCTGGTGGTATGAATGCCATATTATTTAAAAATGACACTATGGAAGGTGCTGCTTGTCATAGAGCTGACGGATCTCCTGCTGGTTTAAGTGGTGGGTTTGCTCTTCCATCAAAACCCGGAGATGCTTTTAGAGATTATTAATGGCATTTTTTAATTGTGATTTTATATCATCAAATGAATTTGTGGGCAAATCACACGAATACGATTTGCATAAATAAAATGTAGGAATACCATCTATCGATTTTTTATCTTTAAAAACTTGATACCCAGTATCAATGGTATTAGATTTACCAAAATAAATAAGATTAGGAATATTATTTATTTTTAGCTTGTTGAACACAAGATCTATATCTTTATCTTCATGAATTATAAATAAATGATATTTTTGATCATAATTTATTTTTTCTAAAGTTTTAATCCAAGAAAGTGTGTGTAGAGGAATTTTGTCTATATATGGAATCATTTTATTCATTATTTTCTGTACTATATTTAGATAATTTGGGTTATCCAAAAAAGAACCCAATACATACAAAATTTCAGTCATTTTCGAAAAAGAGCTTGTATACGGGTTGTCATATAAAGATTTAGGTCTGACAAATAAATCCTTAGCATCTTTGCTGCTTTCATACATATACCCTGATTTATCATCCCAATACAAATCAATAACTGTATTAGTTAATAAGATTGCAATTTCAAGCCATTTATAATTCAATGTGGCTTGATTAAGTTTGAGTAAAGATTCTATAAAAAAAGCATAATCTTCAAGGGTAGGGGAATAGATTGGTTTATCATTAATAATATATCTAGGAATTAAGTTATTGTTTTTAGTATTATTTAAAATATATTGAGTAGAATTAATTGCCTGATTTAAATATTCCATTTTAGAGCTGGAAAAGTAATTTTGAATGAGTGCAGTAATTGTCATTCCATTCCATGATGTTATGATTTTCTTGTCTGTGAAAGGCTGTTCTTTTTTATTTCTTATATTATTTAAATGAGCTTTTAAATTGTTAAATTCATCAACATTTTCCTGGATCCCACCATTTTCGTATATATCAACCAATCCTTTTGTTAATATATTTTTATTATCAAAATTGCCTTTCTTGCTTAAACTAAAAACCTTCGTTGCCATTTTTAAATCATTATTGCTTAATTTATCTTTCAATTCATTAAATTCCCAAATATAATACTTTCCTTCTTCACCTTCAGAGTCAGCATCTTGAGCCGCGTAATAGCCAATAAATTTGTTTGACATGTGTTTGTTTAAATATCCCAAAATATCCTCGGATATATACTTCATCCATTCTTGATCATATTCTTCGTAAAATTTTGAATAAATATTAGAAAGCAAAGCATTGTCGTATAACATTTTTTCAAAATGAGGGGTTTGCCAATTTGAATCAACAGTATATCTATGAAACCCTCCTCCTATATGGTCGTATATGCCGCCCTTAGACATTTTTGAAATTGATTGAATGATCATTTGGTCCAATTGATTTTCTGGAATTAAAGATTGATATCTGTGGTAATTGATTTTTAAGTAGTATAAATATTCCAAAATATGTGGCTGAGGGAATTTAGGTGCATTAGAAAATCCTCCATTTGTAGAATCAAATGATTGGGTAAGTTGTATTAAAGTATTTTTCACATGATCAGAACTAGTTAATCCATCTTCCTCTAATTCAGTAAGTAACATTTTTTTTAATTGGGTTCCAATACTATTTATTGTCTCTTTTTTATGAATATAATGTTCGTGCACAGATTCTAAAATCTTTTTAAAACTCGGATGCCCATGCATATCTTTGGGCGGGAAATATGTGCCAGCAAAAAACGGAATCTTATCTGGTGTTAAAAATAAACTAGCAGGCCAACCACCAGATCCGGTTAACGCCTGCAGAGATTCCATGTAAATACTATCAATGTCGGGTCTTTCTTCTCTGTCCACTTTAATAGAAACAAAATTAGAATTCATATATTCAGCAATTGCGTGGTCAGAAAAACTTTCTTTTTCCATTACATGGCACCAATGACACGAAGAGTATCCAATACTTAAAAAAACTGGTTTGTCATATTTTTTTGCTATTTGAAACGGTTTTTCTGACCATGGATACCAATCAACAGGATTGTTTGCATGTTGCTGCAAGTAAGGACTAATTTCATTTATTAACTTATTAGTCATGACAATTAAATCATCACTCCCATTCAATTGTTCCTGGAGGCTTACTAGTAATATCATAAACCACTCGATTAATGCCATTGACCTCGTTAGTAATTCTAGATGATATTGAATCTAGAAGATCGTAAGGTAATTTAGCCCAATCAGCAGTCATAGCATCTTCGCTTTTCACTGCACGAATAGCTATAGTATATTCATACGTTCTATGGTCTCCCATTACACCAACTGTTTGTGTATTAAGTAGTACAGCAAAACTTTGCCATAAATCTTCATACAAATTATTTTTTTTAATTTCATCCATTAATATCCAATCTGCTTCTCTTAATAACTCAAGTTTTGGAAAAGTGATTTCACCCATTATTCTAATCCCTAGTCCTGGGCCTGGAAACGGTTGTCTGTCTACTAAAAAATCTGGAAGTCCCAATTCTCGCCCTATGCCTCTCACTTCATCTTTAAATAAATTTCTTAATGGTTCGACAAGTTCAAAATTCATGTCTTCAGGGAGTCCTCCAACATTATGGTGAGTTTTTATTTTTGACGCATTTGGAGAATCATTAGTAGCACTCTCTATTACATCTGGATACAGAGTTCCTTGTGCCAGGAACTTAATATCGTCATTTTTTTTTGTGAATGACTCAAATACAGAAATAAATGTATTGCCTATTATTTTTCTTTTTTCTTCAGGATCAGTTATATTTTTTAAATTAGAAATAAATTGTTCTGTAGCGTCTACATACTGAACATCAATATTAGCTTCTTTGAATTTTCTAACAACCTCTTTATGTTCATTTTTCCTTAAAAGCCCATTATTGACAAACAAACATATCAAATTAGATTCAATTGATTTATTTATTAAAGCTGCTGTCACTGAAGAATCAACTCCTCCAGAGATTGCACAAAGTACTTTATTATCA
>CEPW01016529.1_pt1 | contig 11814 bp, 8 predicted proteins | sample 356211 | NCBI WGS metagenome assembly CEPW01 (sample SAMEA2620021, study PRJEB7988) | marine metagenome | biome: marine biome (ENVO:00000447); feature: deep chlorophyll maximum layer (ENVO:xxxxxxxx); material: "saline water (ENVO:00002010), including plankton (ENVO:xxxxxxxx)" | depth 25 m
GTCGCGCCGCGCGCGTCGCGTCGCATCCGCGTCGATTTCTTCGGGACCGAGCCCGCGTCTCCACGCGGTGGTCATCGCGTCTCGCGCGCGCGATCGGCGACGGATCGGGAGCGAACGAAAACGCCTCGATCGCGCGCGACGATCGCGTCGGCGTCTGGCGCGTCGCGTCGACGTCGAGGCGCGTCGACGCGCGCGCGCGCGGCCTCGGGCTTTACGTGCGAAACAGTTGCGTACATTACTGTTTTTAGCGCCAACACGCGTACGCATCGGTGACGCGACGACGCGCGTCGACCTTTCGGTCCAACCCGAGTGTTCGACTCGAGTGTTCGTCGCGTCACCGCGACGCGCGCGAGCGTTCGTCGCGGGCGAGGAACGCGAGGCGCGCGCGAGGGAAATCTTCGCGTGAGGTCGTCGCGCGAGATCGCGGAGTTGAGGACGGAGGCGCGCGCGACGGGCGGTGCATTCACCTCTCGAACGATCGTCGTCGAGGCGCGCGCGAGACGCGGGAGGCTCGAATCGCGCGCGCGAGACGGGCGAACGGGCGAGGACGGCGAGGAGGATGAAGACGGAGACGGTGGAGACGGTGGTCGAGCGCGCGGGGAAGGATGCGTGTTCATCGGGGAGAGATTCCCCGGGCACGCCGCCGGCGGAGGACGCGGCGGCGAGACGAGGCGCCGCGGCGAAGAACGGCGCGAGGAAACGGGCGAAGAAGGCGCACGACGTCGCCGTGGACGATGAACCTGACGTGGATGAACGAGGTGAATTGATGTTTGGGTGCGGGAAGTGTGATTACGATCCGGATGGGTGCGAGGGGTGTCTCGGCGGACCGCCGATTCGGAGCGCGTGCGAGTGGGACAAGGCGCTGCGGAGAGACGTGCCGCCGGTGAAGACGTACAGGCCGACGGAGGCGGAGTGGGCGGGCGATCCTCTGGAGTACATCGACTCCATTCGCCCCGAGGCGGAAAAGTACGGGGTGTGTAAGATTGTTCCCCCGGAGAGTTGGACGCCGGGATTTTGCCTCCCGGGGAAGGAAAAGTTGCGGTTTCGCACGAGAATACAGGCGCTCAACGAGTTGCAAAATCGTCCGGCGGGACCGAGCGCGCGGGCGCGGGCGAAGATGCGAGAGGAAGAGAAGAGTGGGAACAAATCGTCCGGTGGAGGCGTCGCGACTGGAGGCCGCATGGGAGGCGGAGGCCGCATGGGGGGCGCTTCGCAGGCCGACGCGAACACCATCGCCGAAAAGTACGGATTCCAACAAGGGCAGCGACACAATTTGGCAACCTTGGAGCGATACTCTGAATACTTCAAGAGGAAATATTTTAGCAAGAATGGCAAACCGGTGGAGGATTTGACGGTGCGAGACATGGAAGGGGAGTTCTGGCGACTCATCGAGCAGAGCGAAGGGCGGAGCGTCGAGGTGATTTACGGCGCCGACATCGCGACAATGGACGTCGGGAGCGGATTCGCAAAAAAAGATGACTCGTGTCCACCGGGACAAGAGCGATACGCCGAGAGTCCGTGGAACGTATGTAACATGCCTTACAATTCGGAGAGTTGTTTGAGTCACGTCGAACCGACGACGGGCATCACCGTTCCGTGGCTGTACTTTGGCATGACGATGTCGGCGTTTTGTTGGCACGTGGAGGACCACAACTTCTATAGCGTCAATTATCATCACTTTGGCGCGCCCAAGGTGTGGTATTCCATTCCCGCCACGCACTCGAAACAGTTCGAGGACGTGATGCACAAGAGATTACCTCACCTGTTCCAGTCTCAACCCGACTTGCTTCACGGCTTGGTGACCATTTTATCGCCCAAGGTGTTGCAAGATGAGGGCATCCCAGTCTACCGCGTCGAACAGGATCCCAGAAGCTACATTATCACGTTTCCGTACGCCTATCACGCCGGTTTCAACACCGGTTTCAACTGCGCCGAGGCGGTGAACTTTGCGCCCATAGACTGGTTACCGTTCGGCGTCGGCGCCACAGAGCGATACGTGAGCGACAAGCGATACCAATCCGTCGCGCACGATCAGTTGTTGTCCACGCTCACGTCGAGCGCGCACAAACACGCGCGCTTTCCGCCCGTGTTGGCAACAATCATGCGCGCGCGCGTGGACGAAGAAAAAGCGCGTCGAAACTCGGCCAAAGAGGAAGTCGGTCAGGAGACGCGCATGGAGGGCACACCCGAGGCACCGGATTTCAACGAACGCGACTGCACGACGTGCCTGGCGGATTTGAACTGGTCGTGCGTCACGTGCGCGTGCACGTTCGCGAAAAACTGTGGATACACCTATTGTCTTCGGTGCGTCAAGGCGTGCGAATGCGACGCGACGAAGCGCACGATGTTTTATCGAGAGACGCTGGACGAGCTCGACGAAAAAGTGGCGGTGCTCGAAAAACTAAGCGAGACACAGTAGAATGAATATGAAAACAAATCATCGCGATCACCATCCATCGCTCGTTCGATCGCCGTTCACCATCGCCTCTACTTGCGCGAGCGTGCCGTTATCGTACGTGATCATATCGTGCCGACTCTGCACGCTCAACAACAATTCGGGTCGTCCTCCGAGCAACTTCGTCAACGCGTCGTCATCCTCTACGGATAACTTTTCCTTCAACATTTCCACGTTCCCGCGCATGTCATGAATCTCCCACAGGTGCGGAAAATCCGACAATATTGCATCCCAACGCAATCTCGGCGCGCACTCGCGCAACTCCCCGATCTTCCGCGCGATCTCGTCGAAATCCTCCAACAACAGACTCGGCCTCGCCGTCACCATCTTGGAGAGATCCGCCTCCGGCAACAAGTCTCTCAATCGCACCATCGCCACCGCCACGTCCGGCACGCGCGCCGTCATGCGCACCACATCCGCCATCTTCACGTCCCCGATCCTCGATTCCATCCCCGGCACGAGCGCGAACAAATTCACCAATTTCTTCCCCACCTCGTCCTCGTCCAAGTCGAGCTCGCGCGCCACCGTCGCCACGCAAAACCTCAGCTTCCCACCGTCGTTCCACCCGACGTGTTCGGCGATGTTCGACCCCGATCGCTCCTCGGCGACGATATCCCCGAGTTCGTTCACCAGGTGTTCCTTCCGCTTCGATCGGTACCTACCGACGCGCCAACGCCCGTCGCTCAGCTCGGCCAGCGCGTCGATGGCATCCTCCGTCGTCTCGCGTCCGTCTTCGCTCGACGCGCGCGACGCCGTCCTCCATCGTCGCGCGCGTCGAGACGACGAGACTCGATGACGCGTCATCGCCGACGTCGTCGCGTTCGCCGTCGCGTTCGCCATCGCGCGCGTCGCCATCGTCCTCGAGCGCGCGTCTCCCGCCACGTCGGTCGCGCGGTCGCGGTCGCGGCGAGGGAGGGGGGTGGTCGACCACGACGGGTCATGACCGGTCGATCGGGGGAACGCACAGACATCCACCCGGTGCCGATGGATTGATTGGATTGCGTCGAGAATCGTGACGGATCGGTATTGATTGACGCGTTCGGCACTCGTCGACGCGAGAGTAGTGCGCCATGGGCGTGTGCGGTTCGTCGCCGTCTGCGCCGGTTCCGGTGCGCGCGAGCGATGCGAGGAGACGACGACGCGCGGGACGGATTGTTTGAAAGAATTGGAATTGGCCGCGCGCGCGCGGGGAGAATTGAATTTTGTTTGGATTGCGTTCGATCATCGCGGTGCTGAGGCGCGCGTGAAAGATCGGGGGAGACGCGAGACGCGATGCGCGCGCGTGGGATGATGACTGACGATTTTGTACGTACGTCGCGCGCGCGCGCGCGGACGTTGTTCGTCGCGCAGTACGAGGAAGTGAATCAGCGAAGCGGGAAACCGAATCCGCTGGGTAACAAAAAGGCGCGACCGTCGAGCGTGTTGGGACGTGAGACGCCGGATGTGAACGATTTGTTTGAGTTCCACGATGAACTCGGAAGAGGTCAGTTCGGGACGACGTTCTTGGTGACGGAAAAGGCGACCGGGAAGAAGTGCGCGTGCAAAGCCATCTCCAAGCGCCAACTCCAAAATGCCGAGGATATCGAAGAGGTGAGAAATGAGGTGCGAATTCTTCATCATCTCTCCGGACACGAGCACGTTGTCGAGCTCGTCGGTGCGTACGAAGGAAGCAAGCATGTGTACATCGTCATGGAACTGTTGTCCGGGGGTGAATTGTTCGATCGCATCATCGAGAAGGGCAAGTACAGCGAGAAGGACGCGTCCGAGACGATTCGTACCATCGTCGAGACGGTGCAGTACTGTCACGAATTGAGCGTCATGCACCGTGATTTGAAGCCAGAAAACTTTGTGTTAAAGTCTAAGTCTAAGGATGCGAAGATCTGCGCGATCGATTTCGGTTTGTCGACGTTCTTCCGCGAAAATCAAGTTTTCGTTGACCTCGTCGGGAGCCCGTACTATGTCGCGCCGGAAGTCCTTCGTCGACGTTACTCGAACGCGTCCGACGTGTGGTCGTGCGGTGTCATCTTGTACATCCTACTCTCCGGCGTGCCTCCTTTCTGGGCCCAAACGGAGCAAGGCATCTTCGACGCCATCTTACAAGGCGCCCTCGATCTCGATAGTGCTCCGTGGCCGAAAATCAGTTCGGAAGCCAAGGAGCTCATCCGAGCCATGCTCAACCCTGACCCAAAGAAGCGTCTGACGGCGACCCAAGTTTTGAAGCACCCATGGGTGGCTGATCCGAACGTCGCGCCGAAGACGAAGCTCGACAACGTCGTCTTCAAGCGCTTCAAGGAATTCGCCGGCATCACCAAGTTCAAGAAGATGGGTTTGATGGCCATGGCGCGCACCATGACCACGGACGAGGTCGCCGGTTTGAAGGAATTGTTCAAGAGCTTTGACACCGACAACTCCGGTACCATCTCCTTCGACGAACTTCGTCAAGGCTTGAAGCTCAAGGCGTCCGGTCCGGCGATGAAGGAGCTCGAAGCCGTCATGAGAACCGTCGACGTCGATGGTAGCGGCGAACTCGACTATGAAGAGTTCATCGCCGCGACTCTGGCGCAGTCTCGACAACAATCCGACGAGGCTGTGCGTCGCGCGTTCGACCATTTTGATTTGGATGGCGATGGAACCATCACCGCGGAGGAGTTTGAAAAGGCTTTCGCGAAAATGTCCGAGGTCGAACGATCCAACTTGGGCAACGTCAAGGAACTCATTGCGACCGCCGACAAGGATGGCGACGGGTGCATCGATTACAAGGAATTTATGGCGATGATGCAAGGGAGTTAATGTCGAATGAACAGAGTAGTTTATCTTTTGCCGTTGCAATACAGTAATAAACTTATTTTCCACGCGCATCGCGCCCGTGCCTCTACGCGCCAACTTTGACAATTTCCATTTCAAAAACGAGCACGGAATCCGGCTTAATGAGCGGCGTCGGCGACGAGCGACCGTACGCCAACTCGCTCGGGATGACGAGCTCCCACTTATCGCCCTCGCGCATCATCTGCATCGCCTCTGTCCAACCCTTGATGACTTGGTTCGGGGCGAACTTCGTCGGCTGGCCACGCTTGTACGAAGAATCAAACTCCTCGCCCGCGATCGTCTTCCCGCTGTAGTGACACGAGCAAGGCGTCGTCTTTTTCGGTGACGGCCCACCCTCGGGCCCGGACTTCAACACGCGATACTGCAATCCAGACGCCGTCTCGACTACGCCCGGCTTCAACTTGTTCGCCTCCAAGAATGCGATGCCATCCTCTCTCGCGCCCGCGAGCGCGCCCACGAAGGCACCCGCCAGCGCGACGACGCACGTCAGCATCACCGCGAGCGTCCATCGCGAGCCTCGTCGCGCCATCTCTCCGGTATTCGTCGTCGAGAAGTGGCGCGCGCGTCGCGTCCTCGCGCGCCTTCGTTCGTTCGTTCCTTCGATCGGATCCGATCGGACCCGATCGAGATCGATCGACCCGATCGATCGCTCGATTCGTCGATTCGAATCGTCGAATCCGAGAGACGCCTCGTCGAGACGAATGCGCGTCGACGCGAGATCTCGACGCGCGCGAGGACGCGAGCGCGCGAGCGGTGGTGCGAGGCGGGAAGAGACACGAAAAAAATATGAAGACGCGCGCGCGCGCGCGCGCGTCGTCGGACGGGCGACCGTGCGGGAACGCGGCGTGTGGAACGAAGGTGGGCGTGACCGAGGCGACGGCGCGAGCGATTGGTGTGGGGGGTTTTCTTGATGACTGACCGCGCGCGGTTGTTTCGTAGGTGAGCGTGATGTGGAGGAAGGGGTGGTGCGGTGAGGACGGGGTGAAGGTGACGCTGTGTAACGCGTGCGGTGCGTGTGTGAGAATGTCTCGTTTGCGTTTTTTCTTGACGTCGGCGCGTTCGCGTTCGGAGGATTGACGAGGGACGGATGTTCTTCTTCTTCTTTGTCGTCGTAGGTTTGATTTACAAGCGCGGGTGGTGGTGCGCGTGGTGTAAATTGCCGTATCGCAAAGTGGGTGATAACGACGAGGCGGTGAAGAAAGCGTGGATCGCGTGCGAGTTTTGTCATCGATTCGCGCACTACGAGTGCGAGAAGAAGTGCGACGACGCGGCATTGAACCGGGAGCGTTACGCGTGTCCGTCATGTAGAGAACTCAGAAAGTTACCGACCCCGTCGCCACAAGCGCTAATCGAACCGCCGGAATCGGTCGTTTTGAGAAAGGTGAAGGGACGAGTCATCTTGAAGCGGCCGTACGATCGACATCCGATGAAGGAGAAGAATTGCGCCAAGCCGCCCGCGAAGCGCAAGAGTACGAAAGACAACGCGTCCGCGGCCAAGAAGCAAAAGGCTGAGAAGGAGAAAGATTCCTTCACGTCTTCAGGTCTCGCGTCTCTCGCGACGGTCGCGACGCGAATCATGCCTGAGCGTACGGTTCGATCGGAAGACTATAAACGTACGCAGTTGATGGAGGAAAAACGAAAAGAAGAAATGCTTCGTAGCGTGAAAAAGAGCGCACGTCCGCGCGCGCCGAAAGAACTGGCCAAAGAAGCGGGACGAGAACAAGCTCAGTCATCGGGGAAACGTTCACGCGGACGGCCTCCCCGTTCTCGCTCTGGTGCTAGACCGCCTCGAGAGACGAGCTTAGTCGACAAAATTCAACAGCCGACATCGTCTCAGGGGGTTCTTTTTCCGGAAGAAACCGGCGGCATGGTTGGACCTCTCAGTTTCCTCGGAAAATTACCAGCGTCTGAAGACAGTCCACCGTACGCGCGAAGCTTTTTGGGTTCCTCATCGGCGCCGTACACGACGCAACCGAAAAGCTTATTCCCCGTCTTTGATACGAGGGCGCGGCCTCGAGTTCGCTCTGCACCCGCCAAGGAAACGAAAGATACGCATCTCGAAAACATGGCTCGGCAAATAGTCGAGTCCGTTGATCCAGCGTTCGATGCGCACACCATTCATCTTAACGTTTGCAGACTCGTGCATAAACTGAGCGATATGCGAGGGATCACCAAGAAGGACATTCAGAAATACAAGCTTGATAAAATCATCGGTGAACTTTTGGTAAATGATGACGTACGCATTCGGCTTGCGGCAGATGGGCTGCTAAGGATACCCGCGTGGCGTGACGCCATATGCGGAAAGCCGGAGTCTGACGAAACGTTGCGGTTCATCGCCGCGCCCACGCCGCGCAGTGTACCACAACAAGCTCGTCTGTCAGAACGAATCGCTTCTTCGCACACCGTAAGAAAACCTGTACCAGCGCGCCCTCGAGCTCCGAAAGAGGCGAAATCACTCGCGCTGTTGGCTTCACAATCACCACCGACGGAGGCTCTGACTCCACCGCAATCGCAGGTACCATCCCTGTCCCCTTTCTTTTCAGTCATTACGAGCCAGGATGCGGCGGAGGCCTCGCTTCTCTTTGCGAGTCAGGATAACGAGCAAAGAATGAGCTAGATGATATGTACTACGCAAAGCATGAGGCACAATATTAATACGATTCTTTACATTTGGGCTTCACAGTTCGTCTCGCACCGGTTTCAGAGTGTCAGTCTTTGAATCCGAAGACTCAACGAATTCCTCAATGTCCGGTTCTTTGGTGGGCGCCGGCGGCTTCTTCGACTTCTTCGCGTGTGCGTCGAACCCCCAATTAGCGGGTTTCGCTTTTGGCAGCTTCCCCGCGCCACGCGGTGCTTTTGCTCCCGCGGTGTTGCACTTGGCGAGTTCTCGTTCCAGGACGGCGTTTCGCTGTCTCAACGCCAGATTTTCCTTTTGAAGCGTTTCCAATTCTTCTACGGACGCGCTCATCTCAGAATACTCGTTAGCCATATCCCTATGCGCCGCGGTGAGACCAGCTAGACCGCACAACCACTGCTGCGGAACGAGGTTCTTATCTCCCTTTCCGTGCCCATCCAACACGTCAAGCAAATCAGCCTTCATCATGTCCCATGCCTTTGGCGGTGGAATCAGACTCGCCGTCGATTCTTCACCTTCCGTCGCCTTCGTGTACTCGGTGTGAATAGAGTTCGACGCCAACTGCCACACAGCGTTCGCGCAGTCCACGTCTATCGTCGACTCCATCATCGCCGCGTATCCGACTTGCTGCTCCGCGTTGAGCATCTCTTCTGCAATGTCGTAAAAGCTGATCGTCTCGTTTTTGAGGCGCAACGGTCTCACATCGACGCGTCGCATCCGAACTTCATCCTCTATGTTTTCCATGTCCGGCACGAAGAGAAAACCGGCGATTCCATTTCTATCGAACGAGAGTTGCGTGAGATACTTTGAACCAACGAGAGACGACGCTCTCGCGAACGCCACGCCCCCCGAAAACGCTTTCGCCAACGCCTTCAACCAAGGTTTCCTCTCCAACAGGATGATTCTCACGACGGTCTCGTTCCTCTCGACAAATTCCGTCGCCTCGTGCCTCGATCTCACCTCTTCCACGTCCTCTACGTTCTGCTGCGACGTCAACTCGCTCAACCACGTCGCCAACGCGTCGCCGTCGCTCGTGTCCCCTTCGTACACGTGCATGTCATTACTTCTCGCGACAGCGATGAATCCGCACGAAAACCTTCGTTTACTTCCGTGTTTCTTCACCTTTCCCTTCAAATCCGCGATCAACGCGACGTCTTTCCCTTGATGCGTCACCTCCATCGCCACCAGGTCTCGCAAACGTCCCGCGCCGTCGATCACCCTCGCGAACCTCCGCCAATCTCTCTTCACCGCCGCCTGTTCGCAGTACGACGACGACTCGGTGGGGAATATCCCCAACAAGTGCTCCCGCGCCGCGTTCATGAGCATCATCTCGATCTCGGCGTAGCGCGCGGTGGACACCGTCTTGGGCAACGGTGCGAGACTCTCGTCGACATCGCCGCCGATGGCGAACCCTTTCGCGCGATCGATCTCGGCGAGGACCCCCATATTCGTCGCGAGTAAGATGCACGCGACGAAGAATCGCTTCATCGCGCGCGTCGTCATCGCGCGCGACGACGTGTGCGGCGCCCGATTATCAGGTGTTGCATTTTGATGCTTTCGACCGGGCGTAATCAATCAAAATCAATCGCGCGCGCGAACTCCTCAGATATTCATTCATTTCATCACTCGTCTAGGTCACTCATTCGTTCTAAATCTACTATGCATCGAATCGTTTCGTCGCTCACGCACGCTTCTTTTCCCGTCGACTCGCGAGCGCCTCTCTCGCCTCGCTGAGCTCGCTGCGCATCCCCAACCAAAACACCAGCGCCCCGATGAGCGCGACGTTCTTAAAAAACATGATCATTTCGATGCCGAGCGCGGCCTCGTCGCCCAACGCCGCGCTCTCGTCGACGCGCGTCCAAAACGGGTGCATGGTCGGCGTGACGACGAGCGTGAAGAGGATGAGCATCTTCGCCCCCAGCGCGAATCCACACGCGAAGAGCGCGCCACCGAGGAGTTCGATCGCGGTGGCGACATTGACGAGGACGTAATCGCTCGGCAGTGTGGCGCAGAGATTGACACCCGCGTTCCTATCGATGGTGGCTTTGACGGCTCGAAGGGCGGGGGCGACGCTCGTCATGATCGGTGCGTCGGCGCCGTCGACGCGCAGGGCGCGCCATTTTTCGAGCGCGCTCGCGATGAAGAGGAAAGAGAAGAGACCTCGTCCGAGGGCGGCGGTGGCAGTCATCGCGACCGCGTCAAGACGGGAGCGAGACGGTGCGAAATGAGGAGTGGATTATTGAAACGGTTGAAAAGAAAGGCGTGTCGGCAAACGGCAAACTGAGAGAGTCGTGTGTTATGAATGTATCGTCGTATTCTCTTTAACGTTTAATGGTGTTTACGAAGATCGGCGAACGCGGCGCTTGCTCGGGGTCTTCTTCTCCTCCTCCTTCGCGGGAGGTTCGTTCTCGTCGTTGTCATCTTCGTCTTGGTCGACGTCGTCATCCTTCTTCTTCTTGGCGTCCTTGGCTTGTTGCGCCTTCTTCGCCTTTTGTTCGGCGCTCGGGCGGAGCTTGGAGACGATGGCGAGCAAGGCAAAGATGATCGGGAGAGCGAAGAAGGCGAGGTAGTACACCATCGGGTTGGACTCAAAGTACTCCATCGCGGTGACGGCGTAGTCGCCGACGAAGCCCGGAAGTCGAGCGGCCAAGGCGGACAATTGCGCGTGACCCAACGGACCCGCGGTGTTGAAGGAGTCCTGTTCACTCTCAGCCTTCTTGCGAGCTTCCTCGGCGCGGGCTTCGACGACGGCGTTGACGGACTTGTCCTTTTCTTCGAAGGACTCGCCGAAAGCCTTGACGGCATCGATGTCGGCGTCGACGGCGATGTTGTCGATGACCAAGCCGGAGGACATGGTCCAGATTTCGACGCCGACGGCGCCAATCTTGCCGATGTTCGCCAACGGGGTCTTGTCCTCGTAGTACTTCGGGTTGGGGATTTGCTTCGGCTTCCACTCGCCCTTGTACGCCGGGTTGTCGATCATGGGCGGGTACCACTTGCCCTTGTACTCCGGGTTCGACTTTTCCGGACGGACCCACTCGCCACAACCGGAAACCTCGGCACAGGCCGGGTTCGGAATCATCGGCGGCTGCCAGTCACCGTCCTCTTCGACGTCCCAATCTTCCGGAATGACCGCTTCGTCGTCCTCGACTTCCATCGGTTCGTCATCAAGCCAGTCATCCGGCTTGACAGCGTCCTCGTCCGGAATGGACGCCGGCGCGTCCTCATCCCAGTCGTCCGGCTTCTTCGCCGCCGGATCCGCCATCTTGGCATCATCGACCCAGTCTTCCGGCTTCTTGTCCTCGGGATCGTCGATCTCCTTCGGCGGGTTGAATGGCGGTTCGAAATCTTCAAACAAGGAGCCGGTCTTCTCCTCCTTACCGTCGATGGACAGCGCGTACGTGTTGTCGTCCTTGACGGCCAACGTGTAGAGGTGCACCTTTTCGTCGTTCGGCATTTGCGGCGGGTGTCTGAGATGTTTCTCTTCGACCTCGCCCGTGAGCGGAGACTTGTGCTTGAAGATGACGTGCACCTTGTTTGTCGCGCCGCACTTATCCGGACCGAACATGACCGAGTACGCGGAGTCTCCGTTGAAGGTTTCGGCATCGTACGACTCGGCGTTCATGAACTTCAAGTAGGCGCCACCGCAGCTCAAACCCGTCTCTTGCCGCGCTTCGTATTGAAGCGCGAAACCCTTGGACGGATCAACCGCTTCCTCCAACGGCTTGGACAAACCGTAGTGTTGCGCCTCCTTCGGAAGGTACAACCCGTAATCCTCCGAATCCTTCGCCATCTGCGCGACGGCGCGGCCTGCGTTCGTTTCCAAAACATACATCCATCGCGCGCGGTCAGTCTCTTCGCTCGCGTCCATCCATCCATCCATCCATCCATCCATCCA